>Ga0187871_10001354_pt1 | contig 21484 bp, 16 predicted proteins | sample June2016WEW_16_1_FD_132988 | JGI IMG/M metagenome (GOLD analysis project Ga0187871, IMG submission 132988) | Peatland microbial communities from SPRUCE experiment site at the Marcell Experimental Forest, Minnesota, USA - June2016WEW_16_10 | ecosystem: Environmental > Terrestrial > Soil >...
AAGTTCTGGTTCGCGTATCTCGCCAAGGCGCTGGTAATTTTTCCTGGCGGCTTCGGCACTATTGATGAACTTTTCGAAATCCTTACTCTGGCGCAGACCGACAAACTTGCGAAGAAAATTCTGGTTGTCATTTACGGCAGCGAATACTGGCATCGCATCATGAACTTCCAGGCCTTCGTCGACGCCGGAACGGTCTCGCCTGACGACCTCAACCTGTTCAAGTTCGTCGATACTCCCGAAGACGCTTTTGCGTTCCTGCGCGACGGATTGACCGAATACCACCTCGGCGGCCAGCCCAAGAAAGAAAAGGAACAGGAAGTGCTGCCGGAGATTGCAAAAACCAGGCCGTGAAATCTGGGTGGGTCAGCTTTGAGTGCTCTAAACTAAGAGCTGATGGCTGAGAGCTGCATCCTCTACTACGTTACCGACCGCGCGGCTTTTCCTGGCAGCGAGCAAACCCGCCGCCTTCGTCTGCTCGATAAAATTGCCGAAGCTGTGAGCCATGGCGTCGACTACGTGCAGCTCCGCGAAAAAGATCTGACGGCGCGCGAACTGGAGTCGCTCGCTGGCGAAGCAATGCGCATCATCCGGGAGGTGAAGCTGGCGTCCGGTGTCGGGCGCCCGACATCCGCTCTGCTTATTAATTCCCGTGCCGATGTCGCCCTCGCGAGCCGAGCTGCTGGCGTGCATCTCCGGGGCGACGATGTTTCCGTGGGAGATGTGCGGACAGCGTGGGCGGGAACGGGCGACGCCACACCGGGAAAACCGCTGATAGGCGTCTCGTGTCACTTCCCACAAGAAGTACTTCAAGCCGCCGCTGACTGGGCTACTTTCGCGGTATTCGCTCCCGTCTTCGAGAAACAAGGTGCGCCTGGAACCAGCGCCGCTGGCCTCGTGGCTCTTCGCGAAGCTTGCCACGCGAAGATTCCCGTGTTGGCGTTGGGAGGAGTGACGCTGCAAAACGCCGAGTCCTGTCTGCGAGCCGGCGCGGCCGGCATCGCCGGCATTCGGCTTTTTCAGGAAAACGACATCGGGACAATTGTTCGAGAGCTGCGCGGGTAGCGGACCGACACTACGATCAAAACGCCGCGCCGCAGAAGCGGCGCGGCATCTATCGTTGCTCACTGATCATCACCTACTCATCGTCGCTCACTATTGTGCCGGCGTCCCCGAAGTACTTGGAGCCGCTGGCGCGCTCGCGGTCACTTCCGCCGCTGGCGTGATCTTCGCCGTAGCCAGGATCTTCTCCAGCCGCTGGAAGACTTGCTCGCGGTCTATCTGCTTGGTGCCTTCGATCTTGACCCCGGTGGTTGCGACCTTCAGGGCGAACTCATAGCAAGCTCCGTTCTCGAAGACGTGGTAGTACTTCGAGGCTTCCTCGCGAGTTCCCTGACTGGCCAGGCTTTCGGACGACTGCAGTTCCATGGTGCCGATCATGAGCTTAGTGGGCTGTGCGACAACTGGAGTTGCCGTCCCAGCCGGTGCCGCAGGATCGGGCGGCGCAGCAGCCTTGGTCTCGGAGAATTCGCCGCACTGTTCCGCGTTGAGAGCTTTGTTCACGCTGACATTGAAGAAGGCCGAGGCGAGATCGCTGTTGGGATAAACGGATTCGGGAACGACCACCGCCGCGAGCGCGACTCCGCCGGGCTGCACAAAGTCCATGGGGACTGGACTAGAGGAGACAAGCTCCTTCGCGGCATCGCCGGTCTCGAGCGCGTACTTGCGTGGATACTGGAACGAGATGCCGGAAGTTTTGTCGACATAAGTCACGATCACGGGAGCTTTGCGGACAACTTTCTTGTGTACGGGCTTGGCATCGGCCTGAGATGCGGGTGTCGTCGGAACTGGAACCGGACTAGTAGCAACCGGCGGCGTCGGCTGAGCCATTGCCGGCTGGTTGATGGAGCTTTCAGTCTTGGGTTTCTCGCTCGAGCATCCGACGGTCAATGAACAGACAATCAAAAGCGCGGCGAATACCAGCGTGCTGGTGTTTTTGTCGAAGTTAATGTTATGAGAGTTAATCTTGCCCCATGCAACGGAATCATACGTTGCCGGGGTACCACGAAAGGGCGTGTTGCGAACTGCTGTGGTGCGAAACAGGTTGATACGGGTCATGGTTGGTCACCTCCTGCTGCTGAAGCAGCGCAGGTGAGAGTGCATGCAGGGAACCAGAGGGATTGTCGTTGATTTTACGAAGGTTAGGTCAGTTCAAAATGTGCGCGATCGTGGCGTGACGGACACTGTGTGGGGCGCGGGACACGGCGGAATCAGGCGCGCTCTCTAGCTATCGAGTCCTACGCCGCCGCGATGCGCCGAATCAGGTCTTCCTGCTCGGCTCGACTTTCAGCCCCGATCGTGAACGCATCGAGCACGCCTAGCGACAAGGCGTAGCGAAGAGCTTCTGATTGCCGGTCCCGCAGATCACCCTGGCCTAGAATCTTCATTCCGATTACGGCTTTGCCAGAGGCTTTCATCTCGCGCAGAACGCTGACCACGGTCTGAGGATCAGCATCCATATGCGAGCCGATGGGATTGATGCGGGCGAGATCGACTTCCACCCAGGGCGACTTCGCCGCGGCGCGCAACGCCTCGATGCTGTGGCAGGAACAGCCGTGGGACCGAATAATCCCCTTTTGCTTGGCTTCGGAAAGCACGTCCATCGCGCCTTTGAAGCGTTCGGTCCAATCCGCCTCAGTGACGCAGTGTATCAGGCAAACATCGAGATAGTCGACGCCCAACTCGCGGCGAAAGCGGTCAAGATCGGCGCGCGCACTCGCGGCGTCGCGCGCCCAGGTCTTCGTGAGCACGGTAACTTTGTCCCGCGGCACATGCTTCAGCGCTTCCGCGACGTGAGGATGACTTCCATAAGAATCGGCGGCGTCGAAGAAACGCAGACCGTTATCGTAGCCATTGAGCAGGAGATCAGAGAGTCCCTTAACCCCGAGCGCGGTCTGGTTCGAGTGGTGCCCCGAGCCCACGGTGCCGGTACCCATGGCCAGCCGGCTAGTCTTTATGCCCGTGCTGCCGAGAGTGACGGTGTCGGAGGCGGAGAACTTTGATAACGAAGGCTGAGTGGCAAGAGCGGCCAGCAAGTCTTTCGATCCGAGCCAGGCGGCTCCCAGGCCCGATGCAGAGCGAATGAGGAATTCGCGGCGATGCATAGAAATCTCCTGCGAGACGGAACTATACCATGATACGCGGGTGGGCGATCACTCGACCTGCTTGCGGAATGCGGCCAGTTGCTGGTGCATTTCCGCGACTTCTTTTCTCAATTCCTTCACTTCGACTTCGAGGCGGCCAATGCGATCATCGTCCGCAGAGGAACTGACTAGCCCTCGAGCCGGCGCGGCTTCGGCGGGAGCTGTGTTGCCGGAGAGCAGATGTATGTAGCGCGACTCTTTTGTGCCCGGCTGACGCGGCAGCACAGCAACAAGCGGAGGGTCGCGTTGGCTTAGACGATCGAGTGTTGCGTGGACGTCCTCCAACTCCTCGAAGCGATACATCCGTTCGGTCCGGCCCCGGAGTTCGCCGGGAGTTTGCGCGCCGCGCAGCAGCAGCACGCATAAGATCGCGATCTCGCGGCGATCAAAATTAAATACTTCCTGCATGCGATGCTCGTACTTGGTGACCCGGCTGTCGGCGCCGCTTGCCGGTCCCGCCAGCCGCTGCGCTTGTAGCGAGTCCAAGGAGGCGCGGACTGCGTCCTCGTTAAGCGTCATTACGGGATCGCGGTTGTTCTTCTGGTTGCACGCGTTCACCAGAGCGTTGAGTGACAAAGGATAGTAGTCGGGAGTGGTAATGTCCTTTTCAATCAACGCGCCCAGCACTCGAACTTCTACGTCGCTCAGAAGGTCCACGCGCACCGCCATCAAGAAAGTTATTGTAGGAATTTTACTGGAGTTCTAGGGTGAGCGGATTACGTTGCCGACATTGAGGGCTCGTTTATCGCCGCCGCACATGCGGGCTTGTTCCGAATCCACGATGGGTGGGTTTTAGTAGTACAAATGTGCTATGGGTCGTCGGAAAACGACCGTGTAACCTTCCTGCTGCGAAGTTGGTGGGAACTTTAAACGAAGGACGATTGCATTTTATGACCTGGATTAAAACCATACCGAGGTCGGAAGCTGATGAGAAGCTGCTCCAGGCGATGGAGGGGCAGAAAGCGTTGTATCCCAAGGAGTATGGCGACCCGGTACATCCGGATGAGTCGGGAGGGTCGTCGATAGTGGGGTCGCATACGCTAATTCCGGACGCTCTGTACCACGCCTTTGGAACATTTGGGGCGCTCATGTCTCCGGAGCTGCCGCTGAGCCGGCGGCAACATGAAATGATTGCGACCATGGTCTCGGTGACCAACCGGTGCAAGTATTGAATCGAGTCACACGCAGAGTTTCTGCGTAGAGTCACGCTGGATCGGGAGCTGGTGGAAGCGCTGGAAAAGGACTACACGACGGCTCCCATCACGCCCCAGGAGCGCATGATGGTGGATTATGTAGTCAAGCTAACCAAGGACGCTACCCGCGTTTGGAAGGATGATATTGAGGGACTGCGGGCCGCGGGGTTTGACGATCGCGGGATTTTACAGATTACTCTGATCGCTTCCTGGTTCAACTATATTAATCGCGTTGCGGATGCGTTGGGGGTGGGGAGAGAGTAAGAATCGAACTCACTTGCAGGGTGCCGAAGCGATGACTCCCGGCTCACCCCATTCGAAAACAATGAACCCAGCGCAGCGGAGATCCCCAGGCGTGTTGTAGATGGGAGTGTCTTCCTTGAAGGGCGCATGCTCAATACCAAGACGCCACTTACCCTTCAGGAATCCGATGTCTTCATTGGCCAGCATAAAACTTCCGTTTCCAGTTTCAACGGTGACCGCGAAATCCTTAAGGGTGCGAAACTCTTTGGGAACTACAAAACCTTCTCGCTTAGGTTCTTTGAACCGCGCCGGTGTCACGACTAGGCTGCCGGAATGCAGACGAATCTTGAGCTTTTCGCAAGGAATCGGCGAGCCGTCGACTTCACAGCCAGTTAGAAACACGCGCAGCGGTTCGGAGAGGTCGAGTTCATCGTTTGGGTCGTAACAGGCGCCCCTGGCGTTGGCGGTGATTTCAACCTGAGTGGGTAGATTGAGATGGACCTCGCCGTTGCCGGATTTCTCCGTCTTGCAGTTGGGTTCCGCGAGCAGGCGGTAGGAGAACAATGTCGAGAAAGAGGTCGGTTCGTGCGGATCAAACTTCCAGGTTCTGACATTATCCTCAGCCGCTTTTGCCAGCATAGGCTGTCCACCTTCTACAGTCACGGACGCGACGCCGGATCCGTCAGTCGTAACTCGAAGGTGCACGTCTCCCTGTATCCGAGCAGCGTTGGCTAGCGGGGGATAGAATGGCATCTCGCCCGACTTCGCTACCGGGAGCTTCTCAGGCCTCTCCGCAATTTGGGCCGCCGATAAGGCCGCACAGATGCTGAAGATTGCGGTCAGCCATCTACTGAGGGACATGTCAACTCCAATCACAAAGTATAGCCTCCTCTCGGCCCGCCGTATCCGATGTTCTGAATGCCTTCGGGTGGGAGCCATACGCCGCCTTGTTCTCCACAGCGGCATTGTGACATCTGACCTTGTAGCACCAATCTAAATTGCGTCATCATGGTCGAGGCAGTGACGGCCTTTAGGCTCCGGTTCGTGAGAGCCTAAAGCATTTGTTCTCAAGATTTTGACCTCTAAGATCTTTGGCATCAGGATTTTGCAGACACTTTTTGTGAAACCCGCGCCCAGCAAGGCTTTCAGAGGGTATGGGGGGAGGGGGGTACCTCGATTTCGCGCCCACTTCCCAAACTCGGAACGGCCGCTCACAGATTTATTTCACGAAGAAAATCCACAGCCTCCGCCCCGGCCTTTTCCTCTTCCACTAAACTTAGGCCTGATGACGCTCATTCAACTCCATGGCTGAATCTCTAGCAGAGTTTTTCCTGGCCAACTTTCGGGCGCACCGCGATGAGCGCGCTCACGGGCAGCGGTGTGGATACCGGATGGAGTGGTTCACTCATGGGCAGGTTCAGGAGATGGCGGTTCGTTTCGCCGCTGATTTGGAGACGCAGGGAATTCGCAAGGGCGAGCGGGTGATGCTTTGGGGCGCGAATAGCGCGGAGTGGGTTGCGGTGTTCTTCGGATGTGCTTTGCGTGGGGTTGTTGTCGTGCCGATGGATGATGGGGCGTCGGCGGAGTTTGCGATGCGGGTTGCGGCGCAGGTCGATGCGAAGCTTTGGGTTTGTTCGCGGAAGCATGCGGTGGAGATCGAGGCATTTTCGGTTCCGGTGACGACCCTTGAGGAGGTCAAAGTCCCCGCCCTGTCGCAAAGAACGCGACCAGGACGAGGCATCCTAGGGGAATCTTCGGTGGCGACTTGCCGGGACGACATTCTGCAGATTGTTTTTACTTCGGGAACTACGGCTGAGCCTAAGGGAGTGGTCATCACGCATGGGAATGTGCTGGCTAACATTGCTCCGCTGGAGCGAGAGATGCAGCGGTATTTGAAGTACGAACGCTGGGTGCATCCGGTGCGGTTCTTGAATCTGCTGCCGCTTAGTCATGTGTTCGGGCAATTCCTTGGGATGTTCCTGCCGCCGCTGCTGGGCGGGACGGTGATTTTTCAGGAAGAGATGAAGCCTTCGGAGATCGTAAATACGATTCGTCGGGAGCGCGTTTCGGTTTTGGTGAGTGTGCCGAGAGTTTTGCAATCTTTGAAACAGAAAATCGAACGCGATCTTGAAGACAGCGATTTCGAGGGCGAGAAAAAGATCGAGGACTTTCGACGCCGGTTCCGAACATCGGAGGGAAAACACTTCCTGCATCGGTGGTGGATCTTTCGCACGATTCGGCGGCAGTTCGGCTGGAAGTTCTGGGCCTTTATTTGCGGTGGCGCGGCGCTGGATGCGGAGACGGAACAGTTCTGGGATCGACTCGGCTACGCGGCGATCCAGGGATATGGGCTGACGGAGACTACGTCGCTGATCAGCGTGAATCATCCGTTTAAGTTGGGGAAAGGGTCGATCGGGAAAGTGCTGCCGGGGCGGGAAGTGAAGCTGGCGGAAGATGGCGAGATTCTGATCCGCGGCGGGGGAGTGGCGGCCGGCTATTGGAATCGCAGTCAACGGAAAGCAGCAGCCCCTGATGGGGTTACAGATAAAGACGGGTGGTACCGCACTGGAGACGTGGGCGCGCTCGATGAGGCCGGGAACCTTTATTTCAAGGGTCGGAAGAAGGAAGTGATCGTGACTCCGGGCGGACTGAATATTTATCCGGAAGACTTGGAGGCGGCGCTGTGGCAGCAGCCGGAGGTGAAAGATTGTGTGGTGGTGGGGATCGAGCGGGGAGGAAATGCGGAGCCGTGCGCAGTGGTGATTTTGCGTGACGATGCGCGCGACGGGATCCGGGTGGCAGCGGTGGTGGAGCGGGCGAACCAGTCGCTGGCGGAATTCCAGCGCATGCGGATGTGGATACGGTGGCCGCATGAAGACTTTCCGCGAACGAACACACAGAAGCCGCGGAGAAACCTGATTGCTGAATTCGCAGCAAGACAAATTCTGCAATCATCCGGAACGGAGGATGTTGTGAGCGACAGCCCGGTGATGGAGTTGATCGGCCGCATTACGGGGCGAAGTGCGACCGAGTTAGGTGCAGAGGCGGCGCTGGACTCCGATCTTGGGCTGAGTTCGCTGGATCGCGTAGAGCTGATCAGCGCGCTCGAGGATCGCTACCAGGTGGAGTTGAGCGAGACTAGGTTGAGCGCGGCGCGGACGCTGGGTGACGTGGAAAGGATGTTGAATGGGAAGGCGCGGCCGCGGGCGCAGTATCACTATCCAGGATGGGTGTTGCGGTGGCCGGTGACGTGGCTGCGGTGGCTTGCGCACTATTTGTTGATGAGGCCGGCCATGATTCTGCTGGGTTGGCCGCGGATCGAAGGGCGGGAACATCTGCGAGGATGGAGCGGGCCGCTGCTGGTGGTTTGCAATCATGTGGGCGACGTCGATGTGGGGTTCGTGCAGACGGCGCTGCCGGCACGGCTGCGAAACCGGATCGCTACGGCAACTGGCGGAGAAGCGTTGGAAGCCTTGCGCACGCCCGCGGCGAGCAGGGGCTTTTTCGGAAGACTCTACGATCATGTGCGATGGTTGCTGGGGGTTTCTCTGCTGAACCTGTTTCCGCTGCCGCGGGAGGCTGGCTTCCGGCAGAGTTTCGCTTACGCAGGTCAGGCCGTAGATCGGGGATACAGTGTGCTGGTTTTTCCCGAAGGGCGGCACACGGTGGATGGCAAGATGAATCCGTTTCGCGCCGGGATCGGGCTGCTGGCGAATAATCTAGGCATTCCCGTGTTGCCCATGCGGATTGTGGGATTGTTCGAAGTGAAGCAGGCGGGCAGAAAGATTGCCCGACCGGGAGAGCTTCGCGTGATCATCGGCCGGCCGATGAACTTTGCGGCTGGCAGCGATCCCGTTCAAATTGCGCAGGAGTTGCAGCGCGCCGTGGAAGATCTGTAGCGCCCGGAAATGAAAAAGGCCCGGATCCGGATCGGGGCCTTTTCCCTGTTAACTCACCTGTTAAGCTCACCGCAGTGATTACGTTATGGTGAGGCTGAATGTAGTGGTTTCGGTCACGCCGCCACCGACGCCCTTGATCGTGATCGTGTAAGTTCCGGCTTTGGCGGTGCTGGCAGTCTTGATTTGCATGGCTGCAACTCCGGAGCCGCCGGCGATCGACGCGGGTTTGAAGGCTATGGTCACTCCGGCTGGCTGTCCCGAAGCAGACAAGGCAATCGCCGAATCAAAGCCACCAGAAGGAGTGACCGTGATCTTGACCATGCCGGTTCCACCCGGAGCAATGCTCGCCTTCTTAGGCGCTGCGGCAAGGGTGAAGCTACCGCCGGTCGATAACGAAACCGTGACGGCAACGCCTTCCGAAGGAATGCCGTTCGCCACCACATACAACGTGCTCGCGCCAGTTGCAATTCCCGCGGGCACATCGAAGTTTGTGGAGACGACCGCGCTGCCCGTAGCCACACCCATGGTGCTATGTCCGTGAGTTTTTGCGTAGGCAACATTTCCAGTAGCGTTGTTAACGATCCGTACCAGCGGATAGTTCGTGGCGTCCTGGAAATCGTCACCGTAGGCAGCGCCCTGAGTTAAGCCATTGAACTGGGTTCCGGAGATCGAGTAAGTGTCGCCGGGAACCAGGGTTGAACTGAAGGTTGTAATCGTGGGCTGCCACGCGCTCTCGTACGTGCCCGCACTGGTCAGGATCTCGACCGTTGTGCTGAAATCCGTGAACATGATCTGTCCGGTGGGCAGTACTAGCAAGTGGCCGACATAGGATGAATCGCTTGCGGCGCGCGATGGGTTGGGGAACGCCGTCAAGGTGCTGCCGTTCCATTCGTAGAAGTTGCTCGGCGAAGAGAACGTTCCTTTAGCCGGACTGGCCATCACGATGACGTTGCCGTTGACCTCAATCGAGGCCGGTGCGTCGTTGGCCGCATCCTTATTGGGAAAAACCGGGCCAGGTGTCCAGACTCCGCTGCTCCAATTGTAGGTTGCAGTATTGGCGGCACCGCATGAACTGGCGCCGGTATAGAAGACGGTGCCGTTGGGCATCAGGACTGCGGGCCCAAGCTCATAGCTGGCGCCGTTCTCGTTTCCGCAATCCGAATCCCAGAGTTGCACGCCAGTGCTTCCAGCGGTCGTCCACTTGTTGGTGGTTGGATTGTAGATTTCGGAATTCATGCCGGTCTTGCTGTAAAAACCGACGTACGCATCTACGGTAAGAATGTTGTTGTTGGGAAGCAGTGTGAAGCCCTGCTCGTCGAAGTCGTCAAACTGACCGTCGGTGGAAGTCGCCACCGTGGTGAAGTTCAACGCGCTTTCGTTGAAAGTGTAATAGAGCGGGAAGGTGCTCTTGCCGACAATTTCCGCGCAGCAAGCCGCTGTCATCCAGGTTCCATTGGCCAGGACTACTGACTCCGCGTCTCCGTCGGCGCCCCACGAGTTGGTAATTTCGGGTGTCAAGCTGGTCCACGTGTTGGCAACCGGGTCGTAGAGGGCGCCCAAACTTTGCCAAACACCGGAGCAACTGCCGCCGGGGCAATTGTATTCGCCTCCTTGAATCGCCACTTTGCCATCGGGCAGTACGGCTGAACTGAAAAAGAGTGGATCGTAACCGCTGGGAAGGGACGCAACCTGATTCCAAGTGCCGTTGATATAGCTTCCCGTACTGTCCGGAGTCAATGTGTACCAGGCCGCGTAGCTGTTGCCGACGCAACCTGTACCGCTGCAATTTGGCTCCTCGTGCACTAGAACGCGACCGTCAGTGAGCAGCAACATGGTACCCATAGAAACGGGAGCAGGGTTATTCAAAGGCGCCCAAGTTTGGCAATTTGCTATCCCGACCGAGAACAGAGTCAGGAGCGCGCATAGAAGCGTACGAACCTTCATCATTTATTTTCCCCCTCGTTATTTCTCTTTTACAGTTTTTGTGGAGCGCGAATGGATGGAGTTGCCACCGTGCAACACCGAAGTCGCCGAGATAACGTTTCGCGTCCTGAATCTCGGGCCGCCGGATTATATCGTGACGGCAGCCAATCCAATCTGCTTATCACTTAAATTTGACAATTAATTTGTGACACGAACGTCGAGCGTGCGGAAAGTTTGCAAGATATTGCACACACTGTACCAGGGCTTGAGTCTTTTGACTGTGACCGATGAAGTCCTTATTCCTCGTCTACGCTGGATTCTTCCTGGTGCGGGTTGGATTCAACCTGCACCTCGGGCAAGTTTGCGATGTGGAGCGCGCGATTGAGCGTAGGAAGATCTGAACTCTGCAGCGATTCCCAGCGCTGGGTTACGCTCGAGGCATCGCGAGTGAGCGTCGTACTCGCTTCAGACTGAGCGAGAGTCGGTTCGGCGTCGGCCTGCCACACCTGGCCATACAAGGCGCCAAGCTGAGTGCTCACGCGCGTGAGCGTGATCGCATCGGAGGGTGACGATGCATCCAGAATATCCGTAAGTTTGGTTTGGAAAGCATGAATGGAATCGAGAGCGGCCCCGCTCGAATGCTGGCTCAGTTCTTGCAAGGGCTCGCGAAGCGATCCGGCTTGCATGAAAGCTTTGGAGGTCTGGCTGAAGAGCGATGCCAGTCGCATTTCAAGTTGAAATTTCTTTTCCAGGCCGGCGGCGGAGATCTGTACGCGAGGGTCCATCTTCACGGTGAAAGTCGCGGTATAACTTTTTCCGTTCGCGGTGAGCCGTGCTGTATAAGAGCCGGGCAAAGCCGTGGGACCGAGCGGGTAACGCGGTGTGTCCCCGGGAATCGCCGAGATGGGATACTCGTGGCGGGAAGAAGTGGGTGCGGGATAGTGAAGATCCCAAACCCAGCGATGCATGCCGGCATCGGAGGGCAAAGCGCGGAAAGGACGCAACCAATAAAGAGGGATGAGTTGTTTTTTAAGATCCGCTTCGGTGACGTCGGGTTTATCGTCGCTGGAAAATTTGCGAACGAGTTGGCCTCGAGAGTCGAGAATTTCGAGAGTGATGGGAGCAGAGGCGGCGCGCGCCAGATAGTAATCGATGATCGCTCCATCAGGTGGGTTCGCGGCAAAAGGTTCGTCGGGCGGAAGCGGCGTGTCTGTGTAGGTGTCGCGCTGAATGCGGTAGGAGGGCGCCGGAGTGAAGAGATGAGCGCCGGCAGAGAACGAATCGGCGGCTTCCCGCAGAGGGGTGATGTCATCCAGAATCCAGAACGAGCGCCCATGCGTGGCCACGATCAGGTCGTCGTCGTGAATCCAGAGGTCACGCATGGAGGTGTGCGGCAAATTCAGCTGCAAGGACTGCCAGTGGTCGCCATCATCGAACGAGGCCCAGACTGAATTCTCCGTGCCGGCAAACAGCAGGCCTTTGCGAACGGGATCTTCCCGGACCGTGTCCACCGGGCCGAAGTCGGGAAGGCCAGTTGTGATCAGCTTCCAGTTTTTGCCGCCATCGTGCGTGCGGTAAATGTAGGGATGCAGATCGTTGATGCGGAAGCGGCTCACGGAGGCGTAAGCGGAGTCATCGTCGAAGTGCGAGGCGCTGATCTGCGTGATCTTGCTCCACAGCGTGAGTTCTTTAGGAGTAATGTCATTCCACCTCTTGCCGCCGTCGTGCGTTCGCCAGATCAGGCCATCGTCGGTGCCGGCCCAAAGTGTGTTGATGTCTTTGAATGAAGGAGCGAGCGCGTAGATGACTCCGCGCTTCTTCTCGGCATCTTTGGGGATGAGAGTGCCCACGCTAGGTGGGACTCCCGGATTCGGACGAGTGAGATCGCCGCTGATGGCCTGCCAGGAACTTCCGCCGTCGGTGGTTTTGAAGAGAATGTTGCTGGCGTAATAGAGCGTGTGCGGATCGAGCGGAGAGAACATCGTGGGCTCGCTGCGGTCGGTGCGGTACTTCTCGCTGCGAAGCGGGATGGGTGCGATGTTCTGTACCTGGCCGGTGGACCAGTGAAACTTCGATACCTCGCTCCTACCTCCGCCATAGATAATGTCAGGGTCGAGCGGATCGGGCGCGACGTAGCCGTATTCGATTACGCCCACGGGATGCCACTCGCGGAAGGTGATTGCGCCGTCGTTGCCCCGGCTTGAGATGCAAACCGAGCCGCTCTCCTGCTGGCCTCCGCAGACGCGATAAGGGAAAGTCGGGGCTACCGAGACGTGATAAATCTGCGCGGTCGGTTGGTTGTACCAGGAACTCCAGGTCGCCCCGCCATTGACGGTCACGAGCGCGCCCTGGTCGCTGACGAGAAGAATGATTCTTGGATCGTTGGGATTGATCCAGAGATTCTGATAGTCGTCTCCGCCGGGAGCACCACGGAATCCGGACCAGGTCTTGCCTCCATCGGTGGATTTCATGGTTACAGTGCTGGCGCAGTAAACGACATCTTCGTTCTTGGAATCGACTCGAGGAATCGGAAGATCTCCGCCGCCGATGCGGCCTGACGGGCGCGGGTCGTCTGTTATTTTGGACCAGCTTTCTCCGGCGTCGTCGGAACGGTAGACGGCGAGGCCGCCCGAGGCAGTCCCTAGCGTGGCGTAGATCCGCCGCGAGTCGGTTGGAGCGATTGCGACATAGATTTGTGAGAGATCCTTTGGCAGACCGCTAGTAAGAGGATGCCAGGTGCCGCCGCCGTCGGTGGATTTGAACAATCCACCGCCGGTTCCGTTGACTTCGTTGCCATCTTCCCACGGGCCCTCGCGCGCTTCCCACATCGAGGCGTAAATCACGTCCGGATTGGAGGGATCGATCTCAACGTCGGAAGCGCCGGTGTTCTCGTCCTTGTAGAGGATCTTTCGCCAGTTCTGGCCGCCATCGGTAGAAAGAAAAAGACCGCGCTCTTCGTTCGCGCCGTAGGGATGGCCGAGCACGGCCGCGAAGACGCGATTGGGATCGCGAGGATCGATGGCGAGCGCCGGGATTTGCTGGCCATCGCGCAGACCGAGGTGCGTCCAAGTTTTTCCGGCATCTGTCGATTTGTAGATTCCGTTTCCTACCGAAAGATCGGGGCGATGCAGGCCTTCGCCGCTGGCGACATAAATAGCGCTGGGATTCGAAGGCGCTACCGCGATGGCGCCAATCGACTGCGTAGATTCGTGGTCGAAGATCGGGGTCCAGGTGCGGCCATAGTCGTCCGACTTCCATACGCCGCCGTTGACCTGACCCATGTAGAAGACATTTGGCTGGCTTGGAACGCCGGTGGCGGCGCGGGTGCGGCCGCCTCGAAAGGGGCCGATCATACGCCAACGCAACTCCTGATATGTATTCTCGGGAACTTGCTGCGCGGTGCTCGATGCAATGCACAGGAAAAGCGAAATGCAGACGAACACACTAAGGACTAGCTTGGATCCAGTCAAGTTATTCCCCTCCGACGCTAACCGCCAAACTTAAAGAGAATAAACTAAAAGCGCAGTGATGTCCGATGGCTGACAAGATTAGGCGATCTCGGCCAAACTTTGCGCCAAGCCCCGCGCCTTCGGAGCTGGAGTCGCGCCTGATTGACTGGCGACCCAGGCGCCGACGCGGTTGGCATTTTCATTCATTTGCGCCAGCGACGTTCCCCGGAGATATCCATGCAATAGAGCCGCGGTGAAGGCGTCGCCAGCTCCCACGGTATCGGCGACTTTCACCTTGAAACCGGGATGGACGTTGCATTCGCCAGCGGACACCACAAGGCTGCCGCCATTGCCGCGGGTGATGCAAATCAGCTTCAGACCGTGCAGCGACAGCAAACGTCGCGCCGAGTCCTCCTCGCTGCGATGTTCCAATTCGAACAGTCGCATGATCCTGGGAAGTTCCTCATGATTGAGTTTGACGATGGTTGCAAGCTTCATCGATTCCGCGAGGATTTGTGCAGTGAAAAAATTCTGCCGGAGATTGACGTCGAAGACGCGTACCGTGTTTCGCTGTTGCGCAGAGAGTAGAAATTTGCGAATGGTGGCACGACTGCGTTCCGCGCGTTGCGCGAGCGATCCAAAGCACACGGCATCGGCTTGTTGTGCCAGCATCTTCCATTGCGGCGTCCAATCGAGAAAATCCCAGGCGACTGACTCAGAGATTTCAAAGCGCGGCTGACCCGCGGCGTCTACTTCGACCTGAACCGTTCCCGTAGGATGGTCCTCATCTTCTTGAATGAATGCAGTGGGGAGATTGAGTTCACGAAGGCGGAGAATCGCGTCTTCCCCAAGAGCATCCTGGCCCAGCCGGCTGGCGGGGATTCCTTCATCCCCAAGCAGCGACGTGATGTAGGCGAAATTGGCGGGCGCTCCGCCGAGTTGCTTTCCGGCGGGCAACAAATCCCAGAGCAACTCGCCTAGACCGACGATGATGTATTTCTTGTTCAACATCGAATCTTTTTTCAGCATCGAGGCTTCCACGAAGCGAATGGTTGCGGGAACGAACTAACTGGCGGAGAATCGGGAGGCACAATTGCCATGATCCGCTTCATTCAAACCAAGAGCTGGATAAAGATATTCCCCCTGCTTCTGGCGCTGGCTTCACAGGATAGCGCAAGTTGGCCGTTCGGGGTGTTGCGCCGTGTTTCGGAGACTCCGGTGATATCTCCGCAAGGAAGCGGATGGGAGTCGGCGGGCACGTTTAACCCTGCCGTGATGCTTCACGACGGAAAAATCATCATGCTCTACCGGGCGCAGGACAAGGGCAGCACCTCGCGTCTCGGATATGCCGAGAGCACGGACGGAATTCACTTCACGCGGCGAAGCGAGCCAGTGCTTTCGCCCGAGAAGGACTACGAAAAAGATGGAGGCGTCGAAGATCCGCGGCTGGTTCAGTTCGGCGATACCTACTATCTGACTTACACGGGCTACAACAAGAAAGACGCGCAACTGTGTCTGGCGACTTCGAAGGATCTCATCCACTGGGAAAGACGAGGTGTGATTCTTCCTGCCTATAAGGGACGCTGGAACGTTCGCTGGACGAAGTCGGGAGCGATTGTTCCGGGGAAAATTCGCAGCAAATATTGGATGTATTATCTCGGCACAACGGCGGACAACAACGACCAGATGGGAGTGGCATCTTCGACGGACCTCTTGCATTGGACGGACGAGACTGATGCTCCGGTGTTACCGGTACGGGCGGGAATGTTCGATTCTCGCGTGGCGGAACCGGGGCCCGCGCCGATCGTCACGCCGAAGGGGATTGTTCTAATCTACAACGGCGCCGACGACAAGCTTGTCTACCGCACTGGTGTGGCGATGTTCGACCGCAACGATCCGCGGGTCATGATTTCGCGGACGAGTGTTCCTGTCTATGGCCCGGAGAAAGAATGGGAGAAAGTGGGCCAGGTCCCGAATGTGGTGTTTGTGGAAGGCATGGTGCGGCAGGGAGAACGATATCTTTTCTATTATGGAGGCGCGGATACTTATGTTGGCGTGGCCGAAGCGCCCGCGGTCGGGGCCCTGCATTAATGTTTCACGGACTTAGGATTCACAGGGAACTGCACGGTGCGAACGACCCCCTGACCTTCTTTCACATAGATCTGCTGGTTGGCCTTTACATCCTTCAGCGTGTCGATCTGGCCGCTCGGCCAGCGAATTTCCAGGAGATCGACCTTGTCGGCTTTTCCCAAGCCGAAGTGAATGCGCAAGTCATTCTGCGAGATGTAGCCGCCGCCGCTGCGCACTTCGTCGATCTGCTGGTGAGGCTTGGCTTCTCCAGGAGGATGCGTCACGCAGGTGAGGCGTGCGCCAATGCCGCTTCGATTGGACTTGGTGCCGATGGTGCGAACCTTGATCCAATTGTTGCCGACGTTGGAGCTGCAGTGTAAGAGTTGGGGAAAGTCATTGACGGTATTGACGACCACGTCGATGTGGCCATCGTTGTCGAAGTCGCCGAAGGCACAGCCGCGGCACGGAGCCGGATCTGAAATTCCCGCACCCGCTTGCAGAGAGACATCGGCGAAATGGCCGTTGCGCAAGTTGCGGTACAGAAGTTTGCGCTGAGCGTAGCCGGCTTCGGTTTTCAGTTGCTCGACTTCGGGATAGACGTGGCCGTTGCAGATCAGAATGTCGGGCCATCCGTCGTTGTCGAAGTCGAAGAAGCCGCAGCCCCAGCCGAGAAATTGCGTGTGCGCTCCGAGGCCTGCGGCGAAGGTGGCGTCCTCAAAGCTGCCTCCACCGAGGTTGTGGTAGAGCGAAGGAGTATCTCCGGCGAAGTTGGTCTTGACGATGTCGAGATTGCCATCGAGGTCATAGTCGGCAGCGGAGACGCCCATGCCAGCCTGCGGTTTGCCGTCGGGGCTGAGGGCGCAGCCGGCGTCGATTGCGATGTCTTCGAAGGTTCCGTTCTTCTTGTTGTGATAGAGCGCGCTGGCGGTGGAGTCGTTGGCAACATAGATGTCGGGCCAGCCATCATTGTCGAAGTCGGCTGTGAGAACTCCCAGGCCGTAAGTGCCGTTGGCACGGAATATCCCGGCTGCTTCCGAGACGTCAGTGAAAGTGCCGTCGCCGTTGTTGTGGTAGAGAATGTTCTTGCCACCCTGGAGTCCGGGCGGTCCGCAGGCGACCATCACGCCTTTGTAAAGACACGGGCCAGATTCGGGGACGGGTGCGGTAGCCAGGTCCATGTCGATGTAGTTGGCGACGAAGAGGTCGAGACGGCCGTCGCGGTCGTAGTCGACGAAGGCACAGCCTGTATTCCAGCGGGTACCTTTACCTGCTAGGCCAGCCTTCTGGCTGACATCGGTGAAAGTGCCGTCGCCGTTGTTGTGATAGAGAACGTTCTTTCCGTAGTAGGTAACGAAAAGATCGTCCCAGCCATCGTTGTCGTAGTCGCCGACGCAAACTCCTTGTCCCCAGCCCGAGTGGGCGAGGCCGGCCTTTGCCGTCACGTCGGTGAAAGTGCCGTCGCGATTGTTATGAAAAAGATGCGATGCAGGCTCGCTGCCGGCGGGAAAGCCTTCGAGACGCGAGCCGTTCACGATAAAGATGTCGAGCCAATCATCGTTGTCGTAATCGTAAAACGCGATGCCACATCCGGTAGTTTCGAGCAGGTACTTGTTCTTGTGTTCTCCGCCGAAGATTGTTTTGGCGTTCAATCCGGACTGGCGAGCGACGTTAGCGAATGTGACGCCGAGATCGGATGAGGCGGGCGTGGATTCTTTCTGAGCAGTGATTTGGTTGTTTGCTAAGGAGGCGCGCAGCCAGCGCGGGCGTGCCATGCCCAGAAGGCTTTCCAGGGAAAGGACCAGCGCGGACCGGCTTAGAGACTCCAAAAATAAGCGGCGTGAAGGAAACAATCGATCGCTACCTGGCCGGTTCGGCTCTTACTTGGAATTCGTTCCTCCTTCTTATATGCAGTGAAGCTTCGCTTTGCAAGCTCCGACACGCAGTGGGGCGCCGGGGCTACTGTTGTTCCCAGGACTTCGCGCGCGAGATTGCTTCATTCCAGCGCTGTCGCATGGCGTCCACGTGAGAGCGCGGCAGGCGTGGTTCGAACCGGCTTTGCTCTCGGGGCAACTCGTCTATGTCCTGCACTCGCCTCCAGAAGCCCACGCCCAGGCCAGCCAGAAATGCGGCACCGAGCGCGGTTGTTTCTGTCATGGAAGGGCGCACGACGGGCACGCCGAGAATATCCGCCTGAAATTGCATGAGATCGTCGTTGGCAGATGCGCCGCCATCTACGCGCAACTCCTTGAGCGGTGTGCCCGTGTCGGTTTCGACCGCGTCCATGAGATCGGCGACCTGGTAGGCGATGCTTTCAAGCGCTGCGCGCGCTATGTGACCTGCGTTGCTGCCCCGCGTGAGACCAAAGATTGCGCCGCGAGCGTAGGAATCCCAGTGTGGGGCGCCAAGGCCCACGAACGCGGGAACGAAGTACACTCCACCATTGTCGGGGACGGAACCCGCCAGGGCCTCCACTTCAGAAGAGCTGCTAATGATCCCCAAACCGTCGCGCAACCATTGGACTACGGCTCCGCCGACAAAGACGCTGCCTTCGAGCGCGTAATTCGTCTCTTGCCCGATTTTCCACGCAACGGTTGTGAGCAATCGATGAGTGGATGCGACGGCGCGATTGCCCGTGCTTTGCAACATGAAGCAGCCCGTTCCGTAAGTATTCTTAGTAAGGCCGGGGCTAATGCATCGTTGCCCAAAGAGTGCGGCCTGCTGATCGCCGGCAATACCGGCGATAGGAATGCCGTTGAGTCCTGAGACGGAACTTACTTCTCCATAAACTTCACTGGACGGCAGGACTGCGGGTAACATCGACGCGGGGATTCGAAACAGATTGAGAAGATCACCATCCCAATGGCCCGAATGAAGATTGAAAAGCATGGTGCGGGAGGCGTTGCTGGCGTCAGTAACGTGCACGCGACCACCGGTCAACTTCCACAGCAGCCAGGTATCCACGTTGCCAAACGCTAGTTGGCCGGCTTCGGCGAGCCGGCGGGCGTTCGGGATGTGTTCGAGAATCCAGGAAATCTTGCTGCCGGAAAAGTAAGCGTCGATCAGCAACCCAGTGCGCTGCTGAATTAGATGTTCGTGACCTTGCGCCTTGAGTTGCTGGCAAAAAGCCGCGGTGCGGCGGTCCTGCCAGACGATGGCATTGTAGATAGCCTTGCCGGTCGAGCGGTCCCAGACGATGGTCGTTTCGCGCTGGTTGGTAATGCCGATGGCGGCTACGTCGTTGGGCTGAGCTTTGGCTTTGGCCAGGGCCTCCGAGGCAACGGCGATTTGCGACGCTGCGATTTCTTCGGGATCGTGCTCGACCCAGCCGGACTGAGGATAAATTTGAGTGAACTCGCGCTGGGCCACCGATCGAACGGCGCCGCGATCGTCAAATAAAAGGGCCCGCGAACTCGTTGTGCCCTGGTCGAGAGAGAGAATGTAACGCAAGCGGCCTCCTGTTTTTGAGAACGTCGCCCAGGACGTCGCGCTAGGACGACGGCTGGGACACGCGCAGGAATCGTCGAATGCCGAAATCGTAGACAGCGGCGCCAATCAATCCGCCCAGCAGGGGTGCAACCACTGGAACCCACCACACTCGAGGGCCGTCGGTGAGGCCATTGTTTCTGAATCCGGCTACAGCGGTGAAGAGGCGCGGGCCAAAATCGCGCGCAGGATTGATCGCGTAGCCGTGCATGCCGCCAAAGCTCATCCCAATCGCGACAACCACGAGGCCAATCATCAAAGGAGCGAGGTTGGCTCCCGGAGGAACGTTGAGTTCGTCGGTGATGGCCAACACCATGAGCAGCAGCAGAGCTGTGCCGATTACCTGATCGAGAAATCCGGCTTGTGGCCACGCCGGAAATGCTGGGAAAGTAGTAAAAACGCTCGCGGTCTTTTCCAGTTGAGGATCGAATTGGTGGAAGGCGGGCAGATAGTTTCGGTAGACGAGGGCGGCGGCAAGAAATGCGCCTGCGGTCTGCGCGAACGAATAAGGCACGACCTTGCGCCAGGGAAAGCCACGGAACACTGCAAAGGTGAGAGTGACCGCGGGGTTGAGATGGCCGCCAGAAACCTTTCCGGCAATGTAGATTCCCATGGTCACCGCCAGTCCCCAGCCTATCGTGATGTTGGTGTAGCCGCCGTGAACAGTCGCAGCGGAAGAGTTCGACGGAAACAGAACAACCATCGCGACCACGCCTGAGCCAAAAAGAATCAGGACGAAGGTTCCGAGGAACTCGGCAATCAACTCGGCAACCAGGGTGGGCTTTTTGTTCATTCGGCGTTGCTCCCTGCGAACGTCCGGCTTTTCGACCGCGAGTAGTCTAGCAAGGATTCAAGCCCATGCTCCGCCTTTCGGTTTTCACGGGGCGAAGGTTACTAACAATGGGAACGGCGACGACGTTTTTCCTTGACAGGGAGGTCAGGGCCTGTAACATAGAGAATATTTATTCAGTAATATGAATAAATATTCATAATGAATAAAGCTTTGCGACAGAGAGCCGTGCTGGAAGCGTTGCGGCAGGGGCCCGTAGCCAACCAGGAAGATTTGCAGCGCGCGTTGCGTAAGCGGGGATTTAAGGTGGGGCAGGCGACGTTGTCGCGGGATATTCGCGATCTGAATTTGAGTAAGACGGCGGCCGGCTACACGCTGCTTCAGGCGGAAGGCGCTGCGGGCCTGGCTTTACCTCCGGTGCAGCGGCTGGTTCGCGAGTTCGTGCTGGATGTTCGGCCGGCGCAAAACCTGCTGGTCGTGAAGACGATCACGGGCAGCGCTCAGCCTGTGGCAGCCGCGCTCGATGAGCAGGAATGGGAGGAAGTAGTGGGAACGATTGCCGGGGATGACGCGATCCTCATTGTTTGTCCCGAGAAGGACGCCGCCAGGAGAGTCGCGGCGCGGATCGAGGAGATGCTCGGCTGATGTCTGCGAAACTCAAAAGCGCGTTGCTGGGAGCAAGCGGCTATTCCGGGTTGGAGTTGACGCGCATTCTCGAACGCCATCCGCGGCTGGAGAAGCCCCTGCTGTTCCGGCGTGAGAATGGGAGCGATGGTGCCACGGATTTGGCGGAAGTGTTCCCGGAGCTGTCCGGTAACGGAGGCTATCCGTTGCGGCCGCTTTCGTGGCCGGAGTTGAAGAGGCAGGGCGTGGAGCTGCTGTTCCTGGCTACGCCGCATGAAGCGTCGCGGTCGCTTGTGCCGGAGGCCATTGCGCAAGGCTTGCGCGTCATCGATCTCAGTGGAGCGTGGAGGCTGAAGCAGGCTCAGCATCGTGCAATCTATTCGTTCCAGGATGCGAACGCAGTTACGGCCGCGGAATTGACCGCGCAGGCGGTGTACGGTCTGCCCGAGTTGAACGGCGATCGCATTGGCGCGGCGCAGTTAGTGGCGAAAGAATCCGATTACGCGCTGGTGAAGTTGCCTTCGGGCGAGACGCGGAAGATTTCGCAGGACTGCATGGCGACCATTGGCCAGGTGGGAAATCTGGATCACGAGAACATCACGATCGGCAA
>Ga0187871_10001358_pt1 | contig 21453 bp, 18 predicted proteins | sample June2016WEW_16_1_FD_132988 | JGI IMG/M metagenome (GOLD analysis project Ga0187871, IMG submission 132988) | Peatland microbial communities from SPRUCE experiment site at the Marcell Experimental Forest, Minnesota, USA - June2016WEW_16_10 | ecosystem: Environmental > Terrestrial > Soil >...
ATTTGAGTCTCCTGGGAGTTAGTGGTTTCTGAACATCTCCACTTTGCTCCCAGGGACTCATCCCCTCAGCGAAATCTTGTCAACAACGCTCGTGGTCAATACATCTAGCGCAGGATGTTGACGGCGCGCGCCGCGACCACGGCGATCGTGACGAGCGACACGATCGATTCCATCGTGAAGAGCACCTTCATGCGGCACGTCAGGGGCATGGCGTCGGCCGGCGCGAAGCTCGTGCCGTTCGCGAACGAGGTGTAGAGGTAGTCGGTGAATCGGGGGCGCCAGTTCTCCGGCGCCAGGTGCGGGTTCTCCAACTGCGGGAACTGCAGGTCGATCACGAGTTTCTCGCCCGAGGCTCGGCGATGGGGTCCGCCGCGGTCGATCTCCCAGAACCACAGGCCGTAGAGGATGACGTTGGTCAACCACACCGCGACCGCGGAGTAGATCAGCTTTCGACCCTGCGAGACCTCGCTCACCAGCAGGTGGTGCACGAGCAACACCATGGACGTGATGTTCGCGGCCGTGACCAGCGCGATGAGGCCGAGCGTGACCTGGCGGATCCACGCGCTCTCGTCGGGGTGACGGTGTCGACGCGCGGAGAGCGGTCCGAGCGGCAACGCCACGAGCACCGGCAGCAACCAGTGTGGCCCGACCACCAGCCGATCGGGCAAGAGCACGTAGAGCGCGACACACACCACCAAGGCAATCGACGCGGGCCAGCGCGGCTCAAGGCGGCCGGTGTCGACGTCACTCAACTTACTTGCGCGCTCCCCTGCGCCAAGGACGAGAAGTTCTCGGGCAACAGCAGTGTGGCGAGAGTGGTCGAGGAGAACAGTTGGCGCAGTGACGAGACCTTGAGGGGATTGACGTCACCCGGCGGCGGGGCGGCGATCGTCGTGCGCCTGTTGTACGAGAGGACCTGCACCGTGAACTTGCTCATGTCGTGGCGCGTACGTGACGTCATCGTCGCGCCCGTCACCTCACCACCGCTTCCGGTGGTCACGGTGATGTCCAACGAGCCGAGCACCGTCTTTCGGGGGCTGCCGAGCACGTTCGTGAGAGGGACCTCGTTGTTCGAGAAGTCGTAGGTCTTGGAGTAGCCGCTCTTCGTGACCGTCTCGTGATGGAAGCTCTTGATGAGCGCCAGGTCCGGCCCGGGTTGCGTCAACTCCAGGGCGATGCCGAAGAACGACGGCGGGTTCTCGTTGAACTCCAACCACTTCCCCGACGAGATGTCGGCCGCTTCGGCGTAGACGTGATCGCCGACCAGGCGGAATTCGACCGACGTCTGGGAGAAGAGCAGCGGGAACTCGACGATCGCCTCGGCGCGAGAGTCCCTGAAGTTGGCGTTGATCGTGGCCGAGACGGTGTAGGACTGCCCGTTCGCCACGGTCAACAGCAGGCTGGCCGAACGCGGCGGGTTGCCGTTCAGGACTAGGGGGTCTTTCGGGATGCCCGACGGATTCGGGTCGGTCGCGGCGAGCACGACCCCGATGATGGTGAGCGAGGTTGCGAGGGCCGCCAGCGCGATTCCCGACGATTTCTTGAACGCGGCCATCCGACCACCCTACTAAGCAAGGATTTTCGTCCGGCTTCAGGCCAGGGGCTCTTGCAGGATCTCCAGCAGCAGTTCGAGCGAAATGTTGCGGCCACTCGCGATGAATCCGATGCGCGACGTCGCGTCGTCAACCAGGTCGTTCGTAATCGCGGCGTAGGACGCCGACGCCGATCCCTCGATGACGATGCCGTTGTTCTCGGCCGCTTCGCGCACCGCTCGACGAATGTCGATCTCCGGGACCAGCACCAGCGGAATGTCGTGCGAGGCGATGAGGCCATTGGTCACCGAGCCATCGTCGCCGCCACCCGCGAGTCCGTCGGCGATCGTCGGACGATGCTGCACTTCGGCCATCGTCGCACCGTGCAGTACGTAATAGAGCGCCGCGCTCTCCTGGGGCTGCACGCCGGTGATACGGATGTCAGTCCGGTCGTGGGCGTCCCGCGAGATCAGCGCGCCGGAGAGGAGTCCGCCACCGCCGACGGAGATCACGAGGTGCTCGAGCTCGGGTGCCTGCAGCAGTATCTCGTCGAACGCGGTTGACTGTCCGGCGATGACGTCGGAGTTGTTGAACGGCGAGATGAAGCGGATCGATCGCTCGTCGGCCAGCGCCATCCCGAAGGCCTGCGCCTCGTCGAACGACGTCCCGTGCTGGATCAACTCGATCATGTAGTTGCCCAACTTCTTCACCTTGGCCGCCGACGCGTTCGTCGGAACGACGACGGTGGCGGGGACGCCGAGCACGGAGGACGCGTAGGCGATACCGAGTCCGTGATTGCCCGCCGAGGCGGTTATGACGGCGCCGTTGGGATCGTCACGCCGAGAGGCGTCGACCGCCGCCAACGCACCGCGGACCTTGAACGACCCCGTCGGTTGCAGGCTCTCCATCTTCACGAACACCGGTCGACCGCGCAGTGACAGTGTGATCGTCGGCGTCGGCACGAGGTGATCGGCGATGACGCGCCGCGCCGCTTCCAGTTGCTCGACACTCGGGGGCAGGACCTGACGAATCACCGATGACAGCCTACAGGGCTCGATTTCTCGCATTCTGTAGTCAGGTAAGGTCAACGCGTGCACACGATACTGAGTGTCGTCATCGTGGCAATTCTCGCGTTCCTCGGGACGATGTTCGACAATTTCTTCGCCTTCGCGGCACAGTTGATCGTCACCGACAATGAGCGTTTCCGACGGGTCAGTTACGCCCAAGCGCTCGGCGTCGTCACGCTCCTCGTGCTCGCGGGGGGCGTCGGGTCGTTGCTCACGCCGATTCCGCTGCCATGGATCGGTCTCCTTTGTCTCGCGCCGTGGGCCCTCGCGTGGTACGCGTGGCGCCATCGAGCGAAGCCGCCGCGTGAGGTCTTTCGCCGGGGCGCGATCACGACCTTCGTGATGACCCTGGCCCTCGGCGGTGACAACCTCGCCGTGTGGGTCCCACTCCTTCGCGCTGACGGATTCTTCCACTCGGTCATCACCGTCGCCATCTTCGCGGTAATGGAGCTGTTGTTCATCGTGTTCGCCCAGTGGATCAGCACTCGCCCCGGACTCGTGGCGTGGGGCACGAAACACGCGCCGTTGATGTTGCCGTGGCTATACCTCGGCCTCGGGGTCCTCATCCTCGTCGAATGCGGCTCACTATGAACACCGAGTCGCGACGCCGCGAACGCTGACGCCTCGCGTCAGAAGATGTAGGGCACGAGCATCTTGGTCGAGCGTCGATACTCCGGATACGTGTCGGGGAACACCCCGGCCAGGTATCGTTCCTCGACCGTCGCGCTATAGATGAAGTAGACGCCGGCGAGTCCCACCGCGAAGAGCACCGACCAGCTCAGCGCCAACGCGGTACCGATGCCCGCGAACAGGATGCCGGTATAGATCGGGTGACGGACCAGTCGGTAGGGACCGCTGGTCACCAACTCCGGTTCCGCCTTCTGCGACATCGGGGTACCCCAGTTACGCCCGATATGGAGTCGCGCCCAGATGGCGAATCCGAGTCCGAGCGCCCACATCGCGAGCCCGATTCCGGCGCGTAGCGCATCCACATGGTGAACCCCAATCCGGAACGCTCCCACGCGAATCATGATGATCACCACCACGATGATCGGGATCCGAATCCGAAACTCGTTGGACCATGCGGGACGACCCCGCTTCATGGTGAACGCTGCCGCGAGCCAGCCAATCCAGAACAGCACCCATCCGATGGAGAGGATCAACTCGACTGCATGCACGTGACCGATTCTCCCACACGCACTTCCCAAGACGCGACGCAGCGATGTGTGAGCGGCCTACGCGCACACCCCGTGAGTAGCGTGAGACGGTGGCCCAGAGCACTCCCCAACAGACGCTCCGTCGCCTCACCATCATCGTCGCGATCCAGTGGATGGGCGCCACGTTGGGTCTGCCGTTGCTGCCGCTCTTCCTCGAGCACCGCGGCGGCGTGCCCACCGTCATCGGCTTCATCATGGCGTCCTTCTTCGTGGCGGGCGTGGTCACCCAGTTCTTCCTGGGCCGACTGGCCGACCGGTTCGGCCGTCGCCCGATCCTCATCTACAGCCTCCTCGCCTACGGCATCGCGAGCACGGCCTACCTGTTGCCGGTCTCGGCGCCGTGGTTCGCGCTCGCCCGGGCCGTGCAGGGAGCGTCGGCCGGCGCTATCGAGGTGGCGTCGATGTCGGCCGTCGCGGCGCTCTTTTCCGAGAACGAGCGCGGTCGAGCGATCTCACGCATCATCGCCGCCCAACTCTTGGGCCTCGCGCTCGGGCCAATCGCGGGCGTCGTCGTTTCGGTGAACAGCCTCGGCTGGGCATTCTTCGCGGCCGGCATGATCAGCATCGTGGCGGCGATCGTCGCCTACCGGACCAACCTTGGCGACCGGGCCTACGACCCGACGCCGCTGCCGAAGTTGCAGTGGAGCTCCCAACTCACGGGTGCCCTGGTCGCGGCCAGTGCCAGTGGTCTCGTCATCGGTGTGTACGAGGCCTGTTGGAGCCTGTTGATGCACGCGCATCACGCCTCGACGCTCCAGATCCGGCTCAGCTGGACGATCTTCTGCCTGCCGTTCGTCGCACTGAGTGGCGTCGGTGGATGGTTGGCCGATCACGCCAATCGCCGCTACATCGCGCTCGGCGGACTACTGAACGGTGCGATCTTCCTCTCGATCTACCCGCACATCCACAACAACGACCTCATCTTGTTCATGGGATCCCTGGAGTCGATCGGTGCGGCGATGTCGGCGCCGTCCATCTCGTCGCTGATGAGCCAGGGAGCGGTCCATCGCGAGCTCAGTCGGCGACAGGGCCTCTACGCGACGTCGAACACCGCGGCGCTCGCGGTCGCCGCCGGGACTTCGGGGCTCCTCTTCACCATCAACTCGGCGCTGCCGTTCACGGTGCTCGCCATCATCTCGGCCGTGCTCGGGCTAACCACCCTGTGGTGGTGGCGCAACGTGACGGGCAACATCACCGAAACGACCCCGAAAACGTGAACGGGGGCGGCTCTCGCCGCCCCCGTCCACTGCGATGGGTCGAAACTAGGACAACTAGTCCTTCCAGATCTGGTCCCAACGCGCCGATCCGGCGTCGGGGCTGAGGCAGCGGGTCGTTCCGTCGCCAGCCGTGCCCGAGACCCAGTTCTGCACGTTGGACCTCGCGGCCCACGCGTTCACCGTGGTGTCGAGCATGACGTAGGGGACCTCGATTGCGAAGCGACGGTTCACCGTCTGCCAGGCCGTCTTCTGCGTCGCGGAACCGACGCGCGCCGCCATGGCCGACAACAGTGCCGTCTCGACGACGGGGTCGGCCTGGTGGGCGAAGTTGACGGCGCCGGCGATCTGGGTCCCGGCCGGAAGTCCGGACATCCCCAGTCCGCCTTCGGTCAGTGAGGTGGTCGCCGGCTGGGAGTCGAACCAGACGTAGTTGAGCGACTGGTCGCATCCGCCGAACTGGTTCCAGGTCGCACAGTCGAACTCACCGTAGATCACGTTGTTGATGAGCGTGCTCTGGACCGATTGACGAACCGTGATCGTGACGCCGATCTTCGCGAACTCCTGTTGGAAGAAGTCGAAGCGCTTGGTCTCGGTCGCACTGCCGGACACGATGTCCATGACAAAGGCGACCTCGGTGACGCCGTTCTTCGCCTTGTAGGCGTCGATCAGGGCCTTGGCCTTGGTCGGGTTGTAGGCCGGGTAGCCGGGGTTCTTGTAGAACGGCGATGACTTGCGGAAGATGCCGTCCGCCAAGGCCCCGACGCCGTCGTCGATCACCCGGAAGTACGTGCTGCGGTTGACCGCCATGGCCAACGCCTGACGCACGCTCGGGTCGTTCACGACCGGCTTGATGGTCGTGTCCCACTGCCCCGACGTCGGGTTGACCGCGCCCATGGTGCCGACCCAGTCGGCCTCTTGGACCGCCAGCGGCGCCGCCTGACCCTTCAAGAGGTACGGCAGCGTTCCGGGCACGCCCAAACTGGAGAACTCACCGGCCCACGCGAAGTACTGGTTCAACGTGCTGGTCGTGTTCATGATCAAGAAGTTGAGCCCCGGGTCGCGCGGCGAATTGATGTCCGTCACGTAACTCACGTCCTTAATGTGCTTGAAGCCGTTGATAAAGGATCCGGTCTGCATCAGGATCATGTCCACGTTGCCGGACTGCAGCGCCTCGTTACGGGCATTGTCGTCGACGATGGTCTTGAAGTGGATGTTGCTCAGGTACGGCAACTGACGTCCGTGGGCGTCCGATTTCCAGTAGTTGGCGTTCTTGGTCAACTGCGACTCGACGCCGACCTGCCAGGACTTCACCTTGAACGGCCCGGTGCCGATCGGGTTGCCGGTGTAGGTGGACACGAAGGAGTCCGGGTGTGCCATGTAGGAGATCTGCTGCTCGGCCAAGGAGACCGGGAAGGCCGAGAACGGGATCACCAAGTTGTACGCGACGGTGTAACTGTCAACTTTCGTCACCGAACCGATAATTGGCTTGATCGCCAGGCCGACCGTGGGGTCGGCGTTGGCCGCCACCCAGTTGGCCACGCAGATGTCGGCGTCGAAGGCATCGCCGTTCGTGAAGTTGACGCCCTGGCGAAGAGCGATCGTCCATACCGTGTAGTTGGAGTTCGGGGTCGCCGAGAGGGCGAGCATCGGGAGCGCGACCTTGCCGTTCGCCGACATGACGAACAGCGGGTCGTAGAGGGCGTTGGCGACGCAGAACCCAGAAGCGTCCATTTTTCCTTGTGAACCGTTAAATATGTGGTAGTTCGGAACGTCGGAGAGAGTTCCGACGGTCAGCGTCCCCCCACGCTTCGGCTTTCCATTATTCACTCCGATTGGTGCGGCACTGGCCGACGTGGCAAGAAGATCGTCAACGATCGATCCGGCCAAGGCGACGCCACCGATGGTGGCGGCTGAGTGAGTAAGGAACGATCGACGATCGAACGTGGATGACATCTTTGTCCTGCTTTCCCCCGAGCCCCGGCCTTGTGCCGGCGCTCCTCTGGTCGCAACTTAGCAAGAACCCATCGGAAAAGAAGTGCACGTTCCAAATCTCCCCGGGATAAATTCCCAGGGCCCGATGGCAGGGCGACGCCGCTCGGACCCTGGGAAACTCATACGTGGCCTCGTTATCGACGGCCACCGATCGTGGCGGACCCGCAGCTAATTCGAGCCCGACTGAGAAAAACGTCACCGAAGGCGGCGCTGGAGACGTGAGGACCCCGCGCGACGTCGTTCAGAGAAACGGACGCCGACGCCCTTCGGTCGACGCGAACCGAGATCTCGGTGTCCTCGATCGATTCCGGCGCCGCGAGGTTGGGAGCGGTCCAAATGACGAATCGCGTCTGCTCAGATCTGATCATGGTGAAACCTGCCCCTGATCGCGATTCGTGTCGAATCGAGACGTTTCCATCTTCAAAGGTCGGTTTGTGAGCGCCCTGTGAAAGTCCTGCGAGTCTCTTTAGATGGCGTGGGAGATAGCCATCGAAGCGAAATGGCGTCGTCTCACCAACTGTTTCCCAGAGATTCGCTACCTAAGAACATGGAGTGGACCCGCGAAAAGCGACAAAAGATACAACAAGATTCGTCAGGAATAGAGCAGGGCCCAAACGGTGGGGGAAGCCGTTTGGGCCCTGACAGATCTATGCAGTGATGTCAGAGCCCGGGCAGTAGGGAGGGACCGCCCGGGCCCTGAGACTTGGAGGACACCCGAAAATCAGGTGCCACTTCGTGTGCGTTCCTTTCGAATTCGGTCCGCACTCCTAAACGGTCGGCGGCGGCCCGCGGGCAAACTGACCACCACCGATGAGCTGCGAGTGCAAGTCCGGCCCGACGCTCGAACGAACGACGTGGCCCAACTCCGGCGCAACGATTCCAACGGTCGCGGCGCGACTGGTTTTCGGTGATACACCGATCGTTGCTCTGGCGCCAGCCAACCTACCGGCATTGACGCCACCGCCGATGCCGCGGGGTCCACCGGGCGGCATCGGCGGGCGCGTATTGGTGCCCGCATCCGACCAGTCGAGGGCAGCGGGCGTCGTCTTGGGCCTCGACGGTGTCGTCGCCGCACCCGCGACACCGACACCGCTCACGAGCATCGCCACGGCGACCGCCGAAGGGAAACCCACGTGCCGTAGGACTCTCTTTCGGGATGACCGCTTCATGGCAGTTTCACTCTCTGTCTCGAACGGGGGGCGTTCGCGACAGGTACATACTCCCTAACGAAGTTGTGGGCGCCATTGAGAGGGCGTAAGAAGGAACTAAATCTAGAACTTCGTCACGAAGTCGTCACGAGGTCCTCATGCGTCAATTGAATTCGGGCATACTGGGCGCGTACGACTAGCACCTCACGGAGTCGTATCAGGTGCACACCATCTATTAGGGAGGACCACACGAGTGGCGACAGGTATTGATATTCACGATGGATCGTCGGGCGACGAAGCCTTCAAAGTCGAACGGCGCGGCATCGACTACGTCCCGCAAAACGAGCGTTGGGCGACGCCGCGCAACATCGCCGCCCTGTGGGCGGGGACCTCGATTAATGTCGAGTACTTCATCTACGGAGCCCTTTTGATGGGCTTCGGCTTCAGTTTCTACACGGCGCTCGCGGTCATCATCCTCGGCAACATTTCATATTTCCTGTTGGGCCTGGCGTCGCTCCAGGGTCCTGAAGCGGGGACGACGGCGTTCATGATCTCGCGCGCACCCTTCGGCACTCGGGGTTCGCGACTGCTCAGTTTCTTCAACTGGCTCACCCAGTTGGGCTTCGAAACCGAGGGCCTGATACTCATCGTCGGCGCGGCGCTCGTGTTGACCCAGATGGCCGGCATCCACACGTCGAGCGGGTTGAAGGTCGCCTACATCATCCTCGCGGCGGCGATCCAAGCCGTGATGCCCTACCTGGGTCACGCCACCATGGTCAAAGTCCTTCGCGCGCTGATCATCCCCTTCGGCGCGATCTTCGTGCTCCTGGCGGTCTACGACGTCAAGCACGGGTCGGCGAGCTTCAAGGGATTCGGTGGCGGGTGGGAGCTCTTCACCGCGGGGCTGGCCTTCACGTTCGCCCTCTCCGGTCTCGGATGGACCGAGTGCGGCAATGACTACACCCGCTATGTCGCACGCGACGCGAGCAAGGGATCAATCGTCGGCTGGATGTTCCTCGGCACCGCCATTCCTGAGATATTCATGATGGTCCTCGGCGCGGCGACGTTCACGTTCATCTCCTCGAGCGCGCAGTCGGCCGATTGGAACGGAGCGAATCCCTTCGAGGCGCTGCACATCCAACACACGATTCCCAGTTGGGTCGTGGCCCTGTTCCTAATCTTCTCGATCGTGCAGCTCTTCGGCATCAACTCACTCGACCTCTACTCCTCGGGCGTCTCGCTCCAAGCGATGGGCGTCAAGCTCAGGCGCTACCAGGCCGTCGTGTTGGACAGCACGATCGCCTGCGGCCTCACGATCTGGGCGATGTTCCAGTCGACCTTCTCCCTCTATATGAAGGAGTTCGTGGGCGTCATCATCGTGTGGATCGCCCCGTGGCTCGGCATCTACTTGATTGACTGGATCATGCGCAGGTACCGCTACAGCGCCTCAGAGCTACAGCGCGACGATAGGGGTGGCATCTACTTCGTCGGAAAGAGCGGCGTGAACTGGAACTCGATCGTCGCCTTCGTCGTGGGAATGGTGTGCGCGACGATCGCCTTCTCCAAGGCGCCGCCGCCGGTCAACTTCCCGTTCCACTGGATGACGCCGATATCGAATCACTACGGCGGAGCGTGCGCGGGCAACCTCGTGCACAACGTCTGTACCGCCGGGTGGTACGGCGGCGCTGACTTCTCGGTGCCGACCGGCATCATCGTGGCCGCTCTCGTCTACTTCGTGCTCGAGAAGGTCACCGGCAACGTGTCGCGCCAGGTCACCAAGCAACAGGAGCTCGAGCCGACGTAATAGCGACGACGAGACACCCCCGAGCGTGCCTCGGGGGTGTCTCGGGCGGTCCTAACCGGCCCAGTCCTCGACGAGACCACCGGACCCATCGGGTCGAAAGACCGGAATGGAACCGAGCGCGCGAACCATCGTCGCGTCGTCGCCTAGCGAGGTCCGCCAGATCGACGCCTCGGTCACCAGCGTGCCGATCACGACGATCTCGGCGCCGACCCCGCGCAGTAGTCGTAGCGCCGTGCCGGTTGAGGCGCCGGTCGAGATCACGTCGTCCACGATCGCGACGCGCTTGCCGGCGACGTCCTTGATGCGGGCGCGGTCGAAGAGCAGTCGCTGCTCGGCGTCGGTCGTGATCGATCGCACGTTCTCACTGACCGCATCGGCCAGGTGGATCTTGGGCGTCTTGTGCAAGATGACGTACTGGTCGAGCCCCAAGTGTCGGGTCACCTCGACGGCGACGGGGATTCCCATGGTGGCTACGGTCGCGACGATGTCGACCTCGTAGGGACGGATGATCTCCGCCAGTTCGGCGCCCGCGCGCGACATGAACTCAACTCCCATGTCGACCGTGATGAGCAGTGCCAGGGCCAACTGCTCGTTCAGTGACACGAGCGGAAGATCGACTCGTTGCGTGCCGATATCCACCGAGTACGTGCGCTCACCCACGAGGAGCGAGCATACTGATGCCATGAGTTCACCAAAATCTCCGCTCGACCGCGACCTCGCCCAACGAATGCTGGTGACGGCGTACGACGAAGCCGTGCTCGGTCTGAGCGAGGGCGGAATTCCGATCGGCGCGGCGCTCTACCTGCGCGACGGCACGCTGATCAGTTCCGGTCACAACCGGCGGGTCCAGGAGCGCGACGCGTCGGTCCACGCTGAGACCGACGCCTTTCGAAAGGGCGGTCGTCGTCGTGACTATCCGGACACGGTGATGGTCACGACCCTCTCACCGTGCTGGTACTGCTCCGGACTGGTGCGACAGTTCAACATCGGGGCGGTGGTTATCGGCGAGGCGACGACCTTTTACGGAGGGCACGACTGGTTGGCCGAACTCGGCGTCGAGATCCTCGTGCTCGACGACCCCGCCTGCACCGAACTGCTGAGCACGTTCATCCTCGAGCACCCCGACCTCTGGAACGAGGACATCGGGCTTTAACTAGCGCGCCGGTGGCCCGAACAGTCGGTCGCCCGCGTCACCGAGACCGGGCGTGATGTAACCGACGTCGTTCAGTTCGGCGTCGAGCGCGGCCGCCACGATGGCGACCTCCGGGTGCTTCGAAAAGACGTGCTCGACGCCCGGCTGCGCCGCGATGAGACAGAGCACCGTCACGTCGCCGGCGCCGCGCTCGCGCAACATGTCCAGCACGCAGACCAACGAGCCCCCCGTGGCCAGCATCGGGTCACACAGGACGACGTGCACGCCGGTGAGTGACTCCGGCAGTCCGTCGAGGTAGACGTCGGGCTTGAGGGTCTCCTCGTTGCGTCGAAGACCGACCAGGCAGACCCGGTGATGCGGCAGCACCTCTTGGACGGCGGGGCTCATGCCGAGGCCGGCGCGCAGGATGGGGACGATCAGGTACTCGGTGTCGATACGCACCGCCGGCGCGCCTTTGAGCACCGGCGTGTCGACCGTCGTCTGCGTGACCGGCGTGTCACGGAAGGCCTCGTAGGCGACGAAACGCGAGATCTCTCCCGCGAGGCGTAAGAAGTCCGCGTTGGACGTCGCGACGTCGCGCAACCTTCGGACTTTGTCGGCTACGACGGGGTGGTTGATGACGTGTAGTGATGGCACGACGTCAGACTACGTCGGTCGATGTTGACGCGTCGACGGAGCGGTTGGCCGAGATTCAAAGTCGGAGACGCCAGGTAATATTGATCAATGGCTTCATTCCTCTCTTCGCGTTCCGAACGCGTCCGAGAGCGAGCACAGGATTCAGCAAATCCCTTGGGAGGGGTGCGGTCGAAGTATCCCGGTCCGCGCCACGAGATCTCGCGCGACCGGAGCCTGAGTTGGTGGCGCCGAGTACTTCCGGTGATCCAGTCGCACCGTGTGACGTTCGTGACGGCGATCGTCCTTTCGTTCGTGAGCCTCATCTTTCAGGTGCTCGTGCCGAACATGCTGAGTAACGACATCGACCACACCTTCGTCCACCACGTGTCGACGCTGCACGGCGACGTCGTCGCGCTCGTCATCGTGGGGCTGTTGGCGGGCGCGGCCGGCATCATCTCTCGGCAGTTCCTCTACAACACGGCCTACAACGTGGAGGCGGACCTACGTTCGCTCATCTACCAGCACTTGACCTGGCTCTCGTTCAGTTTCTACGATCGGGTCCAGTCCGGTCAGCTCATCAGCCGTGCGAACAGCGACATTCGCAGTGTGCAGATGTACTCCATCTTCGCGCCGCTCATCATCGTGCAGTGCTTCATCGGCGTCGTCGCGTTCGGGTTCATGCTCAGCATCAACTGGGCGTTGGCGCTGATCTCGATGATCGTGATGCCGATCCTGTACGTGGTCGGCATCAAGATGCGTCGGGTCATGTTCCCGATCTCCTGGATCACCCAGGCCCGCCTGGCCGAGGTCGCGACGATCGTCGATGAGAACGTGAACGGCGTGCGCGTGGTGAAGTCGTTCGCGCAAGAAGAGGCCGAGATCGATCGCCTCGCCGACGCCGCTGAAGGGGTCGCCTGGGCCTACATCAAGGACGCCAACATCCGAGCGATTTGGTCGCCCTGGGTCCAGAACCTGCCGCAGTTGGGACTCGCGCTCGTGCTGCTCTGCGGGGGTTGGATGGTCCTGCACGGCGACCTGGTCTATCCCCAGATCCTCGCCTTCAGCCTGTATCTCTTGATGCTCCAGGCCCCGTTCATGATGCTCGGCCAGCTCGTCATGATGGGACAGCGCGCCAAGGCCAGCGCCGGAAGGATCTTCGAGATCCTCGACGAGAGTCCCGAGATCCTGGACCGCCCGGGTGCCTATGACCTGCTCGACGTACGCGGTGCCATCGACTTCAATCACGTGAGCTTCACCTACGACAACGGGGCCGAGATACTTCGTGACTTCGACGTCCACCTCTCGCCGGGTGAGACGGTGGCGATCGTCGGGCGAACCGGATCGGGTAAGTCCACCGTGGCACGACTGCTCAATCGCTTCTACGACGTGAGCGACGGCGCCATCACGATCGACGGACACGACCTGCGTGACGTGACGCTCACGTCGCTTCGCGAGAACGTCGGCGTCGTGCTCGACGAGCCGTTCCTCTTCTCGATCTCGATTCGCGACAACATCGCCTACGGACGACCCGACGCAACCCTCCAGGAGATCCAGGCGGCGGCGCTCGCCGCGAACGCTGACGAGTTCATCGTGCGGCTGCCCGACGGCTACGACACCGTCGTCGGTGAGCGCGGTTACACCCTCTCCGGTGGTCAACGCCAGCGCATCGCGATCGCTCGGACGTTACTGCTCAATCCTCCGATCCTCATCCTCGACGACGCCACCAGCGCGATCGACGTGCACGTGGAGTCCGGCATCTATGAGGCCCTGCGTGGTCTGTTGACCCAGCGCACCACGATCGTCATCGCGCACCGTATCTCCACCATCGCGCTGGCCAGTCGGGTCCTGGTGCTCGACGACGGTCACGTGATCGCGAGTGGCACGCACGAGGAGTTGCTCGAATCTGAACCGCTGTACTCCGAGATCCTCGCCCAGACCACGTCGAGCGAGGGGTCCTGATGGGTTGGGGCGGTCCCGGCGGCGGCGCGATGTTCGGACCCAGCGCGTCCTCCTCGAGCGGACGAGCGGGACTCCCCTTCGGCGGCATCCCTGAAGAGTTGATGGAGGAGGCGACGAAGCTCCTCGCGAGCGAACCGGTTCACCCGAAGTCCCACATCCACTTCACGCAACGACCGAGTGAGAAGGAGCGCGAACGCCTGACCCTTCCCCAACTGTTGCGCGCCTACCCCAAGTGGGTCTTCGCCGGTTCGGCACTCGTGATCATCATCAGTCTCACCCTGCAGGCCGGTCCGCTCCTCACCGAGTTCGCCATCAGTCACGGGATGGAGCGCCACAAGAGCCTGAGCGTGATCGTGGTGTGCGCGGCGCTGTACCTCGCGCTCGCGTTCATCAGTGTCTACTTTCAGCGTCAACAGGTCAACGTCACCGGCAAACTCTCGTCGCGCGTCATGCACGACCTGCGCATCCGCGTCTTCACCCAGTTCCAGCGACTGAGCCTCGACTTCTTCACCGAGGAGAAGGCCGGCGTCTTGATGAGTCGGATGACGAGTGACATCGAGAACCTGCAGCAGTTGATCCAAGACGGCATCAGCCAGTTCGCTCTCCAGGGGCTCACGATGGTCGTCATCACCGTGATCTTGTTCCTCACGAACGTCACGCTCGCGACGTGGACCGTACTACTCGTGGTACCACTCCTCGTCATCTTTTCGATCTGGTACCACCACGCGTCGGAGAAGGGCTATCTCCTCGCGCGCGACCGAATCGCGATCGTCCTGGCCGACCTCTCCGAGTCGCTCTACGGCATTCGTGTCGTGACCGCGCACAACCGCCAGCGCCGCAACATCCGCAACCACCGACACGTGGTCGGCGCCTACCGCGACGCCAACGCCTACACCGGTCGCGTCAACGCCATCTACGGTCCGTCCACGAGCATGATCGGCATCCTGGGCCAGGCCATGCTGCTCGGCATCGGCGGCCACATGGTCTTGAACCACCAACTCAACGTGGCCCAACTCATCGTGTTCTTCCTCTACCTCAACCGGTTCTTCGCCCCGATCCAATTGCTCGTCCAGCAGTACACGACCTTGCAACAGGGTCGCTCGTCGATCATCCGGTTACGCGAACTGCTCGACACCGCGCCGACTGTCGACGAGGTGCCGGACGCACCCGACCTGCCCGTGATCGAGGGCCGCATCACCTTCGAGCACGTCGACTTCGAGTACTTGAGCGACGAGCCGGTCTTGCACGACGTCAATCTGGAGATCTCCCCGGGCGAGTCCGTCGCCTTCGTCGGTCCGACCGGCGCCGGCAAGTCGACGATGGCGAAACTGGCGAACCGCTTCTATGACCCCACGGCGGGCCGGGTGCTCCTCGACGGGATCGACATCAAGACCGTCACCCTTCGTTCGCTGCGCTCACAGCTCGGTGTCGTACCCCAGGAGCCGTTCCTCTTCGCGGGCTCCATCCGCACCAACTTGAGCTTCGGCCACCCCGACGCGACCGAGGACGAGATCAACACGGCGGTCGACGTCGTGGGGCTACGCGAACTGGTCGACCGACTGCCTCAAGGGATCGACACGCCGGTGCACGAGCGTGGCCAGACGCTCTCGGCCGGCGAACGTCAACAGCTGGCGCTGGCGCGAGCATTCCTCGCGCGACCTCGCGTGCTCATCTTGGACGAGGCCACGTCCTCGCTGGACCTGCAGAGCGAGACGGTCATCGAGCGGGCCCTCGATCGACTCCTCGAGGGACGTTCGGCGATCCTCATCGCGCATCGTCTCACGACCGCCCAACGCGCGAACCGCATCGTCGTCATCGACGACGGTGGCATCGTCGAGATGGGTACGCCCGCGGAGTTGCAGGCTCGAGGCGGCGCCTACGCCACGATGTACGAGGCGTGGTTGGCCTCAGGCGGCCGCGACGCCACGCGCGCCGAGGCGACCGACCTCTAGGCCATCTCCTTGACGGCTTCGATCAGCGACGCCGCCGTCTGTTCGCCGAGCGGGATCGGGTGCACTTGCAAGTGGGAGACGCCGGCCTCTCGGAACGCGGCGACGCGCTCCTTCACGTAACTCGCTGGACCGCAGAGCGACGTCAGCTCCAAGAACTCGGCCGGTATCGCCGCCTCGGCCTCCTTCTTCTTACCGTCCAAGTAGAGGTCCTGGATGATCGTGGCCTCCCTCTCGAAGCCGTAGCGCACCATGAGTTCGTTGTAGAAGTTCTTGCCCTTCGCGCCCATGCCCCCGACGTAGAGGGCGACGCCCGGACGCGCGAACTCTCGCAGCGCCGTGACGTCGTCGCCGTCGCCGATGGCGAGCAGTCCGCCGGCCGAGATCATCAGTTCACCGAGCGAAGGGTCGCGCTTCTTCCGGCCGGCCGCGAGCGCCGATCCCCAGACGTCGTTCGCGCGCTCGGGGATGAAGAAGACCGGGAGCCAGCCGTCGGCGATCGTCGCGGTCATCTCGACGTTCTTCTCACCGAGTGACGCGATCCACACCGGGATCTCGGCGCGCACCGGGTGCGTCAGGATCTTGAGCGCCTTGCCGAGACCGGTGCCCTGGTCGCTCGGCAGCGGCAGCGTGAAGTTCTTCCCCTCGTGCACGAGCGGCGCCTCGCGCCTCCACACGTCCCGGCAGATCTCGACGATCTCCCGGGTGCGACCGAGCGGATTGGTGTAGGGCACGCCGTAGAAGCCTTCGATGACCTGGGGCCCCGAGGCGCCGAGACCGAGGTGGAATCGTCCGCCCGAGAGCGCGTCGATCCCCGCGGCGGTCATCGCGATGAGCGAAGGCGTGCGCGAGTAGATGTTCATGATCCCTGAGCCGATCTGGACGCGCTCGGTCAGTGCCGCGAGGTACCCCATCAGGGAGGGGCTGTCGAATCCGTAGACCTCGGCGACCCACACTAGGTCGAGTCCGGCCTTCTCCATCTCGGCGACGCTGCGTGCGGCCTCGTGGAATCCGCCCGAGTAGGCCAGGATCGTCGAGACCTGCAAGGGTTGTCGAGCTGTTGTCGTCATGACGTCACAGTAGCGAAGTCCTTTCACTGGCCCGGATGACCTCCAAACCTCGCGTACGCTGTACGTGTAAGCAATCTCGCTTTCACAAAGATCAAAGGCTGGTGACAACGTGGTCACGCGTCCGCTTGAGGCGTCCCCTCACGAATTCAATCCGTGGCTGCGTGTCACGTCGCTCATCGAGACGGCCGGGCATCTGCTCGGTCTGAACGAGGGACTGATAAAGCGAATCGTGACCCCGGAGAGAATCCTCGAAGTCGCGGTGCCCATTCGCATGGACTCCGGTGAGATCGAGATGTACCACGGCTGGCGCATCCAGCACAGCACGGCGCGAGGTCCTGGCAAAGGCGGCATCCGCTTCCATCCCAGCGTGAACGTGGACGAGATCGCGGCCCTTAGCGCGGACATGTCCATCAAGTGCGCGGTCGTCAACATCCCCTACGGCGGGGCCAAGGGCGGGATCCGCGTCGATCCCTCGGCACTCAGCCGCGGTGAACTCGAACGACTGACGCGGCGCTACGCGTTCTCCATCGCGCCGATGATCGGACCGGACCGCGACATCCCCGCCCCGGACATCAACACCGACACGCAGGTCATGAGCTGGATCATGGACACCGTGTCGATGTTGGCCGGACACAACATCCCCGGCGTCGTCACCGGCAAGCCACTCGCCATCGGTGGCACCCTCGGACACGCGGGCGCGACGTCGCTCGGCGTGACAATCTGCACCAGCGCGATCCTTCAGCGCATGGGCCGACTCGCGAGCGAACAGCGTGTCGTCATCCAGGGCTACGGCAAGGTCGGCGCACCGTTGGTGAAGCTGTTGAGCGATCGCGGCATGAAGGTCGTCGGCGTGGCGGACATCCGCGGCGCGATCCACGTACCTGACGGAATCGACCCCACGGTCATGGCGAATCACTTCAAGGAGGCCGGCACCATCGTCGGCTACCCCGGCGCTGAAGCCGTCGCCGCCGATCTGCTCTTCACCCTGCCCAGTGACATCGCGATCCCCGCCGCCCTCGGCGGCGTCGTCGACCAGGACATCGCCAAGACCATGTCGGCCTCGATCGTCGTGGAAGCGGCCAACGGTCCAACGACCGGTGAGGGCGCAGAGGTGCTCGCCAGTCGCGGTATCGCCGTCGTTCCCGACGTTCTGGCCAACGCCGGCGGCGTCGTCGCGTCGTACTTCGAGTGGGCCCAGGACCTCCAGGGCTACCTCTGGGAGCCGGAACTGTTCCACGACCGACTGGAAAAGACCCTGCGCGAGGCGTTCAACTACATCTGGACCCGCCACCTCCAACTCGGCGTCACGCTGCGCGAGACGGCGATCGCCGTCGGTGTCGAGCGCATCGCCGAAGCGACGGAACTGCGCGGGCTTTTCCCCTAATCGATTCCGAGACGGAGAGCAGTCGCCGGATACCGCATTACCGTTGTCGCACGCCGTCGAGGTGTGCCAGTCTTACGAGGTGACGCCGACGCAACCGTCCCGAGACGAACTCGAAGAGATCATCTCATCGTTGCGAGAAGAAAACGCCCGACTCAAAGAAGAGATCCGACGTATTCGTCGCGAGACCAACGAAGCGCCTCCGCACTATCTCTAGTGTTTACGTCGTCGTCGTGGTTGGTGAGCACGTGAGTTGATTGCGCACCGCCAGGTCTTGAGCGGCCGCGGCGATCAGGCTCGACTTTGACAACGTTCCTTGGGTAACCGCGTTCACGATGGAGTTCGAGATTTGCCCGGCCAGCGTCAGCGACGCCGCCAGCGACGTGGGCGAACCAAAGAGGATAAGGTCGTCGCCCGTCGCGAGGGCGACCACGGAGGCCGCGGGCACGGAGAGGTGCAGGGCACTGATCGCTCCGGCCGACAGCGAATCGGTGACGAGGAGTCCCTTGAACTCCAGCGTCGTGCGCAGGTACTTAACGACGACCGGTGAAAGGCTGGCCGGCAATGGCGTCAGTCCGGGGATGCGGGCGTTGGACAACATCACGGCCGTCGCGCCGTTGGCGATCGCTTCGAGGAAGGGCGGGAGACCGGTCGACTGCAGTTTCGCCCACGACAGCGTCGCCGCCGGACCGTAGTCGGTGTTGCCGGTCGAATAGCCGAGTCCCGGAAAGTGTTTCACGACCGCCGTCACTCCAGCGTCTTGGAGACCCCACATGAAGGACGAGCCGTCATTAGCCGCAATGGACGACACACCGCTGAACGAGCGGTAACCGTCGGGGTTGGTGGCGCCGGGCGCCTGCGCGCGACCGTCCACGTCGAGCACGGGCGCGAGGTCCGTGTTGACGCCCGCGGCGAGCAGTGCGGTACCCACGCGACGTCCGATGGCTCGGATCTGCGCGCGACCGAGATTCTTCCCCATCGTCTGCGCCCACGGGAACGAGCCGACGACGTTCGTGAGCCGTTCGACGCCGCCACCCTCCTCGTCGGTCATCACCATCCAGGCGTAGTGATCCGGGCGTTCTCGCTGCAGGGTGGCGAGGATCCCGGGCATCGAGGCCGGCGCGGTCGCGCCGAAGAGGAGCACGCCTCCGTAGCCAGCGCGCGCGGCCGGTGCCAACCCTCCGACATTCGTCGCCTCCACCGGAATCGCGATCGTCTCGTTGGCCAATTGCGCCGTCGTCCACGAGGAGACGATTTGCGTCGCGCAGGCCAGATTGGTCGCGGCCGTTCGACCCTCACTGGCGTCGGCAGCCGCGACGAAGGCCCCGGAGACCACCACCACACAGGTGAGGAATCGCATCCATCGCACCGCCCAAGGCTAGGACGACCAATCGTCGATTACCGACCGCTACGATGTCGAACGTCGAAGCGAGCCCGATGCCACCACTTATGCCCGCGGCCTTCATCGGTCACGGAAACCCCATGAACGCGATCGAACACAACCGCTACACCGAGAGCTGGACGACCTTCGGTGCGTCGATAGAGAAGCCCAGGGCCATCCTCGTGATCTCGGCGCACTGGTACGTGAACATCACCGCGGTGACGGCGATGAAGATGCCGCGAACGATCCACGACTTCTACGGTTTCCCGCAGGAGCTGTTCTCGGTGGAGTATCCCGCGCCGGGCGATCCCTCGATCGCCGAACGAATCGTCGACGTGGTGCAACCGACCTACGTCGGACTGGACGAGGACAGCTGGGGAATCGACCACGGTACCTGGTCGGTGCTCGTGCACATGTTTCCCGCGGCGGACGTGCCCGTGTTGCAGCTCTCCATCAACGCCGAACTGCCCTTCGACTACCACTTCAACCTCGGCGCGCGACTGCACGCACTGCGCAGTGAGGGCGTCCTCATCGTGGGTAGCGGCAACGTCGTACACAACCTTCGACTCGTGGACTTCAACTCGCCGGGTGTGGGTACGGACTGGGCCCACCGATTCGATGACGACATCGGCGAGATCATGACGAGGGACGCGAACGAACTCGGTCGCGCGAGTGCGCACGGTGACTACCGACTCGCCGTCCCGACACCCGACCACTTCTTGCCGCTCGCCTACGTGGCGGGACTGTCGGCCGCGGCCAACACGCCGACGCGCACCCTCGTCGACGGCTACGAGATGGGTTCGTTGTCAATGACCGCGTACGAACTGCCGGCCGCCTGACCCACGCTCGACGGGCCGATCGAATCGCACGTCGCAGCGAGGATGCGAGCGCGCGATTGGCGAGGAGCGCCGCGTCGCTACTCCCGGCGGTGCAGTTCGTCCTCCACCGACGCCGGGTCGAGTCCCCGACTGCGTAACAGCACGAGCGTGTGGAACCATAGGTCGGCCGCCTCTTCGATCACTCGCTCGTCACTCTCGGTGAGCGCGGCCATCACCAGTTCGATGGCCTCCTCGCCGACCTTTCGCGCCACCGGTGCCGATCCCCCTTTGAGCAACTCCACGACGTACGAGCCCTCGGGGGCGTCCTGTTCGCGTCGCAGGATCTTGCGCCACAACCACGGGGTGAAACACGAGGTGGTCCCGTCGTGACAGGCCGGACCATCGGCCGAGACGCGTACGAGCACCGCGTCGTCGTCACAGTCGTGGGTGATCTCGACGACGTGCATCGTGTTGCCCGAGGTCTCGCCCTTTTGCCACAGCTTCTGGCGCGAGCGCGAGAAGAAGTGGACGAGTCCGCTCGATCGCGTCAGCGCGAGGGCCTCCTCGTCCATCCAGCCCAACATCAGGACGCGGCCCGTATCGTCGTCTTGCACGATTGCGGCTCGCAGTTCATCGCTCATGTCAATTCCCTCACTGGTCGGAGCTGGATACCTAGTTCTTCGATCTCGCGGCGCAGTCCGGGCAGTCCGGCCGGGTTCTCATGCACGATGGACGCGATCAGCGCGGCGTCGGCGACACGCAGTGCGTCGGCGACGTGCGCGGCCGAACCGGCACCCCCCGAGGCGATCACCGGAATCGACACGGCCTCGCGCACCGCCGCCGTGAGGGCCAGGTCGAAACCCTCGCGACGCCCGTCGTGGGCGATCGACGTCAACAGGAGCTCGCCGGCGCCGCGCGAGGCCGCCTCGACGGCCCACGGGATCGTCCGGGTCGTCGTCGCCACTCGACCACCGTGCGTGTGCACGACGCCGTCGCCGGCGTCGATCGCGACGACGACCGCCTGACTGCCGTAGCGGCGTGCGATCGCGCCGATCAATCCGGGCTCGGCGAGCGCGGCGGAGTTCAGCGAGACCCGGTCCGCGCCGGACTCGATGATCCGGATCGCGTCCTCGACCGAGCGCACCCCACC
>Ga0187871_10001359_pt1 | contig 21440 bp, 15 predicted proteins | sample June2016WEW_16_1_FD_132988 | JGI IMG/M metagenome (GOLD analysis project Ga0187871, IMG submission 132988) | Peatland microbial communities from SPRUCE experiment site at the Marcell Experimental Forest, Minnesota, USA - June2016WEW_16_10 | ecosystem: Environmental > Terrestrial > Soil >...
CCCCGCGCCGATTGGATCAACAAGACCGACCAATATTTGAGAGGGTCGAAGTAGACGGCTCAACCATGTCCTCTGCCACTACTTCTGAGAAGAGTTCCCAATCCAGCCCCGTCACGTTTCGTTTCCGATGTATCGGCTGCGGCTCAATCACTAACTCCGCCCCACAGGATTTTCGGTGCTCGGAGTGCGGCAACCTGCTTGAGATCACTGATTCTTCCTGGAATTCCCGCAATCCCATCGCTCTGAAATCTTTGTGGCGAGAGCGCCGTACGCTAGACGAATTGATCGACCTCAGCGGTGTGTGGCGATTCCGTGAGCTTCTTCCAGCACCCGCTTCCGAGGAGCACATCGTTACCCTGCGCGAAGGCAACACTCCGCTCTACGATCTTCCGCAATCTTCTCGCGCGACCGGCATCGCGCGCCTTTACGCCAAACATCAGGGCATGAACCCGACGGGCTCGTTCAAAGATGCTGGCATGACAGTTGCCGCCACATTCGCCCGCCACGCTGGATACCGTTGGGTGGGCTGTGCTTCCACAGGCAACACCTCGGCATCGATGGCAGCGTATGCCGCGCGCGGCGGCATGCGCAGCCTGGTCCTTGTGCCGGAAGGAAAAATATCGTGGAGCAAGCTATCCCAGGCTCTTGACTACGGAGCGCTCACCTGCCAGCTTCGCACTGATTTCGACGGCTGCCTCCGCTTGCTCCAAGAGCTTGTGCGGCATGCCCCGGTCTACCAGTTGAACTCGATCAACCCGTTTCGCCTCGAAGGGCAAAAAACGCTCGCGCTCGAATTGCTGGAGCAACTCGAATGGGAGCCGCCCGACCACATCATCGTGCCCGGCGGCAACCTCGGCAACAGTTCTGCCATCGGCAAGGCCCTGCTGGAGGCGCTCAACATCGGCTTGATCCCGCGCTTGCCGAAGTTGTCAGTGATTCAAGCCGAGGGTGCCAACGCGCTGATGCGAACCTTACGCGAAGCGGGCGGGAAGCGGCTTGTCAGCGTGCAAGCTGAAACCCGCGCTACGGCGATCCGCATCGGCAATCCCGCTTCCTGGGAAAAAGCGGTGAGGGTGCTGCAAGCAACGGGGGGCACATGCGAAGAAGTGAGCGAACTCGAGATTGCCCAGGCCAAAGCCGAAATCGGGGCCGAAGGGATTGGCTGTGAGCCAGCCTCCGCCGTTACCCTGGCCGGCCTGAAAAAATTGCTGCGTCAGCGCTTTGTAAAGCCGGAAGAAACCGTGGTGCTCGTTCTTACCGGAAATCTTCTAAAGGATCCCGACTTCACCATGGAATTCCACCGCGGCGAGCTTTTTCATGAAACCGCGCTGGAAAAGGACAGCGCGAAGCTGAATCAGTTCCGCCATCCTCCCGTCGTCATTGATGCCACGCTGGACGCAGTGATCAAGACTCTGGAGCAAGCGGAGAAGTCCGACCCAACGGTCTCGAATGTCTAAGAACAAAGTGTCTAAGAAGAAGACTCGACGCCCAGCCGCCCTGCACCTCGCTCTCCCGGCAACCTCCGCCAATCTTGGCCCAGCCTTCGATGCCGCTGCCCTGGCGATGGATCTCTACATCGCGATGGATGCGAAGTCTGCTCCGAACTTCTCCATCAAAGCAAGCGGCCGCGACCCGGAAATCTGCCAGCGCTTGGAGAATCACCTTATCCTCAACACTTATAGCGAGGTCCTTCAGGGGCACGGAACGACCGTGATTCCTCTTTCTCTTCGGATTAAGAACGACATTCCCATTGGCAAGGGCTGCGGTTCTTCGGCAGCCGCCCGCCTTGCTGGCATCGCCCTCGCCAATCACTTCGGCCACTTGCACTGGACCGATGCTCAGATCATTGGTGAGGCCTCCCGCCGCGAGCGCCATCCCGACAACGCCTCCGCCTGCTGGATGGGCGGTCTCACCGTCGCCCGCATGTCCGATGGCACTGAGGCCGAGGTGGTCAGCATCCGTCCAAAAGGGAAGTGGCCGCTGCTTCTTGCCGTTCCCGATCAGGCCTTGTCCACCGAAGAAGCCCGTAGCGTGCTGCCCGCGCAGTATTCTCGGGACGATACCGTTGCGAACATCCAAAACTCGATGCTTCTGCTCGCAGCCTTCATAGAGGGCCGCCACGACCTGCTCGCCGTTGCGCTCGAAGACCGCATTCATCAGCCTTACCGCGCCGCACTATGCCCGTTGTTGCCCTGTCTACAGCTAATGACAGGAAAGCCAGGAGTCCTCGGCGTTGCCCTCAGCGGCGCGGGTCCCTCGGTCATCGTCTTCCTCGATCCCGGTTCCGATGCGCAAAGAACGCGAAAATCCGTAGCCGCCCATCTTGGCCGTAACGCGCTTCGCGCCGAATTGCTCCTTACCTCGATCACCGCAAGTGGCGGCCGCCGCTAAACGCCAGAATTCTTCCAGGAGTACCGCGAAGTACCACTAAAGTGCCATTTACCAAACCAACAATCCCGCATATCTTTAGACGCTGTTCCCCAGACCGAAACTTATCCGTCCCCCACGGGTTTATGGCGACAATACGGGTCGCTGCGTCGTGGAAGATCGAGCTAAGTTTGTTTGGGATGGTAGGGATGAAGCCGAAGATGCACCAGCAGATCCAGCCTCGGGAAATTGGCCCACCGATTGGTGCGCAGGTGCACGTCCGTGTCGCAAAAGACAAAGGCGAAGTTCAGGAGGAAATCCAGAATTTTCTCCGGGCCGTCAATTCCTATCCCGCCCGTGTGGCGAAAGAACCCCGTCTCACCTTCCAGCAGCATCTGAGCAGCATCTTCGCGGCCGGCACCGAGAATGTGAAAGCTGACGATCGCCGCGACCGCGGTCCACGTCGCCACTAGATTCCTGACCTACCGGCTGGCTGGGGGAATGATCCCGTTCATCCGCAAATACTCCACCATTTGTCCGTAATGGTCGAAACCGTGGGCCGAAACACTCGTCGCCAAACTCAATCGCGTTACCATACCTTCTCCGAATGGACTCTTCACCGGCTCCACCAGGTTTTTCTCGTTGATGGTCTGCACCGCCTTATGCACGTAGACGAAGGAGTCTTTCAAGTAGTTGAGGATCTCGGCCTTGGTCTTGACCGAGGCCGGCCCCGATTCGTCGCCGATATCTACTGGCGGTTTTTCCTCTAAAATGGCCGCGCCCAGCTCATAGTTCACGGCCGCGACATGTTTTATCTGCTCGCCGAAGGTCCGCACGCCCTTAAACTCGCCGTTCGTCGGCGCGAATCCGAACTTGGCCTCCGGCATGGCATCCGCCGCAGGGACAAATTCGTGCTCCATATTCATAACGGTGCGGTCCAGCACTTGCGTGACGGTTCGATGTTCGTCTTTGCCCATATTGCCCTGTGCGGCGACCGCCACGGCCAGCGCCAGCAAGCAAAGTGCAAGACAGCCAACCTTGTTCCTCATTCGTGATTCCTCCAATTCGATTCGCTACCCTCTGTGCCTCCGCATTCACGAGTCCGGTCAAGACTTCACTACTGCAAAAGGCCACTCCCGGCTTCGCCAGGCGCGAATCATGTAGATTACAAGGCCCGCCAACAATATCACGACGGCGTAGCGTACTTCCCTCTGCCAATTCTCGCGATTGAACAGGATAAACAGAAATCCCGCAATCGCCAACAGCGCCGGCACTGGATACAGCCACATGCGAAACGGACGCACAACCTCCGGCCGCGTCACCCGGAAGACAATCAGCCCAACAGCCTGCACCAGAAACTGCAGAACAAGTCGTATCACCACCAGCGCCGCGATCGCGTCCCTCAGCCGCAGAAAGCAGAACACTGCCGCTACTAATCCCAACGCCACCAGCGAAACATACGGAAAGCGGTATACGGGATGCACTTTAGCAAATGCGCGGAAATAGTTCCCGTCCAGGGCCGCCGCATAGGGTACGCGAGAATATCCCAGCGTTAGCGAGAAGACCGATGCAAATGCGGTTACGATGACCAGCCCCGTGACCAACCGCGCCGCCCACGGCCCATAAATCCTCTGCATGAACAATGACACAACATACAATCCGCTGTTGTTCTGCCCCGCACGCAGCATCTCCCGCCAGGGGACCACGGCCAGAATACACAAGTTCATCAATAGATATAGACAGGCGACCAGCAGAATGGAAAGCAACAGAGCCCGCGGAATATTCCGCGTTGGATCTTTTATTTCATCGCCCAGGTAGCAGACGTTGTAGTAGCCCCAATAGTCATACGTGGCCACCAGAAGGGCTCCCCCCAATCCAGTGAAAAAGGCGGGCGAAAGAGTGAACGCGCCAGGAGGGAAATCGAACGCCCGAGACGCATTGAAGTGCGTGAGCCCTGCGAAGATGATCCATCCGATCGTGGCCATTACGCCCAGCCACAATGCTTTCGAGAAGCGCGCGATGACTGTGATACGCCGATAGAGCAGCAAGACTGTGAAGAGGCAAATGCCCACCGCCAGCGCGGTTCCGGGCATCACAATCCAGCTCCCCTGAAGTGGTCCTGCCCATGGGACGGGCAAAGCCGCGGTGTGCGCGGCGTAAACCGTCTCCAGGCTCGGCCAGTAGTAGGCAGCATAACCTGCCAGCCCGATGCATCCGCTGGCAATCGAAAGTGGAGCGCTGAAGGAAAGTTGCCAGATAAACAGAAACGATATCAGCCGCCCCCACTTCCGCGGCCCATAAATCTCGCTTAGGTAGCGATACGATCCGCCCGACCCCGGGAACATCGAGCCCAGTTCTGCTGAAACCAGCCCGTCGCACACCGCTAACAATGCGCCCGCTATCCACCCCAACATGGCTTGCGGGCCGCCCATTGCGCCCAAGACGAGCGGCATGGTGATGAACGGACCCACGCCGATCATGTCGATCATGTTGAGCGCCGTAGCGCTACCCAAGCCCATCCCGCGGATCAGGCTGGGAGAACCGCTATCCGGTTTTGGGGGAGAGCCCATGCGTCGGTCGGATCACACACCAGGAAACGAACTGATCACGAATACAGGATGGGCTTGCTGGCCACGGTCCCCTGACTCCTGACCCCTGATCACTGCTTCTCATGCCCCGCACTCAACAGATTCACATAAAGCCGCACCGCTCCCGGCACGCCCGCCGGCAACTGCCGGAAGAACGAATATCCCGTGTAAATATAGGTCCCTTTGCCATACTGCGCACGCAGGAGTCCGCCCTTCTGAGCGTCCTCTCCCGGATCATGGCAACTAAGCAGCGGTTTGAAGTGCTCATCCCATTTGTCCATGAAATAGAGTCCGCGCTCCTGCACCCAGCCATCAAAGTCGCGCGCTGTGATCTCATTCGGATAATGAAATACTCCATCTCCCGGCGCCAGAATTTCCACCGGAGCTTCCTCCACCGAAACCCGCGCTCGGCTCAGTTCCGCAGGATACGGAGTGAAGTGTCCGCTATTGAAGTCTCCCACGCTGGCGTTGTATTGCACTACGAGCGTTCCGCCGGCGGAAACATAATCGAGCAACTTCTTATTGTTCGCGGCCACATCTTTCTGTGTATCGTAAGCCCGAATTCCCAACACAATCGTTCCGTATGCGCTCAGCTCTTCGGAAGCCAGCTTCTCCGGCAGAATCAAACTCACGTCCATCCCCGCCTGCTTTAGCACCGTGGGAATATCGTCGCCAGCCCCCATGATGTAGCCGATCTTTAAATCATGCGGCGCCCGCACATCCACGATGCTCACGCGCTGCACCGCCGGCTGGTAATAATAGAAGCTGCCCAGATCCTCGCGCGTGACCAGCGAATAGCCTTCGCTGAACTTTTCGCCATTCGCTTCCAGTACGGCGCGGACCTTGGCACGGCCTTCCTGTAATCCGGCAGGGAAGATCTTAAACTGGAGATCCTGCTTCTCTCCGCGCCGCGCGAGTTGCACGGCAAGCTGCTTCGGTTCCGACCGCCAACCCTCGGGCAGTTCCAGACGCAACACGCCCCGCGTCTCGCCATTCAAATTGCCGGTCACACCCACCGTCACCGTGGAACTGGAACCGTTGTGGGTCGAAATCACCTGTGTGCCGGGCTCCAGCGCAACCGAAAACGCAGGCACGACGGCGAGCGGACGTGCGCGTTCCACCCCGGCATCGTCCACAAAGCGCGTCACCACAGTCGCTCCGATGCCGTTCTTCCCTCGCACACCGTCCCCGCCTTCAACCGAATATTCAACCCGCGCTCGCAGCACCGGAGGCGGGAAGGGAAGCGTCATATATTTCGCGTCGTCGATATGATTGACGCTCTCAGTTTCGGGATTATCGCGGTGCCAGTATGGCCGCGTGTAAGCTGCATTCTTCGGTACCCGCAAGCGAAAGACCACGTGCTCGCTATCTCCCGGCTTAATCGCCTCCCGCTTCGCTTTGTCCGAAATCGTTGCCCAACCCTCCGGCACTTCGAGCTTCAAGCCATCAACAAAGAGCCGGTCTTTCGATCCGTTGTGAAAGTCGACGGCAACTAGAAACTCCTGCCCGGGAGAAACCGTGGTCATCTCATCCCCTTCTTTCTTCGGAGCCTTCTCCACCGTTTCGCCGTTTACGCCCACCCGAGAAATCACAGTCGCCTGTAGCGTGACATTCAGAGCCAAGTTCAGCGCCATCTCTGCCTGTTTGCTCTTTTCCTCGAGCCGCGCGATCAAGTCGGATTCCGCGCTGGCACTCAGGCCCGCCGCCCTGACATCGACACTAAGCTGTTTGAATGTCGCAGCTACTCCCATAAGTGGAACCACTGTGGCCGTCGCATCGTTTCGGTTGGCAGCATCCGTAGCTTTGGCGATCCTGCTGACAATCGTTTGCAGTTGAGTTCTCAGCTTTGGGCGCTTGGCTTCCTCAATACCATTTGCGAGCGCCGGCAGTGACGTGTCAATTCCATCGAAAAGGTCTTTCTCATGCCCGTCTTTGTCCAACTTCGCGGGCACTGTCGAGTCCACGAGTTTATAGAACGTAAACCGGTCTCCCGGATCGACCGTCCAGCTCCCCGATCCCTGCGACAACTGATGTCGCAATCCGTCCATTGCAAACTGTACATACGACTCTCCCAGGTCCGCGCTCTTCTCGCCGGTATTCAGCTTGACTGTCCAGTTCGCATCCGGACAAGTAATCGCTCCAAAGCCGCACACGTTTCCGATGTAGAGCTTCTTCGCCTGCCATGGCAGCAGCCCTTCTGCGATCTGCGCAGGAAATCGCTTCGGGTCTGCCGCCGCGCGGAACGCCTCTTTCGTCAGGATGCTCGATGCCTGGTGGTGCCCGTGCCCATCCCGCTCCGTCCCAGAAAACCGCGCCACCAGCACATCGGGCCGGAATGTCCGAATCACGCGCACCATATCCTCCAAAGCGCCATCATGTCCGCCCCACTTGGCGAAAGTCTCATCCGCACTTTTCGAGAACCCAAAATCGGCTACGCGCGAGAATCGTTCCTGCACTCCGTAGTATTCATCGGAAGCCAACAGCTCTTCCGTGCGCAGCACGCCCAGCACATCCGACAAATTACTGCCGACCTTGTTCTGTCCGCCCTCGCCGCGATTCAGAGTCATCAGCAGTACGCTGGCTCCGCGTCCGCGCGACTCCAGAGTCAGCATCCCGCCATCTTCATCATCGGGATGCGCCACCGTCTGCATCAAACGCGCAGTCGTCCCCAACCGCCGCAATTCCTGCCGCAACCCCGGGATTCCCTGATCCTGTGGAATCTCGGGAGGAGTTCCCTGATAAGGAAGCTGAGGAAAAGTCGTTACCAGCGCTTGCCGATTGTCAGGAGAGGCAGCGGCAGCAATCGCACGTGGCGAACCTTCACCAGTCCGCTGCGGGGAAGCCGCCAGCAGCACTGGAATCGCCAGCAACAAGAATAAAAATGAGGTTCGGACGATCGAAGCTTCGACAAAATGCTGGACGAGCCGCCCCAGGCGGCTCACAAGGGAGTTGGATGGTAAGAAGTGCACCCTACAAGGATGGGGCCTAGTCCGGCTCCGACGCAAATTCTTTCCTCGAAAAGCCTAAGAATTGGACTCCGGCCAAAGAAAGAATAAGCCCAGAGCCGAGAACGAACAAACAAGCAAGAATCAAAAACTCGCCGCTGATAACAAATCACTGACCACCGATCACTGATCACTTAAAACTGCTACTGCCGCCCTTCCTTCAGCGTCTCCTGACACTTGCTGCCCGCCGTCAACACCTCATTGAACGCCGTGTCCCTCCGCAGGTCTTTCAGCAAAGGGTCCTCCAGCAGCGCCGAATATGCGCAATAATTCTGCTGCACCGCAGACTTCAGCAACCGCAGCGCTGCGTCTTTCTGCCCGCAATACGCCATCAGCGCCCCCACGTGATACCACTCCTCCGGATCGGGCTCCGTCATCACCGAGGTCTCCTCCTCGTGCGCGATCCTGTCTATGTCGGCGGGCCGTTGCGATTGCGTGCATGCCACCACCAATGCCCGGTGGTAGACCGAAGCCTTCGGCACATTTTTCGCGCTGTCTCGTGCCAGCGTTACATTGCCCGCGGCCAGATAAACGTATGGTGTTACCCATGCCGCCCATTCCGAGCCCGCGTCCAGGTGTACGAAATCCATCGCCCGGTCTGTCTTGCCCAGTTCCAGGAACGCCCATGCGCACGATCGGAAAGTGAAGTTCCCCGGGTCGAGCGATCGCGCTGTGTTGCACTCCTGCGTCGCCTGTTCCAGCATGCCGGCATAGCGCAGCACATAGCTGAGAGCGAAGTGCGCTTCGGCGCTCTGCGGTCTGCGCCGGGCCAGATCCGTCGCCGCATCGTACGCTCGGCCCAATTCGCCCCGTCCCACGCGGTTCGTGATCAAATCGCTCGCCGCAGCCACGCGGTTCGGGTCGAGTGCAAGCGCGCGCTCATACGCGGCGTTCGAACGCTGGAATATCTCCTCCCCACCCCCGCCGTAGAGCGAATCATAGTAGTACCTCAGGCCTAGTGCCTCCCATGCCGGCGCATAATTCGGGTCTTCTCCCACCACGTGTTCGAGAACGGCGATCGCATCTTTGTTTGGCCCCGGATCGTGGGGCAAGACAAGCGCATGCAGGTAGAGGTCGTACGCTTCCTGACTCTTGGGACGCGATGCCGTGCTCAACGCTCCTCCGGCAACGCCCAATGCAGGCAACAGCCCCTGCTGCATCTGCGTGCTCAATTGGTTCTGCAGAGAGATCAAGTCGTTCACCGGAGCTGCAACCGTCGCCTGCCACAATAGCCGGTCCGTAGGCACGTCAATCGCTTCCAGCGTCACGCTTAGCTGCTCGCCCTGGCGCATGAAGTGTCCTGTCAGTAGGCGGCCCACGTGGAGCTCCTGACCTACCTTCCGCGGATCTAAATCCAACGCCACAAATCTCCGTGTCACTGACGAAGGCCGCACTTCGAGCGACCTCGAATACGTCAACACGCTCGTCAACTCGTCCGCCAGAGCAAACCGCAGGTAATCCACCGCAAAATCGCCATTCATGTTCTGCAATGGCAGCACCGCGATCGCATTCTGTTGCTCCAGGTTGGCCACCGACCTGTGTTTTAGCCAATACGCCCCCAGTGCCGCCAGCACCGTAACCAGCAGCGCCGCCGTTCCCAGCAAGAGCCATAACTGCCAACGACTGCCCGAGCGACCGAAGGTCTGGCTCGCAACCCGCAGCTTGCCGCTATGCAGTCCGCTTTTTACCTGCCCTGACTCATTTTCGCGTTTCAGTTGCTGCAGGTCGGCCTTCATCTGCGTGGCGCTTTGGTACCGCTGCTTGCGGTCCTTTTCCATCGCCTTGCCGATGATGCCCTCAAGCTCGACTGGGACCTTCGGATTCAGCTGTCCGGGCGGGACCGGCTTGTCATGCAGCACCGCGTCCAGCGTCATGAGCGAGTTCTTGCCCGCGAACGGTTTCTTCCCGGTCGACATTTCATACATCACGACGCCGAAAGAGAACAGGTCGCTGCGGAAATCGATTTCCTCGCTCCGGGCCTGCTCCGGCGACATGTAGATCGCGGTCCCAGGAATCACACCCACCGCGGTCAACGATTGATCCAACCCGGCCCCATCGCTGTCGGTCCCGACGTTGTGCAAAAGCTTGGCCAGCCCGAAATCCAGCACCTTCACCTGCCCGCTCGGACAGAGGAAAATGTTTGCCGGCTTGATGTCCCGGTGCACGATTCCCTTGGCATGCGAGGCCGCCAGCGCGTCCGCCACCTGGATACTGATATCGAGCACCCTCTCCGTCTCCATCGCATGGCCGGAGATGCACTGTTTCAGGCTCTCGCCCTCCAGCTTTTCCATCACGATGAAGGGATGGCCACCGTTATCCTCAATGCCGTGAATGGTGCAGATATTAGGGTGATTGAGCAGCGACGCCGCCCTCGCCTCCCGCGTAAAGCGTTCCAGCGATTTGGGGTCGCCCGCAAGATTTTCCGGGATGAACTTCAGGGCTACATGCCGTCCGAGCTTCAGGTCCTCCGCCTCGTAGACCACACCCATGCCACCGCCGCCCAGCTTCCCTACGATGCGATAGTGGGACACGGTCTGGCCGATCATGAGAAGACGGAACCCCCGAACGCGGTAATGTTAGGCCCGCCAGCGACTCAGGTCAACTGGCCCGTTTTGAATGTCGTTGTTCCCAAACTGACAACCACACTATCTTTTGTTGTCCGTCAACTGGTTCTAAGTTGCCTTATGGCGACTACTATGAAGCTAGCAACCCTGAAATAGCGAGGTTTCTCATATGGCGCGGACGTCCGGCAACGATTCTCCCCGACTTCGAGAAGACATCCGCCGGCGCGCTACTGAGCTGTTCCAGCAGGGCGGGGCTGTCGAGGGCCGCGACGCCGAAAACTGGTATCAAGCCGAAGCCGAAGTCCTTCGCGAATCTTCCATTCAAGCCGTTCGCCGCGCCGTAGTCGTCAACGTCCGAGGAGTAGTTTATACCGGAGAATACGATTCCGCCTCTGCCGATGGCTACCTTCCCGGCGAATGGAAACCCGGCGATCCCGTTCCCATTCGCCTCGCCGGCGACAAACTCTACCTGCGTCGTCCCAACGGCCGCGAACTGCAAACCACCATCGTAAAAAGAATCGGCTAAACGACTACTCCTCCACCCACAGCGCCGCCGACGCTCCCACCCATTCCATATTCTTGTTGTGATCCACGCCCATCATCAAACCACGCCCCATGCGGATAATCGTCAGCACCGCCTGCAACTCCTCTTGCCACACATACATCACCCGCACCTCCGCCTTCGTCCTTCCAAACGGAGTCTCGATTACAGGTTCGAAATGCAGCCGCTCCTGCAGAATGTATTCCGCGCGCTTCTCCGCCGGGATCGCTTCGATATCTTCCTTCTTGGGGGCAATCACAACGCCCAGCCCGGCGAATGAATACAGCGGCTTAAGCGCATAGTTCTGCAAGTCCTGCGGAATATGATCGAGCCGGTCCAGAAACCACGTCTTCGGCACCGACTCATGCCGCAAATACGGAATCGAAAATTTACTGATCCGGAAATACCAGTTCGGATGCCCGGCCCACTCCACGTCAAGATCGTCGCGCCAATCGAAAGCCAGCTTTACCGGCTTGCGCTGCAATTCGTCCACAATCGTCCGATTGTAGATGCGCCGGATCGGCACGCGCTTCCCGTCCCGCTCGTAGTAAAGCTGCGAGCCTTGCTTCTTGACGGCCTCAATATCGACTGTCCTCACCCCCAGCATCTTCTCGGTCAGCAGAAAATCCGGCAGCGTTTTCTGTTGCTGGGGATGAATCTCCATCAGAATCACATTTTCAGGATCGTGCGAGCCCACAATCGCCCGCCGCAAGAGTTCGCGATACGAATGAGCATCCAGCCCCCCAAGGAAAAAATTCAGCCGTGCGTTCCCGGAAGCCGAAGCCCGAAAGCCGGAGCCCGAAGCCCGATCTAGCCCATAAACGTCGATATAGCTTTGCGCCAGCGCCACCTGATAGGCGTAGAGGGAAGGGAAGGCCTGCAACTCCACCAGCTTCGGCTGCAACTCGCCGTTCGCGTCCCGGACGAGCCCAAAATCCACCTGTACAAATAGCGGCTGGCGCGGTTCATTGGCAACCCGAAACTCCGCCGGAATCGACGCATCCGAGCGCGCCCGATATTCCGGACTCTCCACCAGTTGCCGGATCAGCTCCTTCCCATCCTCCGCCATCCGCTCCAGCAGAGCTTTCGGAAAGAAGCACGGAGTCTCCGAGAGGCGAAACTGCACATGAGTTCCGCAAGCGTCATCAATGCGCCGCAAGAATGTCTGATATTTTTCGGGAGTAAACGCGCTGTTGAACTGGTTTCGAAGGGCAGGAATCATCGTAGCGCCGAAGAACCGAGTAGTGCCGGCGTCCCGCCGGCTGTCGCGAGGGCGTCCCGCCCTCGACATTCCAAATTATCTAAAAGCCAGTTATTTCCACGGTAGACGCGGTTGTGAATAAAGACTTTGTCATTCCGAGCGAAGCGAGGAACCTGCTGTTCGCCGGCAGCGTAACCGCCCTACGCTTCCACCAGAAACTTCCCATCCTGCATGATCTGCTCGTCGTCCACCCAGATGTTGAACTTCCGTCCTACCACATCAATATGAGTAGACGAATCCCATTCCGCCCCGGTGTGCGCCCCATAGGGATTTCCAAACGCAATGTGCACTCCGGGATACTTCTCATCCTGCAGAATCTGCCCAATCACGTCCTTCAAATCAATATTGGTTCCGATGGCAAACTCGCCCACCCGGTCGCTGTTCTCATCGGTGTGCGTGTACTTCCAGAAGTCATCTTCCAGTTCGTGATTCTCCGAGTGCGCTTCAGTGAGCCGGTTCTTCTTCATGTGGATGGTCAGCGGATTCTCGCTCAAGCTGCCAAACTTCGCGCACAAATAATCTCCCACCACGCCGTCAATCACGAACGTCCCATTCACCTCGCCCGGCGTTGTGAAAATTTCGCCGCCCGGCAGGTTTCCCCATTTCTCTGGAGTGATGATGCCGCTGGTCTTCAGCCAGCGGTAATTATGATTCAACTCCGCCGTCAAATCCGTTCCGGCGTCGGTCGTCGCCCGCACCCGCTGCGCCTTGCGCACCATCGCGACCACCTTCGCGCTCAGTCGGTCCACCTTCTGAAAATCCGCCCGCATGCCTTCCAGCATGATCTGCCGGTTGATGTTCACCATATGCGCGTGCCGGATCTTTCGCCGGTTGACCACGTCCGTCATCTGCATGCGCGTGCGCAGTTCGTTGCGCTGCGCCTGCACCGCAAAAATTGAAACCTGGCTGGTTTCGAGATCTTCCAGAATCTCCCCCGGCAAATCCTTCAGCGGACGCTCCGCCAAATCCTCCAGCACCCAGGCGCGGTAAGGCGAGCCGAGTTCATCAAGTTCATGCACGATCGCCGCCGCAATTTCCAGCGTGGCCTCATCGGTGATGACGCAAACCTTCTCCTCAGGCCGCACGCGCAGGCAAACCCGCACGGCATTGCGAGCCCCAGGAGTGTATTCAGGATCAAAAGGAATGTTGAGGGTGCCCCGTTCTTGTCTCTCCGTTCTTTGGAGAGACAGGGCGGGGATTTTGACTTGCTCGCCCGGAATCGTCATTAGCCTACTTTTCTCACGGAAGCCGGCGCATCCTCCGCCAACCCCGTTTCCGTCTCCTCGATGATGTAATCGACTACTTTCTTGAAATCTCCCGTTTCCTGGTACACCTGCAACTGCCGGTCGGCCCCGCTGCCCCGCTCCAGCATAGTATGGATGTAGTTCAACTCCTCGCGTGAATCCAGTTCATCCACTACATCGTCGACAAATTCCAGATACTCGTAGATCAAATCCTTCGCCGGCACTTCCGTCTGCTTGCCGAAATCGATCAGCTTCCCGTGCATACCATAGCGCGCCGCCCGCCACTTGTTCTCCATGAGAAGCGCGCGCCGGTACAGACGGAATCCCTGATTCGCGGTATGCAGCTTATACAGCTTCGCCACCGTCGCCTGAATCAGCGCCGCCAGCGCAATTGACTCATCGGCGCGCATCGGAATGTCGCACACCCGGAATTCAATCGTATTAAAGAACGGATGCGGCCGAATGTCCCACCATATCTTCTTCGCATTGTCGATGCAATTTGTCTTGATCAGCAGCTTGATGAAATTTTCGTATTCGCCCCAGCTGGGAAAGTAATCCGGAATGTTGGTCCGCGGAAACTTGTCAAACACCTTGCATCGATAAGACTTCAGCCCAGTGTCCATCCCCAGCCAGAAGGGCGAATTCGTCGACAGCGCCAGCAGGTGCGGCAGAAAATACCGCGCGTGATTCATCATGTGGATCGCGGTCTCGCGGTCCTCGATCCCAATATGCACGTGCAGCCCGAAAATCAGGTTCGCCCGCGCCACCAGCTGCATATCCTCGACAATGTGTTTGTACCGATCGTCGGGATAAATCTCCTGCGTACGCCAGTCCGCAAACGGATGCGTTGCCACCGATGCCAGCCGCAGCCCGTTCTCCCGCGCCAGCTTCACGATGTCGCGCCGCAGCAACTTCACTTCTGCCTTGGCTTCCTTAATGGTCTTGCAGACCGAAGTCCCCACCTCGACCACAGACTGGTGCATCTCCGCCTTTACCCGCTCCTGCAGGATCATCTTTCCTTTTTCAAGGAGTTCCACCTGAATATGCGACCGCAGATCCCGAGTCTCCGGATCTATGGTCTGATATTCCTCTTCGATCCCGATATTGAAAGTAGGTTTCATAGCGTTACCAAACGTCTCGTCGTTCCGAGCACGTCTTGTCATTCCGAGCGAAGCGAGGAACCTTGGTTTCTGCCGAAAGCGCCGGATACGGCTGCCCGATCCTTTCGCGCCCTTTGCGCAAAGGTGAGCAAATCAGACCCTAACAGTATAACAACCAAGCCAGGAATGCTGATCAGAAGTTGTGGTGGGTCTGGAACCAAGTCAGCCAAAAGAAAAGGCCCACAAGAAGAAGCATCAATCCACTGAAGCAGATGGACAGGACGGAAAAAAAGCTACGCATCCAGTGTCCGGGCGAAAACGCCCGAAACAGTAGGACGATCGCGGCTGTCTGGCCGATAAGAATCGCGGCGATTCCCCACACGACGAATAAACCGGTCAAACCGCCGGCCACTACTCCGATCCCAGTGGCCTTTCCGCTCAAGATCCAGATGAGTGTATGGCCGAGCAAGATCAGAAAGGGAATCCACGGCGTTCACGCTAACGCGACGCCCCAAAGAAAACGCCTCTTGTTTAGCTCATCCACCTTAGCTCAGCCAAGCTACTTAGCCACCTTGCCCCGCTTCCGCTCCGCCACCCACTCCGGTTCTCCAATTCGTCGTTTCCTCGCCCGTTGAGGTCCGTTCAGAAAACCCGCCCACCGCAACTCCTGCGCCGGATTCTCCCCGCTCAAAGCCATCTTCACCGCCATCTCCGCAACCGCATTCACGATCCAGTCAAAATTCTCCTGTCCGACCGAAGTAATCTCCGCATCCGGCGCCGGATTCAGAAAGTCGATCGCATAAGGCACCCCACCCTCCACGGCAAATTCCACCGTGTTCAAATCGTACCCAAGCACGCGGCACAAAGTCAGCGCGTCTTTTTCAATCCTGGCCCGCAAAGCCTCCGATGACGGCGGAGGATTCCCCTTCACGTACCGCTCGTGATGCGGAGCCCGCGGATCGTATTTCATGATGTGCACTTTTTCCTGCCCCACCACATAGCATCGGTAATACTCCTCAAACACAACGCCATGCTGCAGCGTCATGCACAAGTCGCCAGTCTGGTTGTAGTGCTGAAAAAATTCTTCCGGCGAATGCACATGATAAACATGTTTCCATCCTCCGCCGGAGTAAGGCTTCAGGAAAGCAGGGAAGCCGACATAATCAAACAACTCCTGCCAGTTCAACGGATAGATCAGGTTCCGCATCGACTTGTCAGTGGTTCCTTCGGGATGCTTGTTGTGCGGCAAAATCACGGTCGGAGGAATCGCCACGCCCAGCTTGTCCGCCAGCGCGTAGTTAAAAAACTTGTCATCCGCCGTCCACCAGAACGGATTATTGACCACAATCGTCCCGTGCAGCACTGCGTTCTTCAGATAAGCCCGGTAGAACGGAATATCCTGCGAGATTCGGTCGATGATGACGTCATACTTCTTCGGCTCATCCATCCGAATCCCGCCAATCGAAACAAACTCCGCCGTAACGCCCTCCACACCCATTGAGTTGATCTTCTCGACCACCGCCGGCGGAAACGTATTCTCCATCCCAAACAAAATCCCAATCTTCTTCACAGTTTCATCCCCCTAAAGCTTGTCATCCTGAGCGGAGGCAGTGCATCGCGAAGTGAAGCACTTACGTAGTCGAAGGACCCCCAAACCTCCAAACCACACCGCAGTCACCGCAAGGCGTTCTTTCCACACGCTCAAATATTAACGACAGCCGAAGCCCGCAAGCCGAAGCCCGGAGCCCGCCCTAAAAATACTTCGCCGCCATCCTCTGCCACAACGGCCAATCATGCTTCGAATTATCCCCGTAGATATCCAACCAGTGCGGCACCGCTTTGCCATTCAAAATCGCCGATAGCTTCACATTCTGGTCCAGGCACATATCCCAATCCGCCGAACCCAGCACAATCTTCATCTGCCGGTAGCGGCTCAAAAACCAGTCGTCATGCTGATTCGGCAAATAGTCCGGAGGACAATTGAAATAACAATCGTCGTCATAAAATCCATCCAGAAACTGATGGATATCAAAGGCCCCGCTCATGCTGACGCAGTGCGTCACCACATCCGGATGCTTGAACGAAAAATTCACTGCGTGATAAGCCCCAAAGCTGCACCCCGTCACTGCCAGCCTGGGGGTTTGATTCTTCCAGCGGATAAACGGCACCATCTCATGCAGAATGTAGCGCTCATACTGCAAATGCCGCAGCACCCGCACCTTGGGATGCACGTGTTTGTTGTACCAACTCTCAGTGTCGACGCCATCCGGGCAAAACACCTGCAGTTCGCCGCGCTCGATTTTCGGCGCTAAAACGCCAATCATCCCGCGGTCTTCATACTCGAAAAACTTCCCCATCGAGGTCGGAAACACCAGCACCGGCGTCCCCGCATGCCCATAGACGAGCGCTTCCATATCCCGGTTCAGTTCCTGGCTGTATGCCTTGTAATATTCGCGATTCATTCTCGGGCTAATCCCTGCAGACGGGATATCTTACCTGAACCCGAGGTTCTCCACCCACTTTTGTGCTCAACCCAAGACCCTCTCCGCGCCTCGAAAAATGATATCGTGATACGAGACATGTTATGGACGCCCGCCAAACTGGTCCCGCGCTCCGCGCCTGTTATCCTTCTCATCCTGATTCTGGCCGCCGCCGTTTCCTTTGCCGCAGTGAGCCATCTCGTCGCCCGCTTTACTGCCAATCAACAATCCCGCGGCCACCAGCTATACCTCCTGGGCCGCGCCGATGCCGACGCCGGCCGCTATGAAGACGCTATCGCCGCTTTTCGCGCTGCCCTCACCTGCGAACCCAGCAACTCCCAGTACCAGCTGAGCCTGGCGCGCGCCCTGCGCGATAGCAACGACCCGCGCCGTCTCGATGAAGCTGAATCCTATCTGCTTACGTTGTGGCAGCGTTCTCCGCAAGACGCCGCCGTCAATCTCGCTCTCGCCCGTGTCGCCGCCCACCGCGGTTCCATAGAAGATGCGACCCGTTATTACCACAACGCCATGTACGGAGTCTGGAACTCCGATCCCGACATCAACCGAAGCAAAGCTCGCATCGAACTCATCCAGTTCCTGCTCAAGAAAGGCGCTCCCGACAAGGCTGAATCAGAACTGATGGCCCTGTCCACTTCCTTGCCGCCCGATCTCGCCGCCCATCTCCAAGCGGCGCAACTTTTCGAGCAAGCCGGGGACTATACCAGCGCACTCGCCCAGTATGAAGAAGTTCTGCGCCTTGACCCCAACGACACGCTGGCATTAACCGGCGCAGGAACGGCAGCCTACCATTCCGGCAAGTACGTGACTGCCCAGCGCTATTTGCACCTCGCGGTCAATGCCAACCCACAGGACGCCAATGCTCGCGAACTTCTCGCCACAACCGACCTCATCCTGCATGCCAATCCCTTCCACAGCCACATCTCCGACGCTGAACGCAACCGCCGCATCACTGCCGCCTTCGCCCAAGCCGAAAATCGGCTTACGGAATGCGCTCAGCAAGCAGGCGTCGATCTTAAAATCCCCGCCACCGTCACCACGTCTCCGCTCTCCAGCCTGCAATCCCGCTGGATGACCGCCAAACCGGATCTCGCCCATCTCAGCTCTGCGGCAGAAACCGATCTCCCCGATACCATCATGGACATCGTTTTCCAAATCGAACAGCAGACCTCTGCGAGCTGTGGTCCGCCACAAGGCCTCGACCTCGCGCTTCTACTGATCTCACAAAAACGCGAGGCCGCCAGCCAATGAGTAATCCCGCCATTGTCCCCGGTTCCCCCGCGCCGAAACCCTCTGTTGTGCGCTTCCGTGCCACACGCCGTTTATTTTCTACTTTCGAAGGCGTCTTCAGCGAAGAAGTATTCTTCCTGGTCCTTTCCGTATTCATCGGAATCTTCTCAGGCCTCGCCGTGGTGTGCTTCCGTCTTGCCATTGACTGGATACATCTCGCCTTGCTGGGTCCTCTTCCCGAAAGCCACAGTTGGCGCCTGTTTGCAGTGCCATCACTCGCCGGACTTGTCGTAGCCGCGCTCGTCTTGCACCTCTTTCCCGGCATCCGCGGCAGTGGCGTCAACCAGACCAAGGCCGCGCTTTATATCTTCAACGGTGTCATCCCTTTTCGTACGGCCATCGGAAAATTCATCTGCGCGGCGATCGCCATCGGCTCCGGCCAATCCCTCGGCCCCGAAGACCCATCACTCCAAATCGGAGCCAGCATCGCCTCCGCTCTGGGGCGCTGGCTCAGTATCTCGCGCGAAAAGCTTCGTCTCATCGCGCCCGTCGGCGCTGCCGCCGGCCTGGCCGCCGCCTTCAACGCTCCCATCTCCGCCGTCCTCTTCGTCATCGAAGAGGTCATCGGACGCTGGAGCGCCGGCATCCTCGGTTCTGTAGTGCTCTCCGCGGTTTCCAGCGTCGTGATCGTGCGCTGGTTTCTCGGAAGCGAGCCACTCTTTCGTATTCCTGTTACCACCTTCAAGCAGCCCACCGAACTTCTGGCCTATGCCATTCTCGGTATTGCCGGCGGCCTTGCCTCTGTGGTCTTCGCCAAATCGATCGGCTACCTTCGCCCCCGCCTCAAAGCGCTGCCGCGCTGGACGCAATACTTTCAACCCGCGCTCGCCGGGCTCCTCGTTGGCCTCATAGGCTTTCTCGGCTTTCCGCAAGTCATGGGCGCTGGCTACGATTCCATGGATCAGGCCATGCACAGCCAGTACACCTGGAAAATCCTCGCCATTCTTGCCATCCTGAAAATTGTCGCAACCACGGTCTCATTTGTCAGTGGCACTCCCGGCGGCATGTTCGCGCCCACGCTCTTCGTTGGAGCCATGCTCGGAGGCGCCGTCGGCGATCGCATGCACTATTTTTTCCCACACCTCACCGGATCAAACGGAACCTACGTCCTCGTCGGCATGGGCGTTCTTTTCGCGGGATTCCTGCGTGTTCCCATGACCTCCGTCTTCATGGTGCTCGAGGTCAGCGGCAACTACGAAATCATCGTCCCGGTGATCGTCGCCAATACTTTTTCGTACCTTATTTCACGTAGCCTCCAGACCATCCCCATCTTCGACCTGTTAACCCGACAGGACGGGCTCATCCTGCCATCGCTCGAAGAGGAGCGTGAAGAAGCCATCCTGCGCGTCGAAGATGCCATGCTCCCCATCCCCGCCGTCATCCTGAGCGCGAAGGATTACGTTGACGCCAACGCCCGCCGCATCCAGGATTCCCCCGACTCAACTTTCCTCGTGCGCCTGCATCCCAGTGGCTGGAACACTGTCAGCCGCGAACAACTCCAGCGCCTTTTCCAGGAAGGCAAGGGAGAACATACCCTCGGCTCCATTCTCCCGCCGCAGTCTCTACCAAGTCTTTACCCCGATCTCCCACTCGATGCCGCACTCCGCTATGTGAATGTTTACCCGCTAGTCCCCGTAGTCAATCGCGCCGATTCCCGTCAACTCGAAGGCGTCATCTCCCGCGACTCTGTCTTCACCAAATACGGAAGCCAGCAGACCGTAGTAGAACCGGAATAACCACCGACCAAAGGACGTTGGATAGCGTCCTTAGCGGCTTTCCTTACCGACCTTTGCGGTTAAAAGCTCTGTTCCCGCGATAAACCCCGATCTTCCACATATGTGCAAATGCTTGCGCCAGGGTCCCGTTTGAAGTCCCCTAACTCGAATCCCATCCGCGCCAGTTTGGTATGCGGATTGCCCTTACCACAGTGGAAGCCGCGCTACTAAGGCATTCCGACAGTTCTTTACATATCGCGATTTTCCCCCAGACAGGATCAATCGTATGAAAACTACAATCTTCGCTCTCTTTTTTCTGTGCGGTACCGTTGCCGCTTTCGGGCAAACCGCCTCAGTCCAGAGCAACAATCCGCAGCCTATTTACATGCCCGATGATCGTCCTCAGCACGCCGCGCAGCATGCCATGGGCCTGGAATCGAGCCTGCTAGGCACCTCTGACTACAGCTATGCCAAGGGCGAACAACCTGTGGGGGACTTCGGTACGCTTCCTCAGGAAACCCCGCTCGGTGATATCGCCCGCGCCTACCGAAAAGAGCACGCGCAGGTTCCCAAAGCCGTCATAATTTTTAATAAGTAACTTTCTAAAACGGAACCACGGCGTAGAAAACGCAGAAGCTCGTGTGGGGACAGCCGCCTCGGCTGTCCCGCCGAGCACAGCGAGGCGTCTCGGAGCTGGCTCTCAAAGCCCAGGTGGAGCAGGCCTTTCAGGCCTGCGTCGAGAGCACAAAAAGAAATCCGCGGGCTTCGGCCCTGAGAAATCCAACCAGCCCTACTCGCCCGCGCCCATCATTACAATCGGCGTAGTCGGCGTGGCCGACCCGGCTTCATCTTCCACGGTAATCGCAAACGCCTTCGCCTCAGCCCCCGCCGGCAGCGGAGGATTCACCACACTCCCGCTCCCATGCGCATCCGGCTTGAACACTCCCGCCGCAATCGGAGCCCCGCTCGTCGGAATCAACCACAATTCGTAAGCCTTGCGCGGCCCGAGCGGCGGCAGGTTATTCGCCAGCAAAACCAGGCTGCTGCGATTCCGCAGATAAAATACCTTGCCTTGCGGTTGCGGCGCAGTCTTGGTCGCGACCAGCGTCACCCGCTGCGCTTCCGGCTCCAGGATCGGCGCTGCGATCCTTCGCAGCTCTTCCATTTCTCGCGCGCTCTTCGCCGCCTGCGAACTCGCCGATGCCAAGGTCTCCTTCAAAACCGAGTTCTCCCGCCACAAACCCATCGCAAAAATCACCACCGCCGC
>Ga0187871_10001360_pt1 | contig 21429 bp, 23 predicted proteins | sample June2016WEW_16_1_FD_132988 | JGI IMG/M metagenome (GOLD analysis project Ga0187871, IMG submission 132988) | Peatland microbial communities from SPRUCE experiment site at the Marcell Experimental Forest, Minnesota, USA - June2016WEW_16_10 | ecosystem: Environmental > Terrestrial > Soil >...
GACGCGCCAGGCTACTTCAGCGTCCCTGTCGGCGCGCAGCGAGGCGAGCAGCGCAATCGTCGCCGCCGTGGCGCTTCCGGTCGCGGGGTCCTCAATCGTGGCATCGAGCGGTGAGAACGTACGGGCATGCAGCTCCCCGTCGGCCGCACCACGACAATACGAATAAACGGCGTCAGTACCGATCGAAGGCAGTATCCGCTCATGTGCAGCAAAGTCGGGTTTCGCCCGCCGTAGCGCCTCGCGCGAGGCGAGTTCCACCGCCAAGAACGGCAGACCGACGGATACCACTTGCGGTACGTGATGGGTGCAGATGATGTCGGTCTTCGGCAGCGACACACAGGCCGCCGCATCCTCTACGGATATACTGGACCCTATCGACAACAATTGCGGCGCGGTCAGTTCCGCCCCAACCACCGCATCACCGTCACGTAACAAGCGGATCCGGACCAGGCCCGCTGCCTCTTCAAATGTAATGGAATCGATCGGCGCACGGCCGATGGCCTCGGTTTCTCTCGCCACGACAACAGCGGTGCCGATGTTGGGATGACCGGCGAACGGCACCTCGGTTCGCGCCGTGAAAATTCGCACATGTGCTGTATTACCGGGCTGAGCGGCCGGCAAAACAAACGTCGTTTCGGAGTAGTTGAATTCGTTCGCGATGGATTGCATCTGTGACGAGGTCAATCCTTGCGCATCCAACACGACGGCGAGCGGATTGCCGCCGAATACTCGTTCCGTGAACACGTCTATCGTGACATAGCGTCTTCGCATCAAAGCTCCTCGTTCTCGCGTATCGGGCGCGTCCTGGGCCAGTCTACCGCACCAAGATCGAGGACAGTCATCGGGAGTGATGCCGAGTCTATCTCGCGCCGTGAAGTCGGCTACGTGGCGACTCGCGCGTGACAGAAGCACGGAGGCAGATCCTTCTTTCGAATACGATGAACTCCGTCACGTTTCGCGCGGCTTGGTCTGTCGAAGGCGGAGCAAACCATTAAACATTAAGCGGCACATAGGCATTTGGAGAACCAGTCCACCAAAATTGCGCTGCAACTGCGAACTTCGCAGTACAAATTCGGCCGCTTTGTCTTTACCGTTGGACCAAGGAAATCTCGGTTACTGACGTCCCATACTATAAAAGGTCCTATTGACGCCATGTTCCTGACCCGCCTCAGCGTTTCGGCCCGGTTCCTGCTCGTCCTGGCGATGGGATTGATTTTCCAGGCCGGCGTCTCCGTCGCATCGCTGATAGATCTGAAGAATTCGCTTATGCAGGATCGGATAAGCGAAGTGAAGAATCTACTCGATGTCGGCTACAGCACGGTAGCTCTTTACTACGATCTGTCTCGCAAGGGCGTGATGACCGATGCGGAGGCCCGCCGAGCCGCTGTGACCGCCCTGCGGGGTATGCGTTACGATCAGACGAATTACTTCTGTATCTGGGACCTGAACGGCAAGGGAATTGCCCATGGAGGCAGACCGGAGCTGGAGGGTAGGACGTTTTTGAATTCGCCGGATGCCGCGAAAAATCCGGTCGTCGCCAACATGGTGAGCCAGTTGCTCGCGGTGGCGAAGAGCGGCAAGAAGGAGGGAACTGTTTCCTATCGCATTCCGAAGGCCGGCCAGACCATCCCCGTGGAGAAAATCGCTTATACGCGTCTGTTCGAACCTTGGGGTTGGTCGATCAGCACGGGTCTCTACATCGATGACATCGAGCACACGTTTCAAACCAGGGCAATATCGGCCTTGTGGGTATTTATCTGCCTGATTGCCGTGGGGGGCCTCATTACATTCATCATTGGGCGTGATTTGGCCGAGGCGATGAATCGTCTGTCCACTCGGGTCACCAGCGTTGCAAGAGGCGAGCTCGACGGTGACGTGCCGGACATCGAGCGAGTCGATGAGGTCGGCACCATGGCGCGCGCCCTGCTGATATTGCGCGACACCAGCCGCGAAGCGGCAGAACTCAGGCTCGACCAGCTGACGGGGCTGCCCACTCGGAAGCTCCTCATGGATCGGCTCAGAGGGGCCAAGACACACAGTGCACGCAGCGGCAGCTACGGTGGGCTGATGCTGATCGACATGGACAAGTTCAAGGCGCTCAACGACACGCATGGACATGACCTCGGGGACATGTTTCTGTGCGAAGTGGCGCAGCGGCTGAAGTCCATTTTGCGCGAAGGCGACACCGTGGCGCGCCTCGGCGGGGACGAATTCGTCATGGTGTTGAGCGATATCGGCCATACCGAAAAGGAGGCAGCCGGTGTCGCCGAAGTGATCGGCAAGCAATTATTGGCCTTGCTCAGCCAACCACACCAGCTCGGCAACGTTACCCACGTTGGTGGAGCCTGCATTGGCATTACGCTGTTCAAGGGGGATGGTGCCAACCCCGATGTATTGCTGAAGCAGGCGGATCTGGCCATGTACAAGTCCAAGGATTCCGGCCGCAACGTCTGCCGATTCTTCGACCCGCAAATGGAAACCTCCGAACAGGAGCGTGAGGCGCTCGACAAGGAGTTGCGACAGGCCCTGGTGCAACAGCAATTTGCGCTCTACTACCAGCCGCAAGTTGGACCCGACGGCGAACTCACGGGCGCTGAAGCGCTGGTACGTTGGGTGCACCCCAAGCGGGGTGTGGTGCTGCCGGGCGAGTTCATTCCGGCAGCCGAGGAAAGCGGCTTCATCCTACCGTTGGGTCAATGGATCCTCGAATCGGCGTGCAAACAGCTGGCCGAGTGGCGTACGCAACCAATGACGCCCGAATTCAGGCTTGCCGTCAACGTCAGCGCGACTCAGTTTCGGCAGGGCGAATTCGTGCAGCAATTAGCTTCGACGCTGCGCAAGACCGGCGCCGATCCCCGTCGACTGACGCTGGAGCTGACCGAAAGCGTGTTGCTCCACAACGTAGAGGAAGTCATCGAGAAGATGGCCGCGTTGAAAAAGCTGGGAATAAACTTCGCGCTCGACGATTTTGGAACCGGGTATTCCTCACTGTACTACTTGAAGCGCTTGCCCTTGGATCAGATGAAGATCGACCGGTCGTTCGTACGGGATGTGCTGACCGACGCGGGAGACGCTGCGATCGCGAAGACGATCGTTGCGTTGGCCCATACTCTCGGATTGGAAGTCATTGCCGAGGGCATTGAAACAACGGAGCAGCGGATTTTTCTGACCCATGCGGGTTGCAAGCATCACCAGGGCTACCTCTTCAGTCGCCCGCTGCCTGTACATAGCTTCGAGCAATTCGCCTGGCAAGGGGAATCGATTCGGCCGCAACTGCAAGCGATCGGCTGAACGTCCGCGCCAGGCGGCCGACGGCGAGATCGACGACTTCATGACCGTCCCACGCTCGCGCCCAGAGTGACGAGAAGCTCGTCCAATTGCGCGAATGTCTCGGGCATCCCCCCTTCCGTCCCGGCGATAACAGCGTCGAGAGCTTCCTTCGAGGGATAGAGTTCGTGCATGACCAGCAGCGTCTTGCCACCTTGTTCCTCGAAGGTCACCGTGGTGACGGCACCGTCGTCAGTTTCCTCATTAGTCCAGACGAGACGCGAGTGCGGTGTCACTTCGAGGTACCTACCGAAGAACGCCATGGGCTTTGAGGCCTCGTGGCCGAACTCGAAACGGTATTTGCCCCCGACACGAACATCGGCTTCGCAGGAAAGCAGGGACACGCCCGTCGACTTCGGTGCCCACCACCGCTTGAGGAGCTCAGGCTTGGTCCACGCCTCGAACACGATGCGCGCCGGACCGTTGAAGGTTCGCGTAACGACTAGCTCACGCTCGGACTTACGCTCTACCGTGGTGCGGTTCTTCATGGCGGTAAGCTCACTCTCTCTTCTTGCGTCCATCGGCCTTCTCCTTCCGTTTGAGTTCTTCGACAACCTGGTCCAACTCATCGAAGCGTGCGTGCCAGAGCTCGCGGTACTTCTCGATCCATGCCGCCTCTTGCTCCAGCCGGCGCAGGCCGAGCTTACAGGTCCGCACGCGCCCGATCTTTTCCGTGGTGACGAGCCCCGCCTGTTCCAAGACGCCGACATGCTTCTTCATGCCCGTGAGGGTCATGTGAAACTTCTCGGCAAGGTCCGTGATCGAGGCGTCGGCGCGCCCGAGCTGTTCCAGAACGCCGCGTCGGGTGGCATCCGAGAGCGCGGCGAACGAGGCATCGAAGCAGTCCTGGGTATACTGAACCATATGGTTCAGTATTTAACACACGGATTGGCGGCATGCAAGGGGAGGCCGAGCGCGCGCCGCATTGCCGCCCGCCTCCACCCCCAAATCGCCTCTTATCGATGCAGATTCGACCGACTTCCCTATCCCCCGGCCGCGATGCGAACGCGGCCGCTACGTATATTCCACAGTTTTCCGGGTACTTGCGCGCGGTGCGGACGCGCTGCGGACGGGTAAAATTGCCTGCAACCGCAAGCAATGGCTACATCAATGGCTAAACTACTCAAATGGCTCAAGGGTGTATGGAAGGGCACCGTGATTGCGGACGTGCCGCCCAATCTCGCGCAATGCGAGTTCGGATGCAGAGTCCGGGAGTGCAGCCACGGTAAATGGCAAAGCTGCGAGAATAGGATCCGTTGCATGAATGCCGAGATCGCACACACGCAGCGGCAACATGAGGGTGGAAAGGACTTGGAATCTCGCCCATCGAAATAGCGTGCGTCGCATGCGCTAAAGCTCCGCACGTGCCGTCTCGCGCCGCTGCCATTCGAGCCGCGCCGCAGAGGCACAGAGGAAGATGCAGGCGCTGACGCTGCCGAGCGCAGTCGGGAGAGCGTTCGGTCCAAGACGATCCATCAGCGCACCCACGGCGGGAGGACCCAGAAACGTGCCGGCGCCGTAACAGGCAATGAAGGCTGCGTTCGCGCTTACAAGAGTCCGGGCGTCGAATCGCTGTCCAAGAATTGCCAGACCCAAGGTGTAGGTAGCAGTGGCGATGCCGCCGGACAGGAACACCACCACCCAAAGCGCTGGTGAACGCGCCAGCAGCGCCAGGGACGCCATGCACAGAACTGCTCCTGCGCTCGTGCCCAGCAATACGTTTCGTATCGGTCTGCGATCCGCGATCCAACCGATAGGGTAGGTGAGCAATACCTGGCCCCAGTAGAAGACCGGCAAAGCAAAAGCGGCAGCGCGAACGGACCACTTGTTGTCGATGGCGTAAACCTGCATGAGACTCCAGGGGACCATCTCGAGAACGCCGGCGAGAAGGGCGATGGTGAGCAGCAAGGGCGCCCGTCCGAATGCGTGCCGCAGCCGCTCCTCTCCTCCGAGCACGATGTCGGCCGCCTCTTTGGGCATCATGAGGATCGGCAGAATCCCGATGGCCATGGCGGCCGAAGCGGCGAGATATGGGGCGTAGCCCTGATATCCGACGAGTGCGTAGATGCCTGCGCCCAGTGCATACCCAATCGCGGGCAAAATCCCATACAACGAGGTGACCTGGGCACGCGACCGTTCGGACGAGAACAGGTTGAGCCACGCCTCGGTGATCAGCGAAAAGTGTCCGAGTGTTGCACCGCTGATGATCTGCAGAACGACCCATGCCCAGTCGTACGGCAGCAGAGGAAACAACCACACACAGAGCACGTCGGCCGACATTCCCACCAGGAGAGCGGGCTTGGCGCTCACCCGTCCCACGATGCGCGCGTAGATGGGTGCTGCAATCAGAAACGGCAGTGCCCAGATGCTCGTTAGGATTCCGATAACGAGTGTACTGCTGCCGCGATTGAGACAATTTGTGATAATCGTCGGAGTAAGAATGCCCCAGGATGCGCTGGCGCAGACATTGCTGATCAGCAGCAAGGCGAGGTAGTAGCGAGGGCGACCTTCAGTGCGCACGAAACTCCAGATCGTAGAGACATCCGGTATCCATCGCATCCCGGAAACGGTTCAATTGCGGGCCAGAGGAGTCTAGAACCTCAAGCATACTTGAGGTCAAATCCGCGTCCCGGATTCCCCGGCTATACCGATTCGGGGAATACGCGAGAGCGTCGCAGCAACTAGGATCGAGAAGTTTCGCGACGCCGGCGCGTTGAGCGTCCGGTTGATCCAAAGCCAGCGGCTCGCAGGGCACAATCGACGACGGTCTCTATGAACCTGCGGGTGATACGGGCGTGAGCGAACAGTACTCGAAAGTAGCAGGGCGCCGTCAACAGGTCGATCAATACTTCGGTAGGTACGTCGCTTCGAATTTCGCCTCGGCCAATACCCCGCAAGATCGCCCCTCGTATCGAAGTGCGTCTTCGAGTGAGCACCTCTTCGCGAATGATTCTTGCAAGCTCAGGATCATGTGCCATGTCGGCGAGGAGCCCCGGCAGCGCCTGACCCAGCGGCCCAGAAAAGGCCCGCCGCAGGGTCTCCACCGCGCAGATCAAATCATACCGAAGCGACCCACTATCCGGCGCGGGTTCCCCGTCCAACGTAGTGACTACCGCATACGCGACGAGATGTCGTTTGCTCGGCCAGCGGCGGTAAAGGCTGGTACGGGCGCGCTTCACCGTCTTGGCGATTCTTTCGATGGTGACGTGCCGGTAACCCTTGGTTCTTAGCGAATTCAGCACGGCGAGCACCACATCCTCGTCAATGCGGCTGTCTTTAGGCCTGCCGCGCGTGGCGCCACGCCGCACGGAATCCCTCGGTGATACGTCGCGTGAGCTCAAAGACGCGCTCCGCTTTCGTCCGCTAGATTTTTCCGATACATTATGTATCATAATTAATGGTCGGATCTTAGTGCTAACGGTACATCAGGAGCATTTATGATCACTCGACACTTCGGCATCCCCGCGATTCTCTGCTGCGCCGCAGTACTTACCGCCTGCGGATCCGCCAAATACGAATGGTCGCAGGCGAGCACACTCAATACCATCGCGGCCTACCAGACATTTTTGTCAAAGTACCCGAACGATGCGCATGCGGCGGATGCGAGAAGCCGTATTACGCAGCTGCAGGACGAGCAGGCGTGGGCCACCGCGCAACTCACCTCGACCACCGACGGGTACCGCCAGTATTTATCGGCCGAGCCGGAGGGGGCGCATGCGGCGGCGGCGCACGAGGAAATTGCTTCGCGCGAACGCTCTCTTGCCTGGCAGAACGCGCAGACCCACGAAACGGCGCAGTCGCTCCAGGAGTTTTTACAAAAATATCCCACCGGGATGGAAGCGGATCGGGCCCGCGAGAAGCTCAAGATGCTCGCCGGTTATCGGGCCGAGCTGGGGACGGCGCACAGCGAGAAGCAGGCGGATCGCGAACGCGACGCGTTGACAAAGCGCTTCGGAAGCAATTTCCCGCAAGTGCTCGTGCTCGAGCCTGATGCGACCAGGCATGACTATCGGATCACGTCGGCACCGATGAGTGAAACCGACGCAAATGCTGCCTGTGCGAGCGTCAAGCAAGCCGGGCGGTCTTGCAAGGTCGTGCAGGCGACGGGTTAGGGAAGAGGCCCAATCCGCGATTGAACGGAATTCTGCGAGGAGATCAGTCGTCCACTGAAGAGTGCTTGGTTGACTAGATTTTGAGGAGAGGTGCGTGATGTCATTGCTAACACGTGACTACAGCGTTCAGGCTCGCGCCGCGAGCGGCATCAATATCCTGCTCGGCATTTGGCTGCTCCTGTCGCCCTGGGTGTTCGATTACAGCGAAAGAGCCACCGTAGTGAACAGCGTGGTCGTCGGGGCGTTGATCGCGCTGTTTGGCGCTATTCGGCTCGCCTCGTTGCAGAACAGCATCGGATTGAGCGGAGTCAACCTTGTTCTAGCGCTGTGGACCATCGCCTCTCCGTGGGTGTTGGACTACGCGGCGAACGTCGGCGCGATAAAGAATAGCCTGATCCTCGGTATTCTCGTCGGGGTGCTCGCGCTCTGGAGCCTATGCGCCACGATTGCGGGAGAAAGGCACCCGCCCGGCGCGCCTGCGCATTAGAGGCGGCGGCGCTGCATACGAGTTCCCCTGTGCCTTACATCATCGGGCCAGCCGGGAAATAAACGCGGCTATTTTGTACCAGGTCTCCCCCGTTACGATCATCTCACAGTCCTCGACCTCGCTCGCGGTCAAATCCAGAGTTGCCGAAGCTCCATCCACGAGCACCGTGAGCCTGGCGATGCCGGGTGGAGTTTGGATGCCGCCGGATTTACAGTGGATCGCCTGGGTTGCGATACCGGCGCGATCCAGTTCCTCCCGAACGTGCCCAGCAATCTTGAGCTTTCCTAACTCGAATGAGGTGAGTGACATGCGAATCGCTCCATTTGCCCTCGTCGATGTCAAAGCATATTCCCAGTTCCGCCGTTAGACATAAGATTTCTCATTTCATGGTCGCGACGGTTCGCCGCGATTTGCCGATGGAGCGCTTGCCGGTTAAATTGTCGTACATTGCCGGCGGAGAAGACGTGGACCGGGGCGTTAAGGGATAAGGGAGCGTTTGGGATGGATTTGGCAAGGTGGTCGCGCCCGGTTTTCGCGTGCATGATTTTTGGCCTGGCGACGACTGCGCATGCGGCCGTCACCCCGGAAATGCAGCGGGCGATTCGTGATAGCACATTCGAAGTCGTCGTGAAAAAGCCCGCCGATGATTCGGTCAGCTACGAAAAGCCGCTTCCGCTCGATTTACTGCCTTTTATCGAGCGGACCGACGCGTATCGTTCCGTAGGGACCGCCTTCGCGCTCGGGCACAATACTTACGTCACGGCTGCGCATGTCATCGAGGCGACCATCGGCAGCCAATTCGGCCCGCCGCAGCTTCGCCGCTCCGACGGAACGGTTTTCCCGATCGACCGCATTCTCAAATTCTCCATGCATGAAGATTTTGTGGTCTTTTCACTGCGCGACGATCCGAACCCGGCTGGATTTGCGGTCAATCGCGATCCGAAGATCGACGAGGTGGTGTTGGCCGTGGGGAATGCCTTGGGCGAAGGCATCGTGATCCGCGACGGTCTGCTGACCTCGCGAACCGCTGAAGAACAGGACGGTCGATGGAAGTGGATCCGCTTCTCGGCGGCCGCGTCGCCGGGCAACAGCGGCGGCCCGCTTTGCGATGCCGAGGGCAGAGTCCTCGGCATCGTGATCGGCAAATCGCCAAACGAAAATTTGAACTACTCCCTGCCTATCGATCGAGTTCTGGACGGCGAAGAATTCAAAGCGCGGTTTGACCAAAAAATGCTCGTCGGGCTTCCGTATATGCATGGCACTACCACCTACGCGTACCGGGACGAGTTCACGCTTCCGCTACCCTGGGCGAGATTCGTCGAAGCATTTCAGAAGCTGACAGAGCAGCACAGTGATGATTCGCGGGCTCAACTCCTGCAAACGTACGCGGACACGGCATTTCCAAAGGGCCCGGGCGCGGACGAATTGCTGTTCGAGCCGGCCGAAGACGGCGTTGAGCCGCGGCTGATCGTTCAGCAGCCGGATGGGACGTGGACCGCCTCAGCACTGCACTACGACAGGACTGAGCTGCCGGCCGACGGTTACGTCAGCATCACCAATGAGGCGGGGGCGAAACTGGTGCACTTGGTGCGCTCCGCCGCCGCGTCCGATGACGCATTTTACGCCGACTCGAAGGCTTTCATGGATCTGGCCCTCAAGGGATTGAATCTGCAGCGTCCAGTAGGCTCCGATCACGTGAGAGTGATATCGGTCGGAAGAGCCCAATCCGATTCGATCTTTGCCGATCCCTACGGTCGCAAATGGCAGGAACGCACTTGGGCGGTGCCATTCATGGACGCTTATCTGGTGGGAATGTTGCTGCCTACACCCGATGGGTACAGTGCGATCCTATTGTTCACCCCGTCGGGCGCGCTGCACGAAGGCAAGCAAGTGGTACGGCTCCTGGCCACCCAACTCGATGTCTCCTATCACGGTACCTTAGAACAATGGCAAGCGGCGTTGCGCCGGAGCCAATTGTTGTCGGACGCCCTCGCCTCCGTGAAGCTCGACCGGTTGCCAACATGGAGATTGCAGACGCGCCGATTCGCGTCAAGTGTTCCACCCGATGTGCTTTCGCTCACTGACAAGAGCCCGATGACGTTGACCATGGGCTTTTTCCGAGATGGCCCCCGCACCGTATGGGACGTCCAGGAAATCTGGTGGTACAAAGATGATCGCAGGGATGCTGCGATGGGCATCTGGCGCCGCGCGCGGCCGCCGTCCACCGCAACGCTCGATCTGCGGAACCGATTCGACAGCATTCACGCGCACCGCACGCCTTATGATGGGACTCTGAGCAGAGAATCCGCGGAGACCCTCACCGCGACGATCGTGCTCGACGTGCCCGGCAAGACGCCGGGCTCGGTATCGGACGGTCTGGCGTATGGCGTGACATTGGACATGGTCGGCAAACCGGACTTGCTTCAGTCCGCGCAATCGATCGCCACCGTCGCCGGCGCCACTCGCGTGCTCGAACCGGGGATCGGCGGGGATGTCCTAACCGACAAGCCGGCCCCATCGCCGGTCGATAGCGCGTTCGAGGCGCTCGAGCACGAAGCCCTGACACACAGGCAACTCGTCGATAATGTCGTCGGACCAGACATTCGTGGTCGACTCCTCGGCGACGATTCCGAAGACTTCATCGCTGCCATGAAGAAAGACATCGCAGCCCTCCCCTCCGGTTATGCGGCGGGAGATTCTAAGAGGTTGGAGAATGTCGAGAAGCAACGATTGGATTGGCTGGAAGCGTACTGGGCGCAATACCCGGGATTGACCCACGACCGGGATATCTGGCGCGAATTTCTGAGGCGAAATGGCTTACCGCCGGAGACCCCGCACGAGCCGGCTGTAAAGAATGCCGAATCCGCCTTGCTGAGCGCCCTCGCCGGAAGGCCCGATCCTAGTTGGGCCGAGTTCGCGCGTGCGCTTCACGACACGTACGTTCAAGAGCGGCGGAAGCTGCTGAATCAGAATACAAAAATTATCCTCGACTCCGACTGGGTTGGGAGAACCACGCCCTGCCCCGCACCCACCAACGAGACGACCGGAGCAGCGCGACCCAAGCTGGGGCGCAGCACCCGTTCATTGGATGAGCTCTGGCCCCTACAAAGCAAACGCCTTGGAGAGGAAGGCACGGTGTTTGCGAGACTGCGCATCAACTCGGGCGGGTGCGTCACCCAGATGGTGATAGTCGGCTCCTCCGGCTCCGAGATGATGGACAGCGCCGTATTGCGTTTCTTCGAGTCGACGGAGTTCATTCCGGGTGTAGCAGACGGCAAGGCGGTCGACTCGGTCGTGACCGTGCCCGTGGTGTTCAAACTGACAAAGTGAGCCTGCGCGGTACGACGCCAAGCGCGCAGCCACCGGTTATGCGGGGGGGAGGGAGGGGAATCGCGTCTCTCCTCAATCGGAAAATTTCCCCACGAGTTCCCCGATCTTCGCGAGCATGGCGGCACGCTTGCTCTCAGGGCCGGTGCACTGAGTGATGTAGGCGGCAACGATAATCGGCGGCCTGCCGGGCGGCCAGAGGACGGCGATGTCGTTGCTCGTATGCTCGCCATTTGTTCCCGTTTTGTCGGCTGCGCGCCATCCCGCGGGCAGCTTCGCCCGCAGGCGCTCGAGGCCGGTGAGGCTCGCTTCCATCCAGAGCGTCAGTTGCCTGCGGGAGCGCGCGGAAAGCACATTTCCCAGCAGCACGGATTTCAGGTCCGCCGACCGTCATCGTACCCCCGGCGTGCGGCTCAGTGAGCGGAGAGTTGAATAGCAGCGGCTTCGAGGGAATCGCAACAGTGCGGTCTAGAGTTTCTTGGCTGCGATCGGCGCGCTGCAGGACGGCGGAAACGAGCAGAAATTTGAATGTGCTGCACATGGGGAATCGCTCGTCCGCGCGATAGCTCGAGCTTTCGCCGGTGGCCGTGTCGAGGACCGCAACACCGAGCCGGCCGCCGTTAATCCTCTCCAGCTGCGCGAAAGCGGCGGGCAGATCGGCGAAACGCCTCGGGGCGGCACGGAGCAGGCAAGGCAGGGAAACCAGAGCGGCGGCAGAAGTGCCGCCCTCATCCCCGCCAAACGTCCGGCAGCTTCGCGTTGATCCAGGCGGCCAGTGCCTTGTTCACTACGACCGGATTTTCCTGGGCCATCCAGTGCCCGGTCTTCGCGATCATCTCGGTGAGATCCGCGCAGCTCGCGCGCATGGGGTCCGCCAGCGGACCGCCCACCGTCCGGCAGGTGTAATCGTATTCGGCGTGCAGAAACAGGACCGGCAGCTCGAGCCTGCCCCCGTTCACCGACTTCCGGCCGTAAGCGGCATTGGCCTCGTTGTTCATGTACCAGGAGTCCGGGCCGGAGAACCCGTTCCGCGTCAGCGCCTCGGTGTACGTGTGCAGGTCGCGCTCGCTCAACACCGCCGGATCGCGCGGCATATCGGGCGCCGCCGATGCCCCGCGAAACCAGCCGCCGTTGGCTCTGACCGAGGCGGTGAACGCGGGCTGGCCCTGTCCCTCGGGATTCCCCTTTCGGAACAGCAGTTTCACCGTCGCATCGACGTTGGCCTCGAAATCGGCGCGGGCCTTGTCGAAGTGCTCCTGATAGAAGAGCACATAGTCCCACTGGCCGGCCGGGTACTTGTCCGCCGGATAGATGGAGCGATCGATATACGAGGCCATGCTCACGCCGTTCGGCAGATAGGGGACGCAGAGACTGGCGACTCCCTCGCATCGATCCGGATGGTGCGAGGCGATGGCCCATACCACCGGGCTTCCCCAGTCATGGCCGACCCAGATCGCCGTCCGTCGACCGAGTCCGTCCAGCAACTCGAGCATGTCGGCCGTGATCTCCTCGAGGCAGTAATCGCTCTGCTTCGCATGCACGGTCGAGCGGCCGTAGCCGCGCATGTCGGGTGCGATGGCTCGGAAGCCCAGCGCGGCGAACACCGGCAGCTGGTGGCGCCAGCTATGCGACAGCTCCGGCCAACCATGCGCAAAAACGATGAGCGGTGCATCGGCGGCCCCGCAGGCGAGGTAGAAGGTGGCATGGCGCGGTGTTTCGAACAGATGCTCGGTGAGCGGGAAGCCACTGCCCGCCCAGCTCGCGTTCAGGCGCACGGGAGGGAGCGGCGCAGGAGAGCCGCTCACCGTCATTTCACGTCCACGAAGAGCAGTCGCTTGGGGACGTGCCCTACTTTCAGTCGTGCAATTTCCTGTCGGCTCTTGCGGTCGATGATCGATGCGTCGTCGCTCGAACTGTTGCTGACCGCGATGTAACGTCCATCCGGCGATGCCGCGATCCAGGAGGGACACTTCCCGACGTGAACCGTCGCCGAGACCCTCATGGTCGCCGCGTCGTAATCATAGACGCGATCATCCGCGAGGCTGGTGACCCAAAGATCCTTATCCTCGGGCGTCAGCGCCAAGCCATGCGAGGGAGTGGACGGACCCGCTTCGGCGATACAGGTCGAGATCGGTGCGGGCGGAAGCTGCACACGGCTGACGGTCTTCTGCTCCAAAACACTGGCGACGACAAAGCCGTGAAGCATGGAAAGCTGGGCGTAGAGACGCCCGTCCCGAGTGATCACAAAAGGCCGCGGCTCCCCTCCCAGAGCGATCTCGCCCGAATAGGTCATCGTTTTCAGGTCGATTCTGTAGACGGCGTGCATATCGAAGGATGAACAGAATATTTCGGAATCGTTGTTCGCATCGACGCAATTATGCGGGTGCGGAAGTCCGAGCTGCGCGACGATTCGCTTTTGCGAGAGGTCGACGATTTCGATGGTGTCGCTGTAGAACTCGGGGACGGCGACATAGCGGCCGTTCGGGGTCGAGGCGCATTGATTCGGCTCGCCCGCGAGCGCGATCGTGTCGAGCACTTTGTCGGTGTTCGTGTCGATCACCTTCAGGCTCTTGTCGGACTCGACCGTCGCGAAGAGTCTGTCGCCGGCGGCCGGCGAGCACAGGCCATGAACATTCTCTCCCACTTTGATGTCATGGACCGCCTTGAGGGCCGTCGCGTCAATCACCGTGATGTCATCGCCGCGGCTGTTCGTGACATATAGCTTCGATGCCCCCGGCGCAGCGACGGTCGAGGCGATGAAAAGGCCCAATGCCGCGCAACAGCTGATCCAATCCGCTCTATTTCCACCTTTCACAATGTCTCCATTCATCCATTACCGATAGGACCGATTAAGAAGCAGAACGCCCGCTGGGCGAACGCGTTTTACACGCCTTTGATAGAATTGCCGCCACCGGGAGCGTCCGACCAGTTGTGATGGTTGGTATCCGGCCCGCTCACTCGTCAGCGCAACACCTCGTATTCACTCTTCACCATCCCGCTTGAATAGGTCTTGGTAAGAACATGATGTAGCCGTACGTCGTGAGGAAGCAACCCGAACAGCGGGATGCCCTCGCCAATGAGCACCGGCACGCGCGTAATGATTAGACGCTGAATCAGGCCCGCGCGTAGAAATCGCTGCACGGTGATGCCGCCATCGATATAGGCATGACTGGCTCCGCTCGCGGCCAGGCGATCCGTAATTTCCGCAGGAGCACCGGACATATGCTCAATTTTCGCGCCGGTAACCTTCGGGAGATCGATGGCGCGGCCACTCAGAACGACAACGCGCTTGGTCCCGTACGGCCATGTCTCGAAAGTCAGCACTTTCTCGAAGGTATTTCTGCCGATGACCAGCACGTCGACGCTCGCCATGAACTCATCGTAGCCGTGGGGCTCACCGCCGCCCTCGGGGAGAAAGTCGAAGTCCCCATTGCGTCGGGCGATGAAGCCATCAAGACTAGTACCGACGAAAACAGATGCCTTCATATCGAGATCCTCGATTCGACGACTCGCGGACATATTGAACGTCCGCTTTCCGCCAAGCAAATGATGACGGTGGCGCGCCTAGAGATCCTCGTCGGTCAGCACGATGGGGGCTCCGTGCGGTGTACGCTCTGCGGCGTGGCGCCAGGCCTCTTGGAGACGACTGAGCTCCCGATTCGACGCGACGCCCTTGGCGGCGACCAGCGCTTCCAGAGCCTTCAGCCAGTGAAGATAGTAGGTCTCGCCATGGTTCGGCTCGTCGCTATGCGTGGCGGAGCGGATTTCCTGCGATAGCGCGTTCGACCATTCGGGCCACGTGAACACGCCGCGCTCGTGGAGCGACACTGCCATTGCAAAGGCATGCGCTTGCCACGGCTGTTCGAACACCGGCCCTTCGGCATCGCGAGGCAGGCCGGGCAATGCGTCGAGAGGCGACGGGGCGGGGTTCACGCCGGCTCGAGATAGGGTTGCCAGGCGTCGAAGGACACGCGGTGCCCCGGAGCGGCCTCGCTCCCCCACAATTCCCGCGCCTCAAACACCACCGTGTAGAGCCATTGGGGGTCTTCGCCTAGGCCTTGGGCATGGGAATCGGCGAACACATGCGGGCCGAGGATGCGCTCGATGCTGCCGGTCTTGCCCCGAAGATAGGCGGGCAGCCGCGTATGGTGCTCGACCGGCGTCGCGCGCGTGACGACGCGTTGGCCAGGCCGGTAACGCGCGGGGACGGTCGGCGCGCGCTCCGTCGGCGAGCCTTGTGCAAGCCGTGCAACAACCTGATCCGCCGTCAATATCCGGCTGACCGGCTTGGGCGGGTGCCGAGCACGGCCGGCGGCGAGCTCTTCGGCCGTCACAAGACCTTTCGCGACGAGCAACTCTTCGAGCCCACTCAGCCAGATCTCGTAGTAGCTGAGATCGAGATAGTCCGGCAGCGTCTCGCGGGCGGCGCGAGACATGTCGATATTCCAGCAGCCGGTCGCGCCCATTGCCAGAGTCAGTGCCAGAACTCGCGACTCCCAGGCGGCATGGAACAGCCCCTCCTCCGCCTCGTGCACCACCGGGCCAAAGCCTGGCTGGCCGCCCAGATCGGCGTGAGTCGTGTAGGGCACGTCATAGCTCCGCAGGCGACCGCGCGAGGCCGGTGCCGATCATCGAGTCACGGGTCACCAGAATGCTCAAGGCCTCTTCGTCCAGGCCATCGGTTCCTGCGGGACGCTCGGGAATCACGAGGTAGCGTACTTCGGCGGTCGAGTCCCAGACGCGGATCTCCGTGTCTGCGGGCAGCCTCACGCCGAACTCGAGCAGCACGCCGCGCGGATCCCTGACGACGCGCGACCGATAGGGTGCGCTCTTGTACCAGACCGGCGGCAGTCCCAACACCGGCCACGGGTAGCAGCTGCAAAGCGTGCACACCACGACGTGGTGCCGCCCGGGCGTGTTCTCCACCGCGATCATGTGCTCGCCTTGCCGTCCTGTGTAGCCAAGCTCCGCGATGGCACTGGTGGCATCGCGCAGCAGCCGGTCGCGATAGCTCCTGTCCACCCACGCGCGCGCGACGACACGAGCGCCATTGCGGGGGCCGATTTTCGTCTGGTAGGTGTCGATCAACACGTCGAGCGCCGCCGGATCGATATAGCCCTTCTGGGTCAGCACAGTCTCGAGCGCCCGAACGCGCCGCTCGATCTCGCTCAGTTCGCTGTGATCGGCATGGTCATGATCGTGTTCCATGCACCAATAGTAGCCCTGGGTCGGGTGCAGTGCTACCTGCGGCGGCGATAACGGTGAGCCGGGGCTAACAAGCAGGGTTGTACGGTGAATAGGCTGGAATGCTGAATGTGCAAGTCCAGTTGATCGTGTTGCCTCCAACTACAGTTCCAGTCATTGTCCAAGTTCCCACTTGAAGCACGGGGTACGCAGCGGTTGATAATTGACCGGTGACGATCAGCACCTCTCCGCTGCTACCGGTGCCGATGCTGAAAGTCTTGACATAGGTTCCAATCGCTCTTGATGAATATGCAGCGGTGCTTCCCGTCGAACACAATGCTGGAACCCCGGTGAAGGTATTGTTGTAATTGAAATGCTGAGGATTCCCTGTTCCTTGCAACGCTGCAAAGCCATTGCAATAGACCTCCGTATTGATATCAGTACGCAAGTATCCCAAGTCGGTGAATGCCTGTTGGACTTGGAGCCGAGCGTTGTGATTCAAATAATTTGGCATCGCGATCATCGCCAAAATGCTCATGATCGCCACCACGGTGAGCATTTCCAGGAGGGAAAAGCCTCTATTTACCTTTTTGAGTGCTCCTTCATTCATTAGGATCAAGCATAGCAAATTCGCGACCGGCCGCTTCGGGGCCGGATTTTATGGGCGTCGATGCTCGCGATCCTTGAATTTTGCACCCCTCGATCGCCTTGTTGTTTCGGCGGCGCAATACGGCAGCGATCGTTTGGCCTGGTCGCCTTCTTTAGGGCGCTTGCGTCTTTGCGTCTCCCTTGAGAAAGGTAGCTTCCTTGGCGTCGGACACCTCGACCCACTTCGGATTCGGTGAAGCCTCGGCATCGTAGTTGTCGTGCCAATTCCACCACTTGTATGGCGGTGTTTGGGGGTACCCCTCTGGCGAATCCTCCCAAGTCTCCTGACGGCCAAGCGCCGTGATATCGAGATAGCTCCAGGTGGTCCCCATGGCCTCGTCGCCCCGCTCGTTGATGAGATAGGTGCGGAACACCTTGTTGCCATCGCGGATGAAGGCGTTGTGGCCATGCCACTCGTTCACGCCGAAGTCGGTGTCGAAGCTGTCTGTGATGGTGTACCAGGGCATCGTCCAACCCATTCGCAGTTTCAGGCGCTCGATGTCCGTCTGTGGGGCGCGCGAGGCGTACACGAGCGTGGTGTTGCGGGCGTTCAAATGGGCAAGATGGGCGACCTGATCGGCGCCCAGCGAGCAGCCGCGGCAGGCGTGCTCGGGCCAGCCGAACACCCCGGGTTCGAAGAAGGCGCGATAGACGATCAATTGACGGCGGCCTTCGAATAATTCGAGCAGGCTCAGCTTGCCCGTGGGCCCGTCGAACTCGTACTTCTTGTCGACAGCCAGCCAAGGCATCCGCCGGCGTTCGGCGGCCAGCGCGTCACGGGAGCGGGTCAAGGCCTTCTCCTTCACGAGGAGTTGCTGGCGCGCAGCCTCCCACTCCTGCTGCGACACGATCGGCGGCGTTTTCATAGCGAGGTTCCTATCCGAAACAGACGGCGACGATTCGATCTGAGATATCTTCTGAACTTGCCGATGCACACCGCCAGAATTCCTCCGGTGGATCCGGCTCCGGCGACCAGTGCTGCTGCGCTTGCGATGCATGCTGGGCACATAGGTTCATCCTCAGGGGTTGGTGGTGGTCGTGAGATAGATTAAATCCGGCCCATCGAAGAGTGGGAGTAACAAGTGTGGCGGGATTCAAATGATGGAGCCGAACTTCAGCACCTGCTCGGCGCTGCGCTGCAGCGCTTTGCCCGTCGGCGCCCGTGCGTTCTGGAATTTCTCCGAACGCCCTTCCGGGGTTTAACATCTCGATCCAGGTACCGACCGCTTTGAAGGAGATTCTCATGTCTCGAATCGTTCGCTTCCACCGGACCGGCGGTCCGGAAGTGCTTCAGCTTGATGAGTTGGACATCGGCCGGCCGAAGGCCGGAGAGATTCGAATTCGAGTCCGGGCACTGGGCTTGAATCGGGCCGAGTCCATGTTCCGCTCGGGTGCGTACCTCGAGAATCCGAACCTGCCCGCCAAGCTCGGCTACGAAGCGGCCGGCGAGGTCGAGGCACTCGGGGAAGGCGTAACGGGCTTTGCAGTGGGCGATGCGGTGAGCACGATCCCGGCCTTTTCCATGAACCAGTACGGTGTGTACGGAGATGCCGCGATCGTTCCGGCGCACGCCGTGGTCAAGCATCCGGCGAATCTATCCTGGATAGAAGCTGCCGCGATATGGATGCAATATCTGACGGCTTATGGGGCGCTGGTCGAAATCGGCGGCCTTGCGAAGGGCGAGGCGGTGGTCATTACGGCGGCATCCAGCAGTGTCGGTCTTGCGGCAATCCAGATCGTCAATGGCCTGGGAGCCGTGTCCATAGCGGCGACTCGTACCGACGCGAAACGGGACGCCTTGCTCAAGGCGGGAGCGCAACATGTGATTGTGACCCAGCAGCAGGACATCGCAAAGGAAGTCCTGCGCATAACCGGCGGCAAGGGCGCACGATTTGCATTCGACCCGGTCGCCGGCCGGGGTGTCGAGGCTTTGGCAGGTGCGATGGGCGATGGCGGCACCGTTTTTCTTTACGGCGCTCTGGCCGAGGAGCCGACGCCGTTTCCGCTGTTCCCGGCACTTTCGAAGAATTTGGTGATTCGCGGCTATACGCTGTTTTCCATCGTCGGGAAACCGGAGAGTCTGAACCGCGGGAAGCGCTTCGTCATCGACGGCCTTGCCGCCGGACGCTTGAAGCCGTTGATCGCCCGCAGCTTCCCGCTACAAGACATCGTCGAGGCGCATCGCTATCTCGAGTCGAATCAGCAGATCGGCAAAGTCGTCGTGACGGTCTAATTTTCAGCAGCCCGTATGGGAGGTTCCGATGAGCGAGCACAAGGGGAAATGCTTCTGCGGCGCGGTAGAATTCTCGGTGAGCGGTGAGCCCGTCGCGATGGGGTTCTGCCATTGCGAATCCTGCCGACACTGGTCGGCCGGCCCGGTGAACGCCTTCACGCTATGGAAGCCAGACGCTCTGAAGGTCACGAAAGGTGCCGACCATATCGGTACGTACCACAAGACGGCGAATAGCTTCCGCAAGTGGTGCAAGACCTGCGGTGGCCACGTGTTCTCGGATCATCCGCCGATGAAGCTCGTTGACATCTACGCGGCGGTTCTGCCGACCCTCGCATTCAAGCCGGCTCTGCATGTGTCCTATGGAGAGAAGGTGCTGAGCATCAAGGACGGGTTACCGAAGATGAAAGACTTCCCCATGGAGATGGGCGGCTCTGGAGTAACGCTGCCGGAGTAGACGCCGCCGCAGGGCTGAATGACGACTGCCGCGGCCAGGGCTGCCATTCATCGGTGCGCGACTGAAGTCGCTGGATCATCGCCGATGAGTTCCACTTCGCCTTCGATCTCGACCGGGATATCGAAGGGAAGCTCTGCAAGACCCACGGCACTACGGCAGTGCGCGCCAACCACGGGTCCAAACAGTTCTAGTATGAGATCGGAAAATCCGTTGATCACGCTCGGCTGCTGGTTGAAGCCCGGAGCTGAGTTGACCATCCCGAACACGCGCGACCATGCGGCAATGCGATCGAGGTTGCCTAACGTGCGTTGCAGGCTTCCTAGGATAGATAGACCGGTCAGACGTGCCGCGGTGTAACCTTGCTGCAGCGTCAGCTCGCGCCCAAGCTTTCCCAACGGCAAAGCGAAAGATCCATCCGCATTTTGCGGTCCGTGCCCTGAGATGAGCGCTCGGCGCCCAACGACGCGCACGAACTGGAAGGGAAGAATGACGCCCGGAGACGGTTGCGGCGGCGGCGGCAGGAGCAGCCCGATAGCCCTAAGTTTCCCTTCGATCGCAGACATAACTTCTTTCTCTGCCGGAGACCCGGGCGCCGGCCGCTGAACAACGAGGAAAGGCTGCCGCCGAGTGCGCACGTCCCTGTGCGCGCGGGCCTTTTCCGATCCTATTGTCTGTCGAATACCAGCGTCTCGTCGCCCTTGGCGCCGCTCAGTAGGCTCCCCGTGTTGTGTACCGTCAGCGTTTTGCCGTCGGCCGATACCACCCGATGGACGCGGCCAACGACCTTGCCATCTTTCTTGAGCTCAAAGTTCCACGTATGCGCATTGATCCTCTTCGCGAACGTCGTATCTACAGGTCCACCGGTGGCCTGCTTCTCCTCCTTACCGTTGCGGTACTGCGCCCGGTTCGACATCTCCTTGCCATCCGTGCCTGTCAGCTTCTGGTCGAGCGTATACAGCCCGTCGGCTTCGCTATAGACACGGGTCCCTGCCGTCAGCACCGCATCCGCGCTGAATTTCGATTTCGCGACATTGAGCGTCCAGGTACCCACGACCGGATCTGCGGCGAAGGCATGGCTCGTGAAGCACACGGCGGCGAGCGCGATGAGTGAGAGAACCCTCTTCATGTTATCCCCCTTGATTGGTAGCAGTTTGGATTTTTGTTGCAGCGCGCTCGGGTGACAACCTGAACGAGCGCCTGAGGATGCGCGCGCGCGTTCCGAAGATCAAGAACGGAGTCATTACTGATTGCGCGCGGCGCCAGTACGCTCTGTACGACATCGCACATAGCCCTACCTTGGCTCCTCCGCCCTGTCGTTATCCGGGCGGCACGTATCATTTACTCGTCGGAGGGCGCACCCTATCGAAGCGGGGCCATACGATCATCGGATAAGTTGCCCAAAGTGCCTCGCTGCCGAATCACCACCACAAGGGGGATCAATCATGGCGATGTACATGCTGATGGCAAAGTATTCGTCAACCGCGCTAAAAGCGATTATAGAAACAGGCAGCGACCGCGAGGCGGTAGCACGCCAGGCTATTGAGGCCGCCGGCGGTAAGCTGCACGGATTCTACGGAATGTTCGGACAGGAGTATGGGCTTGCGATGATCGTCGAAGCGCCCGGTCACGCGGAGTATCTCGGCGGGGTCTCACCGGC
>Ga0187871_10001361_pt1 | contig 21410 bp, 11 predicted proteins | sample June2016WEW_16_1_FD_132988 | JGI IMG/M metagenome (GOLD analysis project Ga0187871, IMG submission 132988) | Peatland microbial communities from SPRUCE experiment site at the Marcell Experimental Forest, Minnesota, USA - June2016WEW_16_10 | ecosystem: Environmental > Terrestrial > Soil >...
GGGATTTGCGAGGCATCCCAGCCGCCGCCGAGAGCTTCGACGAGCTGAACGCTGGAGGTCATTTGCTGAATGCGCAGGTTGACGTCGGTTTGTTTGTTGCTGAGAAGCGTGGTTTGCGCGGTGATGACGTTGAGGTATGGATCGATCCCCAATTTGTAGCGGTCGGTGGCGATCTTCAAGTTGCGCTCGGCGGAAGTCACGGCCGTGTCCTGCTGCTGGATCTCGACGGAAAGAATTCGCAGCGAGGCGAGATTGTCTTCCACTTGTTGGAAAGCGGTGAGGACCGTCTGGCGGTAATTCGCGACGGTTTCGTCATATTGCGCACGATATTGCAAGACCGTGGCGTGGCGCAACCCACCATCGTAGATCGTTTCGGACAGGCTGGGTCCCGCCGAGAAAAAGCGGCTGGGCCAGGTAAACCACTTCGTGAAAGAAGATGATTCCAGGCCGACCGCTGCGCTGAGAGTGAGCGTGGGATAGTAGGCGGCGTATTGCACACCGATCAGCGCGTTGGCCTGCTCCATGAGGCGTTCGTTCGCGGCGATATCGGGGCGGCGCTCGAGCAATTGCGAGGGCACGCCGAACGGAATCGCCGGCGGGTTCGATTTCAGCGGCTCCGCGGGAATGGAGAAAGTGGACGGGGGCTGGCCGACCAGCATCGCGATGGCGTGCTCATATTGCGAGCGCAGGATGCCTAGATTGGTGTCCGCAGCTTGCGTGGTTTCGAGTTGCGTTTCGGCTTGCGCCACGGATTCGTCGGAGTCAATGCCGGTCTCATAGAGAACCTTGGTGAGATCGAGCGATTCCTGGTAAGCGATCACGGTCGAGTCCAGCAATTGCTTCAGGTCGTCCTGGCCGCGAAGCGAGTAATAATCCACGGCGACTTCGGCTTGGGCCGTCAAACGCGCGTTTTCGAGATCGGCCGCGCTGGCTTGGGCCGAAGCGGTGTTGGCGCGAACCTGATTGCGCACACGGCCCCAGAGATCGGGAACCCACGTGGCGTCGAACGGCAAACTGTAAAACATAGAGGTCCCTGGCGTAACGGCGAGTGAGGCTGCGGCGCCTTGCCGTGACGCCGTGATCGCCGGGCCCACGGTGACCGTCGGGTAATATTGCGCCCGGGCTTCTTTTACCAGGGCGCGCGCGGCCATATAGCTGGCCATGGCGGATTGAATGTTCTGGTTGGAAATATTCACCTGCGCTTCCAGAGCATTCAGTTGCGGGTCGTTGAACATCGTCCACCAATCGCCGTGGAGGACGTTGTCTTGCGGTTGCGCCACTTTCCAGCCGTCGGTCTTGCTGAAGTCGGCAGGAGTGAGTTCTTTGTAGGCTGCGGGAGCCTGCGCGGTGGGGCGCTGATATTTCGGACCGACCGTGCATCCGCCAAACATGAGCGCGGCAACGAAGATGGAAACGATTAGAGCTTGCGAATTCATCTGAATTCTTTGCATGGTCAGAGCCTTATGATTCCATTGTGCTACTGATTCGGATGCGGTTCTAAGTAATTGCGAAAGGTGTTTCATCAATCCGCTGGCTCCTCTGCCGCAGTACCTAGCGCGAGATGGTGTCGGCGATCCCAGCGAACCCGCATGCGATCGAGATAAAGATAGACGACAGGCGTGGTGTACAGAGTCAGAATCTGGCTGACGATCAAGCCACCGATGATGGTGATGCCGAGCGGCTTGCGCAGTTCCGAGCCGGTACCTGTCCCGAAGGCTAACGGTACAGCGCCGCAAATCGCGGCCATGGTGGTCATTAGAATTGGACGAAAACGCAGCAGGCAGGCCTGGTAGATCGCTTCTTCGGATGTTTTGTTCTCCTGGCGTTCCGCCGCCAACGCGAAGTCAATCATCATGATGGCGTTTTTCTTGACGATACCGATGAGCAGGATGACGCCAATGAGCGCAATGACGTTGAGGTCCATGTGAAAAAGCAACAGCGCCAGTACCGCACCGACGCCCGCGGAAGGAAGTGTGGACAAGATCGTGATGGGATGAATATAACTTTCGTAAAGAATGCCAAGGACGATGTACACAGCGGCCAAAGCGGTGATGATCAGAAACGGCTGGGTGGAGAGCGACGACTGAAATGCTTGCAACGTTCCCGAGAACATTCCATGGATCGTGGAGGGTACGCCCATCTTCTGCTGCATCTGGCTAATGGCGGCTGCGGCGTCGCTCAGAGCCACACCCGGCGCGAGGTTGAAAGATACTGTGACCGACGGAAATTGGCCCTGGTGATTGACCGAGAGCGGGGCAATCGTCGGCGTAAAGTGCGTGATGGCGCTGAGCGGCACTTCCTTACCGACTGACGGGCGGATATAGATGTCATTCAAGGACGCAGGATCCTGCCAAAACTGCGGAGCGACCTCCAGTACCACGTGATATTGATTCAGGGGCGTGTACATGGTGGAAACCTGCGCCTGCCCGAACGCTTCGTATAGAGTGTTGTCAATCATTTGCGGAGTGATGCCCAGGCGCGACGCGGTTTCGCGGTCGTAAACTAGCGAAGCCTGCAAACCGCTGTTTTGCTGATCGGTATTGACGTCGGTGAGGAGGTGCAGTTTGCGCATTTCGGTGAGAAGGCGTGGTCCCCAAGCCACCAGATCATCAATGTTGTCACTCTGAATGGTGTACTGATACTGCGCGTTGCTCTGCCGGCCGCCGATCCGCAGATCCTGGCCAGCTTGCAAGAACACAGTTGCCCCCGGAATGGAAATCAGTTTGGGGCGCAGGCGATCGATCACCTGGCTGGAGCTGATTTTGCGTTCCTCGAGCGGCTTAAGCGCCAAATAGATGAATCCCGTGTTGACGGCTCCGCCGCCGCCGGTGAAGGCTCCGACATTCTGAACCGCCGGGTCTTTCTTGATAATGTCCACGAAGCGCAGGGTTAGATTTTGCATGGCTTGGAAGGAAATGTCCTGAGCGCCCTGGATGCCGCCGAACACAGTGCCGTTATCCTGCTGGGGGAAAAAGCCCTTGGGCACGATAGAGAAGAGGAACACGTTCAGGGAAATAGTGACGAACAAGATAAAAAGCGTGAGAGCGGAATGCTGCAGAACCCAGCGCAGAGTACGCTCGTAAAATCCCAGCACGCTACTGAAGACCTTTTCACTTGCTTGATAGGCTCGCCCGTGGTTTTCTTCGCCGTGACTCTTCAGAATCCGGGAGCACATCATGGGCGTGGTGGTCAAGGAGATGGCCAGCGACACCATGATGGCCACCGAAAGCGTTACCGCGAACTCACGAAACAGCCGTCCGACGATTCCGCCCATCAGAAGGATAGGGATGAAGACGGCCACCAGGGAAAGGCTGATGGAGAGCACTGTGAACCCGATTTCACTGGCGCCCTTAAGCGCGGACTCCATAGGGCTCATGCCTTGCTCGAGATAGCGGGAAATGTTTTCGATCACAACGATGGCGTCGTCCACCACAAAGCCGGTGGCAATCGTGAGCGCCATCAGTGACAGGTTGTCAATGCTGTAATTGCAGAGATACATCACGCCAAAGGTGGCGATCAGCGAGACGGGAACCGCGACGCTGGGGATCAGCGTGGCGCGCACATTGCGGAGAAACAGAAACACTACCAAAATTACCAGGGCTATCGAAATGATCAGCGTCCGTTCGACGTCTTTTACCGACGCCCTGATCATGGTGGTGCGGTCGAGAACGACGGTAAAGTCCATCGCCGCGGGGATAGAAGCGGCCAGCGATGGCATCGCGTCGCGGATGCGGTCTACGGTGTCAATGATATTGGCGCCGGGCTGGCGAAAAATAATCAACAGCACGCAGGGTTTGCCGTTCATGAATCCGGCCGCGCGGATGTTTTCGACTGAGTCCACCACCTCCGCCACATCGGAAAGCTTGACGGCTGCGCCGTTGTGATAGCCGATCACAAGATTCTGGTAATAATCGGCTTTCAGCAGCTGATCATTGGCGGTGATGTCAGCCGTGATTTGTCCATCGCTGATTTGTCCTTTCGCGACGTTGGCATTCTGCAGACTCAACATGGACGCCACATCCTGCAGGCCAAGGCCGTAGCTATTCAGCTGCGTGGGGTTTAGTTCCACCCGCACCGAGGGCAGCGAACTGCCACCCACGCTGACTTGGCCCACACCCTGAATCTGCGAAAGCCTTTGCTGGATGATGGTGGAAGCGGCGTCATACATTGGCCCGCGATCGTAAACGTTGGAGGTTAATGCCAGCAGCATGATCGGCGAATCTGCCGGGTTCACCTTGCGATAAGTGGGATTGCTGGGCAGATTTGCGGGCAGATAGCTGCGGGCGGCATTGATCGCCGCTTGCACGTCACGCGCGGCACCATCAATGTTGCGATTCAGGTCGAACTGCATGGTGATGCTGGTGTTGCCCAGGAAACTGGATGACGTCATTTCCGTGATGCCGGCGATGCGGCCGAACTGGCGCTCAAGCGGCGTGGCCACTGACGAGGCCATGATTTCCGGGCTAGCTCCGGGCAACGTCGCCGCGACAGAAATCGTGGGAAAATCGATCTGCGGAAGCGCGGAGACCGGCAGCACTTGAAAAGCCACGGCGCCGGCGAGCGCAATAGCGATCGTCAGAAGAGTGGTGGCGACGGGCCGGTGAATGAATGGCGAGGAGATGCTCATGGCTAATCCGCTGGGACCGACTCCGTGCTTCCGTGGCCGGCGCGCGATGCCGCGACTTTCTTGGCTAGGTCATCAAAGAAGATGTAAATCACCGGCGTCGTGTACAGCGTGAGGACCTGGCTAAGCAAGAGGCCGCCAACCATGGCGATGCCCAGAGGCTTGCGCAGCTCGGAACCGATGCCGGTCCCTAAGGCCAGCGGGAGTCCGCCGAGAAGCGCGGCCATGGTGGTCATCATGATGGGGCGAAAACGCAGCAGGCAGGCTTCGTAGATTGCGTCTTCGGATCTCATGCCGTGCTTTCGTTCGGCTTCCAGGGCGAAGTCAATCATCATGATTCCGTTCTTTTTCACGATGCCTATGAGCAAAATGATTCCGATTAGCGCGACGACGCTGAGTTCCTGGCCGCAGATCAGCAGAGCGAGGATTGCTCCGACGCCCGCTGATGGCAGGGTGGAAAGAATCGTGATCGGGTGGATGTAACTCTCATAGAGTACGCCCAGCACGATGTAAACGGTCACGAGCGCCGCCAGAATCAGGATCGGTTCGTTGCTCAGCGAAGCCTGGAACGAAGCAGCGGTGCCTTGAAACGCGGCCTGAACGCTGAGCGGCATTCCGATGTCCTGCTGAACTTTGTCAATTGCTTTGGTGGCTTCGCCCAGAGACGCGTCGGGAGCAAGATTGAAGGAGATGGTGACAACCGGAAACTGTCCCTGGTGATTTACTGATAGCGGCGCGGTGCGGGATTCGAAGTGAGTGAAGGCGCTGAGCGGGACGGCTGCGCCATTCGGTGTGGACACCGCCGTAGGATTTGCGGAGCCGGAACTTCCCGCCGAACTGGACGCCGCCCGCGGAGAAGCGCTGGATGAGGAACCACCTGAAGCAGTCGTGGCGGTGACCACCCCACTGGCGGTGCCGGACGTCGCGGACGTGGTCAAGGATGAAGATGCCAGCGCCGAGCGAACATAGATGTCGTTTAACTTAGAGGGACTCTTCTGGAAATCGGGCATCGTTTCCAGAATCAGGTGATATTGATTTAGTTGCGTGTAGAGCGTGGTCACCTGCCGCTGGCCGAATCCGTCGTAGAGCGTTTGGTCGATTGCGGAGGGCGTGATGCCCATGCGCGAAGCCGTGACGCGATCGATTACGAGCGCGGCAGCGAGTCCGCCGGTTTGCTGATCGGTGGCGACGTCGCGCAGTTCGGGAAGCTGTTTCAGTTTGGCGACGAGCTTGGCGGTCCAGTCGTTCAGTTCGTTCAGATCAGGATCTTCAAGAGTGTATTGATATTGCGTGCGGCTGACTCGATCTTCCACCGTCAAATCCTGCACCGGTTGCATGTAGAGCGTGATGCCGTCCACTTTTTCCAGTTCCGGCTGAAGCCTGCGAATCACTTCGGAGGCATTGATGTGGCGCTCCTCGAGTGGCTTCAGGTTAATCAGAATGCGACCGCTATTGAGCGTGGTGTTGGTGCCGTCAATTCCGATGAAGGAGGAAAGGCTGTCCACGGCCGGGTCTTTGAGGATGATGGCGCTGAGCTGTTGCTGCTTCTGGGCCATCAGGGGGAAGGAAATGGATTCGGTGGCTTCCGAGATCCCTTGAATGATGCCGGTATCCTGCACGGGAAAGAAGCCCTTGGGTACGATGACGTAAAGAATGATGGTGAGAACGAGCGTCGCGACTGCCACGACCAGCGTGGCGAATTGATGTTTCAACACCCATTTCAGAGTGCGGCCGTAGAAATCAATGACGCTCTGAAAGCCGCGCTCAGACAGCTTGTAGAAACGGCCGTTCTGAGCTTCGGGATCATGTTTCAAGAGGCGGGAGCACATCATCGGAGTTAAGGTGAGCGAAACCACGGCGGAAACGAGAATCGTGACGCTGAGCGTGATGGCAAATTCGCGGAAGAGTCGGCCGACAATGTCTCCCATGAAAAGCAGCGGAATCAAGACGGCGATCAAGGAGATCGTCAGCGAGACGATCGTGAATCCGATTTGTTCGGAGCCGAGCAGCGAGGCGCGCAGCGGATCATCGCCTTCTTCGATGTAACGGACGATGTTCTCGATCATGACGATGGCGTCGTCCACGACGAAACCGGTGGAAATCGTCAGAGCCATGAGTGTCAGGTTATTCAGGCTGTAGCCCGCCAGGTACATCACACCGAAGGTGCCCACCAGCGAAAGCGGGACAGCGACGCTGGGAATGATGGTGGCGCGCACGTTGCGCAGAAAAAGAAAGATGACCATAACTACCAGCGCCACGGTGAGCAGCAATTCAAACTCCACGTCCTTCACCGAGGCGCGAATGGTTACGGTGCGGTCCGTTAGTACCGTGACGTGCACAGCAGCGGGCAAATTCGATTGCAGCAACGGCAGCAGAGCCTTGACGCGATCCACCACCTGAATGATGTTCGCGCCGGGTTGCCTTTGGATATTGACGATCACCGCGGGCGTTTCGTTCATCCACGCGGCTTGCCTGACGTTTTCCACGTCGTCCACTACGCGCGCGACGTCTGAGAGGCGCACCGGCGAACCGTTGTGGTAGGCGACCACAACGTTCGCAAATTCCGGGCTGGTCAGCAGCTGGTCGTTCGCGTTGATTTGATAATCCTGATGGGGGCCGTCGAAATTTCCCAGCGCGTTGTTTAAACTGGTGGATTGCAGCGCGGTGCGCACGTCCTCCAGATTAATTCCGTAAGAAGAAAGCGCGGTGGGATTCACTTGCACGCGGATGGCTGGCTTTTGGCCGCCGCTGATGCTTACGAGGCCCACCCCGGGCAATTGCGCGATTTTTTGCGCGAGTCGCGTGTCCGCGAGATCCTCAACTTGTGGGAGCGGTATCGTTTTGGACGTCAGTGCAAGCGTCAAGATCGGTGTGTCGGCGGGATTGGTCTTGCTGTAAATCGGCGGCGTGGGAAGATCCGCGGGCAAATAGGATTGCGCGGCATTGATGCCGGCCTGCACTTCCTGCTCGGCGACGTCAATATTCAACTCAAGCGAAAACTGCAGGACGATCACGGAGCTACCGTCGGAGCTGGTGGACGTCATCTGGCTGAGTCCAGGGACCTGTCCGAACTGTCTTTCGAGCGGTGCGGTGACTGCGGAGGCCACTACGTCAGGATTTGCTCCCGGATAAAACGTCACCACCTGAATCGTCGGATAATCCACCTCGGGCAGCGCCGAGACCGGAAGCTGCGTGAATCCCACAAATCCGGCGAGAAGAATCGCGGCCATTAACAGCGAGGTCGCGACGGGCCGGACGATAAATGGCCGAGACGGATTCACGGACGATTTCCTCCGCTGCTGGAGGGCTGACTTCCTGATCCGTTGCTTCCCGGGCTCGTGCCAGTGCCGTTGACGGAGGAGGCATTCGCGGAACCGTTGCCCTCACCTACCGGCTTTTGGACTGACACTTTCACGCCGTCCTGCAACTTGTCGAATCCGGTGATGGCAATCACGTCGCCGGACTTCACGCCTTGCACGGCCGCGTTACCGCCGTCGGTGGTGCCGATGGTGACGGTCTGAATTGCGGCGGTCTGATTGGGCTTCACGACATAGACGAACGCGCCCTGGGCATTGCGTTGAATAGCCGCGGTGGGAACCAGCGTGGCGTTCTGCTGGGTATCCACCAGCAGCCGCGCATTCACAAATTGGTTGGGGAACAGGGAGATATCGGAGTTTTCGAAGATCGCCTTCAGTTTCACGGTGCCGGTCGTGGTGTCGATTTGATTGTCTAGGGTCAGCAGCTTGCCGGAAGCCAGCTTGACTTGCTGGTTGCGATCGAACGCGTCCACCGCCATTTTGTTTCCCTGACGGAGCTGTTTTTGAATTTGCGGCAGATAATCTTCGGCCACGCTGAAAATGACTGTGATCGGCTGCAATTGGGTGATCACCACCAGAGGCGTGCCGCTGGCCGCTGTGACAATATTCCCAGGATCCACGAGGCGCAGGCCGACGCGGCCATCAATGGGCGCTTTAATCGTGGCGTAGTCGAGATTGGTGGCGGCGCTGGCAACCGTGCCCTGGTCGTTCTTCACCGAGCCTTCATACTGCTTCACGGTCTGGACCTGATCGTCCAGTTGCTGCTTGGCGATTGCGTTTCGATTGAACGCCAGCTGGTAGCGGTCCAAGTCAATGCGTGCCTCGTTGAGCAGGGCTTCGTCGTGCGCGAGCGTTCCTTCGGCCTGGGTCAACGCCGCTTGATACGGGCGCGGATCGATCTGCACCAGGAGGTCGCCTTTGTGAACCATTTGACCTTCGACGTAATTGACGCTGACGATCTGACCATCCACGCGAGTGGTGATGGTGGCGGTATAGACGGAGGTGACGGTTCCGAGCGCGTTAATATAAATGCCGATCGGGCCAGTGCTGACGCTTGCGGTGGTGATCGGGACGCTGCGATTGGCGAGAGCTGCTTTGGTTTTTGCGGCGGCTTCGGCTGCTTGTTGCTTGCGGTAATAGACCAGGCCGCCGATGCCCAGAACGAGAATGACCACGATCCAGATCCATGCATGGCTTCGGTTTTGGCCGATGTATTCAGGCGCGGCCTCTCGCGGTTTGTGAGCGGAGCCGGTCGAGGGCGCGGCTGTGGTCGTTGTCTCGCTATTAGGGCTTCCGAGCTTTGAAATATTATCTGGCACTTTGCTCCCTCATTGGGTGATTCAACCTTGAGCGGGCGCTGCGTCTCTAGCTACTTCTATGCGGACGGCCTCGGCCAAAAGCATGTTTCTGTTACCCAGCGGTTAAGTCAGCGGCGCGTGGATAGGCTCCAGAGGCAACCACCTAGGGTAAATCTAACACGCACTATGTTCCGACGAGGGAGGGGAAGATTTGGTTTCAGAGCGTTTCGCGGATGTTGCGGCCCGTGCCATTTTTATGCGACGGGCCGTATCGGTGAATCTCACGGCAAATCAGGGACTTACGGTGCGTCGCTCCCGTTGAGGCGCGGGTTCCGGTGCGAGGTCAATCGTTGCTTTGATGCTTCGGCGCGAACCATTGTGCGGCGGCGCCGGCAAGAGCCGATTGCGAACCGAAGCGCGCATTCAGAATGGGGATTCGCTGCGCGCCCGGATTGATTGCCCAAGTGTGTAAAGTTCGTCGCATACGAGCGCGAAAAGACGTCATCATTCGCCCGATGCCGCCTCCCAAGATGATCGCTTCCGGCTCCAGGAGGTCAATCATATTGCCGAGCCAGATGGTGAGATGGTCGGCGGCTTCTTCGAGAATTTGTGTAGCGAGGCTATCGCCGCTTCGCGCGGCCTGGTTTACAGCTTCCGTCGTTACATTGGAGATATTCCCACCCGCCATTTTCAGGATCAGGGATCGATTGTTAAGCTGCTGGCGGAGCAGCCTGCGAGCGTGTGTGGAAATCGCGGTGCCTGAGGCGTATGCCTCGATGCATCCGCGCTTGCCGCAGCTGCAGAGCGGACCGTCGAAGTTGATGCTCGTGTGGCCACCTTCACAGCTGCCGCCGGGACGGCCGTGGTAGATCTCTCCCTCACGGACGATCGCCGTGCCGATGCCGGTGCCCAGACTCACGTAAAAGATGCTTTCGTATTTCGCGCCTGCGCCCCATTTTGCTTCGGCGAGAGCGGCGGAGCTGGCGTCATTGGTGAGGCGCGTGGACAAGCCGTAAAGTTTTTGGATCTTTCGCGCGAGCGGGAAATTTCTCCAGCACGGCAAGTTCGTGGCGCTCAGCAGCACGCCGCGTTCGCTATCCACCCATCCCGGCGCGCAGACGCCGATGGCGCGCACTCGAGCGGCGCGCGCTTGCGGCATCACGGCGTCCATCGCATGCTGCACGGCGCGAAATCCCTCGACGGCGGTGGCGCGCGCTACCATTGCGGAGCGTGCGGTGTGCAGAATGCGGCCGTGCGAATTCACCAGGCCCGCAGCCACTTTCGTGCCGCCGATATCCACCGCGAGGACGAGATGGTGCGAAGTTGTGGCGCGACCGCGATTCTTCAATGGCTCATTCCCTTGTGGCGCTTTGCGTAGCTTGGATAATACAAAAGCGTTCGAATGAAGGGCAGGGCTAAATGTCGGATGGCCGACGGGCCGGGTGCTTTTCGCGGTGGGATTTTTAGTGGCGTGTACGTCTTCGATGTGAGATATTGCGCGGGTATCGTTATGTTACGAAATATAGCTTTTTACTTCTTTTTGTAACTCGGGGGAACCATGTCGCTGACGTTCTTCGCCAACCGAGCAGGGCTGCGGCCTTCTCTGCGGTCCGCGGGCTTGTTGCTTGGCGCAGCCGGACTGCTGCTGTTTGCGAACGGATGCGGAAAGGAAGCGGCGGTGAGCGCTCCGCCTGTGAAGGCGCCGGAATCGCAGGTCCAGGTGACCGCAGGTGCGAGTTCCGTGCTGCTGGATTCTCCCGCGGCCGAATTCACAATCGCACCGAACGGGTATGTGGCAGCGAGTCTGGTGAGCGGCGGCCATAAGCTTTCGCTGGATGATGCGGCGGGCGGTACCGGCGTCGCGGTGACCGCTGGCGCTAAGGAATCGCCCGATGTGGTTTTCGACGTCGCGCACGCTCAGATCTCGGCGCCTCACGGACGGCTCGGGACAAAAGGAAAACGGATTGAGTTGACCGGCAAGAATTCCGCGGACGACCTGGAAGAAACACTGATAGTGGAAGTGTACGACGAATTTCCGAACGTGGCGCTGGTGTCCGTTTCAATTCGCAACTCAGGAAAGAGCGAAGTAAAACTGGATGCGATCGATCTGGATCGTCATCGTTTCAATGCTTCGCTTGCGGATCCGGCGGTGGCGCCAAACGAAATGTGGTCGTTTTATGGAGCCAGCATCGAATGGGGCCGAGAGAACGTATTTGAAATCCCGCGGAAATTTTCGCAGCAAAACCAGATGGGTTCCGTGGTGGATGTGAAGGGAGACCTGGGGCGCGTCGGCGGTGGGATACCGGTGGCGGCATTTTGGACCAAGACTGTCGGCGAAGCGATCGGGCATGTGGAGACGCTGCCTCTGGTGCTTTCCATCCCGGTGAAAACGGAACCCGACGGGCATGTGGATGCGAGCGTTCACCTGACCCCGGACAACACGCTGCAACCGGGCGAAAGTTATTCCAGCCCGGAAACCTTTATCGCGGTGTATTCCGGAGATTATTACGAACCGCTGCGAATTTATTCCGACGTGATTGACAGCGAAGGCCTGAAGAAGCCCACCACCAACAGCGAGGACTACGCGGTGAGTTGGTGCGGATGGGGCTATCTCGCCAATGTGACTCCCGCGCAAATGCTGGGGACAATTCCCAAACTCAAGGAATTCGGAATTCACTGGGCCACTCTGGATGATCGCTGGTTCAACAACTATGGTGACTGGCAGCCGCGCAGCGACACATTTCCCGACGGTGAAATTCAGAAGATGGTGCAGCAATTCCACGAGCAAGGAATCAAGGTCCAACTATGGTGGTTGCCGCTGGCCGTGGAAGATGGCGGCCCGGGATATGAGTCGCATTCTTACGGCGTCTCTGACGTGGTGAAAGAGCATCCCGACTGGCTGATTCTGGATAAGCACGGCAAGCCGGCGCGCATGACGCGGAATCTGGCGACGCTTTGTCCGGCTGTGCCCGAGGTGCGCGCGTACTACAAACAGTTGACGGAAAAATTCATACGCGATTGGGATTTCGACGGGCACAAGCTGGACAACATTTACAGCGTGCCGGCCTGCTACAACCCGAAGCACCATCACAAGACGCCCTACGATTCCGTTTATGCGATGGGCGACATTTACAAGACGATTTTCGATACCACTCGCGCGCTGAAGCCGGATAGCGTGACGCAGAGTTGCCCGTGCGGCACGCCGCCGAGCATCGCGTGGCTGCGTTACCTCGATCAGGCAGTGACGGCCGATCCGGTGGGTTCCGTGCAGGTGCGGCAGCGGGTGAAGATGTATAAGGCGCTGCTGGGTCCCAATTCTGCCGTATATGGGGATCATGTGGAATTGACGCGCATTGCGAACCCGAATGGAAATGAGAAGGATCTGGGATCTGATTTTGCTTCGACGATCGGCACGGGCGGAGTGGTGGGCACGAAATTCGCTTGGCCGAATTACGGGCCGAAACTGGCGGATGTGTATCTGACGCCGCAAAAAGAGCAGTACTGGAAAAAGTGGATCGGTCTCTATAACGAGAACATGCTTTCGCGGGGCACGTTCCGCGATCTCTACGTTTACGGCTACGATTTCCCCGAGGGATACGCGATCGAAAAGGATGGCGCGATGTACTACGCGTTTTTTGCGCCGCAACCGGCAGCGCACGCGGCGCCGACGGCGTGGTCCGGAGAAATCGAATTACGCGGGCTTGCACCGGGGAAATATCATGTGGTGGATTACGTGGATGGCAAGGACTTGGGAGAAGTGAGTGCGCCGGATGCAAAACTAAAGGCCACCTTTACCGACCATTTGCTGATAAAGGCTACGAAGGAGTGATGCGCTGCAGCTGAATGCCGTTGCGGCGCGCTCAGCGCGAGGTCAAATGCTGGCGGAAAAATGAATCGAGCTTGTTGCGGTCCTTAAAGGCTTCGGTCCCGCCTTCGCAGGTGGTTGAAAACGCTCCGGCGACGTCGGCGTAATCGAGACATTGCTGCGGAGTGCCGCCCTGCAAGTAGCGATGAATGAAACCGGCGTCAAAACTGTCGCCGGCGCCCACCGGATCCATCGACGCGACGCGCAAGCCAGTGCGGCGCCATTCTTCGGAGCCCTTTCGCGCAACCGCCCCGCGCATGCCGAGTTTTACGACGACAAATCGGCAAAGTTGCGCCAGTCTATCGACTGCTTGCTGTAAATCCTCGGTGCCCGCAACTTTTTTTGCTTCGCGCTCGTTCGGAAAAAATATGTCGACGAACGGCAGCACGTCCAGCAGATCGTCTCCCCATTTGCCTTCCGGGTCGTCGTTGGTGTCGAGCGAAGTGGACAGGCCTCGGGCCTTGGCTTCGCGAAATAAATCGGCTATGCGCGGGCGCAGGGCGCGGTGCAGGAAGTATGACGAGAGATGCAGATGACGCGCGGCAAAAATATAATCGAGATCCAGATCGGCGTGGCTGAATTCAAACATGGTACCGGGATAGGTGAGGATGAAACGATGTTCGGGCTGGGCGAGAATCACGGTAAGGCCGGTGGCCGGGCCGTTGGAAGCTACACGCACGCGCGCCAAATCCACGCCGGCATTCGCGAGCCAGTCGAAAGCCATCTTGCCGAGTGCGTCGGCGCCGATCTTTGACACCATGCCAACGCTCGTGCCCAGGACCGCGAGATTATGCGCGAAAATCGCGGATGAACTTCCCAGCGTCAGGCGAAATCCTTTGACCAGCGATTCCTCTTCCGGCTTCAACTGCGCCGGCACGCCGTAAAGAATCAAGTCCGGATTGATCTCGCCGACTACGCAGACATCCAACGGCATCCTTGCGGCCTCTGTTATTTGGTTTCCAGCATTACCACACGGGACAAGTTACGAGGCTCGTCTGGATTCAAACCCTTCTTGACTCCGGTGTAGAAGCCGAGCAGTTGGCCGGGAATTACGCTGGCGGCTACGCGCGCCGTTTCCGGCACGTCGAGAGACAATTCCACAAAGTAATCGGCCGCGCGGCGGATTGCGGAGTTGACATCATTGGAAACCACCAGCGTGGTGCCTCCCAACTTCTTGATTTCCTCGAGCACCGCGACTTCGGCGGCGAATCCCGATTCGCTGATGATGAAGGTAATGAGCGTTTCGGGGCTGACAATCGCTTTGGGGCCGTGCCGGAATTCGAGCGTGTGAAAGGACTGCGCGTAGGAACAGGACATCTCTTTCACTTTGAGCATGGATTCCTGTGCGATGCCGTAGAACGGGCCCTGTCCGAGAAATACATAGTCCGCGAAGGCGCGCGAGTCCACCAGGGAGCGGATTGTGGTGTGAATTGCATTCAGACGACTGGTCACTTGATCGGGAAGTTTGCGCAGCGCATCCAGAAATTCACGGCGCCCTCCGCGAATCGCCGCAAGCGATTGCAGCGTGATCAGCATCGAGGTGAAGGACCGCGTCATCACCGTGCTTTTTTCGTCCGCCGCGGGAAGCTTGATGCAGTGCGACGCGATTTTTTCAATGGGGGTATCGCTGCCGCAAGTAATCGCCAGAGTTTCCAGGTGCAGGCGCCCTTGCAGATAGTCGGCGGCCTGCAAGACCTCCGAAGTGTAGCCGGAGCGCGTAATCAGCACCGGCTGGGACGCCGCTGGAAATAATTGCGGAAAGAGGGTGATTTCGGATGCGGGAAGCGCACGGGATTTCTCACCCGTCAAAATGGACCAGCTGGCCGCCGCAGCCTGGGCCAGATAAAAACTCGAGCCGCAACCGACGAATACCCATTCGACATTTCTGGGAAGCTTCTGATTCAATGATTGCAGCTGGGCAGACTGTTCCATGGACTTGAGGCACGACGTCCAGATAGCAGGTTCCGAAAGAATTTCCGCTATGGTGTGAGCGCCAGATTGTGCATTCAAATCTACCAACTGATCCTCCGCAATCATTTTGAAATCAAACTTCAGACTACGACGACTTTGATGTGCGCCGCGCGCAGCCCCCGCAGGTGGCGGGCGGAAATCTTGCTGTCCGTTATGGTGTGATGAACCGCCGACGTGGGCGCGATAAACGAAAGGCTGCGCCGGCCGAACTTGCTGGAGTCGCAGACGATAACTGCGGTCTTGGCATTTTCCATCATCACGCGATTCGCGCGCGCTTCCAGCAGATTGGGCGTGGTAAGGCCGTATGCAACATCGAATCCGTCCACCGCGAGAAACAGAAGATCCGCGGTGACGTGCCTTAGCGAATCTTCCGTGAGAGGACCGACCAGCGAAAACGAATTCCGCCGCAGGACGCCTCCCGTTAGAATGACCTCGACGTCTGTGCCGGCAAGTTCGGCGGCGATGTTCACGGCATTGGTAATCACCGTGAGATCACGGACGTGTTTGATGGCGCGCGCGATAGCGGTGGTCGTGGTGCCCGAATCCAGAATCACCACGTGGCCGGGGCGAACCAGCCGGGCTGCGGCGGCAGCAATCTTGAGTTTTTCGCGGCGGTGCAATTGCTCTTTTTCGTGCAGGGTGGGATCGCGCAGCGCGGTCGCGTCGAGGGGGAGCGCGCCGCCATGCGCGCGCTGCAGGCGTCCCATTTGGTGGAGCGATTCCAAATCCTTGCGAATGGTGATGAGCGACGTGGAAAAACGGCGTGCCAGATCCTTGACGACAACGCGGCCATCGCGCTGCGTCAATTCGAGGATTTTTCGCCGCCGCTCTTCCGCCAGCATGGGTAAAGGCCTGCTTTCGAATTCTTACTTTTTGTTACTATTTAGAACCAGAGGGTGATAGCTTGGCACAAATGGCAGCCAGGAGCAAGGATTTATGCCCGGTCCAACGATCGTCTGTGTAAGCGCCAATCCGGCCATGGATCGTCGTTTGCGCATGGAATCCCTGGCCGTCGGCGAAATTAATCGCGCCACAAGCGCGCAGGGCCTGGCAGGGGGCAAGGCCGCGCACGTGGCGATGGCGACGCTCGCGCTGGGGGCTAGTCCGGTTTGGGCGGGATTTCTTGGGGGCGCGATCGGCCAGGAATGCTCGCGGCAAATGGAAGCTCTGGGAATTGGGGTGGTTACCATTCCCACTGAGTCCGGAACACGCGTGAATCTGGAAATTATTGACGCAGCGGGACGCGTGACGGAGATCCTGGAGCCGGGTGCAGGGCCGACTGCGCGAGAGCGCGACGAATTCTTGCAAGTGTGTGCGCAGAGGCTTCGCGGGGAGTGGAAGGCGGCGGTGCTGGTGATTTCCGGCAGCTTGCCCCCAGGCCTTGGTCCGGATTTTTATGTTTCGGTGATTCAAGGCGCACGAGCTGCCGGCGCCAGAGTTTTTGTCGACACAAGTGGCGAGGCGTTGCGCGCGAGCGCGAACGCGCGCCCGGATTTTGTAAAAGTAAACCGAGCGGAAGCGGAAACGCTGCTGGGACGGCCGCTCGCGACAATCGTGGAAGTAGCTTATGCTGCTGGCGAAATTGTTGAGCGCGGAGTGCGCAGCGTCGCGATTACTTTGGGCCGAGAAGGATTGATCTGGTTGGAGCACAAGGGTGGACCGGTGTGGAAGGCCAGGCCGCCGCGCATAGACGTGATCTCGGCGGTTGGCTCCGGCGATGCGACGCTGGGAGGTTTTGTGCACGCTGCTGTTGAGGGTATTGCCGGCGAAGAGGCCCTACGCCTGGCCGCGGCTTGCGGCGCAGCCAATTGCGTCGCGTCTGCGCCGGGGAGAATTGACCTTGCGACCGCGCGCGCCCTCATACCACAAATCGAAGTTCAGCGACTAACTTTTTAAGGACCTTCTAGATTGAGCGCCGCGGCTTGTGACCGCTCGCGATTTCATTGCTTCGCGGGGTCAGCGATCCCGGGGATCCAATGCACGGCATTATCGTGGTAGATGCGGCGGAGAACAGGCTCAGGTAGGTTCAGTCCCTCGATCTGGCGGCCTCTGAGCTGCAAGGTCTGATCCGTGGCCAAAAACTTCCAGTCCCTAGCGTAGGTGTCTTGCCAATCTTTTAGAGCGTCAGGCGTAGCTTCTTTCGCGGTGAACTCAAGATCTGTGCCGTACACTACGCGATCCTGATATTTGATGAGGAAGTTGCGGACTTTTTCCCGCGGTTGAATCATCAAGTATTCCATACGCGCTGCCGTGTCGACCGCAAAATTTGGATAGCGGTCAAAGCGCTCGGCGATTTCATCCACGTCGGTTTCCATACTTCCCAGGTGCGCGCCGACGACGCGCAACTTCGGATTTTCCGCGAGCAGGTGATCGCGCGCGGCCAGGATGACTTCCTTGCGCGGGTGGTCCGGGTGAAGATACATGTACCACTCAGGATTTTCTTTGTAGTAATCGTAATCGGGGCTCTCTGGATTGGGCGGCTGCCAACAGGAGGAAGGCTCGGCGACGTGTGCGACGAGCGTTTTGTTTTCGGCAGCTATTTCCTGATAGATGGGCGCGAACACCGGATCGTCGGGCATGACGTACTTGCCGTCGGGCGTCTTTAGCTCCATGCCGATATTTTTCCAGATTTTCACGGCGACCGCGCCGACGGCAAATTCCTGGTGGAGTTGCTTGACCGTATTTTGCGCGAAGTCCTTTTGCCTGAACGTGAATGGATTAAAGGTGACGCACAGCCTGGCGTGGCCTGGGCTGGCTTGCACGAAGCTGTTGGCGCGCGCGAGCTCGGCGGCCAACTCGCCGTAGATGCCCTGTGTATCGGCGACGCAGATGTCGAGCACGTGCAGTCGTAGGCGCGCCATTAGATCGGTAAAGGCGGGATCGTTCTTGAACGCGTGAACGTGGGTGTCCACCGGGTCCAGCGCCGCGAATGCCTGGAGCGCATTACTGTCATTAGTAGACGCTGTTCCGGCGGCCGCCGCTGCAAAAATCGGCTTGGCGGCAATCCGATGCGCCACGAACGCCGTCGCAAATGCAGCAATCGCGATCAATAACGGCAAGGAAAGCTTCTCACGATGGGCCCGCATATTTACGCTCAGTGCTTGGCGCCTCCTGTACGCGCGCGGCTTTTTGGCGATTCATTCTTATCCAGCTCGAGAGACGGTTCGCGCACGTCGGCAATGATTAACTCCACGCCGGCCTCGCGCAGCGGCCGCAGATATTGCGGGTCCGTGCCGGAATCCGTCACCAGAATGTCAATGTCGGTCGAAGGTCCCACGTACGCAAATCCTTGATTGCCGAATTTGCTGTGGTCCGCAAGTGCAATGCTCACTCGCGCGGACTTCAGAATCATTTTCTTGATCTGGGCTTCGGCTTGGCTGGCAGTGGAAATGCCATAGCCGGGATCAATCGCGCTGACGCCGAGCACGGCTTTATCCACGCGAATCTCGGACAGGGCGCGCTGCGCCCAAACTCCGGAAAGATAGAACACATCTTTCTGAAGTTCGCCTCCGGTGGAAATTACCGAGACGTGCTGGCTGCGCTGAAATTCAGCCACGATCGGCGGGGAATTTGTGATCACGGTGAGGCGGTTGCGATGAAGGAGCCGCCGCGCCAATTCATATACCGAGGTGCTCCCTTCGAGGAACACCGTCTCGCCATCGAGGATCAAGCGCTCGGCTTCGCGGGCGATCGCTTGTTTTTCGGCGCGATTGCTGCGACCCAGCGCATCGTACGTGGGCTGAAGATTTGTACTTGAGGTGCGCGAAACTGCGCCGCCGTGCGAGCGGAGCAGGACTCCTTCTTTTTCTAAAGCTTCCAGGTCGCGCCGGATGGTGGCTGCGGTGACGCCGAGTGTGCGAATCAGTTCGGAGGCGGTAACGGTTCGCTCGCGAGATAAGAGCTCGCGGATGCGAAATCTCCGTTCCTCAGCCAGCAGGCTCATCAAACTTCTCCGTCGAGTGCGACAATCCGAAAAGCAGCCGATTGTGCCACAAGTCGCTGAAAAATGATCGCAAAAATACAAAATACATCATATTCGATAAAAAAAGTTGACAAATGTGCACAATAGGACTAATTACGTGAGCGATTGAGTTCTGTTTCTCGTCGTTCTGCGGCGTGGGTGCTCCGCAGCCAACTCCAACTAGGGAAACAGGTGCCCATGCATTCAGGGGAGGGTTATCGGTGAACAGACTCGTGCGCTGTTTTCTATCCGGTCGAGCAAGTGCCAAGGGCCTGCTCGACTATCCTGGCGGTGGAATAGCCATGAGTTTGCGCTTCGCCGGCATGGCTTTGGCGATAGCCCTCTCCTGTGGGAGCTGCTGGGCGCAGAAGGACACCGGCGTAATCGCGGGAACGGTAAAGGATGCGTCCGGAGGAGTTGTCGCTGGCGCGACGGTCAAAGTGATTGATGTAGACCGCGGAACGGAGTTCGATACCGCCACGGAGTCAAATGGAGAGTACGTCGCCGGTCCGCTCAAGGTCGGCCGCTATACGATCACCGTCGAGAGGGCCGGATTTAAGACCGCGGTGGCAGGCCCGGTGCAGCTCGATGTGCAGGGCCGCATCGAAGCAAACGTCAAGCTGGAGATTGGACAGGTCACGCAGAAGGTGGAGGTAACGGTCCAGAATCCATTACTTGAAACCGAAACGAGCACGATGGGCGAAGTGATTGACAAGACGCGCATCGAAACGCTACCTCTGAACGGGCGGAATTTTGCGCAGCTTGCGCAGCTCGGCGCCGGCGTGGTTCCCAGCGAACCGGGTTCGCGCGTGAGCGGCAGTTTTGGATTCAGCGTGGACGGCGCCCGCTCGCTGCAAAACAATTTTCTGCTCGACGGAATTGATAACAATTCGAATTTGGGCGACGTGCTGAACGAATCGTCGTACGTGATTCAACCTCCGATTGACGCCATCGAGGAATTTAAGGTTCAAACCAACGACTACAGCGCGGAGTTCGGAAGGGGCAACGGAGCAATCCTGAATGCTGTGATCAAGTCCGGCACCAATAATTATCACGGTGACGTCTTCGAATATTTTCGCAACGACGCGCTGGACGCTTTTCCCGCCATCGTAATTATCCCGCAAAAACCGGCCTACAAGCAGAACCAGTTCGGCGGCACCTTCGGCGGCCCGATTCAAAAGGACAAGACCTTTTTCTTCGGCGATTACGAAGGATTTCGCTTGCGGCAAGGAATACCGCAGACGGCGACAATTCCCGATCAGAACATGGTGAGCGGCAACTTCTCCGAGCTGCTCACGAATACGCCCGCAATGGCCATAGACCCCAACACCGGCAATCCTACGGGCGCGGTGGCTCTGGATTGCAGCGGGAATCAAACCTTCATGGGAGAAATATTCAACGCCAGGCAAACCCAAGTGGTGCCCGTAACGCCCGCTAATCCCTCTGGCTTGTGCGGAGTACCGATTGGAGTGGGTGCAGGGGGTGTGCCTACAAATATATTCCCCACGGGAGCAACCGACCCGCTAGCTTCCCGACTGGCCGCCCTGATCCCGCAGCCGAACGTGAACAACAACGCGGCGTTCAACTACCTCGCTATACCCGAACGCAGCGAAACTCGCAACAATTTCGATGTGCGGCTGGACCACACTTTTTCCAGCAAGGATTCCATCTTTGGGCGGTTCAGCTACGAAAATCAGCCCAGCTACATTCCGTCGCCTTTCCAGAACGTTCTCGACGGCGGCGGGTTTTTCGACGGAATCGAAGACTTCTCCTACCGCAGCATAGCCTTGAGCGAAACTCACGTTTTCGATTCCACGCATGTGAACGAGTTTCGTTTTGGCTACAACCGAATCAACGCGCATCGCTATCAGAACAACTTCAATGAGAATGTCTCGGCGAATCTCGATTTTCCCGGTGTTCCTTTCCAGTCGGGCACGTTTAACGGCGGGCTTCCCGCGCTGACGTTCAGCGACGGCTCAGCACCGGAACTAGGCAGCTCGGGCTTTTTGCCCTCCATCGAAAAACAAAACAGCTATGTCTTCACGGACAATTTCACCTGGGTGAAAGGCCGCCATTCGCTCAAAGCCGGCGCCGAGCTGCGTTTTGAACAATTCACGATCTTTCAGCCGTCAGCCTCGCGGGGCACGGCCGATTTCAGCGCGGGATTCACGGACAATCCCGCGGCGCCAGGAACCGGCGGCTACGGTTTTGCCAGCTTTTTGCTGGGCATTTCCGACGGCGGCTCGATCGTGAATCTTCACAACGTTGACTATCACCGGGAAATCTACGCGGGATTCATTCAGGATGATTTCAAGGAATCGTCACGCCTGACGCTGAATCTTGGCTTGCGCTACGAATATTATTCACCGGTGAA
>Ga0187871_10001362_pt1 | contig 21408 bp, 16 predicted proteins | sample June2016WEW_16_1_FD_132988 | JGI IMG/M metagenome (GOLD analysis project Ga0187871, IMG submission 132988) | Peatland microbial communities from SPRUCE experiment site at the Marcell Experimental Forest, Minnesota, USA - June2016WEW_16_10 | ecosystem: Environmental > Terrestrial > Soil >...
GACGACGCCGTACAAGTCTATAACATTAGCCCAGGACTTCGTACCCGCTTTCCTCGGGCGGCCCGATGATACAATGCCGGTGACATGCGTATTCTGGCCATCGCGGCGATGACTTTCTCCGCTTATGGCGCCACTTACTATGTGAGTGGGACGGGCAGCGATGCGAACGCCGGCTTGAGCGTAAGCGCCCCGTTCCGCACCCTCCAGGCGGCGGCAAATTTAACGCAGCCCGGGGACGTCATCTACGCGATGAACGGAGTCTACACGACGTGCGACGGATGCAGCGTGTTGGACATCAGCCGCTCGGGCACGGCCGCGGCGTGGATCGCGTACCGGGCTTATCCGGGCCATCAGCCGCAGATTTCCGCGGGCACCGCCTGGAACGCGATCGAGATCCATGGCGGAGCGGCCTACATCGAGATATCCGGTTTCCAGGTGCAAGGCAACCTGGAAAACGTGACGCTGGAGCAATGCACGGCGCAGGCACTGGAGGCAACGCCGGACCCGGCCTGCAACGGGAACGGCATTAACATCGACGGACGCCAGGATGGGGTAAACAAGCCGCATCATATCCTGATCGCAGGCAACTATGTTTACGATTGCCCGGGCGGCGGGATCGGTGTCGAAGAAGCGGATTACGTGACGATCCAGGACAATTTCGTTTATCGGAACGCCTGGTATTCGCGGTATGGCAACAGCGGGATCTCGGTTTACGAATCCTGGAATTACGATCAGGGGCCGGCGCCACACACGATCGTCGAGCGCAACCGGGTATTCGACAACCGCTCGCTGGTGCCTTGGCAGGCCACCGGCCAACTGACCGATGGGGACGGCATCATCATCGATACCTCGCGCAACAACCAGGCCGGCTCGGACGATATCGGAGCTTATGTCGGCGGGTTTCTGGTGCAGAACAATCTCTCGGTGAATAACGGCGGGGCCGGCCTGATTTGTTTCCAGAGCGATAACATCACCTTTCTGAACAACACGATGTACGGTAACGCATTGGTGGTGAAGTATGCGGACATCTTCGTCAACCAGTCCGGGACGGTGAATGTCTGGAACAACGTGGTGGAAGCGGCGGCCACGGGCACCGCGATCAACGTCTACGGAAGTTCGAATGTGCAGTTCGATTACAACGTCTATTGGAACGGGCCGGTGAACACCACCGCGGGGCCGCACGATCTGACCGCCGATCCGCAATTCAACGGGCTGGGCACGGATCCGGCCGCATCCGATTTCCATCTGCTACAGGGCAGCCCGGCGGCCAGGTCGGGGAACCTGGCGGTAGCGCCGCCGGACGATCTGGAGGGCCTGGCGCGCCCACAGCAGGCAGGCACGGTAAACCGCGGCGCCTACGAATCGCTGATCAGCGGCAGTGTCGCCTTTCCTGCCGCGGGGGTGGTGAACGCGGCCAGCTATGCGGGCGGAAGCGTGGCGCCGGGCGAGTTGTTGACGATCTTCGGCACGGGCTTCGGCGCCGATCCCATCGCCGCGGCCAGTTATGGGAGCGACGGCTACCTGCCGGTAGAAGCAGGCGGCACGCGCGTCTATTTCGACAACGTCGCGGCGCCCATGATTTACTCGTACAGCCAGCAGGTGAGCGCGGTGGCTCCGTACGGGATATCCGGAACCACACAGGTACAAGTGGAATACGCCGGCTTGCGCAGCCAACCGGTGGCCATTCCCGTGGGCGCGGCCGCGCCCGGCGTTTACTGCTATGCGGGCGGAACCGGGCAGGCGGTGGCCGTGAATACATACCTGGATGGAACGGGAGCGTTCAACATAGACCGTCCCGTGCCGGCGGGCGGCTATCTGACATTCTTTATCACCGGCGAAGGCGCGCCATCGGCACCGTGGGCCGACGGTCTGCTGCCTGTCTCGCCACTGTTTCCGACGCCCGCGGGACAAGTGACGGTGCAGGTGGGCGGAGTCCTGAGCGCGTGTGTCTATAACTGGGTGGGTATGATCTACGCGGGGGTGACGCAGGTGAATGCCTGCGTGCCCGCCGGCGCGCCTACGGGCGATGCGGTTCCGCTCCAGGTGACGGTGGGCGGCGTCGCGGTGCAGCCGGGAGTGACGGTGCGCATTGGGAATTGACTTCCCCGCCCGCGCGGCCGGCTGAAGCGGGACGTAACAGTCCAGCAAAAGCGGGACTTAAAAGTCCCGCCGGCACGCTGAAGCGTGCGCCACGGCCTCGTTGGTATACTATTTTCCGAGATAGGAGGGGGAATCCGAAGCCGTGGGTTTCGCAGCATTCCGGAACGAATTTGCCGCGCTTGCACTGGAAGAGGTGCGGTACGCGTATATGGTGTTCGATAGCGAATTCCGGTACATGCTGTTCAACCGGGAGGCGGAACGGCTGACCGGGCTCGACCGCGCGAAGTTGATCGGCCAGTGCGTGTGGGACGCGCATCCCGGCATTCTTGGCACGCAGATTGAAAGAGCCTATCGCAGGGCCGCGGCGGAACGCGCGCAGGCCAGGTTTGAGTATTATCACGCGGCCGTGGACCGTTGGTTTCACATGCAAGTGGATCCGATGGAGGGGGGACTCATCGTCGGATTCCGGGATATCACGCAGGAAAAATCGTTACAGGAAGAGCTGGCGCGTTCCAAAGATGTAATTTCGCTGGTCTCGGAATCGGGTCTAGCCGGCTCCTTCCGGTGGTCGATTGCGAATGACGAGGTAACGGTCTCGCCGGAAATGTGCGAACTGTATGGAATCGCGCCCGGCGAAGCCCAAATGGCGCCCGCCTTCTGGTCGGAACGGCTGCATCCCGAAGACCGGGCGGAGATGGCATCCAGACTGGAAGCCTGCTTCGCGGCGAAGGCCTCCGCGGTGGTCTTCGACTTCCGGGCCAGGCAGCCCGACGGGAGCTGGCGATGGCTCAACTGCCGGGCGAAGTTCCAGTATGACGAGCAGGGCAAGCCCGCGCTGATGGTGGGAATCAACGTCGACGGCACGAAGCAGAAGCGACTCGAGGAGCAGCTACGGCGACGGGTGGAAGAGCTTGAAACCCTGATGGATGTGACGCCCGTGCCGATTTTTGTGGCGCACGATGCTGGATGTTCCAGAATATCCGGCAACCGCGCCGCCAACGAACTGTACGGGACCCAGGCGGGTGAGAATATCTCGTCCGCGGCGAAGGCCGTGCGGCGGTTCTGGCGGAACGGGGTGGAGATCGCGCCGAGTGAGTTGCCGATGCAGGTGGCGGCGGCGCGGAACATCCCGGTCCGCGATTACGAGCTATCGATCGAGACGCTCAGCGGCGCCACGCTGCATGTGTTCGGCCACGCCAGCCCTTTGCGGGACGCCACCGGAAGGGCGCGTGGATCGGTAGGGGCTTTTGTGGATATCACGGCCCTGAAGCAAGCCGAACAAGGGCTGCGCCGGGAGAGAGCGCAACTGGAAGCCACGTTCCAGGCATTGCAGGACGGGATGGTTGTGCTGGATATGCAGCGGAACACCGTGTTGATCAATGAAGTGGCGGCCCACATCTTCGGCTTCGACAGTTCCGCCGAGATGCGGGAACACATGAATTTCCTGAGGAGCGTCGTCGAATTGAGGACGCCGGACGGAGGGATGGTCCCCTATGAAGTGCGGCCGGCGTCGCGAGTTCTGCGCGGAGAGAAATTTGCCGATCTGGAATTACTTGCGCGGCGGCCGGACACCGCGCGGGAATGGTGTTTGAGTTTCAGCGCCAGTCCGGTATACGATGCCTCGGGGGAGCAGATTCTGGCGGTGTTGATGATCCGGGATGTCACCGAGGTGAAGCTTACGGCGAAAGCTCTGATGGAGAGCGAGACGCGTTACCGCCGTTTTGTGGAAAGCTGCCCGGTGGGGCTGGGGATCGGTGGGATCGCCGGAGACCAAGCGGGCCAATTGTCCTTCGTGAACAACGCCTTCCTGAAGATTGCCGGATATACACGCCAGGAGTTCGACACGGGGCTGATCGGGTGGAATACGATCACACCGAAAGAGTTCGAAGCGGCGGATCGCGCGGCCACCACCGAGGTTCTGGAGAAAGGCGTGGCACAGCCCTACGAAAAGGAATACATCCGAAAGGACGGGACGCGGGTTCCGGTTCTGCTGGCGCTGGCGGCCATTCCCGGCAACAGCGAAGTGGGCGCATTCGTGCTCGATCTGACGGAACTCCGGGAAACGCGGCGGGCACTGGAAGAACGCAGATCGGAACTGGCGCGGCGCGTCGAGGAATTCGAGACTTTGCTTTCGGTGGCGCCGGTGGGCATTGCCGTGAGCCGGGATCCGCGGGGCGACGATATCCGGGTGAACCCGATGCTGGGGAACTTGCTGGGCGCGGGGTGCGATACGAACGTGTCGCTGAGCGGCCCGGACGCCCAACAACTGCCTTTTCGAATTCTGCAGGACGGACGCGAGATGGCTCCCGAGGGTACGCCGCAGAAAGTGGCTGCGCGGACGGGCCGGCGCATCGGCCCCGTGGAACTGGAGGTGGCGCGGGCGGACGGCGCGCGCTTCTGCCTGTTTGGAGCGGCTGCTCCACTATTTGCGGAAGACGGGAATGTAAGAGGAAGCATTGCCGCCTACTTCGACGCCACGGAACTGCGCGCGGCGGACGCCAAGGTACGTGAAAGCCACACGCAGCTCAAACGCCTGGTGGATTCCAATATCGTCGGCGTGATCGTGTCGCGGGGAGCGCAAGTGATCGACGCGAACGACTTGTTTCTCTCCATGCTGGGTTACACCCGGGAGGAGATGATCGCGGGACGGGTCAACTGGCAGCAGGCGACGGCATCCGATTTCATGGAACGATCGATGGCCGCCGTGGAAGAGGTGCGCCAACGCGGGTCGTGTACGCCGTTCGAGAAGGAGTACATCCGGCGGGACGGCACGCGGGTTCCGGTTTATCTGGGGGCGGCCATCCTGACGCGAGAACCGGAGCTGACCAGTATCTGCTTCGTCGTGGACCTGACGGCGCAGAAAGCTCTGGAGCGGGAACTGCATCTGGCAAACCGGCGCCTGTCGCATTCCAACGAGGAGTTACAGAGATTCGCCTATGTCGCCGCCCACGACCTGCAGTCTCCGCTGCGGACCATCGAAACGATGACTCAACTGCTTTCGCGGCGGCTGCACGGCCAATTGGATGCGGAGGACAGCGAGGTCTTCGGCCACATCCAAACGAGCGCCCAGCGGATGCAAGCGCTGATCGCTGACCTGCTCGAGTATTCAAGGGTCACCGGCAGCGGAACTGGCGGTAAACCGGTGGATTGTGCAGCCCTTTTGAACGGGGCGATGGAGAACCTGCGGACCCGCATCCGCGAAACGGCGGCTGCTGTCACCGCCGATCCTTTGCCGGCGGTACTGGCGGGAGAGCAGTTACTGCGCGTGTTCCAGAACCTGATCGACAATGCCCTCAAATACCGGGGCGAAGCCGCGCCCCGGATTCATGTAGCGGCCGAACGATCGGGCGAGGCGTGGGTAATATCGGTACGCGATAACGGCATCGGATTCGATATGCAGTACGCCGACCGGATCTTCAGAGTGTTCGAGCGGTTGCAGGGCGCCGGCCCGCATGAGGGCACCGGGATCGGATTGGCGATTTGCCGCAAGCTGATCGAGCGCTACGGCGGCAGGATCTGGGCGGAGTCCGAGCCAGGGGCCGGATCCACCTTCTTTTTCAGCCTGCCGGCCGCTTTGTAGGGATTGCCGCGGCGGGGCTTAAAAGTCCCGCCAGCACGCCAAAAGCGTCGCTAAAAGCGTGCGCCACGGGCAAGCGGAGTCGGGACTTACCTGGACGTCGGCGATGGTGGTTTCTGCAACCGCGCGCTGTCCAGAAAGACATTCCCGCCACGGAAGTCCAAACTCCAGAAGCGTGGGCCACGGCCCGTGCTATCGTAGAAACGACCCGCACAATCTATGAAAATCGGCATTGATCTCGGCACCACCAACTCCGCTCTCGCCTATATAGACGAACGGGAAGCCGAGGATCGCGACTTCCCTCCGATCCACATTTTCGAGACGCCGCAACTGGTGGCGCCCGGGCGCGTCGAACCGCGGCGCACGCTGCCCTCGTTCCTGTTTCTTGAAGACGGCCAGCCAGTCGGCGTGTACGCCCGGGAACAGGGCGCGCTGGTGCCCACCAAGCTGGTCCACTCCGCCAAATCCTGGCTCTCGAACCCGGACGTCGACCGGACCGCAAAGATCCTGCCGTGGGATTCGCCGGAAACCGGCCGGGTGCTGTCGCCCGTAGAAGTTTCGGCGCGTTATATTCGCGCGTTCCGGGAAGCCTGGGACAAAATCAAGCAGCTTCCGCTCGCCGATCAGGATATTGTGCTCACTGTGCCGGCCTCTTTCGACGAAGAGGCGCGCGAGTTGACGGTGATGGCCGCCGAACAGGCCGGACTACCCAAGCTGACGCTGCTCGAAGAGCCGGCCGCCGCATTTTATTCCTGGATCGCCAACAACCTGGCGCAATCCCGCAAGATGCTTTACGACGGGCAAATCGTACTGGTGTGCGACGTGGGCGGGGGCACCAGCGATTTCAGCTTGATCCGGGTGGAGCGGCAAGGCGACCTGGTCAACTTCACGCGCACCGCGGTGGGCAAGCATCTTCTGCTGGGCGGCGATAATCTGGACCTGACGATCGCGTGGCTGGTGGAGACCAAGCTGGGCGTGCCGTTGTCCATCCGGCAGCGCAGCGGCTTGCGAAGGCAATGCACGAATGCGAAGGAACGTCTGCTCAGCGACCCCAATCTGAAAAGCGTCGAAATCACGGTGTTGGGCACCGGCTCGGCGCTGATCGGGAAGGCGCTGAAGACCGAGGTTCTACGCGAGGAGGCACTGGAACTGGCGCTCGACGGATTCCTGCCCATCACGGCGCGCGGCGATCTGCCCAAGGATGAAAAGCGCAGTCTTTTCCGCGAGCTGGGTTTGCCGTATGTCTCCGATCCGGCGGTCACCAAGCATCTGAACGCATTCCTCGATAGCGCGGGACAGGCGCCGGATGCCATCCTTTTCAATGGCGGCTTCTTCATCCCCGAGATCCTGCGCCAGCGGGTGGCCGACGCAGTCGGGAACTGGTACGGCAAGCGGCCCGAGGTCTTCGAGAATCGCGATCTGGACCTGGCGGTCGCCACCGGCGCGGCGTATTATTCCTATGTTCGTTCCACCGGCAGTGGCGTGCTGGTGCGCGGGGGCTTGCCGCGGACCTACTTCATCGGCATCGGCGATACTACCGCGGTCTGCCTGGTGCCGCGCGGCGCGGAAGAAGGCGCGACGCTTGAAATCGATAACGAAGCGCTGCAACTGGTGGCGAATAAACCCGTATCGTTCCGGCTGTACAGTTCGCTCACGCGCAACGAAGACCGGCTGGGCGATGTGGTGGAGCTGCCCACGCTGGGACCCGACCTGCACACGCACGCTCCCCTGAACGCCGTGATCCGGTTCGGCAAGAAGGCCGGCGAGCGGCTGATTCCGGTGAAGCTGGGCGCGCGGCTGACAGAGATCGGCACACTCGAGACCTGGTGCGAATCGAAGATCAGCGAGAATCGCTGGCGTTTGCAGTTCGAGCTGCGGAAGACGGCGGCGCAACCGTCCGAGCGCAAGCCCGCGGCGGTGATCGCCGAGCAGGCGTTGAAGGATGCGCTGGCTCTGCTGCCGGCGGTGTTCTCTCCGCAGGCGAAATCACCCATCCCGCCGGAAGAACTGCCGGCCAAGCTGGAGCAGATCCTGGGGCTGGGCAAGAATTCATGGCCGCTAGCTGCCATCCGTGAACTTGGCGATGCATTTCTGGCCGCGGCCGACGGGCGGAAAAAGAGTCCGGCGTACGAGGCGAGGTGGCTCAACCTGGGGGGCTTCTGTCTACGACCTGGATTCGGTTTTCCAGGCGACGATTTCCGCATCGAGCAGGCGCGGCGGATCTACTCGGCGGGCGTCCAATACGGCAACCAGGTGCAGTGCGAAATCGATTGGTGGATTTACTGGGGACGCCTGGCGGGCGGAATGAACCGCAACCAGCAAAACGATATTTACCAGCGGCTGTCGGGGTTTCTGCTGCCGCGCGGCGGCAAGAAGCAGCGGCTGAACAGCAGCCTGCTGCGGGAGATGTGGCGTACGGCATCCAGCCTGGAACTGCTGCCAATCGGCACGAAAGTGGAATTGGGCGACGCGCTGGTGCGGCGTATCAAGGCCGGCGATTTCCGGGAGAGTGAACTCTGGTGCCTATCGCGGCTGGGCGCGCGCGAACTTTTCTACGGGCCGATCAACCAGGTAGTACCGCCGGCCGCCGCGGGCCGTTGGGCGGAAGCGCTGTTAACTGTGGATTTGGCGGGAGTAGGGGACGCCTTGGCGGCCATCGCGCGGCGCACGGAAGATCCAACACGCGATCTGGCGCACGCGACACTCAAAGGGATACAACGCAAGCTGGAAAGTCTGCCACACGCGGAACGTTATCTGGCAATGTTGGAAGGCGGCGAAGAGCGCGACGAGCGCGCTCTCGGCCGCATTTTCGGAGAGGAACTGCCCTCAGGCTTAGTTCTGGCGGGCGAAGACACGCTGCAGGCGCCGGCGGAATAGCGCCAGGACGATCAAGCCCGAACCGATCAGAAGGAAGTCCGCCGGTTCCGGGGCAGTAGTCAGGATGCGGATCATGTCGTCGCTACCCTGCATAATCCGGAAGTCCACGGTGACCGTCGAGAGGTTGCTCGAGAGAGTGACGGTATCGCCGGGTTCCAAGCCACCCAATCCGAAGCTGGCGGGCGGATACTGCGTACCTGCCGCGCCAAGAAAGGGATCGGTATTCGCGAGGTTTTGGTAGCCGATGATAATTCCTACAATCGTCTCGCCGGGGCTGAAGTTAATTGTACCGGTGAACGCGCGGCCCGGCTGTCCATCCACATTGGATGCCGGGGAGGCGTACAGCAGGTAGCTATCGACCGTGGTCCCTGCCGGAATCGAGCCGATCGGAAAAGATGGAGGCGGGCAGCAAACATAGGTCCCAGGCGAGGTAATTCCCGCTTCGACGGCAGTAGACAACGTCAGACCTACCTGCTCGGAAAACCCGTAAATGGTGGTGTCGCTGACCAGTGCGCCAGGCAGCAAAGAGGCCGGAGGCGGCGATAACTGGGTGACCCCCGAAACGACGATCATCGAACCGAACGCCGGTACGACTGCGATCAAAAGTAATGTTGCTATGAGTATCCGCATCAATCTATCCCCCTAGGTTATTTGGCGCGACACCCCGGGCCGCGCCGATCCACTCTCAGACCCGCTTGCGCCGCCGGACAATCGTTCCCAGCGCGACCAAACCCAATCCCATCAGCATGCAGGTAGCAGGTTCCGGTGTATTGGTGAGCGTGCCCGCATACATTACACCGAACGGGCTGCCGCCCACGAGCTGGTAAGCATCGATGACCAACGTGTAAGTACCCGCATTCAAGCCGAGCGGGATGCTGGCATCCAGACCGGTAGTGCAGCCGATCGGCGCGTCGGCACAGTTATTGCCGAGGGTGCCATTCGCCATCCATTCCAAAATGCCGCCGCTGCCATCGCCCGAGTTAATCGCTCCGGTATCCAGCCAAACGCTGGCGGTATCGTCCGCCCACACGTTGACGTAGCCGCTATCGAAGGTATCGGTTACGGTGAATGTCTGATAGAAGATCGCAGTAGGAGTAGAGTTGACGCTGGTGCCGGCCGGATTCGCAGGCCCAGGCGTGCAACGGCCGGTGAGCGCGACGAAATCGTTACAACCCGTATCGCCGTAAGAAATCCATTCGGCTCCCGCGGGCGGAGGCGCCCAAGCCGGCGAGGCTGGAATACCGGTATTCGCGACGTTCTGATTATTGCTTCCCAACCCCGGACCGCTGAAGATGTCCACCGTTCCCGCCAAAGCTGGGATTCCTGCAATCAGGACAACTAACAATAGGCCCAAAAAGATAGTACGCGACCCCGCGACCGATATCATGGAACTTCCTCCTCTCGTTAATCTACATCAAAACAGCACCAGATGGTAGAAGAAACGAAATTATTTTGAGCCTTTTTAATACTGGTACTTTTCTTAGGTTAGTTCCAGTTGGCATTTGGAGGATAACGTGCCGGAGTTCGTCCCGTGGCCACTCAAAATATGCCGGAGGCCACGTAAGACTCAGGGTCGACTTAACTTAGCGATGCACTAATGGCAGAGGCGCTAGAGCACCACGGCAGGGTGGTAGAGATTCGGCAGCACGGCAGATCCAATGGCGATCAGCTCGCCGTCGCTCGACAGGGCCTTCACGTAGCGGGTGCCCTGCTGCACGCGGAAAGGCGAAACCGGAAAATTGCGGCCCTGTCGAATCTGGCCGGCAGTTAGCGGTTCAACATAGACTGAAGGGAAATCCGGCACCAGCCGGGCGGCTGGGATCAAGGCTTCCTCCAGGCGATTCTCGGCGGCCAACTGCTGCAGTTCCGGGATGGTGCGCGCCTGCTCCACGGTGAATTCGGCGGAAGCGATACGCCGCAGCTCGCGCAAATGCCCGCCACAGCCGAGGGCTTGCCCGAGGTCGTGCGCGATCGAGCGCATGTAGGTGCCGCCGGAGCAGTGGGCGCGCAGCCGGGCCTCGCAATCATGGAGTTCGAGCAAGGTCAACTCGTGGATGTGCACGGGCGCGGGCGGCAGTTCCACGGGCACCTGGCGGCGCACGAGCGCATAGGCGCGTACCCCATCCACTTTCTTGGCGGACACCGGAGGCGGCGTCTGCATGATCTCGCCGCGAAAGTTGTCCAGCAGGCGCTCCAGATCCGCGGCGGTAAGGTGGGCCTCGATCGCGGGGGATGTGGGAGAGCCGCCGCGGTCGTAGGTGTCGGTTGCGAAGCCGAAATGGATCAGCGCCTCGTAGATCTTATCGCTGCGCGTATAGAATTGCGCGAGGCGGGTGGCGCGGCCGATCAACAGGGGCAAGACCCCGGTGGCTATGGGGTCGAGGGTGCCCAAGTGGCCGATTTTCTTGGTGTTGGCGATGCGGCGCATCTTGCCGACGACATCGTGCGATGTCCAACCCTCCGGCTTGTCTACTACGATGACTCCGTCCACGTTTAGATCATCCCACGGTGCGGGACTTAAAAGTCCCGCCGGCACGCTAAAAGCGTGCGCCACGGGCTGTGGGCGGCGTACAACACGACGGGGATGCCGCGGGAGCCGGCGATGCGGTCGAAGCGCATGCCCAGCTTCAGCATGATACCGATGGAAGCCGTGTTGGCCGGCTGCGCGATGGCGACTATGCGCGGCAGGCCAACCCGCGCGAAGCCATCGCGCAGTGCTACCCGGGCCGCTTCCGTAGCCAGGCCGCGGCCCCACCAGGTGCGTGCTAGCCACCAGCCGATTTCGATCTCGTCGATCTCCGGTAAAGGCTGCAGCCCACAGAATCCGATCAGCCCGCCGCCTTCCTTGGGCACCAGCTTCCACAGGCAGAATCCGCGCGCGTTAAACAGCGAAATCTGGCGCTCCACGAAGCGGCGAGCGCGCTCCTCGGGCCAGGGCCGGCCGTCATGGATGTAACGCATCACTTCCGGATCCGCCGCGATGGCGCGGAAATCCAGCCAATCGTCCGCTTCCCAATGGCAGAGGTTCAGTCTTTCGGTTTCGAGCCGGATACGGCCACCCCCATGGGCAAATACACGCGGAAAACGCTGCCCTTTCCGCGCTCGCTCTCTACCGCGATCTTGCCGCCGTGCTGGTCCACGATCTTGGAACAAATCGCCAATCCCAGGCCGACGCCTTCCGGCTTGGTCGTGAAAAACGGATTGAAGATGGTATCCATCAGCTTGGGCTCGATGCCTTCTCCGCGATCGATCACGGAGATCTCGGCGTTGCCGGCCACCGGGCGGGTCTTCACCGTGACCGCACCACCGGGGGCCGTGGCCTGTGCGGCATTAGCGAGGAGATTATAGAAGACGCGCTCCATCAACTCGGCATCCAGCGAAAAGGGAGGGATGTCCGGCGAGTAGTTCTTGTAAACCGTCACTTCGCGCGCGGCGGCTTCCCGTTCCACCATGGCGACGGAGCGATCGAGCACCTGCGCCAGATCGGCGGGGGCGGGCCGCAGTTCGAGCGGACGCACGAAATCGAGAAAACGCGTCACGAGCGAATTGGTGCGGTCCACTTCCGAAGCGATGAAGCCGGCCACTTCACGCGCCACGTCGTTTTCGGCGGCGACGCTGCGGGTGAGCATCTCGGCCGAGGCGCGGATGGTGCCCAGCGGATTCCGCAACTCGTGCGCCAGGCCCGCGGCAAGCTGGCCGAGCGCCGCCAGGCGGTCGGACCGGCGCACGGCTTCTTCAGCCTCTCCCAAGTGGCGATTGGCGTCGGCAAGTTGTTCCGCTACGGCTTTTGTTTTCGCGTATTGGCGGCGCAGCGCGTCGGCGAGAACGTTGGTCAGGTTGCCGGCCACCGCCAGAAAGATGACGCGCAAAGCCAGCTCGCGTTGTTCGGGCGCTTCGAGAGTCCAGCGGTTCCAATCGATGCGCAACAGGAATGAAAGATAAACGCACCAGGCCAGCAAGGTGACGACCAGCGTCCCGAGCACGCCCAACGACGATCCCGCGGAGATCATGGGCAGCAGCAGCAGCCAGTAATAGCTGCTGCTTAATCCTCCGGTGTATCCGATCAGGAGATAGCTGAGCAGCAGTTTGAGGAGGATCCACGACACGATGCCGCGCTGGCTGGAGAGGAAAGGAAGCTTCGATTCCAGGATCTGCACGGCGGCCAAGGCTACGAGCATGACGATCTCGGAAGGCTCGTTCGTCTGATTGAAGACGATCATGCCCGAAAAGAGTAAAAGCCATACGACATCCTGCGGCCGAATCCACTGTTTGACCCGCCGCCATGGTTCCGTTTCCGCCACAATGCGATCCCAGACCGGATTATGCCACAATAATTACGTAAGTCTCATGCCCAACAACACCACGCTGGAACAGGATGAAACCCCAACCATGCCCGAGCAAGGCGAGAACTTCGCGGACATCCTGTCCCAATACGAACAATCCCACACCCATAAACCCGAGGCCGGCGGCCAGGGTCTGACCGGCACGGTCGTCGCCGTATCGCCTGAACAGGTCTTCATCGATGTCGGTCAGAAGATCGAGGGCGTGATGCTCGCGGCCGATTTCAAAGATCCGTCCGGCAAGGTAAACGTGCGGGTGGGCGACCAATTCCCGGTGTCCATCAAGGGCCGCAACGAAGAAGGCTACTACGAGCTTTCTAAGGTACACGTAGAGCGGCCCAAGGACTGGTCGTCGCTCGAAGCGGCGTTCGCGGAGAAGCGCGCCATCGCGGGGGTGGTCTCGGCGGTAGTAAAAGGCGGACTCAGCGTGGACGTCGGGGTGCGCGCTTTCATGCCCGCATCGCGTTCGGGCGCCAAGGAAGCGGCCGACATGGAAAAGCTGGTGGGGCAAGAGATCACTTGCCGTATCATCAAGCTGGATGTGGCCGACGAAGATGTGGTGGTGGACCGGCGCGCCGTGCTCGAAGAAGAAGAAGCCGCCGCGCGCCAGAAGCTGTTCACGGATCTGCAGGAAGGCGCGGTGCTGCACGGCACAGTGCGCAGCCTGACCGACTACGGCGCATTTGTGGACATCGGCGGCGTGGACGGCCTGCTCCATGTGGCCGACATTTCCTGGGGCCACGTCAATAAGCCGGCCGATTTGCTTACGGTGGGCCAGGAGGTGGACGTCAAAATCCTCAAAGTGGATCCCGCCAAGCGGCGCATCGGGCTGGGCCTGAAGCAGCTTCAGCCACATCCCTGGGAACAGGTTGGCGAGAAATTCAAGACCGGCGACAGAGTACGCGGTACGGTGACGCGGGTGACGGACTTCGGCGCATTCGTCGAACTGGAGCCGGGCGTGGAGGGGTTGATTCACCTTTCCGAAATGTCCTGGTCGAAGAAAGCCCGCAAGCCCAGCGACGTGGTGAAGCCGGGCGATACGGTGGAGGCCGTGGTGCTGCATGTCAGCCCCGGCGAACGGCGCATTTCCCTGGGACTGAAGCAGGCACTGGGCGACCCTTGGGCCGACGCGCAGCAGAAATATCCGGTGGGCGCGGTGATTGAAGGACCGGTTGTCAGCCTCACGAAATTCGGCGCGTTCGTGCAGATTGCGGAGGGCGTCGAGGGCATGATCCACGTGGGCGACATTACGGCGGAGAAACGCATCAACCATCCGCAGGATGTGCTGAAGGCGGGCCAGACCGTACGCGCGCAGATTCTGGAAGTCGATAGTGAGCGGCGCCGTTTGCGGCTGGGCATGAAGCAACTGCAGCCCACCAGCATCGACGAATACATCGCCGAGCACAAGGAAGGCGACGTGGTGACAGGCCGCATCGCGGACATTTCCGGGGGCCGCGCGAAGGTGGAACTGGGCGAAGGCATCCAGGTGCCGTGCAAGATCGCGGGCGCGGAAGCGGGGCAGGCGGAGGAGCGGGCATCCGCGTCCCAGGCCGACTTAAATTCGCTTTCGTCGATGCTGTCGGCGAAGTGGAAGGGCGCGGGTTCCGGGGGCGCGCGCGCGGGCAAGCGCGAGCCGGCGCGGGCGGGCCAGATCCGCAGCTTCCGAATCGTCAAACTGGACGCGGGCGCCAAGAAAATCGAAATCGAAATCGCCGGTTAGGATCGAATTCACACTCTTCCCGCGTTCAAAATCGGGAGAATCCTGGATTTCGCTCTGTACGCTGTGGTACGGTGAATGCCACGGCGCATCGAGGGAACTGATTTGCCGGCTAATCTGGGTTTCGAGACGATCTGTTGACATCCCCACTTCGCGTAGCTCTCTTCGCGGATTGCTTTAGCGAGGCCAACGGGGTAGGCACGCTCTGCCGGCAATTCGCGGCTTATGCCACCCGCCGGCAGCTTCCGTTCCTGTGTGTGTACAGCGGACCGCGCACCCAGGCGGTGAGCCGGCGATCTTACACGGCGCTGGAGATCAAGCGCGGACCCGCCGCATTTCCGCTGGACCACGATTTATCCTGCGACCCTTTCTTGAGCCGCTACAAAAACTGGGTGACGGAGCAGGTGCGGCTGTTTCAACCGGACCTGGTGCACATCACCGGGCCGGGCGATATCGGCATATTGGGTCTTTGGGTCGCGCATACGCTGCACGCGCCGCTGGTGGCGTCGTGGCATACGAATCTGCATGAGTATGCCGGCCGCCGCCTGCAAAAGCTCTTCGCGTTCCTGCCGGATGCCTGGCGGGAGCACGTCGCCGCGGCGGCCGAACGGCAGAGCCTGCGCGCGTGTATGCGCTTCTATGGCTGGGCCCGCTTCCTGCTGGCGCCCAATGAAACCATGGTCGATTTGATCGGAGAGCGCACCGGCAAGCCCGCCTTCCCAATGGCGCACGGCGTGGATACCGAAGCCTATACTCCGCAGCGGCGGCGCCGCGGGGGCGGTCCGTTTTCGATCGGGTATGTGGGGCGGCTCACGCCGGAGAAGAATGTGCGCCTGTTCGCGGCTATCGAGAAAAGCCTTCTGGCACGGGGCGAGCGCGATTTCCGCTTTATCCTGATCGGTGAAGGAAACGAGAAAGACTGGCTGCGCCAGAACCTTCAGTCCCGGGAGACGCCGGGGATCCTGCGCGGGGAAGCGTTGGCGGAAGCGTTTGCGAACCTGGATGTTTTTGTTTTCCCTTCCACGACGGACACATTCGGGCTGGTATTGCTGGAGGCGATGGCTTCCGGCGTCCCGGTGGTGGTAAGCCCGGAAACGGGCGCCCGGGTGGGCATACGGCATGGCGTCACCGGATTCGATGCGCCGGATTTGGAATCGTTCACGGAAAGCATCCTGCAACTGATGAACAACGCGGGCCTGCGGCAGCGGATGGGCGCCGAGGCCCGCGCGTTTACGTGTTCCAGAGGGTGGAATGGCGTATTCGAACAGCTCTACCAGACCTACGAATACGGACTTGAAGCCAGTGGCTCTAAACTCAGCGATCGGGCTATCGCGGAAAGCCGGGCGGCATCCTAGCGCATGTTCTTCGTTCCGTTTCTACTGTTCCCCATTCACCCGCACCCGGTTCGCAAGGCGCCGGCCGGAACGCCGCTGCACATCCGCTTGACGACCACCGTGGGCTCATATGCCAGCGAGGCGGGAACGCCGGTCAGCGCGCTGCTGATCGCTCCCATCATGGTGGATGGCCAGACCGTCATGCCGGCAGGGAGCGTCGTATCGGGAACCGTGAGAAGGGCCGCGCGCGTGGGGCTGGGCATCCGCCACGAGACGGCCGCACTGGACCTGGAATTCAACCGCGCGCAACTTCCCGGGGGCGATGCGCCAGCGCTGCGGGCGCGCGTCACGGAGGTGGACAATGCGCGCGAGCGCGTTACCGCCGATGGCCGGATTCACGGCGTGCGGGCCACCGACAGCGGCTCCTACCGTATTAGCGGATACGTCAGGGATCTGCTCTTCCGCTGCGAGTTGCACACCAGGCTGGCCGAAGTGATCATCAAGGCCGCGGTGATCAACCTGCCGGAACCGGAGATTTATTTGCCGGCCGGCTCCGAACTCACGTTGTCGCTGAGCGAGCCGATCACGGTGGACTCCGCAGCCGAAGAGCCGCCGGACCGCGCCTTGCAGGACGACGAGCGCCAGGAGTTAGACCGGCGGATTGCCGCGATGCCCATCCGGACTTACGCCGCGGCACCCGCGCGTCCTTCGGATCTTACCAACGTGATGCTGATCGGATCGCGCGAGGAGATTGCGGACGCATTCGCGGCGGCGGGCTGGTCTGAGCCGCGCCCGTTAACCTTTGGGCGCCGCGTGCGATGGCTGCGCGCGATCGGCCTGCGACGGGGTTTCGATTCGGCGCCGATGTCCGCTCTGTTCCTCAATGGCGAGCCGGCGGACATGTCGTTGGAAAAGGGCTTGAACGACGTTTCCAAACGTCATCACATCAGGCTATGGAAGCAGCCGGAGAGGTGGTACGGGCGGGATGTGTGGATCGGCGCGGCCACCCGGGACGTGGATTTCGGCTACTTGCGGCCGGGGCGGGCCTTCACACACCGGATCGCCGCCGACGTGGACCTGGAACGCGACAAGGTCGGCTATGACCTGGCGTTTACCGGCTGCGCAGACACGCTGCGCTGGTCCGGACGCCCGAAGGTGCCGCGAATCACCGAGAACGGCACAGGCGACGCCATGACCACCGATACGAAGCTGGCAGTGATCGATCTTAACACCTGCCGTACGCCCCGGCTTTCCACGGAGACCCTCGATACGGCGCCGGTGCCCATGCACGGCGGCAAGGCCGCGTTGTTCGCGCGGCGGGAAATCCTGAGCGTGCGCAGCGATCTGCTGCGGAACAACTGGATCTGGCGGGGGTACGAGACCAGCCGATGGATCGGCGGTGTGATGCGGGCACATTGGCGGGCGAGCTCCGGGCCGCGATCGTTTTTGACCAGTTTCCGCCATTCGACGCCTCCGCCGCCTACTCTGCAGGCGGCGGCTATCGGGCAGTGAAGGCAGCAGCTGCCGGCCGCCTGAAGGGCGGCTTAGCGGGACTTAAAAGTCCCGCCGGCACGCTGAAGCGTGCGCCACGGGCGGGCTGGGGAGCCCGCCCTACAAAGGTCAGGGTAAGAGGTCGGGGCGGAGGCGGGCCGTTTTCTCCAATGCCGCCTTTTGGCGCCAGCGGCGGATCTCTTCATGATTGCCACTCAAGAGGACGTCGGGCACTTTCCATCCACGAAACTCGGCGGGACGCGTGTATTGCGGGCAATCCAACATGGCGCCCGCATGTCCGCCGTCCTGAAAGGATTCGAAGACGGCCGACGACTGGTTGCCCAGCACGCCCGGCAGCAGGCGCGCCACGGATTCGACTACGACCGCTGCCGCCAATTCGCCGCCGCTCAATACGTAATTCCCGATAGACAGTTCCTCGTCGGCCAGATGTTCGGCGACGCGCTCGTCCACGCCCTCGTAGCGGCCGCAAATCAACAATAATTCCGGCAACCGGCTATACTCGTTGGCCAGCTTCTGGTCGAACAGGCGGCCCTGCGCGGAGAGAAGGATTATTTTTCCAGAGGGATGCGAGATGGACTCCACGGCCGCGAACAGAGGCTCGGGCTTGAGCAGCATGCCTTCGCCGCCGCCGAAGGGGCGATCGTCCACCGTCTTGTGCCGGTCGGAAGTCCACTCCCGAAGATTGTGAATGCGAATTTCGAGCGCGCCGGTGTCGCGCGCGCGCTTGATCACGCCATGTTCGAACGGACCAGCAAAGAATTCCGGGAAGATGGTGAGCACATGAAAAATCACGGCTGGTTCAATTCCTTCAATCCGGCGGGTAAATCCACGAGGATGCGCCTGGCTTCCGGCTGGATGGCCACGCAAATGGCGCGCACAAACGGAATCAGCAGCGTGCCGTCGACCTCCAGCACGCCAGAACCGCCGGCATCCTGCAAAGCCGTGACGCGCCCGAGGGAAACGCCGCCATCCCGCTCGACGACTTCACATCCGATCAGGTCGGATTCGAAATACTCGCCCGGCTCCAGCCGTATACGTTCACCGCGGGGCACGCGCACCTCGCGCCCGGAGAGCCGCTCGGCATCGGACATGGTATCGACGCCGCGGAACTTCAGGATGAGCCGGCTATCGTGGAACCAGGCCGACTCCACCTCATACCGGACGCCTTCCGGAAAGAGAAAGACCTCGCGCAGACTTTCGTAGCGCTCGGGCTTGCTGAAGGTGATGGCCGTGAGTTCCCCACGGATGCCGCGCGCACGCCCCAGAATAGCGACTGTGATCCAGTCATCTTCCATGATGGCGCGCGAAATCCGGGAATGCTACGAAACTCACTCGAGAATTTCCAAGGTGAAGCGCCGGTTCAATTTCATGCCGGCCGCTCCCAGAATCGTACGGATGGAGCGGGCCGTCCTTCCCTGCTTGCCGATCACCTTGCCCAGATCGCTCTGCGCGACCCGCAATTCCAGCACGGTGACCTGCTCACCTTCCACGACCCGAACGGCAACTTCTTCGGGGATGTCAACGAGCGCCTTCGCGATATCTTCAATGAGTTCTTTCATCGCCCCGCCTCCCTCCACCTCTATGGTAGCAGAGGCTTATCGCGGACCCATCGGCCTTGACCCATGCCGCTCGTTATTTTTCATACACTTAACAACGGGTTCAGGCGACCGGGGCGGGAGCAGGCTCGGGATTGTTCTTAATCAGACGGGCAACTGTCTCGGAAAGCTGCGCTCCGTTCTTTGTCCAATAGGTAATGCGTTCGCGGTTCAGGTCGACTTTGGCGGGGTCCGTCAACGGATTGTAATGGCCCACCACTTCCAGGTTCCGGCCATTACGGGCGCGCTCCTTCTCGATCACCACGATGCGGTAAAACGGCTTCTTCTTGGCGCCAAAACGCGCCAAACGAATCATCAACATTCACACTCCTAAGAAATTCGGTAATTTAAACTTGCCCATTTTCTTGCCCAGCAGCCCGCCGGAGAAACTCTTCATGACCTTTCTGGCCTGCGAGTACTGTTTGAGCAATTGATTCACTTCCTGCACGGTGGTGCCGCTGCCTTTGGCGATGCGCCGGCGGCGGCTGCCATTCACGATCATGTGGTTGGCGCGTTCCTTGGGGGTCATCGAATCGATGATGGCCACCACATGCGTGATTTCATTCTCATCCACTTTCACGTTCTTGAGATCCTTCAGAATACCGACTTGCGGCATCATGGACAGTACGGATTCGAGCGGCCCCAGCTTGCGGAGCTGCTTCATCTGATCGCGGAAATCGTCGAGCGTGAACTCATTGTCGATGAGCTTGCGCTGCATTTCGACAGCCTGTTTTTTGTCGATGACTTCTTCGGCTTTTTCGATGAACGAGAGCACGTCGCCCATGCCGAGGATGCGGGAAGCGGCGCGATCCGGGTAGAACGGCTCTAGCGCATCGAACTTTTCGCCCACTCCCACGAATTTGAGCGGCTGGCCGGTGACATGCCGGATGGAGAGGGCCGCGCCGCCGCGCGCATCGCCATCCATCTTGGTGAGGATGACGCCGGTGATGCCCAGCTTTTTGTGAAACTCGTCGGCGGATTTGACGGCGTCCTGGCCGGTCATGGCGTCGGCCACGAACAGGATCTCGACGGGGGTGAGCTGTTCTTTCAACTGCTGCAGCTCGGTCATCAGATCCTCGTCGATATGCAGGCGGCCGGCGGTATCGACCAGCAGCACATCGCGCCCGCTGTTTACGGCTTCCTTGCGCGCGGAGCGGACCAGATCGGCGGGAAGAGTTTCTTCGGGCATGCCGGTATAGATGGGCAGGTTCACGTCGCGGGCGACCACGCGCAACTGCTCGCGGGCGGCGGGGCGGTAAATGTCAACTGAGACCATCAAGGGCCGGTGGCCGTTCTTCGAAAGCCAGCGGGCCAATTTGCCGGTGGAGGTAGTCTTGCCGGAGCCTTGCAGGCCCACGATCAACACGACGCTGGGCGGCTCGTTGGCGAAGCGCAGCTTGGATTCGTGGCTGCCCAGGATCTTGATGAGCTCATCGCGGACGATCTTGACGACCTGCTGGGAAGGAGACAGAGACATGAGCACTTCCTCGCCCATGGCCTTCGCCTTGATGTTCTCGATGAGCTGCTTGACGACGCGGAAGTTGACGTCGGCTTCGAGCAGGGCTACGCGGATTTCGCGCAAAGCGGATTCCATGTTCTCGGCGGAGAGCTTGCCTTCGCCGCGCAGGTTCTTGAAAACCCGCTGTAATTTGTCGGATAGATTATCGAACATGGAAACTCGCGCGGGAGGGCAAACCTCGCCGCATGGCGCTTTTTACGCTTATTTGATTATACACGGTGAGACTGAGACCAGTGGCCCAGCGGGACTTAAAAGTCCCGCCAGCACGCTGAAGCGTGCGCCACGGCCCATGGGTCAATTTGACCCATGGTGGACGGCGGCTGGAGAGCGGGCTGGTTCCGCAAGACGATGAAACCGCGCATCAAGTAAAAGGCGGCAAGTTTTGGCAGGGGGATTGCTTAACGGGCCTTGATCATCATGCCTAAACTATTGTTACGTTACAAATACTTCATCGCGGTTTTCTGGGCCACTGCGGTTTACGGACAGGCAGTTGTCACCACCGTAGCGGGGGCCGGTTTCGTAAACAACGCGCCGGCGCTCCAGACCTATCTGGCCAATCCGGAAGGAGTGGCCGTGGACAGTTCGGGGAACGTATACATCGCGGACGCGAGTTCGGGCCACATACTGGTGGTTTCCGCCTCCAGCCACATCGTTTCGATCGTCGCGGGAGGTGGGACGTCGGCCACCAGCAACAATGACGGCCCGGCGCTTACTGTGCGCATCTCGCCCACCGATCTGGCCTTCAAGGGCAGCACTACCCTCCTATTCCTGGATAATTCCACGCTACGCCAGGTCAACGTGTCGCAGACAGCGGGGAACATCACCACGATCGCGGGA
>Ga0187871_10001364_pt1 | contig 21386 bp, 18 predicted proteins | sample June2016WEW_16_1_FD_132988 | JGI IMG/M metagenome (GOLD analysis project Ga0187871, IMG submission 132988) | Peatland microbial communities from SPRUCE experiment site at the Marcell Experimental Forest, Minnesota, USA - June2016WEW_16_10 | ecosystem: Environmental > Terrestrial > Soil >...
GCAACGATGCGACCACCTTCTCTTTTGTGCTGTTCCTGGCGCTGACGCTGCCGCTGATTCTGGGGGGCGCCATCGCCACCGCGCTGACGGGACTGAATCTCGGCCAGATTCACCACCACGCGCGACAGCGGATGTATGCTACCGAAGCCAAACCGCCCGAAGACCTGGTGTAGGAGCGGGTCTTCGAAACACTACGCGCGCTTTCGCCAGCGCTCGGCCAGCATTAACAGCAAATAAAGTACCGCGAACAGGGCCACCGCCCCGCCCACCAGATGCCAGGTGTGGCTACGCAAGAACGGAACGGATCCTTCGCCGAGTTTCACCCCCAGATACGCTTCGCCAAAATAACGGATCGACCGGCCCAGCGTGATGACTGCCACGAAGGTTGGCAGGGGCGTGCCAAGCACGGCGGCCGAAATCACAAACACCTTCAAGGGAAGCGGGATGGGCAGCATGCAGGGGATGAAGATGGTCAGCAAGCCGTAGCGTTCGAACCACTCGCGGAACCGGCGCTTGTCTCCCGGCTGCGGCACATCCTTCACGAAGCGCCGTCCGCCGAGCCGCGCGCACAGAAAGAGCGTCAAGTTTCCGATCAGCGATCCCAACACGCCCATGGAGGCGGCCAGCAGCGCGCGCGACGGCGTCTTGGCGGCCACCAGGATCACCAGCGCATCCATGCCCGACGCCACCGGAATGCCGGCCGAATCGATGAATGCCAGCACCAGGATGCCCAGAGGTCCAAACGCGACAAGGGCTGCGGTCAGTTTGGCCAGCATGGGATCGGCTCAGATGATGTCGGCGAACGACCGGCGCAGCTTATAGAACCAGGCGTGCCCCAGGATGAACACGGCCGCCGAAGCGATCCACAGTTTCCATAACGAACCCCAGAAGGGCGCGTGGCCTTCGAGGAAGATGGCGCGATACCCGCGCACCAGCACGAACATGGGGTTCTTCGAGAGGAACGGCAAAGCCGCGGCGGGCAGGGATGCTTCCGGGTAACAGATGGGGGTGAGGAAAAACCAGAGCGTCAGCAGGAAGCCGATTACTTGTCCCAGGTCCCGGACGAAGACGCCCAGCGCGCCCAGGAACCAGCAGACGCCGGCGGTGAAGAGCACTTGCGGCACCAACAGCGCGGGCAGCCACAGGACCGAGACCGGCACGCTGCCATGCGCCAGGAACACGCCGATAGCGAAGAGCAGCAGCGCGAAGACCTCGGTCACCAGCCCGGACACCACCAGGTTGATGGGCAGCGTTTCCACCGCGAATACCAGCTTCTTGACGAAGTTGCGATGCTCCATCATCACGGTTGGAGCGCGCCCGGCAGCCTCGCTAAAGGCCAGCCACGGCAGCATTCCCGCGAGGAAGTAGAGAGCAAAGCTGGCGCGGCTTTGGTCCGCGCCGAAGCGCGTGTGCAGCACCACGCCGAAAACGAAGAAGTACGTGAGCATCAGCAGGAGCGGATTCAGGATGGTCCAGAAGATTCCGCCGAACGATCCCCGGTAGCGGCCCAGAATATCGCGGCGGACCATGGTGCGGATCAGGCTGCGGTTGCGCGTGAGCGTGGCGATGGGCAAGGTGAAGGCCCGTCCCGCGGCGCGCAACAGGTTCTCGCGGCGAACGGTGCGCAGCGTGACGACGCCCACGCGTTCCAGCCGGGCGCGCCCGTCTTCAACGACCGCTTCGACGCGCAGGAACGGCCATCCCAGCGTGTAAAACCAGCAGACGTTCTCGCGCATGGGCGAGATAAAAACGTCATAGTGGCCGGATTCAGGCGGCAGTGCGAACCGCAGATCCACGGGCACTGATGCGCCGGGCGGTACATCGGCGGAGGGAGGCTGGCGTTCGCCATCCACAACGAGCGTTCCAGTGTCGGAATCGTAGATGTGATACCCGGCGGCAAAGCCCTCTTCCGGACGCCACGCACTACCGGAGGTGTTCCGCAGATTGAAGCGGGCTGCGACATCCAGTTCGCCCAAAAGTCTGACGTCCGAGCTTTCGTAGGCGGCGTTCGCACTCATGCGTACAACCAATCGGGATGGCGCTCGCGGACGTTGCCGGTCTTGCGGCCCACGGTGTAGATGTCGTCGCCCCGCAAATCGCGCGGCAGGTCGAAGCGATCCAGGACGTTCAGCACCCAGCCTTCCTCCGGACGGGGAGTCTCGCGGAAGGGTCCGGTTTCTAGAAGCGTCACTGTGAATCCGGAGTTTTGCAAAAGTCGCTGGATCTCTTTGGGGGTGTACTCGCGGTTGTGCCGGGCTTCCACCTCGCCATCGGCGCGCGGCATGATGTAGGCCGTGAAGATGCCGGGATGATAGCCTTCCAGGATGGCTGCGATGCCGCGCAGGCTCCCGATGTTCGGGGTAGTCAGCACCAGGTGCCCGCCCGGCTTCACGATGCGATGGATCTCGCTCATCATGTGCATGGGATCTTCGGTCAGATGCTCAATCAACTCACAGCAGAGCACGGTCGAGAAATACCCGTCGGGATACGGAAAGGTGTCCTTCTCGGCATTGAACAGATCGATTTCGCAGTCAAACGTTTCCCCGCCGGCCGAAGTCGCGCTCCGCTGGTCGATTTTGCCGGCAGGCCCATAGTAGCAGCCGCGCACGTGCCCATAACCCAGTTTCGATCGCAGGGCCGGCGTAATCTGCAGGTACGCCCCCATTTCCAGGATATGGTCCTCGGGGCCGCCCGGCGGCGTGATTTCGAGCGTTTTAAGCAGCCGCGTCAGGTGTGTATCCAGGTAGCCTTGGGCTTCGGCGTTGGCGGCCCAACTGGTGATGTACTCGGGGGGGACGGGGGATGGTTCATGAGCGGCAGCGCCGGCGGCGGCTTCGGTCTGTGGGGAGCCTGGACGCATGGACACGGAGGGGGTCTCCTTCCACTCGGTATTTTCGACCACGGCTTTCAGAAACGAGCCATACAGTCCTGCCACGCGCTCCCAATTGCATTCTTCCTCCACGTAGCGCACGGCGCGTTCGCCGAGTGCGCGGGCGACGTTCGGGCGCGAGACCAGCAGGTTCAGGTATTCGAAGATGAGATCCTCTTCGCCGGCGCCAACCGGCACCTTCAGGCAGACCTCGTCCGGCAATTCCTGAAACGCGCCGATAGCGGAGACCAGCACCGCTTTGCCCAATCCGAGCGCGCGCAGCAGGCTGCCGGAGCTTTCACCCACGGTCGGATAGCGCAGGTTCAGCACGATATCGCAGGCGGCCATATAGCCCGTGAAGTCTTCTATCGGGGTGAATCCAAGCACGCGCACGGCCGCCGACAGTCCTAAGGTTTGAATCAGGGATTGCAGCGGGAATTCCGGATGGGGCTCGCCGACCAGAATCATCTTCACGGACGGCGCCACGCGCAGCAGCCGGCGAAACGCGCGCAACGATTCCGCGATGCGCTTGTAGGGTTTAAGAAAGCCGAAGATGCCGATCAGCGGCGTGGCTTCGTCAAGACCCAGGCGGTAGCGCCATGCATTGCGATCGGATTTCGGGATCCAGGCGCCGTGCGGAATGCGCGCGATGGGTCCGCCAAAACCGGACGCGCACATTTCGTCCACCATGAACTGGCTGTGGACGACCAGGGCGCGGGCGGATTCGAGAATGCGGGTAGTCATGCGGACGCCCTCGTAGTCCGGACCCACCTCGAGCGCGCGTACGCGCCGCGCGTAAGCTAACGCCTCATGGCCGCCCTCGTATTCGCACTCGCGCAGGTAGGCGTCCCAATCGTTGCGCCGGATGGTGAGGTCCGCGATCAGGTGATGCAGGTTCGACTCATGCATCACCGCCACGCCGGGATGCCGCAGGGCGGCTTCGTAGACGAAACCGTGGTGCGGGTTGTTACCCAGATGATACAGCGCGATGTCGAAGCGGGACGGATCGTATGGCCGGGCGGCATCCGCGAAAACCTCCAGATCGACCAGATGCTTCAAATGTTCGACCAGGGCCTCGGAATAGTCCGCGATGCCGCTACGGCATGGCGGCAAGGGAGAAAAAAATGCCACGCGCATTCAGCGCACAAGCTCCATCGACAACGTGCCGACGGGAAGCGGGGCCTTGATGACCAGGGGCGTACGGGCAGAGTCGCGTGCGAAGAAGATCTCCAGCTTGTAATCGGAAGCGGGGCCTTTCAGATACATATTGATGTGATCGGCCTGGTAGCGCTTGCCGGCTACCGTCACATCCTGCACGCCGGCGAATTCCATGCGCGCGGAATAAGCTGCACCGAATAGAACGTCCTGCTCCTTGGGGACGCCATGCCCCTGGGCCAACTCGCGGCGGGCATAAAAGACGTAGTCCAGGCCATCATGCGCGCAGTGACTGATATTGATGTCAGTGTGACCTCCGCCCTCTACCAGGGTGGTGCGCGTGGCTTTGTCTTCGTGGTAGTCGAACACGGTCTTTTCGTGGGTGTGGCGCGTGCCGTGGGTGGTCTGCTTCTCCAACTCGAGCGAGCAAAAATCGGCGTTGGCGCCGGAATGATAGTGGTCCGAGACGGCAAATCCCGGGACGGAGGCGTCCAGGGAAAAGTCAAACTGCCAACCGTCGCCGCTTTTGGCGGCGTTCAGATGGGCCTCGCCCAGGCTCGCACCCCCCGGCCACTTCAAAGAGTAATTGAGGACTTCGCCGGTATTCGGAAAGCCGGGGGCGCTGGCGGGCGCCGCGTCTTTCGGCGGGGGAGCGTCATTGGCGCCGACTTGGGCGATCTTCACGTTGGCGGCGGCATCCGGCGGCTTCTGCCATGGGCTGCCGGCCACGGCCCAGACTACCAGCAATCCAAGCGCGGCACACAAAAACACTGCACGTTTGGTCATCGATGCACAAATTCCCTGGTCCTGGCGCGGTGACGCTCGGCAACTTCGCGATAAACTTCCAGAGTCTGTTGAGCGGTGGCGCGCCAACTGAACCGCGACGCCCGCTGCAACCCCAGACGTTCCATGCGGGTGCGCAGTTCCGTATCGCGCAGCAGGTCGCGCATGGCGCTCACCATTTCCGGCCTCGAGTTGGGATCGAACATGATGCCGGCGCCGTCGGCCACTTCGGGGATAGAAGAGGTGCGCGAACAGGCTACGGCGCGGCCGCACGCCATGGCTTCCAATACCGGCAAACCGAAACCCTCGTAGAAAGACGGAAAAACAAACAAGTCGCAGGCGTTATACAGGTGTAACAGATCTTCGTCGGAGACGAAACCGACGAACTGGATACGGTCCGCTACGCCCGATTGGCGGGCAGCTTCCCGTACCTTTGGGCTGAACCACGTATCTTTGCCCGCCAGCACTAAGTGATGTGTCAACTGAGGGTACGCGCGGAGTAACTCGGCGAATGCGGCAATCAGCCCGATGTGGTTCTTACGCGGCTGCAGATCGCCCACCGAAAGAATAAACGCCTTCCCGACATGCAGACGCGACCGTACGCCGGCCGCCGCGCTTTCCCGGGAAACGGGACGCAGGCCGCTGGCGGCTGCATTAGGTACGACGACGATTTTATGCGCGCAAGATTCGCCGTAGGCCTCGATAATGGAGTCGCGGGAGAAGTCACTACCGGTCAGAATCCGCGTCGCGGAGCGAATGGTACGCTCCACGGTCCAACGGAGCTGCAGCGCGCGCAGCCTAGGAAAATACTCGGGATGCACCAGGAAGCTGACGTCGTGTACGCTCACCACCACCGGCACCGGGCAAGCTAGCGGAGCGGTGTACTGCACATGCAGGAGGTCCGGACGGTCCTGGCGTAGTTTCATCGCCAGTTCGACTCCCAGTCGCACGAACGGATTCGGCGAGACCTGACGGGCTTGAAACCGGTCGGCGGTCCACTGCCGGGCATCGTCTGCCGAGAAGTAAGTTACGAAGTCGGATTCGTGGTCCAACGCCGCAAAATTCTTCAGCAGGCTGCGAACATACACTTCGTTACCGGTGAGATGGCGGCCGATGGCGTGAGCATCAATCGCGAAGCGCATCAGATCTCTACCATGGTAGCAGGATCTAGGAATTGCAAGCACTTCCAGGCCGCTTCCCAAGTAAATTCACGCTCAAACAGGTACCGGCCCGCACATCCGATACGAGTCCGCAACGCGGGATCGGTCAGCAGGCTGGACACCGCATCCTGGAAGGCTACAGCGCCATCCGCGAGTAATAAGTGCTGCCCGTCCTGTATCGGCAAGCCTTCGGCACCGAGCGGCGTCGATACGACCGGGACTCCCGCGGCCCAGGCTTCCAGGATTTTGACTCGCGTACCACTGCCGGCCAGGAGCGGTACTATAGCCACCTTGGCGCGCGCCAGTTCCGGAAGCGCGTCCGCTACCGGACCTACGAGTTCAATGCGCGGATCTCCGCTGATGAATTTTGCAACAGCATGCGGGTTCTTACCGATCAGGCGCCAGGTCAATCCCGGCCATTGCGTGCGCAGGGCAGGCCAAATCCGATCCCGAAAATAGCGTACGGCGGCGACATTCGGATGATACTCGAGATTCCCGGAGAAGACGATGACATCCTCTTCGCGGCGGGCGGGTGCCGGCAAGCACGGGAGTGAATTGGGGTAAACCAATACGTTCGAGCGGGGGGAAATTGCGCGTAACACGTTCGCATCGGCCTCTGAAGCCGCCAGCAAGTGAGTGAAGCGGGGAAGCCATTTCTCTTCCAGCTTGCGACAAACGCTTTGAAACGCGCGGTGCGCCACAGCCTGTGCGCCGCTTCCGGCCTGCGCGCAACGTGCATGCAACACGGATTCGATATTGTGCAGGTCGAGCGCCGTGGAATCGCTAACGGCGGCCACCTGTTCCCAATAGGGCGCGCACCAGAAGTGCTCGACGATCGCAACTTCGTAGCGCTGGCCGCGCGTGGCGGCTGCGATCTGGGCGGCGAAGCCGGCGAAACGATCCATCAACGGAGGCACCCGGCGCGCCAGGCGCCCCGCATTGCGAGCCGCGCGGGCCAAGGGATGGCGCGCGTGCGGCGGCAGATCGATCACGTGCTGGCGCCGCACCAAACCGGGCGGCAGATGCTCCCCCGGATCGGCCGCGCGCGGCTCGCGGAAGACGATCATATCCACCGCATACCGCCCAGCCAGGAAGTTCAGCAGCGAAGCGCTGCGCATGGCGCCGCCGCCGGCCAACGGATACGGGACCTCGGCGGAGAGGAACAGCGCGCGAGTCATCGGGATTGGCCGCCCGGCGGCGAACCTTCGCCGGCTGTGTCAGAACCGCCGTTGAGCTTGCTCATAGACTTCATGGGTGAGTTCGGCGGTTCGCCGCCAGGAGAAATCCGACGCCCGCCGCAGTCCGCGCTCTTGCCACGGCTGCGCCCACTCGGGATGTGCTGCGATATCCAACATGGTTCTTACCAACTCGGTTTGTGATCCGGCCTGCAAAGCGGCCCCCCCGGCCACTTCCGTAATGGCGGGGTCCCGCGACGCGATCACACAGGCGCCGCACTGCATGGCTTCCAGAACGGGCAGCCCAAACCCTTCATAAAATGACGGATAGACGAACGCCAGCGTTCCCGCGAAGAGTTCCGCTAAACGCAGGTCCGACACTTCACCCATAATGTGCAACCCGGGTTCGGGCGAAAGTTGCGGAAAATCGGATCTGCGCCGCCCGGCCAGTACCAGGTCTACCGGATGCGCGCGCCGCACCTCGCGCCAAGCGGCCAGCAGACCTGGAATGTTCTTGCGCGGCTCGAGGGTTCCGGCGTACAGAAAGTAGGGTTGCCCGGCGGAATCCGGGCGGCCGCCGACATCGGGCCTCCGGAGACGCGAGGATGCAGCTTCCGGTATGGCGCGCACCCGCTCCGGATGAATCCCGAACCTTTCGATGGCCTGCTCCCTGACTGTCTCGCTGGGAGTTACAACCATCGTGGCCAGGCTCAAGCCGATCAATAGCGGTGTGCGCCGGCGTACCCTTCCGGCGCCGGAATGCCACGCTTCGTCCATCCACGGCGAAAGGTCGTGCAGCGTCAGAACACTTGGGCGGCGGGGTAGATAGGGCACTGAAAAGTCTGTGCCGTGGAATACATCCGCTTGCAGGCGCTGGAGCTCCCGGTCCAAGCCCCAGAGCCACCAGCGGCGTTCGGCTGCATTCCTCGGCCCGCCGCCCGCGCGCAGATTCGGAGGCGTGTGAAGAGGCATATCGAACCGCTGGCCGGAAACGAGATAGTAATTGTCTTGCGGGAAAGTTTCCGCGAGCGCCAGACTGAGTTCTTCCGCGTAGCGCCGCAGGCCGCCGCTCGAAAGCGTGAGCGGGCCGGCATCAATCGCTACGCGCATCGATCACCGTGCGCAGTTCGTCGCGGTTCTCGTAGTTGCGTGCGTAATAGGTGAGATACTCACCGCTCCGCACGCGTGCTACCCAAGCCGAGTGGCGGCGGTACCAATCGACGGTTAGCGCCAGACCGTCGTCAAAAGCCACCTGCGGTTCCCAGCCAGTTTCGCGCTGGAGTTTTTCGCTGGATAAGGCATACCGCCGATCGTGGCCCGGACGGTCGGTTACGTATTGGATCAGACTGTCCGGCTTGCCGGTCGCCCGCAGGATGCGCCGGATAACTTCCAGATTCGGCAACGACAGATTCCCCCCGATGTTGTAAATCTCGCCCGCGCGGCCGTGCTCGAGAGCTGCACGGATGCCGCGGCAATGATCGTCCACGAAGAGCCAGTCGCGCACCTGCATGCCGTCGCCATAGACCGGCAGCGGCCGATCTTCGAGCGCGTTGGAAATCATCAGCGGGATCAACTTTTCCGGAAAGTGATAGGGCCCGTAGTTGTTGGACGCGCGCGTGATGATGACGGGGAGCTTATAAGTAAGGAAGTAGGAGCGCGCCAGCAGATCGGCGCCGGCTTTGGATGCGGAGTACGGACTGCTGGGATTCAGCGGAAAGTCCTCGCCGGCTTCGAGCGGCGTGTCCAGACTTCCGTAGACCTCATCCGTGGAGACCTGCAGATAGCGCGCGATGCGATGGCGGCGGGCGGCTTCCAGCAGGGTGAAGGTGCCGCGCAAATTGGTCTCGAACACCGGGCTGGGCGCGAAAATACTACGGTCCACGTGCGACTCCGCGGCGAAATGCACGATGGCGTCCGGTTGCTCGTCGCGAAAGACGGCATCCACCAGCGCTTCGTCGCAGACATCTCCGTGGACGAAGCGGTAGTTCGTACTATGAACGACGGTTTCCAGGTTTTCCAGGTTGCCCGCGTAAGTCAGCTTATCCAGGTTGACGATGTGAACGGACGGATCCTCAGCCAGAGTCAGGCGAATGAAGGCGGATCCGATGAAGCCGGCCCCGCCGGTGACGAGGAGTTTGCGCATGCGTGCGATCTACTTGTACTGTAACTCCCAATCGTAATGGATAGCCGTATCGTTGTAAGGAATACGTCCTTCGTCCTTCGGGTTGTAAAACCGGTCGGTCATGTAGATCAACATCGCCGGCGCGGCGCCGATCACTTTATAGCCATGCCCGACTCCCGGTGGAATCAGAATCTGCCACGGCCGCAGGACACCCGCATAGATGGTGTTGCGCGCGCCGAAAGTGCGGGAGCCGGCGCGCAGATCCACCAACGCCACCTGCAGCATGCCCATGGCGGGCGTCCAACAATCGGTCTGGTGGAGGTGATAGTGAAACGCCTTGATCGTGCCGGGATAATTGAAGGCGGCAGCCGTCTGTGTGCTCTCGGGCGGGAACGCGGCGGCCAGCCCTCGGCCCATGCGCTGCACCTCCAGGAAATAGCCCCGATCGTCAGGCCAGAGCGTCAGGGGCTCGATGAGCACGCCTTCGATCAGATCGGCGGATGTGGGCGATCCGATGACCGATCCGATGCCTTTCGCGCACTCGGGATACGCCAGCTCGAGGGAACCGGACGAGGCGATGGGCTGCGGCGCGCGCAACGGCGCACCGGTCATCGCACGACTCCTTCAGCGGCGAGTTTCTCCGCTTCCGCCTGACGGCGGGTGGATACCGATTGCGCTACCAGGTTCGCGGCGCGCAGCAGCGAATCGAACGTGCCGGCGTCGGTCCACCAGCCCTCCAGGAAATCGAAAGTCATGGAGCCCTCCTGGATATAGGCGTTATTTACGTCGGTGATTTCCAGTTCGCCGCGCCTGGAAGGCACCAGCGTACGAACTTTATCGAAGACCGTGGCATCGTACATATAAACACCGGTGACGGCGTAGTTGGATTTGGGATTGCGCGGTTTTTCTTCGATATTGACGATACGATCGCCGGAGATCTCGGCCACGCCAAAACGCTCGGCGTCGGGGACCTCCTTCAACAGGATCTTGGCGCCTTGCGATCGCCGGCGGAAATCGTCGGCGGCCTTGCGGATGCTGCCTTCGATGATGTTATCGCCCAGGATGACGCATAGCTGTTGGCCGTCCGCGAAGTGTTCGGCCAACGCCAGCGCATCGGCGATACCGCCTTCGCCCTCCTGGTAGGTATAATCCATGTGGCTGAGACCGAACTGTTTGCCATTGGCCAGCAGCCGCAGAAAGTCGCCCGCATTCTTTCCGCCGGTGACAATCAGGATATCCTGGATACCCGCATCGACCAGAGTCTCGATGGGGTAATAGATCATCGGCTTCTCGTAAATCGGCAACAGGTGCTTGTTGGTGATCTTGGTCAGTGGGAAGAGCCGGCTTCCCGTACCTCCCGCCAGAACGACGCCCTTCATAAGGTCTCATGATACAATACCGCGCAATGCAGTATTACAACTGGAACCTGCTGGAGGAGGAGGCGCTCAATCCCTTGCTCGGCCGCAAGATGATCCACGCGCGGGAGGTGACCGTCGCGCGCATCCGTCTGCGCAAGGGCGCGGTGGTTCCAATGCATAGCCATTCCAACGAACAAATCAGTATGTTGGAGAGCGGAGCTTTGCGTTTCACCATTTCGGGGGAGGAGCGGATTCTGCACACGGGCGAGGTCGCCGTGATTCCACCGGATGCCCCACATATGGTGGAAGCGCTCGAAGACTCGCTTGCGGTGGACCTCTTTTCGCCGCGCCGCGAGGACTGGATTCGCGGGGATGACGCGTATCTGCGGAATGCCGCGAACCGCTGATCGCGCCGCTATCCGGAAGTTTCTGGAGACCGACCGCCCGTGGGCCGTCTACGCGCTGGCGGACCTTGCGCCGGAATACAGCGCACCCGCCGCATGGCACATGGCCGCGCATGGCCGGCCTGCATTGCTCCTGATCTATCGTGGCTTTCGGCCGCCGGTGTTATTCGCGCACGGAGCCGCCCCCGACCTTGCGCCACTTCTGGCGGAGGTCGCGGAGCCCGAGTTCTACCTTTCCGTTCGCCCGGAGGTGGTCGCCTTGCTGCGCGCCGGCCGTTATGAGATTCGCGAGGAAAAGCGGATGTGGCGCATGGTGCTGGATCCGGCGTGCTTTGTTCCGGCGGCGCACCACGCGATGCGGCTGGGACCTGCCGATTACGGAGACCTGGTGAACCTGCACCGGGACGGAGCCGCGGCGGGCGAGGCGCCGCCTTTCTTCGATGCGGGCATGCTGACTCACGGCGTATATTATGGAATTCGCGACGATGGAGCGTTGGTCAGCGCGGCGGGCACCCACGTATTGGCCGAGCGGGAAAGTGTGGCGGGCATCGGCAACGTATACACGCGCAGAGATCGCCGTGGGCGCGGGCTTGGTTCGCAAGTCAGCGGCGCGGTGGCGGCCGATCTGCTGCGGCTGGGGCTGCGCACGGTGGCGTTGAACGTGGCGGAGAGCAACGCCGCTGCCATGCGCGTGTACCAGCGGTTGGGGTTCAAGAAATACTGCGAATATCGGGAAGGAATTGCGATCGGTCAGTTAGCGCCAAGGTGAGCCCGGCCGGTCAAGCGCGCCCGGCCCTGCAGCGATGTGTTCCAGCCGGCCGCCATCGCCGCATACTCTTTACCGGCGGCCGAGACCAATGGACCGCCGGCCAATGCCGCGCTGAGGCCGGCTTCGAAAGAGTCAGCGGTAACACAATGGTTGCTTGCACTGTTGTCGCTCAGCAGCAAGGCGCTCTCCGTGGGAAATAAAGAAAACAAGGATAGCCCGTTGGCGGAGGCCCAAGCGCCGGGTACGGCGCGCGCCCAGGCCTGCCATGTCCCATCCGTGTACCATTCGGTTGCCCCGCAGCCCCAGTATGTGTACGCTTCGCCTCCGGCGCCCGCACTATTCTCCCAGCGCATCGCGGATGACTCGTTCGCCATTACCGGAATGCCAATTGCGGTCGCATGTGCCAGCATGGCGGCATACGACGCTAAAGTTTCGTTATAGTTGGCGACGGGTACGGAGACTACTGGATATAAATCGATGCCGCCAAAATCCAGCACGCCGGAAGGCATCAGGTTGGTATACCAATCGCACCAGAAGTTCTGAATGCCCGGACAGGTCCCGGTCGCGTCGGAGTTTAGCGCGCCTGCGCCTATCCGGATGGCGGGGTTTTGGCTGGTCACGCGCACCGCCGCGGCTGCGTGCTGAATGAATTCGTCCAGATCGGAGACGCTCATCGCGCAATTCGGAGCGGTCCCCAAGACCAGGGCGAGCACGCCGCATGGCTCATGGATTACGGTATCGTCATCCACGTGCCAGCGTTTCACCATAGCCGTCCACAGCGGCAGGACACACCTTTCCACTTGTGGTTCGGTGAAGTTGTTTTGCTGAATGCCGCACGCCGCCAGCACGTCTCCCGAAAGCATAGGGGCTATTCGCACCTTGACCCCATTCTTGGCCGCCAGATGCGCAAACATCTGGTCGTAGGTGGTGAGACCGTTCAGGTGCCAGGCGGCCGCGGCGTCCGTAGCGCCGTAGCAGGTTCCGTATGTTCCACAGTAATTCAGGCCGCCGGCCACCACGGAAGCCGGATTGTACTCCTTCGACTGAAGCAGCGGACCCACCCAGAGGTTCAGATCCACACTCCTTAACCCCATCCCATTGGGTGGCGCATCCACTAGCGAGTCGATCCAATTGTCGATGACTGCCGGATTGTTATAGAGGCACGTCCCGCTGCCCGGGCAGGAGTGCGGGTCGTAAACCATAAAGCTCTGGCTCGCCGGGACGATCTCGCCGGAATACGTGAGTCGCGGTTGCGGCGATCGGGCCGCGCCCGCCAGGGTGGAGGGCAGCGCCGTGGAGAGTCCGCCCACGTACCCCTGGAGCGTCGGCGGCCCGGCCAAGGGTCCGGCCGTTCCACAGCCGGAGGGCGCCAGAATGGTACACGTCTGGCCGCATAGCTCCATCGCGCAGATCAATCCAAGAATTCCTGTCCGCATGGGTCTCCTGATAAGGGGCCTCTTTACTGCCGCGCCTGGCAGGAGGGTTCGCCGGACGCATCCAGGGCCAGCACGAACTGTTCTCCGCATTCCTTTTGCATCTCTTCTTGCGCCGTTTTCGCGGCCTCCTGCGCCTGTTTGGCTTTAGCGGCCGCGGCGATGGCTTCGGCCTGCGCCCGCCAGAACCGGGCGCGCATCTCTGCCGCGATCTGCGGCGGCTTGGGCTGACTCTTCGATGGCGGCGCCTGCGCCAACGCCGCCATCCCTAGCAATGCCAGACCGATCAATTGTGTGTGCATAATCCGTTTGTCCATTGTGTGCAAGTTGTGGAAGTCACTCCCGCCGCTCCCGCTGTGCTGAAGCCCGCGGCGTCGACCGCGCCATATCCCCCGGCGCCGTTGGTGATTTTGACGATGCCGGCGGATTCACGCGCAAGTCCGGTATCCGCCGCGCCTGCGAAGGCGTTGTTCACCGAGCGCCAGGCCAAGAAGGTGTCGCTCGACATGGCCAGGGTGGCGGTGTCTATGCTGATTTTGTAATTTGTGCCGTCGCCTTCGGCATACCCGCCGTCCCAATTGATGAATGCGATATTGTTGCCGGCGTTATTCTTCCAGAGCACGGATGCCGCTCCGGACGAGGCTTGATTGGGGCCATTCTGCACCACGATTTGCGTACTCTGCCCTGCTACGCCGTTGAAAATCGTGCCGCCTGTGGCGCTCAGTGTTCCGGCGCCGATCTGAGTTAGCGTGTAATCGCCGCTCTGCGCACCCACTGCGCCTGTCCGGCCGAACACGCTGGTTACGGCGGCGCTGTTGCTCGGGGTAGCGGGCGCCCACGCAGTGCCATTCCATGCGAGTACCTGGCCGTTGCTGGGAACGGTGCCGGCCACGGCGCGTCCCTGAATTTGGGCCACCGTGTTGGCGCCAAGGGCGCCCGTGACGTCGCCCGCCAGCGTGGTCGCCAGGATAGTTCCATTGATCGCCAGGCCGGCGACATCCAGGCTTCCGTACCCCGACCCTCCATTGGTCACTTTCACCATGCCGGCGGATTCGCGCGCCAGTCCCGTATCCGCCGCGCCCAAGAAGGCGTTGTTCACCGCGCGCCATGCCACCAGGCTGTCGCTCGACATGGCCAGCGTGGATGTGTCGATGCTGATCTTGTAGTTCGTGCCGTCGCCCTCGGCGTACCCGCCATCCCAATTGATGAATGCGATATTGTTGCCGGCGTTGTTCTTCCACAGTAACGACGCCGTCCCGGAGGCCGCCTGGTTGGGGCCGTTCTGCAGCACGACTTGCGTGCTTTGGCCCGCCGCGCCGTTGAATATTGTGCCGCCCGTGGCGGTCAAGGTCCCGGCGCCGATCTGAGTCAGCGTATAATCGCCGCTCTGTGCGGCCACCGCGCCGGTCCGGCCGAACACCGAACTCACTGCCCCGCCGCTGAGGGTGCCCGGCGCCCACTGCGACCCGTTCCACTGTAATACCTGGGCGCTCATCGGCGCTGTGCCGGCCATCGCTCGCCCCTGCAATGCGGTTACCGTGACAGCCAGGCCGCTGTTACTTACATCGCCGCCCAGCGCGGGCATCTGTGCGGAGGACAAGGTGCCTGCAATGCCGCCCAGATTCGACCACTGCAAACTGTTTGCCCCATCGCTGGTTGTCACCTGCCCGGCTGTCCCCGCCGCGCTCCATAGATTCAGCAGGCCGTTAAATCCCGACGCGGGTGCGCACAGGCCCATATCATGCGCGCCATTGTCGTCCGACAAGTGCAGGCATCCGGCCGCGTTGCTTCCGCTATTCGCATAAACGTTGCCGGCGGCGGTGAGCGCGCCGCCCGCGGTAATGTCGCTGGTAGCCGACAGTGAAGTGACCGCGGCTGTCAGGGTTGAGTTGCTCAGCGTAGTCGTCGTTACCGCATCGCCGGGCAGAGCCGCATCCGGCAATGTCCCGCCGATTTCAGAGTAGGTGTAATCGCCCGGCTGCGCGGCGACCGCCCCGGTCCTTCCGAAAACGCTCGCTACCGCGCCGCCCGCGCTCAGCGTGGCCGGCGCCCACTGCGATCCGCTCCACTGCAGCACCTGGCCGCTGGACGGGACCGCGCTCGATACGGCCTGCCCTTGAATCTTTGCCACGGTATTCGCGCCAAACGAACCCATCGCGTCCCCCGCCAGCGTAGTCGCCAACGCGGTTCCATTGATCGACAGGGCGCCGGCGTCTAGAGTTCCGTACCCGGAAGAGCCATTGGTCACCTTGACGACACCGGCGGATTCGCGTGCCAAGCCGGTGTCCGGCGCGCCGGCAAAGACGTTGTTCATCGAGCGCCATGCCAACAAGCTGTCGCTCGACAGGCCCAGCGTGGAAGTATCCAGGCTGATCTTGTAATTCGTGCCGTCGCCTTCCGCATAGCCGCCGTCCCAATTGATGAAAGCGATATTGCCGCCCGCATTGTTCTTCCAGAGGACCGGCGCTGTCGCGGAGGCGGCCTGGTTCGGACCGTTCTGTATGACGATCTGGGTGTTCTGTCCGGCGGCACTGTTGTAGATTGTGCCGCCGGTCGCGGTCAGGGTACCGGCGCCGATCTGGGCCAGCGTATAATCTCCACTCTGCGCGGTGATCGCGCCGGTACGCCCGAAGACGGAATTCACTGCGCCGCCACCCCCGCCCCCGCCCTCCAGCGTCCAGGTATTCGCGGCCGCGCATCCGAACAGATTCTGACCCGCGGTGGCATCCGTCGCGAAGTACTGCTCACCCACCGTACAGGTGGAGGGCTTATTGGCGCCGGCTCCGACCTTCGCCGGCAAGGCGTGCGCACTGCCGCTGAAATCGACCGTTCCGGTAACGCCGGCGATCCCGCCCGTGCTGAGCGATACCAGATTCCCGGTCGCGCTGTCGATTTTCCAGCGATTCAGCAAACTGTTCCAAACCGATCCGGAACTCTTGCCCGGGACGGTCCCGAAAATGACGTTGCCGCCATTTCCGCTTCCCGTCCCCGGACCGCCCGCGAGAATGATGTCCTGGCCCGCCGTATTGGAGCCGCTGGCGCCCGAGCTCGAAACCAGAACGCCGGCCGGAGCCGCGGCCGTCACCATCCCGTTGCCCAGCCAGATCTGCTGAACAGGAGAGGGATCGCTCCCTACCACCATCTGATACGATCCGTAAACCGTCGCATATGCGCCGAGAGCGATGGACTTGCTGGGCGTGCTGCTCTCCTCCGGCCCGAGCGTCGCGTCGGGCGTGCTATCCACGAACGTGCTCGTCGTGTTGTCGCCGATCGTGGCCACGTAATACCAGTGCCGCGGCATCTGGTTCGCCGTGATTACCGTGCAGATGGTGGCCGGGCAGACTACGGTCCTATAGATCTTACGGGCTGACGCCGTGAATGGCCCGGTATAAGCCGGCAGACCGGCGAGGGTGACTTCCTGGTGGGCCGAATCGGTGAGCACTCCCAGATAACTGTTATTCGAGAGCGCCGTTTCCTGCCCGTTCAGCACGAACGACACCTTGTACCAATACCATCCCACCGAGAGATTGGCCGTGTTGCTCGTCGGCGTGAGCGTCACCCCGGACATGGTATTCGGATAATAAAGGTCGGCGTAAGCGCCGAGCCCCGTGAGGTAGTGGCCGGACGTCGTTCCGAACATCGCATTGAAACCCGTTCCGGTGTTGTCGTATCCTGTGGTAAGCGACCAGAGCGTGTTCATCCCCATGCATTGGTTCTCGTACCCGGTCACGTTCCAGGCGCACGAGTCCGTGCCGAAGCCGCTGTTGCGATAGCCCGTCGTGTTGATGCCTACCGAATCGATCCCGTAAGCCGCATTGTTGTAGCCCGTGGTGTTCTGGTACAACGCCCGCAACCCGAATGCAAAATTGTCGTACCCGGTGGTGTTGTTTCCCAGCGCATTCTCTCCCACCGCGGTGTTGTAGCTGCCGGTGGTGTTCGCCACCAGGGCCAGGCTGCCGACCGCCACGTTCTGGTTGCCCGTCGTATTGGCCAATAAAGCGTTTTGGCCGATGGCAATGTTTTGGTACCCCGTGGTATTGGCTGCCAGGTTTCCGTACCCGACCGCCACGTTGTTGCTTCCGTTTCCGGATCCACCGGCGCCGGGTCCGATTGTGAAATTGCCCAGCGTGCCGCTCCAGGCAGCGGCGCCAGGGAGTTGCGCGGGCGCCGCCGCGCCGGAAATCTGCCCGAAGCTGTAGTCGCCGCTGGCGGCGGTCACCGTGCCCGTGCGTCCGAATACGCTGCTTACCGCGCCGCCGCCCGAGTCGTTGGCCGGCGCCCACTGCGTGCCGTTCCACTGCAACACTTGATTCGTCGAAGGCGCCGTGCCGGCAACCGCGCGGCCCTGTATTCTGGTAACCGTCGCCGTCACGCCGGCGGTGGACACATCGCCAGCTAGCGCCGGCATCTGACCCGCCGCCAGGTGAGCGGAAGAATCCAACCCAGCGTATCCGCCGGCGGCGCCTTTATTAATGGCGTTTTCGGCGGTGTAACCCAAAGCCGCCTGAATGCCGCTGGTCTGCGCATAAGGAATCAACGGCAGATTCGCCAGCGGCACCGCAGAAACCGCGTTGAGCGGGGCATAGCCACCCGGGGCCCCCTTGTTGGCCGGATTCTCCGGCGTGTATCCGAGCGCGTTGACCACATCCGGAGCCGCCGCGATGCTGGGTGTTCCGGTTCCAGCCGCGATCTTGAGGATCCCGCCCGAAAGCCCGGCGAGAGTGACGCCGCCCAACTGGTTCGCGTTGATCTGTCCGCTGCCGCTATAACCCAAAGTGCCGCTCACCAGGAGTCCGCCCGAATTCGTGCCGGACTCGACGCTCCCAAACGTGACGCTTCCTACCGTGCCGCCCGTAACTCCGCACGAAAACGTGTGCGTCAGCGGGCTATAGTTCAGATGGTTTCCGCCCACGTCCGGACATAAGGGCAGAGTCGTCCACCCTCCGATGGCTGGAGCCGTGGTGACCACCGTCTGGTCCGATGCATTGTTCGTGGGTACGCTCGTGCCATTGAGGGTCGTCGCCGCCGTGATCGCCGGCAGATTCGCCGCCGGGACCAGCGCATTCGCATCCAGCGGCGCGTAGCCGCCCGCCGAGCCTCGATTTCCGAGATTCTCCGCCACGTATCCCAGTTGACGGACCGACGAAACGCAGACCGATGGCCATGCTCCATCAGCCTTCGGACCATAGAGGCAGTAACTGCTGGTATTGAGATAGTAATCCCCATCTGCCCCGACCGTGCTGAGCGGCGCCGTCGCGCCGTACCAGATGGCAGAGCCTTGCGGTATCCCTATCGGTGTCCCGCCCCCTGCCACGATAATCTGCGCGGGCGCACTGACCGCCGTAAGCACGCACACGAGTATTGACAAGACGATGCTTCGCATAATGCAAATGGCCTTCCCGAGATTCCGGCTTGATCTGGACCTAACGCTGGTAGAGCATGCCCGTGACCACCGCGGCGCCCGAAACGCTGTCCACGGCGAGCCCCGTGGGATCGAGCACGTTGGAATCGCGCTCGTCCCCCACCACCACCGACTGGCCGGCCTGTAATACCGCGATGACTCCCGCACCGGTCGTCTGATTCAGACCGGTCAGCCCGACAAAGACGCAATCGCTGGAGTTCGCGGTCTTAAAAGCTTGTAACAGAACCTTGTTGCAACGCAGGGGAAAGCCGGCCGGCGCCGGTACATTCGCCGTCACACCCGCATTGCTTGCGATGACAAAACCCAGAGGAATCATTTGTGCCACGTGAAATCGCTCCTTTTTCATCCACAGAATAACAGCCGATTTCTCGAAGCCGCCTATATCCGAGAGGCTTGTTGCGGCAATACTGCCCAGGTCCCACGAGGGCGCTCTCCGTCCGCGGGCGGAGAGTCCGGATTCAGCCGCGGGTGAGCCTCAGCATTCCGGGGCGTGGGCCTAAATCCTTCTTTGAGTGACGCTTAGTGATGCCCGTCGGCACTTACACCGCGATCGTCAGGTTCAACGTCGCAGGTCGTGAATGCGCCGGACGAACCCAATCCTCCCGTGCGCGCGACGGTCCGGCGAAGTTTTTGGCGAAACGTGTGACTGGGCTGCGCTACTGCACCGAATTCAAGTAGGCGACCAGGTCGGACATCTGTTGGGGATTGTTGAAGTGCGGCCATGTCACGTTGGCTTCCCGCATGCGCACCAACATCTGTGGACCGTGTTTCCATAACGCGGAAATGATCGTGATTTCCGAGTATCCACGCCCTTGCCCGGGCAGCGGCGGCGCGCCGTGCGTCCCGCCGGCGTGGCAATCGGCGCAGCGCTTGGCGGCGAACACTTGCTTCCCGCGCCCGGCGTCCCCTTTCCCATACACGAACTGCCGCATCCAGAGATAGCTGAGCAACTGGCGCATTTCAGGTTCGGAAAGCTGCGGGACGGGCTGCATCATTCGGGGCGCGTGATTCCACATATCGACTGCGATCTCGGTCAGCGTCAGACTGTGCAGGCGGTCCTCCAGCGCCAGCTTGCCCACGTGGCATTTCACGCAACCCTTCGATTCGAATATGGCTTCCCCGCCTTCCCCCGAGGTAAATGAGAAGCGCGCGGGGATGCCGCGCGTTTCGGGCAGGCTTCGCAGATAAACAAGGATATCGCTGAGTTCCGGCGCGGTCAGCTTCTGCCAGGCGATCTTCCGGCGCGCGAAGGCTTCCCGCATGCGGCTGCTGTGGTCCCACATTTGTTGCACCAGGATCACGGGTTGCCCTAGCGATTCCCACTTCACCACTGGCGGAGCGCCCTCCGCCCGCGACTGGGTAATCCCATGACAACTCGCGCAGTGTCTGGTGGCGAACGCCTTCTTACCGCGCCCGGCATCGCCTGCTTTGTCGAAGAAACGGGTCGAATACAAGTAGGCGAAAAGGTCCGCGGCGTCGGACGGGCTTAGAACGGGCCGCTCGATTCCGGCTCCCTCCATGGCCGCCCACATCACCGGCGCGTGGTTCCAGATGGCGCTGGCCAGAAGCGCGGGTGTAAACCCGCGGTCCACCCGCGCGCCTAAATCCATGCCCATCTTTCCACCCTTGCCATTGACGCTGTGACATTGCACACAGCGCTGATCTTCAAAGAGCTTGGCCCCCCGCCCGGAATCGCCCGGAATCACGGGAGGCAGGGCGGCACTCGCGCTCCAAACCGTCAATACGCAAATGCAGAACTGTCGCATCAATGTCCATTGTCCTCGCGCATCGCTGGATACGCAACGTGTCGAACACCGCCGTCGTCCTCAGTTATGGCGTACCGTCCGCCGCCGCGCCCAGCTTCCACAAAATCTGCCGCAGCATCCCCAGCACCACCGGAGCATCGCGGGCGGTCAGGTTCAGCCGCCGCACCAGGCGGCGTACCTTGATCTCCGCCGAAGCCGCCGTTAGCGGTTTGATGTAACCGCTGCGTTCGAGTGCCTCCACCAGCATGGCGGTGATCTGCTCGGTATCGTGCGCGGCCGCCGCCTTTACCGCCTTTTCCGGACGCGTAGCCGCCGCACGCGGGTCGCGCGCCAATTCGTAAAGGCACACAGCCACTGCCTGGCCCAGGTTCATCGATCGATCCAAATCCACCGTGGAGATGCGCATCAACCAATGGCAGTGGCTCATGTCTTCGTTCGACAGGCCGAACTTTTCCGATCCGAACAGCAGTGCAACCGGTCCCGCCGCTTTGCGCATCAGACGCGCGCCCGATTCCAGCCGGCGCAGCGGATGTTGCAGCTCGCGATGGCCTACCGAAGTGGTTCCCACCACCAGCGCGCAATCCGCGACGGCCTCCGCGACGGTCTTGTACTCTTCAGCGGACGCCAATAACGGCGCGGCTCCCACCGCGGAACGCGCTTCGCGGAAAGCAACCTCGTAAGGATTCACCACGCGCAGCCGCGCGCAGCCGAAGTTGGCCATCGCGCGTGCCGCCGCGCCGATGTTCAACGGGTTTCGCGTCGCGACGAGCACCACTCGCAGCTCGTCTCGCAGAAAAAAATTTGCAGTTGGCGCGTCTCGATGCATTTTTCTCTTGACTTTTTTCTTGAACAACCTTATATATGAATCACATTGCGATTTTCGAATCGCAAAATTTGATGTTTAGGGAGAATCAATCGATGAAGAGCGCAACCAAGAAAGCCGCCCCGAAGAAGAAGGCGCCCGCGAAGA
>Ga0187871_10001366_pt1 | contig 21384 bp, 20 predicted proteins | sample June2016WEW_16_1_FD_132988 | JGI IMG/M metagenome (GOLD analysis project Ga0187871, IMG submission 132988) | Peatland microbial communities from SPRUCE experiment site at the Marcell Experimental Forest, Minnesota, USA - June2016WEW_16_10 | ecosystem: Environmental > Terrestrial > Soil >...
CCAGCGGGTGAGACTTGGCTCGAACCGCCGCCGGACAACACGCCCGCGTCGGCGTGCCCGCCGATCACCGCGATCGACCGAATCGTCGAGGCCTTCAGCGGCAATTGGCGATCGGCATTCCTCAGCAGCACCGCGCCCTTCTCTTCCACCTTCTGCGCGGCCTCAAAACCGCGGAAGACATCCACCACGTATGGCTGAGGCGGGCTGTCCACCACGGCGGAGGCGAACGCCGTTCGCAGAATGCGATGCACCATGTCGTTCAGCCGCGCCAGCGGAACGTCGCCGCGCTCCACCGCGTACTTGAGCGGTGTGCCGAAGAAATCGTCGCCGGGCATCTCCATGTCAAGTCCAGCGAGTGCCGCCGGCACCGTGCTGTGGGTCGCGCCCCAGTCGGAGATGACGAATCCCTTGAAGCCGAACTCCTTTTTGAGCACATCGCTCAGCAGGTGCTGGTTCTCACAGGCATAAATGCCGTTGATCTTGTTGTAGGAGCACATCACGGCTCCGATATCCGAGTTACGAAGTGCGATTTCGAACGGCAATAGATCGCTCTCGCGCATCGAACGCTCGTCAAGCACGGAGTTCACGAACATGCGCCCATCGTCCTGCGCGTTCACCGCGTAGTGCTTGATCCCTACGATCAGGCCCCGCGCCCGGGCGGCCTGCAACTCCTCGCGCACCATCAATCCCACCAGGATCGGATCTTCGCCCTTGTACTCGAAGGTTCGGCCACAACGCGGCTCGCGGGTCAGATTGACGCCGGAACCGAGCGACATGTTGAGACCGTGCGCACGCATTTCGGTTGCGATGGTCGAGCCCGTCTCAGCCGCCAGCGCTAAGTCCCAGGAGGAAGCCTCGGCCTCTGCCGACGGAAACGCCGTGGCGTAGCGACTCTTACCACCGCTCCCGGTCACGCCCAGCACAGAGTCGGAGATTTGCAGATCGGGCACGCCCAGGCGCGGAATGCCAGGAATGAACGCCCAGGGCTGCAACGCCCTAACTCCGGGTCCGGCTTGTGGCGGATCGAAGATCGCCTCCCAGCCCATGCCATGCACAAGCTGAATCTTCTCGTCGAGCGTCATCTGCTCGATCACCATGTCGGCCCGCACATCCGGGGACAAGCTGGCGTCAGCCCACGCCTGACGCCCGGGCGGGCGCGTCTCGGGAAGCTGAGCAAACACCCACGACGCCGTGGACAAGAGCGCCACAGCACGGACCGCCACACTCTTCGATTTAGGAAACATAACAAGACTATGCTAACGCCAGGGCCGACGAACGGCCGGTTCCCGGCGAAGACTCGTACTTTTGATCGAAGAAAGGGAGCGGGACGCGAGAGTGATCGCCGCGACGTTGCTGTCTCGCGGCGCTTTAATTGCGCAAAGTGGTGGCTGGCCAAAGATACGCCTGTACTCGCGGTTGAACTGGCTTACAGTCTTGTACCTCAGGCCGATGATCGGCGCACATGCACCCGGAAGTTATCGCGCGGCGTGACCGCGCCGGCCTGCAAGGCTGCGCGTCGGCGTCCCGGTGAAGTAGCTGCCCGCCGACGGTCCCGGTTTCATGGCACACCTGGAAGCTGCGCCGCCCGGCGTACCGCGCGCATCCCCATCCGCACGCCGTCGATCGCGGCGACGGACCACGGGGCGGCGCAGCCCGGACGCCCCGAACTATGGTCCGGCGCACCTGTGCGACGGCCATGCAGGCTGCGCGTCGGCATCCCCGCGAAGTGGTCGCTGCGCCGGCGGTCGCGGCGATGGACAAAGGGAAGGCGTGTTGGCTGCGGAGCCCTCGAGCCACGGGGCTGCGGGCTGAGCGGGGCTGGCGCGCCGAAGCTCCCCTGAATGGAGCAGTGCGAATTGCACTGCACAACCCGGTATGATGATCTTTCCATACGTCGAGTACTCCGCGTCCCGCGTGAAGCGTGCCGGAGACAGAAAGGTACATTGCAAGCCATGCTCAAGCACCCCCCGCCGGTATCCACCATGAAGGATCCCGTCACTTGGCTCTACCCCCCTATCGAGCCCTACCACACGGGCCGGCTCCAGGTCTCTCCGATCCACGAGATCTACTTCGAGGAAAGCGGCAACCCCTCCGGCAAGCCGGTGATCTTCCTGCACGGCGGTCCCGGCGGCGGTTCCGATCCCAAACAGCGGCGCTTCTTCCATCCAGAAAAATACCGCATCGTCAACTTCGACCAGCGCGGCTGTGGCAAGAGTACGCCCTATGCGTCTCTCGAAGGCAACACCACCTGGGACCTCGTCGCCGACATCGAGAAGGTCCGCGAGTTCCTCAACATTGAGCGCTGGCAGGTGTTCGGCGGATCGTGGGGTTCCACGCTCGCCCTCGCCTATTCCCAAACTCATCCCGATCGCGTCACCGAACTCGTCCTGCGTGGCATCTTCCTCCTCCGCAAGCAGGAAATCGACTGGTTCTACCAGCGCGGCGCGTCGGTCCTCTATCCCGACGCCTGGGAGCCGTATCTCGCCCACATCCCGGAGGCTGAGCGCGGCGATCTGCTCTCCGCCTACTACCGCCGCCTCACTAGCGATGATCAGGCCGTGCGACTCGCGGCTGCCAAGATCTGGAGCGGGTGGGAGGGCGCCACGTCCAAGCTCCTGCCCGACCCCGACTTCGCCGGCCACTACGAAGAGGATGAGTTCGCCCTCGCCTTCGCGCGCATTGAGGTTCACTACTTCTTCAATAAGGCTTTTTTCGAAACCGACGACCAGTTGCTGCGCAACGTGGCGCACATCCGCCACATCCCCGGCGTGATTGTGCAGGGCCGTTATGACGTCGTGTGCCCCATGGAAAGCGCTTGGGCGCTTCACCGTGAGTGGCCCGAAGCGGACCTGATCATCACCCCAGACTGCGGGCATAGCGCCTTCGACCCCCCGAACAGTCGCGCTCTCGTCGCGGCGACCGACAAATTCGCTTGAGGGTCGTGCAGGCGAGTCTTGTTGGGGGAAACCGCCCGCGCGCGCCGCGCGCATCCCCATCCGCACGCTTCCATCGCTCCATCGGAAGATGCTGTACTGTCGCCGATGAGGCTGAACAAATCGAATCTGGGCTCACTGTGCCGGCGGGAGCGCGGTATTCTGGGCCACATACAGCACGATGGCGATCCTCTCCGAGTCTTCCAGCCGGCGGGAGACCAGTACACCGCCGCCTTTTCGCAGAGCGGTGCTCCTCAGCGGAACCTCCGCGCTGCCCACTTTCAGGCGCACTTGCTTCAGTTCCACGTGCATCGCTTCGCCCTCAGCGGTTGGTCCGCTCGCGTAACTGACTTGGCCTTCGGCTTTGGAACCAGCCTTGGCTACAGTCACGCCGTCCACCTGAACATCGCTTGCCAGCACAAGCGAGATCGGTCCCCAATCTTTGGCCGTCTTGGAATTCAGGTCTTCCATCGAGATCAGGGATACCGGCATTCCTTCGCGCAGAATCGGACCGGACCGCGTCAAGGCCGTCTGTGGCACGTGGGTGGTTAACTTGCGCAACAGAAACTCTTCGAATAAATTGCCTGCCGCCCTACCGGCGAAACCGAGCAGGACGGTATGAAAGAGCCGCAGGCCGGTGCGCGAGCTGGCGGGATAGTACAAGGTCGAGATCTCGCCGGACGCCAGATCGCCCAGCACATCGCCATAATCCGGTTGCCAGTGCCCGTTATCGCCCTTGCACACGAATGCGGTCGCGAAGGCATAAAGCGCTCGCTTGCGGAAGCCGCTCTTGCCCTTGTAGAAGTAGCGAAGGTCCTGGTGAAGGACCGACTGCATGAGCACATGGCCGATGATGACGCCGTTGACCTCGTCGACGTAATCGGCGCCAAAGCGCTTCGCGTAGCCCTCCATTCCCTGACCCCACTGGTGGTAACTGTTCCGCGCCTGCTCGATGCCCGCGGCGATCACGCTGGACAGCAGAGTAACCGGATCGATAATGGTCTTCCAGCCGAGTTGGAATTTCTGCGCGGCATTCAGGGGCGCGGGATTCGGCTCATAAGTGACGAAGTAGTGCGGAAACACGCCCAGCAGGCGCTGCTTCTCCTCGGCCTTCACCTGCTCCACGGCCAGTTCGTGCGGCGGGAGACCGACATTCACGGTGCTGGAGTTGGGAGCCACCTGCAGTACGGCGGCGAGCGGCGGCTGGTTCTCGCCGGCGCGCACTACAATGTTTGCCGCTGTCCAAAGCGCAAACCCGTCGGCTGCGGCCGCGATCGTGTAGCTTCCCGGCTCGACGGCTGCGAAGTGGAAAGACCCGGTTTGGTCGGTCACCGTAGTACGCTTGCTCGTGGAAGCGCCACTCTGCAGTGTCACAACCGCACCCATCACCGCCAATCCAGAAGCGTCGGTCAGCGCGCCGACGATGGTTGCGGGCGCCTCTGGCCTGTTTGCATGCGGAGACTCGGCGTTTTGGGTCTCAGCCGCTTTAAATGAGGAGGGCAGATTGGTGGTTTGGCTCAAAGCCGTTTCCAGGAGAAGAAAGGCGATGCCGAGTGCTTTCCACATAACGCGAGTCCCCTCTCGCCATCTTAGAACACCTCGCTCGGCCATCGCGCCAAGTTCGCCGACTGAAGAAGATCGAAAAATCGCACGTCGAATTCCGCGTTAGTTAAGGCCGGCCGGTCGGTTCCGGCTAATTCCGCTGCTCTCGTTTGAGACACTTTCCGCAGGCGGTCGGGCGGGGCCTTCCCGCCGCGCATCCCCTCCGCACGCGGGCGGGCGCGGCGACGGACCGGGGGCGGCGGGCGCCGAGACGGGCTGGTGGGCATCCTGCACCAGGGGCGCACCCCGCGCGTCTCGGCGCCGCTCCCCGGCACAACCGCGACACGGGCGTGCAGGCTGCGCGCCAGCATCCCGGTAAAGTGGCCCCTCGTCGACACTCACGGATGATGTCGCGCTGGCAAATGACACGCCATCCCCCGACAAGTCCAGCCCGCAACCATGGATGGAGCGCCTTCCGCGCCGCGCGCATCCCCCGCGCGCCAACGGTCGCGGCGACGGAACACGGGCGGCGGGGGTGGGGGTGGGTGTGAAATAGTGTGAACAGCGAAAGCATGCAGGTTTGTTTTAGACTGAATGAGACCTGGAAGTCTCAAACAGAGATTCCGGCTTTGTCGATTCGGAGGTAGCGTCCATGTCGAAACTTGATCGGCGAGAGTTACTGAAGCTGGGTACGGCTGCGAGCGCCGTCATCGTCTCGCCCGCGCTTGCCGTTGCATCGCCGGCAGGGGAGCAGGCCGCCGTGAAGCCGCCCGCTTCCACAGCGCCGTGGAACGCGCGCTGGATCTGGTATCCGGGTCAGCTCGCCTGCCATCTGCACACCAACGTTTCGCGCGTCGCCTTCGAACGGGTGTCCAACATCGGTTACCCGGGCTTCTACCAGCGCCCCGAGTACGTGGCATGGTTCCGGCTTCGCCTGACCCTGGCCGTCGATACTCCCGTCCGCTGGGCCTGGCCGCTGGGCCGCACGCGCGTTCGGGTAGACGGTCGAGAAGGGGACATCAGCGTCAACCACCGCGTGCTGCCTGCGGGCCCCGTTGAGATCCTGGTCATCCAGGACATGATGCTCTCCCTGCCGTGCTTCCTGCTCGAAGGCGGGTACGTATCCACCGGCGACAGATGGGAAGCGAGCCTTGACGGCGAGCACTGGACTGCCGCAGAGTTCGCAGAGCGCCTTGCCTCGCCCAGTGCACTCCCCGACAAGGACATCGACGGACACCAACAACTGCTCCCACGCAAAGTCGCTCGCCTTTCTAAAGCGGGTGAGAGAACCGGCGGGTATGAACTCGGCAGTGGTGGGGAAGTGCTACTGGATTTTCATGAAATCGAGCTAGGCACGGTTGAGTTCACCGCCTCCGGCACGGGCGAGTTACAGGTGGCCGTTGGCGAGTCCATGGAAGAAGCCACCGCAACGGACGAATCGACGTTCGAGCAGGCACCGCTCGTACCCCTGCGGCTCGACTCCACCCGGCGTGCCTTCGTGCTGCCCGAACGGGCCATCCGCTTTGTCCGCTTCCACGCGACGCAAAGTTGCCGGCTCGAAGCGGTTAGCGTGAATGCGCGCATCTATCCGGTCGAGTACCGGGGATCGTTCGAATCGAGCGATGCACGTCTGAACGACATCTGGAAAGTGGGTGCCGCAACACTCCACACCTGCATCCACGACACCACCATTCTTGACGGCATCAAGCGTGACGCTCTGGTCTGGCTGTTTGATCAGAACATCGATTTCGACGCCGTCGATTGCGTCTTCTTCGATCCCGCCGTGGTGCGGAACACCCTGCTGACGCAGACACCGCCCGCTGGAGCCAGCCTGGACCGCATCGGCCTCTTCGAGTTGCTGATGTACTACGTCATCGGGTTTGGTCAAGACTACCTGACCCGCGGCGATGCATCTTTTTCGCAACGCTACCGCGCCAACGTAACGGAAGTACTCGACCTCTTCACACGCCTTCAGGACGAGCGGGGATTCATCTCGGCGCGCGCCTTCTCACCCAAGAAGACCAGCCCTGGGGGCCCCCAGGTGGAAGGCGTCGACTACCTCGGAGAGTACTTTCCGGATTGGGCTGCAAAGTCCGATCGCGGCGAGAAGCGCGCTACCGACCTGGACTGCGCCGGCACGCCCGCTTACGCCCAAATGCTCATCTTGCACTGCTTCGAGATCGGCGCCCTGCTGGCGCGCCAGTGGGGCGACACAGCCATCGCGGACCGCTATGCCGCCAACGCGGCGCACCTCCGCGCCAATATCACAGGCGTCTTCTGGGATCACACCAGGGGCGCTTTCATTAACGGCTTCGATCGCACCGGTACGCGAGACCCGCGCGTCTCCCCGCACGCCCAGACCTGGGGCATTCTGCTCGACCTTGTTCCCCAAGGAAAGACCGACGGGCTTTTCAGCGCGGTCTTTAACGACCCGCGCAGCCGCCCGCGCAACATCAGCATGCAGGCTTACTACGAGTTGATGGCGTACACTAAGGCGGGCCGCTTCCCGAAAGCCCTCGAATACCTGAAGAAGAACTGGGGCTGGATGCTCGATAACGGTTTCACGCGCTTCATCGAAGACATCCGCCCCGCTGACGGCCCGCGTGAGCGGCTCATGTTTTATGGCCGCCCGTACGGGCTTAGCCTGAACCACGGCTGGACCGGGGCCACTGCCGTCTCTCTACTCATGCGCGGTACCCTGGGTCTGCGAGTTGTCGAGCCGGGCTACCGCCTCTGTGAGCTACGGCCCAATTGGAAGATCTTCGATTGGGTGAAGGTGAGCATTCCCACGCCGCACGGAAGTCTCGCGCTCGACTACAACCGCGCCAAAGGGGCGGAGATACAAGTGCCCGGAGAGGTTCGTATCCGCGTGGTCGGCGAAAGCGGCACCGTGCAGGAGTTCGCCGGCCCCGGCCGGCACAAGGTCTGAACCGACGGGCCAGGCGACAGGCGCCCCAACCGCATTGCCATCCACGCAGCCGGCCGCAGCGACGCCCGCACGCCTCAATCCTCCATCGCTGGCCGCACACGCTCCGTCACCTCGGCCGCCGTCGCGTTTCCCTTCCGCCCGGCCCGCACCCCCATCTGCCCGCCGGCGGTCGTGGCGACGGACGACGGGCGGCGGGCGGCGGAACGGGGCGCCCGGATCTGGCGGCGCGAAGCGCGTTGTGGTACCCAACCCGGACAGCCGGCAGTCATCGCCCGGCGCACCTGCGCCACGGGCGTGCAGGACTGTGCGTCGGCATCCCGGTGAAGTGGCGGCCCGTGGACGCTAACGGATACGGCGCGTTCTATGTCCACGGGCATGGATCATCCTGACGCAACTCGCGAGGGCCGAGCACCGGCCTGTCAAACATCAGGTTGATCGAATGTCAGCGGTCACCTGTATGATCGCGCGGCGGAGCGCATAGAACGTGACGCCGCTCATGCACTTTGACGATCTGTCGGCTGGGAGGCGACTAATGACGAATTCGCAGACTTTCTCCACCGAGACAAGAACGCAGCCGAATCAGCAACTTCCGAACCCCCATCGCCCGACCAGGATGCATCGCCATGCAACCAAATGCAACACGATTTCGAGATTTGCGATGACGTTGCACCAGCCCCCGCCCGCCACCCGGGTCTGCACTCCTGCCCCTTGCCCCCCGACGTCCTCGAAGCCCCCAATCAACACCGGCAGTACCTCAATGTCCTCGACATGATCGAATCCATCGAAAAAACACCCGTCCCGAAAATCGAAAACATCGAAAACGACGACGCCCCCCAACCAGCCGCCCGCCATCCCAATGCTAAACTTGTGGAGGAGCGCCCCTGATGACACCGACTGCCGAACTGTGCCATTCTCTCTCCCAAGCCCGCGCGCAGACTGACAGCCTCTTCGGCCTGGTCGATCCCGCCGCGCTGTACGAGCGTCCCATCCCCGAGCGGCATCGCATCATCTTCTATCTCGGTCATCTGGAAGCGTTCGATCGGAACCTGCTCGGCCCCGCTCTCGACCTGCCTGCGTTTCATGCCGGCTTCGACCAATTGTTCTCCTTCGGCATCGATCCCGACTCCACCGCTCTGCCCGCGGACCAGCCCGCCGATTGGCCCGCCGAAAATGAAGTGCGCGATTACAATGCGCGCGTGCGCAACACGCTGGATGCGGCACTCGCGCATGCTCCCGAGGAACTGCTCCACGTGGCCATCGAGCATCGCCTGATGCACGCCGAAACCTTCGCCTACATGCTGCATCATCTGCCGTTTGAACAGAAGGTGCCGCCCGCATTTTCGACTGCTTCGTCCGGCCCCTCGCCCGAAACCCGCATGGTCGAGATCCCCGCCGGCCCGGCCACGCTCGGCCGCAAATATGGCGAGGGCTTCGGCTGGGATAACGAGTTCGACCTGCACCAGGTGGACGTTCCGGCTTTCGCCATCGCGCAACACAAAGTTACCAACGGCGGCTATCTGGAGTTCGTCGACGCCGGCGCAGCCCCGCCCCATTTCTGGGTCCGCCGCAAAGACGAGTGGTTCTATCGCGGCATGTTCGCCGACATTCCGCTGCCCCTCGATTGGCCCGTCTACGTCTCCTACGACCAGGCGCAAGCCTACGCCCAATGGAAGGGCAAGGCGCTGCCCACCGAGCCGCAGTTCCACCGCGCCGCATACCCTGCCCAAAACCCTTATGGGGCAGGCTCTCAGCCTGCGGCGGCATCTCAGGCCGCCCCGCTCTTCGCTCGCGAAAACGTGGATTTTCGAAGCTGGGATCCCGAACCAGTCAGCGCCTCCCCGCCGAATCGTCTCGGCCTCTCGCAACTGGTCGGCAACGGTTGGGAATGGACCGCCACGCGCTTCGAGCCGTTCCCGGGTTTTCAGCCGCTCTCTTTCTATCCCGGCTACTCTGCCAACTTCTTCGACGGCCAGCACTATGTGCTCAAGGGCGGTTCGCCGCGCACCGCCCGATGCCTGCTGCGCCCCAGCTTCCGCAACTGGTTCCGCCCGGCGTACCCATACATCTATGCAACTTTCCGGCTCGTTGAAAACTAATCGGGATTTGAGCGCGTTTGCTAACGACGTGCGCGAAGGACTATGTCAGCAGGGGCAGAAACAGCTACCCTGCCAGTATTTCTATGATGATGTCGGCTCGGCCCTTTACGAGGCCATCACGGTTCTGCCCGAGTACGGCCTGACGCGCGCCGATACGCGGCTAATCCGGCGTCTGGCCCCCGAGTTGGCCGCCCGCTTCGAAGCGCCGGTGGCCGTCGCCGAACTGGGCAGCGGCAGCGGCGCGAAAACGCGGCGCATTCTGGAATCGCTCGCGCGCCGCGCAACCGTGGAATACTATCCCATCGATCTCTCGGCCTCCGCGCTAGCCCGCTGCGCCCAGGAGATGGCCGCCTTTGCCGAAGTCCACCCCATCGCGGAATCTTATTTCAACGGCCTGCGCCAGGCGGTCTGCGCCAGACTCCCCGGCCAGTCGCTGCTGGTCCTTTTCCTCGGCAGTACGATTGGAAATTTCGTGCGCACCGCCGCCCAGGACTTCCTCCATCAGGTGCGCGCCTGTCTCATGCCCGGGGACGCTTTGCTGCTCGGCACGGACCTGATCAAGCCGGTCGCCCGCATGCTCCCGGCCTATGACGATCCCGCCGGTGTCACCGCCGCCTTCAACCGCAACCTGCTGGCGCGCATCAACCGCGACTTGGACGGCAACTTCGCCCTCCGCAATTTCGCGCATGAAGTGCGCTGGAATCAACTCCACCGGCGCATCGAAATGCATCTGCGGTCGCTCAAAACACAGCGCGTCTCCATCCGCGCCGCCGGTTTCGAGTGCGAACTGCGTAAGGACGAAACCATCTGGACCGAGTCCTGCCAGAAGTTCCACGCCGAAGAGGTTCGCGAGATGGCCGTGGCGGCGGGCTTCGAGTGTCCGGTGCAATGGCTCGATGAGACCTGGGCCTTCGCCGAGAGCCTGTTGACCGCGTGAGCGCCGTCGTCGAGTTTCGCGCGGTGTCATATCGTATCGGCGCGCGCGAGGTTCTGAAGTCCCTGACCCTTTCCGTCGAGGCCGGCGAAACATTGGTGTTGCTCGGCCGCAGCGGTTCCGGCAAAACCACCGCGCTCAAAATGGTGAATGGCCTTCTGTTTCCCAGTACCGGCGAGGTGCTGGTCGATGGCAGGCCCACTTGCGGCTGGGACCCCGTGCGGCTGAAGCGTCGCATCGGCTACGTCATTCAGGAGATCGGATTGTTTCCGCATTACACGGTCGCCGAAAACGTCGGTGTCGTGCCACGCCTGGAAAACTGGGACGCGCCCCGTATCCGCGCTCGTGTCGAAACGTTGCTTCGCCAGGTGGGTCTCGACCCGGAGCAGTTCGCCGCACGCTATCCGGCGCAGCTCTCCGGCGGCCAGCGCCAGCGCGTAGGCGTAGCGCGGGCGCTGGCGGCCGATCCCTCCGTGCTGCTGTTCGACGAGCCCTTCGGCGCAGTCGATCCCGTCACGCGCCTCGACTTGCAAAAGCAGTTCCTGGACCTGCGGCGCGATCTGGGCAAGACCGCCATCTTCGTTACGCACGATGTGCGCGAGGCGCTGATGCTGGCCACGCGCATCGCCCTGCTACGCGATGGAGCGCTCGAGTTGCTGGCCACGCCGCGCCAGTTCCTGGACGCCACCGATCCTGAGGCCCGTGCCTTCCAGGCCTGTCTCGACTGGAAAGTGGACCCCCAATGAAAGCCATGTGGGGCAGCCTCTCAGGCTGCGGCGGCCTCTTAGGCCGCCCCGCACCAGCAATCCTCTGGACAGGCCCCTCCACCCTGCCCGCCGAAATCGCCCAACTGACCCTCGAGCATCTCACGCTGGTGCTCGTCTCCATGGCCATCGCCATCGCCGTAGCCGTGCCCGCCGGCATCCTGATCACGCGCCGCGCCGCATGGCGTCCCTGGGTCCTGGGATTCGCCAACGTCATGCAAACCATCCCCAGCCTCGCGCTTTTCGGCTTTCTGATCCCCGTGCCGCTGATCGGCGGCATCGGCAAGCGCACCGCCATCGTGGCCCTGGTGCTCTACGCGCTGCTCCCCATCTTGCGCAATACGCTGGTAGGCATCCTGGGCGTGGACTCCGCCGTGCGGGAATCCGCGGTGGCCATGGGGATGACCGGAAGCCAACTCTTGTGGCGCGTCGAGATCCCCCTGGCCGCGCGCACCATTCTGGCCGGCATCCGCGTCGCCACCGTCACCACCATCGGCACCGCCACCATCGCGGCAGCCATCGGCGGCGGAGGCTTGGGCGTCTTCATCTTCCGCGGTATCGCCTCGGTGGACACCGCCCAAATCCTGGCCGGCGCCGTGCCCGCCGCGTGTATCGCGCTCGCGGCCGACGCCGCGCTGGGCTTGCTGGAGCGCCGCTGGAGGAATTAGTGGGGCAGGCTCTCAGCCTGCGGCGGCCTCTCAGGCCGGCTCTTTTTGGTTGTGCGGCTACGCTGCTCTGCGGGGCAATCCCGTGGCGGGCATTCTTGCCCGCAGCCGGCTCTTAGCCGACTCGGCGAGCAGAGCTCGCCCAAGATTCCAGGTGCCAGAGACGCTCCCGAAGCAACCGCCTCTCGCTCAGGCCGCCAACGCGCGCGCGCTTGATTGTGGCCGCCTATTGGCACGCCGAAAACCTAAACGAAAACAGCCGCGTAGCCCACTCCAGAGCGCCGCTGCCGCCCATGTACTCGCCCGTGTACCACATCGTGCAGTCGTCGGCCGGATCCACACTCATGCTCGTGTAATCGCCCCAACGCGCGCCGCTCGACTGCGAACCGCTCCCGCTATAAACAGTGGCCTCCGCCCCCAACTCGTTCAACGGATCGCTGGACACTCGTCCGGCGTAGCGTATACCCGGGTACACGCTCGCACTGGAAACGCTGTAGCCTATCGCGATGTCTCCCATCTTGTCCATGGCGATGCTGCCCATCCAGCGGTGCGTAGTGTCGGGGGAGTAGGTTCCTTGCTGGTACACCGTCACGCTCGTGCCCGGATTGCGCAGCTCATACCACCGAACGGCGGTCCTCGAGCTACTCCCCGTGCCCACCGTCACTGAGTATGTGGCTACCAGGGACTCGTAAGGGCGAGTCGCCCCAGGGAAGTAGCGATACGCCAGGCGGGGCATCAGGTCGTTGCCGAATACTTCCAGCAACTGACTGGTGGAGGGCTGCGGGATAGCGGCGACGCCGAATGCGGGAGCCGGTCTATAAGCCCCTACGTCGATCGTCGTCGGCCCTGTGAAAGTAGAGTTCGCCGGGGTGGTGAAGTCCACATGGAAACGGTACAGGTACAGGGAGTTCGAGCCCGCCGGGCCCTGGATCAGGTAATAGTTCGGCGATCCCGCGGGCGGTGGATTCGTGCCATCCAGGTCTGACGGCGCCATTCCCATGGAGGCTGGTATTTTCGATCTGGAAACACTGCATCGTGGCGGTCTGGCCGGCCAGCATCTGCTGCCTGTCGGCCGCGCAGGCCTGCGGACCAACATAAGTCGTACTGTTGGTATATATCCACTGCGCAAGATAGTACCCGTCCGGCCACACTCCCACTTGTTCGTTGGTCCCGCTCCCTCGGGCCTGCACCTGAAACGCATAACGGTTATAAGTGCCGGTCGCGTCGCCGCTGGTCGAAACTGCAAAACAGATTACGTACGGATTGCCCAGCGTGTGGATATTCACCAGCCAGCGTCCGGCCTGCTTATCGTAGACCACCACCGGATCGGCGATGTCGGCTGCCGTGGAGCACGATGCGTTAAACCCGGACCAGAGGCTGCCAAGGAACGTGGGACCCAGCGTCGGCGCGCCGGTGGCTTTGTCGAAAACAGCCAGTTGCAGGTTCACCGTTTCCACAATCTGCGTGGCGCCCACTGATGCATTCGGATCGGGGGGCGCACCGCCGATTTGAAAACTCCCCTGCGGACCGATGAACCCGCTTCCCAATCCAAGCAGATTCATTCCCGGAGCGGTCTTCAGCTTTGTGCCGGCCGTCAACTGCGCCACCCCATCGGCTTGCGCCACAACCGGCCCGCCCCCTTCTGCCGCCTCCCACAACTCCTCTCGCTCGTCAGCCGTGATCACGGTGGCCGATGGGAATGCCAAGCTGCGCAGCGGAAGTGAAACATCGTGCTTCAACTCCCGAATCACACTCCCGTGCGCCGCCAACCCCGGTAAAGCCCAGACGAAGAACAGCGCGAAACCCCCGCGGAATGCCAGTTGCATATCTCAGTAGTATATAGGTGCCCCGTCTGGCGCAAGTTGACATTGACTGATCCAGGCATTAGCGAGACAATTTGTCTTAGCGCATGAAGACGGGCTACCTCGCTCTTCTACTCGCGCCGCTGACTCTGTTGGTGGCCGGAGCGCCATCTGACGCACTTGCGCCGGCCGCTGTGCCGGAGGCCGAAAGGGCGCTGTTTGCGGCTCGGTACGATCAAGCCGCCGAACTTTACTCGAAGCTACTGCGCGACAATCCTGCGTGGGCGCACGGTTATTACGGCATCGTGCGCCTTGAAAGTCTCGGAGACGAGAATGGCGTTAGCTTCGGCGGAATCCTCGGCATGCCGGTTCTGTCGCAAATGAGAATGACCATCGATTATCGCAATGGAGCGGTGCGTTTTGAAAGGACCACACGATGATGACACGTTACCTCGTCTGTCTCTGTGTAATGGCGGGCCCGTTCGGCAAGCCGGCCCGCGCGCAAAGCATCACAGCGGAACAGGTGCTCGACAAAGTGCGCTCCGCCTACGGCTCGTTGAAGACCGTACACCTGCTGGCCGAAAGAGATGAGACCATCTATCTCGACGGCCGCGAGTCGACCAGTTCGTCGGAGTGCGAACTGGCGACCGGATCGGGCAATCGTTATTACGCGCGATTCAGGCCGGCCAACGAGGATGCCATCGTGGCAAGCGATGGCAACAACATCTGGCGCGTGCTGGCGTCCAGGAAACAGTGGACCAAGGTATCGGGCGCGGCGCTCGACAGCGGCGGCGATGAAGAAGAGAGCGGGAATGCGTCCACCAATGACCTGCACGGCGTGATGCAGAGCATCCTGCTCTACCACTTTATGGCGCTGGCCAAGACCGCGCGCGACCCGGTCATCCTCAAGGAGGAGGATTTCAAGCTCGGGCACGCCAAGCTGCATGGCTATCTTGTGCGCGGGCACAACGACCAGTCCGCGTTCGAGCTGCTGGTGGATCGGCAAAGCTTCCTGGTGGTACGCGCCAAGGAGCAACGCAAATCGCCGCAGGGTGTGATGGAGGTCGTCACCCGTGTGAAGCAGTTGGATTTCGACCCGGCCGCGGGCGATTCGCTGTTCGCTTTCGAGCCCAAGCGCGGCTGGAACGAAGTGGAGATGCTGGTGCTTCCCGGCGAGCAACGCATGGTGCTGACCGGCGAGCGCGCCGCGAACTTCACCCTGAAGACCCTGGACGGAGAGCCGGTGGCGCTAGGGAGCCTGCAGGGCAAAGTAGTGGTGCTCGACTTTTGGGCGACTTGGTGCGGGCCGTGCCGTGAGGAGCTGCCTATGGTTGAGAAGCTGCGCACGGAGTTTGGCGACGCCGTCCAGTTCTACGGCGTCAACGACGAAGACACGCCCACGGTGAAGAAATTCGTCAAGGACAAGAATCTGCACATGCCGGTTTTGCTCGACTATAAGCGCGAGGTGCATGTGCGATACGGCGTGCGCGCCATTCCTACCCTGCTGATCATCGGCCCCGACGGCGTGATCCGCCAGCATTTTATCGGCTCTCGCAGCGAACCCGCGCTGCGCCAAGCCATCCAGACGGTGTTGGAGGGCAAGGCGTAACGCCTCAGCTTGCTAAAAACCCCAGCGCGATCCCGCACTGGCCCAGATAGTACGTGCTCCACACCAGATAATCGTGCAGCGGCACGGGCGTCTTGAATTTGTGGACCGCGAGCAACGCATCCGAGATCAGAAACAGAATGGCGCCCACCGCCACCCAGGGTTGCCGGAAGCGCGCCAGAATCGCGGCCGACACCATGGTCGTAAGAGCGCAGACATAGACGACCACCGGCACTGCCAGTGCGCCGGCGGCAGGGACGATCCATACCGCTAGCGTGATGCTCGAAACCATAATCAGGAGCACCGCCGCAAGGTGCGCCGGATCGAGCCGGATTCCCGGAGTCCGATTCCGCGCGAACAGGCAGATATAGGTGAGATGCGCCAGGAGGAACGCTCCCAAACCGAACGCAAACAAGCGCGGGTCGAGGTCCAGCAGGACGTCGCCCGCCGTCGAAAACGCGAGACCCAGCGCCAGCACTCCGGCGTCGCGCCGCACGCCCCGCGACCGCAGCGCCAGCACGGCCAGTGCGCCCACCGCGCATCCTTTCACCAGCGCGCTGCCGGCAAACGGCTGCCATCTCTGGGTGAGCAAGTAGAAGATGCTGGTTGCGGCCGAGATGTACAGCAGCGGGCGGGAGCGCATGGCTCGCAGTATAGCGCGGAAAACAACGGTAAACTAACTCGGGTATTCACCCAGGGTTAAGGTACGATTGAGAGCGTTGCTTGCCGGCCGAAAGGCAACTAGAATTGATCCAGATAAGCCGGAATTCATGCCGATTCTACTCTGGATTTTCGTGCCCGGATTCACGTCGGCCGGCGCGGCGCTGTTGATTTGCTTCATGATGCGCTGCCGCATGGATGAAGCGATCGCGCACGAAAGAGGTGCGCTGGCGGAGCTGCAGAGCGCCCTGATCGTCCAGCGCCAAACGCTCGAAAGCGCCATAAGCGACGCGAAAGCCGAGGCGAAGCGCGCGGCATTCGACGAATTCCTCAATGATTTCCGGGTGGAACAGCGGCAGTATGTGCGCAACAGCAGGCTGTTCTTCATGACCCGCAAGACGCTGGTGCTGCGCGAGCGCATGCTGTTCCGTAACCTTCCGCTTTCTAATTGGGTGGAACACTGCGTGACGCTGGACGAAAGCGTGGGCGCGGCGTACCCGTCTCGGGGCCTGACCATCGAAGCTACACTGGGTACTTGAAGCGGCTCATCATCCGCCCGGGCGCCATGGGCGATTTTATCGTCTCCATTCCAGCCATGGAGTGCCTGCGCGCCGGGTACCTGGAAGTCTGGTCCGCGCCGCCAAATGTGCCGCTGGCTGCCCGCTTCGCGGACCATGCCCGGTCCCTCGCTTCCACCGGTCTCGATCTGCTCGAGCTGACCGGCCCCAGCCAACCGCTGCTCGAAACCCTGCGCGGGTTCGATTCCATCGTTTCCTGGTATGGCGCCAGTCGGCCGGAGTTCCGCGAAGCTGTCGCCGCGCTGCGGCTGCCGTTCCAGTTTTTCCCCGCGCTGCCGCCCGTTGGACTCGTCTCGCATGCGGCGGACTTCTATCTGGAGCAGGCGAGCTCCGTCGCACCCTGCGCGAGCGACGGCATCCCGCGCATTGCGTGCCATGCCACCCGCGCCAACTTCGCCGTGATCCATCCGTTTGCCGGGAGTCCGCGGAAACGCTGGCCGATCGAATGCTTCCGTGAATTAGCCTGGCGGCTGACGCCCCATATGCCGGTCGAGTGGTGTGCCGGCCCGGAGGACGAACTGCAGGGCGCCCGGCGTTTCGAAGATCTCTACGATCTCGCCTGCTGGCTGGCCACCGCGCGGATCTATATCGGTAACGATTCCGGCCCCACCCATCTGGCCGCGGCCGTAGGCACGCCGGTGGTGGCCCTGTTCGGGCCATCGGACCCCGCCGTATGGGCGCCGCGCGGGCCGCACGTAGCCATCGCCGCGGCGCCTACGCTGGACGCCATCGCGGTCGAGCGAGTCGCGAGCCTGGTGTGGCAGACATTGGAAAACGCGCGACCGTGACGTTGTCAGCGTGTTATCATCCGTCGCATGTTCTGCCACAAATGCGGTACCCAAGTCAGCCCGGATGTTCAATTCTGTCCCACCTGCGGAACGTCGCTCGCGGTGGGCGCTTCGAGTCTGGGCGGCGCGCCGGCGGTCGCCTGGACGCCGCCGCCAATGGTCGAGGTCCATGCCGGACGCTGGATTAGCGAAGGCTGGGCGCTGGTGACGGCGGATCTGGGCAACTATGTGCTGCTGGCCCTCATCTTCCTGGTGCTGAGCTCGGCGGTGCCCGTGATTTTGCAAGGGCCGATGATTGCCGGGTTGCACATTTTCACCATGAAAAAGCTGATGGGCCGCCGCGCCGAATTCGCCGACCTCTTCACCGGCTTCAACTACTTTGTGCCCACGCTGGTCGCTTCCATAGTGATCGGGCTCTTTGTCTTCGCCGGGACACTCGCGTGCATCATCCCCGGCCTGGTAGTGGCCGCCATGTACAAGTTCACCTACCTGTTCATCGTCGACAAGCGCATGGATTTCTGGCCGGCCATGCAGGCCAGCCACGCCGTGGTCAAGCGCGACTACGCCGGCTTCACGCTGTTTCTGATCCTGATGGCGCTGGTGAATATTCTCGGCGCGCTGTGCTGCATCGTGGGCTTGCTCGTCTCCATACCCGTGACCTTCGCCGCCATCACGGTGGCGTATAAGGAAATCGTGGGCTTCGAGCAGCGCACAGTGGACGCGTTGTGACGCCTTCGGTCATGCGCCGCGCCGTGGCGGCGATTGCCCTGTTCGCCGCGTTGTGCTGCTTCAGCGTGCCCGCCGAACCCTCCGTGCGGCTCTGCGGATTCCACTGGCTCACCGGACGGCCTTGCCCGCTTTGCGGTCTTACGCGCGCGCTGTTCGCGCTGGCCAAAGGGCACTGGGCGGATGCGATGCACTTCAACGCGCTCAGCCCGCTGGCCTTCGCCATGCTGTTCGCGCTGTTCTGGAATAGCCGGATGCGCGAGTGGCTCTGGAAGGCCGGGGTGGCCGCGTTTGCGGCCTATGGCATGTGGCGCGTTCTTTAGAGGGTCAGCCGCCACTCGTTCAAGCCTTCGACGATGACGCGGTCGAGCCAAGCGGAGAACCGATTCTGCGCTGCGGCGAGGTCTTCCTCGTAGTTAATCAGGAAGGTGCCATCTTTGACGACTATGGGTTCCGCGTCCTGGACGAGTAAGTAGGCGACCACGCCTACAATCCCGTGAAAACGCGGTCCTAGAGCCTGGAATGAGAGCGCAACCACGTCGTTACGTCCTGTGATGAGCCCTAGTTGGGCCGTGATGCTGTATTCGTTGAAGTCGGCGGTCTGGCCCGCGGCGTAAACGGCCTTCGCGTTGGTACCAGCGCGCGGTTCGGCGACACCTGTCCCAAAAACGAATCCTTTACCGAGACTGCCGATCTCTTGTTCCAACTCCTGAGCCACCCTCTGGAAGCGCTGCATCGCAGACTGATGCAAATTGGCGGCGGTGTGTTTTGCTTGAAGCCACTCCCTTAGGGACAGCTTGCCACGCTGCAGCAGACGATCGCGGGCTGCGACTATAGCGTCGTGCGGCGACGTGATCGGCCGGACGTCGTAAGCAACTTCAGACGCTTGGATGAGGGCGTTTCGCTGGGCCTCGACGAACATCGCGACCAGTGGTCGCAGATCCTCAGCGTCGGCTTTCTCCAATGCCTCAATGTATCGAGCCCGGTCGTCCCTCCTCACAACCAACGGAAACCAACCAGCCTTGATGAACGCTAGACTCGTAATGGCGCGGGCCACGCGTCCGTTTCCATCCGCGAACGGGTGAACCTGCGCGAAGCGATGGTGCAGCCAAGCAGCTTCCACCTCCACCGGTACGGCCTTTGCCTCATGCTCGGTGTGCATTCGCAAGAGTTCGTCTATCTCGGACGCGACATGCTCCGGAGGGCAATACTCATGTACAGACCCATCCTCCCGTGACGGGTTATTTGGGGCATCCTTGTACCGACCCTTTTCGAGCCGCTTCTCGAACGCCTGGCCGAACTGATCCACCACTGTATACGTATCCTGATTGCGCAACAGCGCAGCATGCAGTTCCTTTACGTAGCCGGTCGAAAGCTGCCGCTGCCCCCCAACAAAGTCAAACATGCCCTCCAAAGCATCGTAGTGATCCTGAATGATCCGCCCGACCAACTCGGGGTCTCGATTCGTGGCGCCGTGCGGAATTAAGGCTGCTTCGATCCCTTTCTCTATGAGCGTGCGCGTGATGCCGCGATCCAACGTATAGACGCCCTCAATGATGCCCGTCTCTATAGCCCATTCGCGCCGCAGCCGCTTCTCAAACTCGTCCAGCGTGCCGAACTGGATCATCTCGTCCTTCTGGTTCGCCCAGACTCGCTTGAGAGACTCCAATTCTCCGTCGGTGAGAGACTTCGGATCCTCACCCAGATCGGTGATCGGGTGCCACTTATACGCAACGGGCATATCTCATTATGCCCCGCACGCACGTTGCAGCGCGCCGCCCAGCTTCTCCAACTGCGCGCCCTCCGGCTTCCGCCCGTCCGCGGTCACGTAGAAGACATCGATCGCCTTGTGCGCCTCGGTATCGATCAGCACCACTTCGATATTGCAGCCTTCCGCTGAGATGGCGGAAGCCAGATCGTAGAGCAACCCCGGCCGGTCCTGCGCCACGATCTCGATCAACGTCGCGCTGTCGGACGCCTCCGGGTTGAACGAAACCGTGGGAGTCACCTCCGAGGTGCGGCTGGGAGCGGCGGGTTTGCGGCGGTTCTGCAGGAGCTGCCTCACATCCAACCGGCCCATCACCACGCGCTCTACTGTGACGCGCAAACGGTCCATCTCGGTGGGGTTCAACTCCAGCGTGCGCGTGGGATCGGCGAAAGTGAAGGTGTCCAGCACCGTGCCCTGGCTGTTCGAAAACGCCTCCGCCTTCAGAATATTCATGCCGAAACTGGAGAGCGTGCCGGCCACCGACGCGAACAGAAACGGCCGGTCGCTGGTCACCAGCGTCAGGCGCCACGCGGCTTCCACCTTCTCCAGCGCCACGGCCACGCCCCGGTGGCGGAAGAGGCCGTCGAGCTCCAGGTGCGCGTCGATCTCCTCTGCCGTATGCGTGCGCGCGTAGCGCGTCGGCAGGCCCGCCAGAAAGGCGCGCTTCTCGGGCGACTCCGACGGGCCGCTCACAATGCGCGACGTCTCCAGTTCGCGCGTCAGCTCGTTGTAAGCCAGCAGATAGAGCTGCCAGAGCACCTCCGCGCGCCAGGGTGTCATGGCGGATGGATTGACCGCGCTGATGTCCGCGTAGGTCATCAGCGTCAATGCCTTCAGGCGTTCCAGCGTTTCCACGCGCGCGGCCATGTGGCGTGCGGTGGCCGTGTCCTGCAAGTCCCGCGAGTTGATCACGGCCGACATTTCCAGATGCTGCCGGATGAGGAAGCTCACCAGGTCGCGCTCCGCCCGCGGCATCCCGATGCGCTCCAGGGCGGGCTCGGCCGCGCGCAGCGACGCTTCGGCGTGGGCCCCGTTCCCGGCCGCTTTGCCTACGTCGTGAAACAGCAGCGCGCAGAGCAACAGCGCGGGCTCTTCCATTTCCGACAGCAGATCGGCGTAACGCTTGACGGCCGGCTCGCGGGTTCCGCGCAAGCCCGCCAGAACCTGCAGCGTCACCAGCGTGTGCTCGTCCACCGTGTAGCGATGATAGAAGTCGCGTATCACCAGGCACTCGATCTGCGCCATTTCGGGAAAGATGGCGCGCAGCACGCCGGTATCGTGCATGCTCCGCGCGGCCTCGGCGGCGTAGGGCAGTGAAAGGATCTCCTTCAGCGCCGGCCAGACGGGCCGCGGCGTGGAAAACCATTCTTCTAATTGCGGCGCGGCGGCGGCCACCCGCTGCTCGGTCGCCGTGGATGGGCGAATGCCGTGGCGCGCCACGAACTGAAACAGGCGCAGCGCCAGCTCCGGATCGGCCTCCAAGGCATGCGGCGCGCGCAGGTGAACCCGTTCGCGCGCCACGCTGAAATCCGCGTTCGAAAGGCGCGTGCGCCAGTCCTTGAATTGCGCAAACAGCGAACTCGATTGCGCCTC
>Ga0187871_10001368_pt1 | contig 21369 bp, 20 predicted proteins | sample June2016WEW_16_1_FD_132988 | JGI IMG/M metagenome (GOLD analysis project Ga0187871, IMG submission 132988) | Peatland microbial communities from SPRUCE experiment site at the Marcell Experimental Forest, Minnesota, USA - June2016WEW_16_10 | ecosystem: Environmental > Terrestrial > Soil >...
GCATCCCCCAGTACTGTCAAGCTGACAGTTTCATACGCACGGATGCGAGGCTCCCGTCGCCGGTCCATAGGAGCCTTATCGGTACGGCCGGATCTTGTTTGAGCTTTATTTGAGTCTGGGGGCGAATAGCTTCTCTGAAACAGTGGGATGGCGCAAGAGTCAGACTGATTAGGTGCAATACCAACCGATTGAGGACCATGGTGTCATCGGGAACCTGCGTACTGCGGCTCTGGTGGCAAGGGATGGATCCGTAGACTGGTTCTGTTTTCCACGCTTTGACTCACCGAGCGTCTTCGCATCTATTCTGGATGCTAAGAAGGGTGGCTACTTTCGAATCTGCCCGGTCACCGTTTGGTCAAGCGCCGGCGAAGTATCCCGCAAACAGTTCTATTGGCCGGATACCAACGTCCTGGTAACACGATTTCTTGCCGCCGAAGGTGTGGGGGAGATCATTGACTACATGCCGGTTGCCGGATCGCACTCAACGGCTGGTTTTGAAGGGTTGATTCGGACCGTTAAAGTAATGCGCGGAAGCATGCAATTCCGCATGGAATGCCAGCCTGCTTTTAACTACGCGCGGGACCAGCATCGGACGGAAATATTGCAAGGTGGCGCAAAGTTCCATTCGCGCGATTTGCACCTGGGATTGGGTTCGGGAGTTGCCCTGCGGCGCTTGGGAAAAGGCGTGATGGCCGAATTCACGTTGCAGGAGGGCCAGAACACCAGCTTTCAGTTGCAGGGCCTGGCGCCCAAAGGCGGCGAAGAGAAGATGGTTTGGCTGGAACAGGAATGTGACCAGGTGTTTCGCCAGACGATCGAGTATTGGCGTAATTGGATTTCGAAATGCACCTATCACGGCCGCTGGCGTGAAATGGTGCAACGCTCCGCGCTGGTCTTGAAGCTGCTGACGTATGAACCCACCGGGGCCATCATCGCGGCGCCAACCTGTAGTCTTCCGGAAAGCCCGGGTGGGTCTCGCAACTGGGATTATCGTTATACCTGGGTCCGCGACGCCGCTTTCACGGTGTACAGTCTGCTGCGCATCGGTTTTCGAGAGGAGGCAATGCAGTTTGTCTCGTTTCTGGATGCGCGCTGCCACGAAATGGATCGAGGTGGATCGCTGCAGGTGGTTTACGGTATCGATGGGCGCCATGAGCTTCCGGAAGAAACTCTGGATCTGGAAGGCTACAAGGGGTCGCGGCCCGTCCGGATCGGAAATGCCGCTGCCGAACAACTGCAGCTGGACATCAACGGCGAGCTGTTGGACTCCATGTATCTCTTCAATAAACACGGCGCCCCGATTTCCTACGATCTGTGGGTTTATCTCCGCAGGCTTACCAATTGGGTCTGCGAACATTGGCAAGACCAGGATCACTCCATCTGGGAAGTGCGCGGCCGGCCGAGTAACTTCGTGTACTCCAAAGTGATGTGCTGGGTGGCTTTGGATCGCGCGCTACGGTTGGCCAGCAAGCGTGCGTTTCCGGCGGACTGGCGGCTTTGGATGAGAACGCGCGACAAGATCTATGAAACTGTGATGCGGCGCGGCTGGAACAAAAAGCAGCACGCCTTTGTGCAGCGCTATGATGGCACCGCGCTCGACGCATCCTGCCTTCGAATGCCGCTGGTTTTCTTCACCGGTCCCAACGATCCGAGAATGCTTCAGACCATTGACGCGATTAACCGACCACCTCGCGACGGAGGCCTGGTGTCCGATGGATTGGTTTTTCGCTACGACGTGAAGGAAACTTCGGACGGATTGCAAGGCACGGAAGGAACGTTCAACCTTTGCAGCTTCTGGCTGGTGGAAGCCTTGACGCGCGCGGGCCGCACTGATCCAGGCCGGTTGCAGGACGCGCGCCTTCTGTTTGAACAAATGTTGGGCTACGCGAATCACTTGGGTTTGTATGCGGAACAACTCGGCCATCGTGGCGAGGCGCTCGGAAATTTTCCTCAGGCGCTGACGCATCTGGCGCTGATCAGTGCGGCGTACAACCTGGATCAGTTTCTGGATGGAAATCCTGCGGCCGAGGATTGACCGGCTATCTAGCTCTTGAGAGGCAGGTAATCTCCCCAGTGACACATTTTAGGACACTATGGCGTCTCTTTCATGACGTGCCGATAACCGTGACAGACTCACGAAAGGCATCTGGAGGACGCCCATGAGAGTGTACCGAATAAAGAATGCAGTTCGCGCAGTGGTTATTGAAGAAAGCCGCCACAGGCTAACCGAACTTCCGGCCGGCGCCGTGTTGTCACTGACAAACGTAGAGCCTGATTCCAATGGCATGATTGAGGGAACCTCGGGCGAACGCACCGCGCTTGTATTTCTCAATGATCTAGAGGAGCGGGCGGAGCTGATGAACATTAGGATTCCCTCGGCGGCGGTTCGGGTGGTGCCGGGAATTTCTCAACACTAGATGTGGGGCAGGGCCGTGCCCTATAGGCGCTAACTTAACGGTAGCGTCAGAGCTTCCCAGAGCGCCGTTCCTGCCCGATTTGTTGATGCGAAGGTTTGTCAACAGAAATCGGAAATGCTGCGGTTGCGCTTTTTCCGCGCAGCGCATCAGCGGACACTGGCGCGTTTATCGTTCCTCATGGTTACGCGCATCCGACCGCGGATTCCAACAATAGAGCTTAATGAGCCTCGCCTGTCGGGTTCGCCGTTTATCGTTCGACGCTGTCTGAAGCATCGCCGTAACGATCTCCTTCGCGCGTGGCGATGTACACTAGATTGACCCGGTCGGGTGGCGAATCATCATGTTCTGTTCAATAGCGGAGCTTAGAACCGAGAGCGACGTTGAGCAAAAGTTGCTGTGGCCGGTGCTTACGACCAGCGTGCCCAACGGGGCCGGGCTCCTTGCCGCAGACATTCTAACCAAGTTGAGCATTCGGCGGCTGGAGATTGGAAAAGGCACAAGCAAAAAGCTGTATTACCCCGATTACATGGTGGTTCTCGCCGGGCTACCGGTTCTGGTGATAGAAGCAAAGGCCCCTGATGAATCCATTGATCAAGGACTGACCGAAGCACGTCTTTATGGCAACGAACTAAATGCGCTTTTTCCTTCCGGCGTCAATCCCTGCATGCGAGTCCTCGCCTGCAATGGTCATGAGATCCAGTCAGCACTTGTAGATACCGCGGATCCAGATATCAAGCTCAAGCACAGCGACATTTCCGCGGGTAGTTCCCTGTACGCACAGCTGATTGATACATGTCGTCGAGCGATTCTTCAGAAACACGCAGATGACATTCGACGGCGTTTCCGAAAGCCGCAATATCGCCGGGCTGTCAGTTTCGTTGGCGGCCCGGGGTTCCAGAATGAAGAACTCCCTCCCAACACGTTTGGTGCCACTATCGCCGGCGACTATGGTCATATTTTCAACCCGAGGACACCCGAGGAGCGGGCATTGATCGTCCGCGAGGCCTACGTTCCCTCCTTACGCCGACAAAGATATGTTGAGCCAATTGACCGACTGATTCGGAGTGCCGTGATGCCTAGCGTAGCGCGATTGCCTACGCTGGAAGACTCTAGCAGGCCCTCTGAGTTAAGTTCTGCATTTCGCGAGCGTCGAAACCTTGAGAATCAGGTCCTTCTTCTTGTCGGCAGTGTCGGCTCCGGGAAGTCGACGTTTATCGACTACGTTAGCTTAGTCGCACTGCCTGAAGAATTGCGTCGTCGATCTGTCTGGGTCCGTGTCAATTTGAACAATGCACCACTCTCAACCGAGGTAGCCTATGCGTGGATCGCGAAGGAGATTACGAATGAACTGAAAAGAGCGATCGCGTCCGAGGATGTCGATGACTTGGACACGCTGCAGAAAATCTTCCGGCCGGAGCTAAACGCCCTTCGGCGCGGTGCCCTTAAGCTACTTGATTCTAATTCGATCGAATACAAGACTCGGTTAACCGATGAACTTCTTAAGCTACAGCGTGACGATTTGATTCTTGCAAAGAGTCTTGCGAGCTATATATGCGCCGGACCTGGGAAGCTGCTAGTTATCGTACTGGACAACTGCGACAAGCGCACCCGCGACGAACAACTGACAATGTTTCAAGTTGCTCAGTGGGTGCGAACTGAATTCAGATGCCTTGTTATACTTCCGCTCCGCGACGTGACCTTCGACCGCCATCGAAACGAGCCACCGTTGGATACGGCTATAAAAGCTCTGACGTTCAGAATCGAGCCACCCCCCTTTATCCAAGTCCTCCAGGAGCGCGTTCGCCTCGCGTTAAACGAGATGGGAGCGATGGCGAGCACCGCGCCGAAGCTCTCGTACGTCTTGCCGAATGGAATGCATGTGTCATACCCAGCGGCAGATCAGGGGTTATACTTGGCCAGCATTTTGAAGTCCTTGTTTGCGCATGACCGATTCGTACGGCGGATAATGACGGGACTCGCAGGCAGGGATGTGCGTCGAGCACTCGAGATTTTCTTAGATTTCTGCATGAGTGGACATATTGGCGAAGATGAAATCTACAAGATCCGCTTCTTTGAGGGAAACTATGTGCTTCCGCTATCGGTAGTTGCGCGGGTTCTACTTCGGATGCAGCGACGCTATTACGATGGCGACAAGGCGCACGTCAAGAACCTCGTTCAGTGCAGCCCTGACGACGCTCTCCCTGATCACTTCGTGAGACTTGCGATTCTTCACTGGCTGGAACGACGGCAAACGGTCCAAGGCCCGGCTGGAGTTGCTGGATTTCATCTCGTTGATACCCTGTTGCGCGATCTGGCCCAGCTCGGGCACGACGCGAACCGAGTCCGAGGTGATCTGATGTACCTCATTCGAGAGGGATGCGTTGTTGCGGAGCATCAACGCGTAGATGTGATCGACGACAGTGATCTGGTGAGGATCACTGCATCTGGCCTGGTTCACTTGCAACTTATGGCGAACCCAGAGTATTTAGCTGCTTGCGCGGAGGACACGTTCCTGTCCGATCTAGAGCTCGCAAGGCGAGTTGCGGATAGGATTACCAGTAAAGGACTCACTGGCCAGTTCTCTCGCATGACGTCAGCCAAGAACGCTTGGGAACTTGTGGGGTACTTAAAGCTCCGTGCGGAGGAGAAGATCGGTACTCCAGAGACTTATTTGGAAATGTCAGATGCCATTGAGCTTAAGACGCTTCGCGAAGCAGAGGCGGCCGTCGGCGCCACAGAGATTGAAGTATCGAGGCGGCTGTACGTCGGCAATATTCCACCTGCGGCGAGTGCCGAAGAGCTGCGTTCTGCTTTTGCCGATGCAGGGCTCGGCGTCGCGGAAGTAGTAGTGCCGCCCCGAGCATCAGGCAACTCAAGTCGTTGGTTTGCAATTGTCGAGATGATTGACGGAAAAGACGCAATGGAGGCAGTGGATTCGCGGGAGCTAAAGCTAAAGGGGAGGCGACTGGTGATTAGCGAAGCTCACAGCCTCGCAGCGCAGTTCGATAGAAAGAGGGGCAACAGGACCCCTCGTATGGACGTCACCGAGCGCTTGCATGTCGCAGGACTTCCGCCCTCAGCGACAGAAACGACCCTCCGCACCCTTTTTCATAACCACGGTTTGAATCCCGTTGACGTCCACATCGTAAAAGACAGGCAAACAGGACGTCCTAGGGGTTTTGGGTTTGTGGCTATGGGTTCCCAGTCGGAGGCCATTCAGGCTATCGGTGCGCTCAATGGAAGTCTGGTGGAAGGCAGAAGCATTGCTGTTCAACCAGCCTTGCCCCGCCCGAGTTCGCCATAACATCCTCGCTTGGATAGGTCGCACGGAGCTCAACCATCTATTGAGAGGGCATTCTCAGTTGGTCACGCGCCATTTCCATTAGCATGTTCGAACGACTGTCGGCGGTGACCAACTTCGGCAACGCTTCCTGCCCGGCCCGTACGTCGCCGAGGCTTCTGGGTCAATCCGATTGAGAAGTTGCCTAAGCGTTTATTTTCTATCAACGGATTTGTAATGGGAAGTCGGCATCTTATCCGATTCTCCAAACCAGCTTATCCCAAACCAGATTTGTCCCGATGGCCTGGGTATCAGGCGACTACCCGCAAACCGAGGTGCTTGGCGAACGGATCGAAATCCCGGTCGTTGTGCAACAGCTCATACCCGCGCTCGATGCAGCGGGTTGCAATCACCGTATCGATGGTCTTGCGGACCGTTACGCCCTTCCTGCGCAGGTTGCGAAAATTCTTCGCCGCTTGAATGGCAATGTGCTGTCCGCCCAACTCCACCACCGTCAGCGCAGTCAGCATTCTCCGGGCGTGATTGAAATCCCGGTCGTCATGGAAGCCTTGCAGGACCTCAGTCAGAATCAAGTCACCGATGGCCAACGGCTCATTGCCAAGCAGACCGTCGAGTCTCGCAGTCTGCGCCGTGATCGTCCCTTTGAAGTAATCCACCCAGACGCTGGAATCGACGAGGATCAACTGTCTCTCCTCATCGCGTCCAAATCACCCTGCCAGTTCAGCTTTCCGCGGAGTTTGCGGATCGCTGCCTGTCGTTTTAGTCTCAGCAGACTCCGCAGCCCCTCCTCAACGGCCTCGCGTTTGGTCTTTAGGCCCGTTGCCCGGAGCGTGTCCCGCATCAACTTATCGTCGATCACGATGTTCGTGCGCATGATGTGTACTTCCATTGCCAAGTATACACATTACCGGTTTCAGTCGCCAAACTAACCTTGTGCTCCGGTTTTCGCTAGCCTTCGAGCGAGTGGGCGGCGACGCTGAGGTCGCCCGTGCCGCTCCACCCGTTTGCTGGTTGGATTAGGAACGACAAGTCGGCTAGGGCCAGGCGATCCTGGGAGCACACTATCCGAGGAGAATATGGCACGAAGCGGCGCGTAGGTCTTGAAAGGCAGGTGATTTCCAATTTATCTTAAATTAGCGGTCATGGGGCCACGCCCTGCCAGATGCGTTATGAGCCGATTGCCGCAAGCGGCGGACGAACCAATTGCTTCGCGCCGTAAAAGTCACTCCCTCGATGTTCCGCAGGGCAGGGCACGGCCCTGCCCCACTCGTCCTTAGCTACTCTTTCGTTGTAGGCCAGGTACCACCCCGACTGATCGGATCTTCATCGTTGATGGAAATCTGGACGGGAAATCTGAGCGATTACCTAGGGCTGAATAACAGCCACGCGGCCAGTCCAATGGCGGCCGGCAGCAGGATTTCAGCCCAGTCCTGGAGCAGGAGCGTCCACCGGTCCACGGCTCGTGATTCCTGACGTGCTTCCTTGCGCAGTGAAGTGGTGAGACGCGATCGGAGACCAGAGGGCAGCCCACGGATGGCGCGTACGATCTCCTCTTTGCCTTTGCGGTCGGCGATCAGAATGGTGGCAGAGTTGATGCCGTTGGTGGATTGCTCGAGGCGCTTGCGCAGGGTGGGCGGAACATCGTCCACCGAGCGGTACACTTCAGTCTTGTTGCCCACTGAGATGAAGATGGTCGAACTCTTTAAAGTGACCCGCGACATGGCGACGTTCAACCTCCGGCTCGGATCGAGGCGGCTTCGGGCAGCTTCGACGGCTTTAGCGCGGAACCTTCGTTCCCCGCATGTTCTAATATTACCTGAATGAAAGCCAGCGCGGCTTTTGACAGCGCCTTGTCCTTACGGTAGATCAACGCCACTTTGCGATACATCGGCTCGGGACCCAACGCTACGGCTGACAGCTTACCACTAGCCACTTCCTCCCGGCAATGGGATGCGGCCAGAAAAGAGAAGCCGAGCCCGGCCATTACGAAGCGCTTGATCATCTCGGTGGAATCCAGTTCCATGGAGATTTGGATTTCGCCCTCCACCGGTTCGAGCCACGCATTGAGGCGCGCGCGCGTGGTCCCCGACATTGGAAGCAGCAACGGATGGCCAGCCACATCGTCCGGCAGAACAAATTTCTTGTTGGCCAGCGGATGCTTGCCGGGGAGCAGCAGAATTATTTCGTCGGAATGGATCTTGGCTACTTGCAGCTTCTTTTCCTGAATGGGCAGCTGGGTGATTCCGAAATCCGCGAGGTTATCGAGCACGGCATCCACCACGCGGGAACCGTAGGAGCGGTCCACCGACAATTGCACGTTGGGGAATTTCTTCTTGTACTCGGAAAAGACAACTGGGAGCACGTAGATGCACGTGGCTTCGTTGGCCGCTATTACCAACTCGCCGCGCGGAACGCGTTCCAGCTCGTTGATGGTGTCCTGCGCGCGCCGGCGCAGGTCCAGGATCTGCTCGGCGTACCCGGCGAAGATTTTGCCAGCCGCGGTCAAGGCGATTTTGGTTCCCAGCCGCTCGAACAGCGTAGTGTTCAGTTCCTGCTCGAGCTGCCGCACCTGTGCACTGATGGCCGGTTGCGTACGATAACACGTCTGCGCCGCTTTGGAAAAGCTTTTCAAGCGGACAATTTCAAGGAACGTATGCAGCTGATCGAGATCCATTGGAAACCCGGAACGAACGCTCGCCTCGATCGGGAGGTTGCGCATCAATTGTAACAGGGCGGGGAGGACATCGCTGGCCCAGTTGACTTTGGAGTTGGCCACTTGGTAGGTTACCGTCTTCGGAACTTGTCGCACGCTTGCTCCCGCGCGCGGCTCGGTAAGAGGCTATGTCTCGTAACAGTCCAAGCTCACGAATTCGCTCGATTGACGTGGCCCGCGGCGCCGTGATGGTGCTGATGGCCATCGATCACGTCCGCGTATTTTCCGGCGTTCCCGCCGGCGGACCTACGGCCGGCATCTTTCTCACGCGCTGGGTGACCAATTTCTGCGCGCCGGCGTTCGTTTTCTTTGCGGGCGTCTCCATCTTTCTGCATGGACAGAAGCTCAGGGACGCGAACGCGCAATCGCGCTGGCTGTTCTTGCGCGGAGCCTGGCTGGTGCTGCTGGAACTCACCTTTCTGCGGCTGGCCTGGACTTTCAATATCGATTTCGCACATTACATGCTGGCCGGTGTGATCTGGATGCTGGGCTGGTGCATGATCCTGATGGGACTGCTGGTACGTCTCCCGGTGTGGGTGAACGCGGTCTTTGGCATGATCATCGTGGCTGGCCACAATATCATTCCGCTGGTGATCGGCGGGTCCGCTCAATCCATCACGAACGGGTCGCTTGGGTGGTTGTGGCGAATCCTTTATTTCGGTGGTGGAATCGCGATCGGAGGAGGGGCTGAGCCGAACTTCTTCGTGCTTTACTCCCTCATTCCGTGGATCGGGGTGATGAGCGCCGGCTATGCGTTCGGGGCAATTTTACGGATGCCGCCGGAACGTCGCGACCGGATCTGCTATGCGATCGGCGTCACCGCGATTGTTGCGTTTGGGGTGTTGCGGTATTTCAATATCTACGGCGACCGTCCGTGGGTTCCAGGTCCTCGAGTGCCAGCCTGGATTTCGTTCCTGAACACGTCGAAGTACCCAGCCTCGTTTCAATTCTTATTGATGACCCTCGGGCCCACCATCGCGGTTCTTCCGTTGCTTGAAAAGGCGCAAGGGAAGATTGCACAGTGGCTGACGATCTTTGGCAGGACACCGCTCTTTTACTATCTGCTGCACATACCGCTGATTCACGCTGTGGCTGTGGGAATCTCGCTGGTGCGCACGCCATCGGCTACAGGGTGGTTGTTCACCAATCATCCGGTGAGGCCGGACGATGTGCCGCAGGGCTACACCTGGAGTCTGGGCTTGTTGTATCTCGTAACTGCGATCGTAGTTATCGTTCTCTATTTCGCCTGTCGACGATTTGCGGAATTCAAGGCGCGGCGGAAGGACGCGTGGCTTTCGTACTTATAGGTTTCGCGTGCGTCACGTTACTGCGGAGCCAGGGGACAATCTTTTCGAACCTGAATTGGTGGGCCTCGTAGAGCGCGGCGATGAAAGCGAAGGTTTCCTCGGCATCGGGCGCGAGCCGTGCTCCGTTGATGGCGAGAAAGGTGTACGTCGCGGCAAATGCCGCGCGCTTGTTGCCGTCGATGAACGCATGGTTTTGCGCGAGGCTTTCCCATAGCGCGGCGGCTTCTTCGATCAGGTCGGCGTAGTAGCCGGTTTGCGGACGGTAGAGGGCGGCTTCCAGCAATCCTTGGTCGCGGATTCCATGGGAGCCGCCGTAGCGGTCGATCTGGTCCGCATGCATGGCCAAAACTTCAGCCACGGTGAGGTAGTCGGTCACTCAGCGAGCTTCTTGTAAAGCGGACCGTACTTTTCGTGGCTCGCGAGGTACGCGCCCATGACGTGCGGGCGCGGCGTGCTTTTCTTGCGCTTCTCGATCAGGTCGGCCAACGCCTCATCGACGAGAGCCTGGAGCTGGCGACCCTCCTTTTCGGCGAGCATGCGAACCTCAACCAGGATCTCGGAATTCACCTGGGTTGCGAATTTTGCGCGAGCCATTGTGGTGGGCATGATTTACGTTATCATGATGGATCATGATATGTCAATATTTATGCGTAAATATCAGATATGCTGGAGGTTATTGGCGGTCATCGCGTCCCGTACATTGCCGGTGTTGAGCGTACCGGCAGGTTCGAACAGCATCACGTGAACTTCTTCGGTGGCCACCGGACGGTGCCGGGTGCCTCGCGGTACGATCACGAATTCGCCCTCGCTGAGCTCCATGCATTGTTCCGCGCCGGCTGCATCCTTAAATTCCATGCGAAAGCTACCGTGCAATACCAGGAACAATTCGTCCTCCGACTCATGATGATGCCAAACAAATTCGCCCTGGAACTTTACCAGCTTGACGTCCTGCCCGTTCAACTCGCCCACGATCTTGGGCGACCAATGATCCTGGAATGTGGAGAGCTTCTGCGCCACGTTGATCTTGTGCATGTACCCAAAGTAGCGCAGAAGCTCGACCGCTTAGCGGTGCCAGTAGCCGCGGTAGTAGCGATGGCCGTAGTAGCGCGGTCCGACCCAATACGCACGGGGATAGGGCGCACGGAAATAGCCGTAACGTGGACCTACGTACGCAACCACAGGCGGGGGTGGCGGCGCGGCGTAGTATCCGTAACCGTAGCCCGGGACACCGACCCCAACCACCACGCGGGTTCCCGCGAACATCGAACTTCCTGCCAAAAGAACAAGTGCCAGTAATTTTGTTTTCATTTTTTTGTCTCCTCACGCTGGGAAGGAGGCAAGTGTATCTCCAAATCCTAATTGGCTGGAGAATCAGTGGATTGGGTAAATGCAACTTGGCCGCGCCTCACCACTGCTGGTGGTTTTTGGCCAGTTGCTTCAGAACTCCACAGGTTCTGCGGAAATGCCGCCGCGGAGAACGATCTTCGCGGCGGCTTCGATTCACTATTTACTTTTGGAGTCGGATGAGATGGGCGTCAGCAGATAGAGCGTATCAGGATCACCGGGTACATATGCTCCCGGAGGCCCCGGTAGGGAACTACTTCCGCTAGCCCACACCAGGCCATTCGTCTGGTTGGCAAAATTCGCGGCGAGCAGTATTGTGCCGCTGGGCAAGTCCTCGGTGACGGAAGTGAGATCCTCCGGCATCTTCAAGTTGGGATTGTAGTAGAAGGGCAAGAAGCCGGCGGTAGCGGGTTGATTAGGCGGAATCCAGACGCCCATGATGTCATCGGTATCGGCGAGAAGGACAGAGCAATACTTATGCGACGCGCCGGTGGGTGCGAGCGGGATGGTGATGCTTTTCTCGCCGTTGGAAAAGACGCACTGATTGTCGGTATTAGGATAGTTGCCCAAGACCTCAACCGAATGCCCCTTGGCATTGACGTAATAGTAACTCAACGTTGGCTGCTTAATGTTCAGGTCCTTGACTCCGCCGTTGGCTGGCCATTCGACAAAATCGCACTGCGTCCCGTTGGCCGCCTGCGAACAGCCGAAAGCGTCACCTGCGTTATCGTTGTAAAAACTGGTATTGAGGTTGCCTGGCGCCGTCCCGGGCAATTCGACGAGAGCGCCGTCCGGCTTCAACTTGAACACCATAGCCGCCAGCGTAGAGGTGTCACCATCGATGGGCCCGCTGTAACCGCCAAAGATGTCGCCCGCGTCCGTCATGCCCGTGAATTTCGCCGGTGGATAGGGCGGCGTAACGGTGGTGTAATTGGGCAGGGTTGGAATCGGGTCAAAAGTTCCCTTGGCTTTCGAATAGTGGAAATATTGATAACTGGGCGAGGTAGCATTCTGGTTCCCCAGGGCGGCAAGTTGATTCAGGTCGATCAGGTAGCCTACGAAATCGCCTGAGCTGTTCCCAGCTTCCGCGGCACAAGAAAACCCGGGCGTGGCAAGAACCTTGAACGTGCCTTTCTCATAAGCGAAACAAACTGTAGGAATCATGTATGGCAGAACGTTATTGTTGGGCACAGCCGTTCCGGTGCCCCACGTGCCGTCCGGGCTCATGTAGACAAACCCGATGGCGTAATAGCCGGGCCAGGTGATTGCTTTGGCATGGTATTTGGGCTCGGCGAAGCCGTTGCCGGCTAGAACCAAGCCCAAAAAAATTGAGTAAACTGCGAGTTTCTTCATTACTAGTTCTCCTTGTATGAAAGTAGTTATTACTCTGCTGACTGGTATTCAACGTTCAAAACTGAACGCGCAATGACACTTGGAAGGACCGTGGTCCACCAAGCTCGAACGCCGGCGATGGGCCGCTCCCCGGGCTGCCGCTGCCGAGCATCAGAGCCAGAGGCGATTGCGCGTATCCGAACAACGGATTACTAAGATATCGAAGCGGGTCGGCAAATAAGTCGTGATTGAAGACGTTGTAACTTTCCACGCGCAAGCTCAACCGCATTGATTCTGTGATTGCGATCGGCCGCTCGATGGACATGTCGGCCTGCCACATGCCGAATCCCCGCACGGCGTTGCGTCCCAGGGTTTCCGCCTGCGACACTCCGGGCAAGGCAAAAGCCGAGCGATTCAACACCAAGCCACCCGGAGCGCTCAGCACATTACCGGCCGGGGTGGGAGGAGCGTCCGCTCCGGAAATCCAAAGGGGCTGTCCCAGAGTGAATGCCGGACGATCGTTTTCGATGGCGAGCCCATCGACGGTTTCCGTGAGTTGAATATCGATGGGAAATCCGGTGCGGGCGCTCACAAAAGAGCCAAGAGTCCAGCGGGAAGCTAGACGCCCCAGCAGCCCAATTCGGTTCCATGACGGCAGCGAGTAGGAGAGTTGACCACTCACGGTCTGGCGAACGTCAAAGTCGGAGTTTCCGCGATCGGAAGTAGCCGGTACTCCCGGCGTGAGAGCGAATAGCGCCGTATCGGATGAGCCGAGGTCGATCGAGTGAGACCACGAGTACGAGAAACTGCCTTGGAGGCCGCTGCCCAGGGAACGCCGGTAGATGAAATTAAGACCGTTATAAATAGACTTACCGTCGTTCGAGGCGAAGGACAGCGCCGCCAAGTTAGGAACCACCAGGCTGGTCTCGGGACGAAGCTCATTGACGCCGGCAATGCCCGAGTATGAAATCGAGATGGAATCGTGCCGGTTGAAAGCGTGTTGCACGGCTACGTTCCAGCGCTGGTACACAGGAAGACGAAAGGTAGAAAGGAATCCGTAGCCAAGGTCTGCTTCCAGCAGATTCAGGTTCCCCAACGGCGTGCTGACGGAGCGGTAGGGGACGCCGTTGAGCGGCACCGTGGCGGTGTCCGACCAATTGTCATGAAACGTCGTCCAGGAGGCGCGCAGAATGGTTTCGCCCTGCTGGCGGAGACGCCAGGCAGCCGCGAGGACAGGGTCGAGCCTTACGGGCCGGCCGTGCCACAACGGCACCGCGGAAGTAAGTGGTGCCGCGTTGACGGCGCCATCCATTTCCGACAGCGCATACAGACCCGGCTGCGGCGCGATAGATGGCGTCCGGCTCCAGAGAGCCCGTACTCCATAGGTGAGGCTCAAGCGCGAGTTGATTCGCCAGTTGTCCTGTGCGAACAGGGAAAGCTGCGGCAGCAAAACCGATGTGGCCAAGGTGTGAATCTGAGTGGCCCAGACTGGCGCGGGTGGCCCAGAGAATTCGCTGATTGGGCTGCCGAAAGCTACCGTAATATCGGAGGCTGGTCCGTTGCGGGAAGGGCGCAATTCCAGGAAGTCCGTTCCCAGGCTTAGCGTGTGCGCGGAGGCTTGCCGCGTTGCCGTCCACGATGCTTCGATTTGGTCTTCCTGATTGCGGCCGTCTTGCCCGGAGGTGACCGACCCCGCGCCACCAACCGTGATGGTCGAAAAATCCGCGGCGAAACTGGGGAACTGAGAATAGAAGCTGGGCGCCGGGGTCTGGCCCCCAGCGGCCCAAGTGGAAGAGACCCGATTTCTGCTGAAGCCGAGGCGGATGTCCTCAATCCAGGCACTGCCGGTCCGCGTCACGCCGAGAGTAGCAACGGCATCTTGGTACTGGGTCCGATCCAACTCCGTCAAGCCGCCTTCGGTGGACGAGGGCGTGTATGTCAGGCGCAGAAACGTGTGAGTCTTAGTGGTGAGCGCGTGATCGATTCGTGCATTCACAGCGACCAGACTGGAGGGTTGGCTACTTTGCCCAACCAATTCCCCGATGCCAAACGCGAGGGTGGGACCATTCGGAAGAGGAAATTCATCCAAAAGCGCCTGGAGCGGCGCCGACACAGAGGAGAAATAGCGAGCTGTCAGCGAGGGAACGGTGGTGATCCAGGCATAGCGTTGCCGCAGATCGAGCCGCTCGGCGGCGAGAAAAAAGAAGGTGCGATCGCGCCGCACGGGACCGCCCAATGAGCCGCCGAAGTCGTTCAAGGTGGATACGTTGCGACCCAGGTTGTAGGTATTAGAGAACCAGTCGGTAGAGGCCAGCGCGGAAGGCCTGCCGCTCGAAAAACTGGAACCGTGGAATTCGTTGGAGCCGGAACGGGTCCGGATGAGGACCGCGGCCCCCGCGACGTGACCTGGTTCGGCCGAGAAGTTTTGAGTTTCTACGCGAACGTCATCGATCGAATCCAGGAGGGCCAGATTGTGCGTGGTCCCAAGAGCGGTCATGGCAGGGAGATTGCCGCTTGCGAGCAGGCTGGGCCAACCGGCGCCACTGACTGCGTTGTTGGCGCTGACTCCGTCCACCAGGAAGATGTTGCTGCTGGGACGCGCGCCCAGACTGGAGAACTGTCCCGGGTCACCTCCGTTGGCGGGTGTGATCAGAATGCCGGGAGAGAAGCGCAGAACGCCCAAAACCGTACGGTCGTTCAAGGGCGCACCGGCCAGTTCGTCGAGCGGCAGTGTAGTGCTGCCTGCCCGATTCACGCCGGTTGGATCGGCGGTGTCGCGAACGGTAATGGTTTCGAAGGTGCTGCCCGGCTCGAGCGTGAAATCCACGTGCCGCACCTTGCCGGCCACCGCGAGGATGTCGAGGCGCGCGGTGGTCCGGAAGCCGGCATGCCGCGCGACGATTTTGTAGTGGCCTTCGGGAACAGCGAATCGGTATTCGCCGCTTCCGTTGGAAATAGCAGAGAAGCGAAATCCAGTCTCTTCCTGAAGACAGGTGACTACGGTTTGCGGCGCTACCGCGCCCGAAACATCGCGCACCGTTCCCTCCAAGCGAGCATCATCCGCGGCCCACAGCAACGAGCACACACCGAATGCCGCGATCCACAGCGAGAGGCATTTCACTCGAAATCCTCCAGTCGACGCTCGGCGAGCTTCTGGTATGACTGCGAGAATTGCCGAAGCCGGTTGAGGTCGGCGGTCAGTTGCGGCCAACCGGAGACCGGATCCACACCAGCATCGCCCGCGGCATAGAGAGCGGTCACCAAATGATCGACGTTGCTGGCCGCTTCGGCCATGGCCGGAACCGAGAAATCTGCGTCCGGCGTGCGAATTTCGTGAGCGAGTTTGCCGGCTCCCTCCGGGCGAGTACTCCCGAGCAACCGGCCAAGAGTTTCGATGTCCCGGCTCATCTGCTGCACGTGCCGTGCGCGCATTTCCCATAACGTCTTCCGTTCTCGGAGGCTTAACTCCGCTTCTTTGTCCAGTGGGAAACGATCCGCAAGCTGGCTCAGCAAGCGCGCGCGAGAAAGAATCGATTCGCTCACATTGAGAATGGAGTCCGTAGGAACCGGCGGCTGAGGCGCTATCGGCGCCGTTTGTGCATCGGCATCTTGACCGGCTCGGCGAATGGTGACACCGGGTATACCGGCGAGGCTCGCTTCCAGGTTGCGTTGCTGTTCCACCGGCAAATGATATGCGGTCACAAGAATTTCACCGCCGGGTTCGACATCCACGCGGACGGGTGTGCCTGCCGGAGCTTGTAATTGATCAATGGCGGCGCGTACACGAAACTCCCGCTCGGTAACAGGCAGCTCAGCCGCGGCTGTCTCTGGTGCGCTAACCAAAGGAACCGCGGATGTAACCGGCGAAACAGGCGCTACCTCTTCGGGCGTATCGGGCTCGGGCGCATCGGGGATGCGGGTCACTTCCACCCACTCCCGGTCGGCGAACACGAATCGGGCGCTTGAAGGCGACAACGTGGGGGCCTCCAACGTGAGTGCGGCTTGGCGAAGGGTGCTGTCGTCGGCGACGGTTTGAACTGCGTATCGCTCAGGCTGTCCGGTTGCCTGGTTGCGCTCAACAATGACAGTGTCGTTGTGCTTGGTGCGGCTACGCCAATCGGCGTAGGAGGAAGCGTTCAGCGGATCGGTCCAATCGTAGTGTGCCGAGGCGAATTCCGACTCCACGCCAAACTCGCCCGGCACGCCGTGCCACACGGCTGGGCGCAAAAACGAGCCTTTGCTCGTGGTGATCCGCAACCTGGCTCGGGCGGACCGTATTGCCGAAGCCTGGCGCGCTCTTTCGAGCAGAACTTCCGCACGCAGTTCGGAATGGAACCAGCGCGGCCAAATCAGCAAGGCGCAAATCAATACCCCGGCCGCAAGCGCGCCGAACCATGCTGGACGCGTGAATACGCGGGCCGGACGCGTGAAAACCTGGGCCGGACGCGTGAAAACCCGGGCAACCTGTTTTTTAGCGCGAAATTCCACTACGGGCGCCGATTGGCTGTCGAAGCGCTGCATGGCGGCTTGAATGTCAGGCCAAACGCGCGCTTCCAGGCGCTTTTCGATAGCCGAGCAGTGGATGCGATACTGCCGTAACTCGGGATTGAGTTCGTCCAGTCGCTGATCGCAAAGCGGACAAACGTCCAAATGCGCCAGAATCCGCTCCAATTCCGGCTGCCTCAGTTGCCGGTTCAGCACGGAGCTCAAGAGTTCGTCGTCTGGATGTGCATCGGGATGTGCATCGGGATATTCTATGGCCGGCATTGATTCCACTTTCTCAGTCGCTCGAACCCGCGCCGCAGAAGCTCCGCGACCGTCGAGTTTTTGATGTTGAGCAGCTTGGCGATTTCCTCATACCGCAAGCCCTGGGCCCGCAGCTCCAGGCAAAGACGCTGCCGTTTTGAAAGCGACTGTATCTCGCATTGAAAGCTCTCGTTCCATTCCTTCTGCAACAGCTCCTTCTCGGCGCCCACACCGTTTTCGACAAGCGCGGCAGCGATCGTGTCGGACCACTCGGCCTCCGGCCGCCTGTGCTTGATCGAATCCATTGCCAGGTTGTGCGCCACTCGAAACAACCATCCCCTCGCGTTGGTCAGTTCCTCACCACTTTGCAGTGCGGAATAGAGGCGCAGGAAAGCTTCCTGCATCACTTCCTCTGCCCGCCCCTGGTCCAGGCCACTACTCAACAGGTAGCGGAGTACGCCCGCACGCGATGCTTCATAGAGCTCCGTGACCTGTTGCCGCGCGGTCTGGGAGCCGTTAACCCGATCGATCACAGACTCCATGTCCGCCGGCCCTGCTTACCCGCCCTCGAACTTTCTGTTATGACGACGATTGTGATTTCCCGCCGGGGGACATGGTGGAGAGGTTTTATGGTCTCCGGCCACCCGCGCTTGAAGACGTCTATTCGCGGATTATGTGCCACTCGAGACAAGCATCCTTCCAGAATGTCCTACGTTCGGGCCGGTGTTCAGTGGAACGCGAATTGCCATTGGTCTGTTATGAGGACGATTGGGATTGCCAGCTGGGGGACATACGCCCAAGGATTAGTAAAACGCGCTTACTGTCCGAGGAATGGCATACCGCGCGGATCGGCGATGAAAGCTCTGCGGGTACTCCAAACAATTCAATTGTAGAGGGTTAGGTGGTGCGCCCGGCATGATTCGAACATGCGACCTTCTGGTTCGTAGCCAGTACTTCGCCCGAAATCTGCACCGTGGGAATCCGCGACAGCCAGTTCGAAACGAGAATCCCGTGGATCAGGAAAATAAGGGAGACGGAGATACGAGCCCGTCGCAACTCAGCTGAGGAACGATCGTGACCCGCATGAAGACCCTTCAACCGAACATCCATCTCGAAAATGGCGCGATTGGCACACCTGACTCCGACAACACTTGGCTGGAGAACGAAACCCGCTTTGGGACCGTCAGGGAGTGACGAGCGGCGTCGGTTGCACGTAGACGGTGACACTGCCGCACAGTTATCGATGGCCGACTTGGTCCCTGTCTCCGTTTCAGCGAGTACCGCCTTATTTGAAGAAGATGCCGCTGACAACAGCGTTGGCTCCAGCAGTCCGTGTTACCTGAATGATTACATTACCTTGAACATTCCAGACAGCGTAATCGCCGTTGTGGAAGCTAGAAAATGTCTCTGTGTTAAGAACCGTGTTGCTAGCGGCGTCGAGGATTGAGATAGTCTCACTCCGTGTCGTAGAATCCCAATCGAGCAGATACAGCGCTATCCGATGCGTGTTTCCATCGGTGAGATTCACGTTGATGTTAAAGCTGGTGGTGGAATAATAGCAGGAAGCAATCCGGAACGAAGAACCGCTGGAATCCTGCAAGGCAATAGCGCTCGACGTCGAGGCAGCCCAAGCATACAGAGCGTCCCCCGTCAGGCTAACTGTGGCGTAGGCCGGAGGATTGGTTGCGTCATCCGCGATGAGGTAACCGTCGGCTCCATACTTGCCGGTCCATGTTCCCTGTGTCGTTGTGTCCAGACCGACATAGGTCGCTGAGGCCTCGCCGGCCGGACCCGTTGACACGACCAAGTTTACCGCTGATCCTGCAGTCACCATCGTTCCCGCAACTGGGCTCTCGCTTATAACGTCGCCCGATGCAACTGTGCTGCTGGACTGGTTCGTCACCGTCCCGACCGCCAGGTCGGCGACGGTAATGGCGGTCGTCGCTGCGGCTTGCGAGTCGCCCACTACGTTCGGCACCGATGTCGCCGAGATCGGATCAAAGAAGATGCCGCTGACGACGGCGTTTGCTCCAGCAGTTCGTGTTACCTGAATGATTACATTACCTTGAACATTCCAAACAGCGTATTCGCCGTTGTGGAAGCTGGAAAATGTCTCTGTGTTAAGAACCGTGTTGCTAGCGGCGTCGAGGATTGAGATAGTCTCACTCCGTGTCGTAGAATCCCAATCGAGCAAATACAGCGCTATCCGATGCGTGTTTCCATCGGTGAGATTCACGTTGATGTTAAAGCTGGTGGTGGAATGATAACAGGAAGCAATCCGGAACGAAGAACCGCTGGAATCCTGCAAGGCAATAGCGCTCAACGTCGAGGCAGCCCAAGAAGTCAGAGCGTCCCCCGTCAGGCTTACTGTGGCGTAGGCCGGAGGATTGGTTGCGTCATTCGCGATTAGGTAACCGTCGGCTCCATACTTGCCGGTCCATGTTCCCTGCGTCGTTGTGTCCAGACCAGTGTATGTCGCCGAGGATACGGGATTCACCATGAGCGCAGCGGTTTGAGCGATGCCGGCGTAGGAAGCGGTTAAAGTGATCGAGGTCGCGGTGGTTACGCTGCCGGTGGTTACCGAGAACGTAGCGGAGGTTGAGCCTTGCGGAATCGCGACGGAGGCTGGGACCGTGGCATCGGAATTCGAGCTGGAAATCGATACAACGGCGCCACCGGATCCGGCTGCTGCAGTGAGACTGACGGTTCCTGTGCCAGACTGGCCGCCGATGATCGTGGCGGGGTTTACCGAGACGCTGCTGAGCGCCGCTGGAGGCGGATTGACAGTCAGGCCGAAGGTCTCGTTCACACCGGAATAGGAAGCAGTCAAGGTGACCGGAGTTGTGGTACCGACGGTTTTCGCGGTCACCGAGAATGTTGTCGATGTTGCACCTTGTGGAACCGTGACCGTCGAGGCGATGTTGACGTCCGCGGGAGACGAGTTCAGGGTGATCGTCGCCCCCCCGCTGCCAGCAGCAGAAGTGAGGTCCACCGTACAGGTAGACACAATTGGCGGAGAAATTAATATCGGGCTACAAGAGAAGCCGTTTAGTCCAGGGGGTTGGACGATAATTACAGTACCCCCGCTCGCGGATGCCGAGATTGCCGCAGCTGACGGATTCGCTGCGGTAGGACTCAAGATCTGCACCGTGGAGGAGGTGTTCGAAGTCGAAGGCGAAACGTTCAGCGAAACCGTGGCGACGACTCCATCGGAGACGATTCCAGAACTAAGCCCCCACAACATGCACGTCAAACTCCCAGTCTGGTTCTGGCAAGAGACCGATTTGCTGGCTTGAGCCGCTGCGGGCCCGACCTCAACGCCGGCCGATGAGAAATCGGTCGCCGAATAGTTCAAGGTCCACTCAAGCGATGCTGGCTGCCCGCTGCCGGCAGCGCTTAAAGAAAGATTCAATGTCGTTGACCCTCCTCGGTTTGCGGACCCGGATGAGAGGGAAAGGGTCAGGCTCTGTGCGCAGCAGAGGGTTGAAATGAGGCCATAGACGAAGAAGAGACGCGTCCCTTCTCTGAAATTGTATGAGTGCATGAGTTTAATGGGGAAGGGTTGGACGCTGATGTTGTGAGTATCCTAACTTTTTTTCTCTGTTGTTACCGTTACAAAGGCTGCGGGCAGGCTATGTAGGCTGCCTATTTACAATGACTTCGTCTCGGTTGTTACAAGTACGATCGAATGGCAAGTCGGCTAGGGATGTACGGCCCGAGTCGGGCCTCGCGATTAACTCGTCTCGCCGGCCACGAACATTCCCCCTGTGTTATGTTCGTAACGGCCACCTAGCAGGGCCTCATGAACCCAGTGAAAGGTCTCCGCCCACCGGCGGTCGCTCTTCAAAATGGCGGAAGGTGAAGGGCTGACATGAGTCACAAGCACGCGTCACTCGCAACGGGTCGGCGACTTCCGAACCGGACGAAGATATGGAGTGATCCGCGCGAGACGTCTCTGAGCAGGTCTGCAACCGTACGATAGGCCGCAACAGTGAATCAATCGGCTGTCAGGCGTTCACCCGCAAGAGCAAACGATTCGTGCCGCTATGGATCGGGCAGAATTGGCAAGCAGTGGGCATACTTCTAGGCATACCGTACAGACAGCTGCCCGTGAAGCTATGCCGGTAGTGACTCCAAACATCTGAGTTTTAGAGAGTTAGGTGGTGCGCCCGGCATGACTCGAACATGCGACCTTCTGGTTCGTAGCCA
>Ga0187871_10001369_pt1 | contig 21357 bp, 17 predicted proteins | sample June2016WEW_16_1_FD_132988 | JGI IMG/M metagenome (GOLD analysis project Ga0187871, IMG submission 132988) | Peatland microbial communities from SPRUCE experiment site at the Marcell Experimental Forest, Minnesota, USA - June2016WEW_16_10 | ecosystem: Environmental > Terrestrial > Soil >...
GAGGAGCTGATCGCCGCTGCGCACAGCTCGTGCTTCGCGATGCAGTTCTCCGGCCTGCTCGGGGCGGCGGGCGGCACCAGCCAGTCGATCCAGGTCCGGGCGGACGTGACGCTCCGGCCGGATCCCGCGGGCGGATTCCGGATCAGCGGCATCACGCTGAGAGTCCGCGGCACGGCTGATGGCATTACCCCGGAGCAGTTCACCGCGATCGCCGAGGACGCCAAGAAAAGCTGCCCGGTCAGCAAGGCACTCGCAGCCACCGACATCACCCTCAACGTGATCTGACCGTCCGGGGTGGCGTGACCGTCCGGGGTGGCGTGACCGTCCGGGGTGGCGTGACCGTCCGGGGTGGTCTGAGCTTGGGTTCTAGGTATCTTATACCGGATTTCGTGGCCTTCGCCGACCTTTATGTCGGATATGTGGTCACCAAATCCGGTATAAGTCCAGTGCCGGCACCGGGTGCCGGTACCGCCGCCGCGGCACGTGCAGGCCGGACAGGCGAATACTTGCGGGCGGCGGGTCAGGCGCGTCTCAGCCGGTGACCCTGGCCAGCGAGCGGACGTACTCGCGGACGAACTGGTCCGGGTCGGGCCAGGGGAAGCCAGGCAGTGCGGTGCGGAGGCTGACTGTCCCGTGCATCGCGACCCACACGGCGGTTGCGTCGGCGACGACGTCGGTGCTGGCCGAGACGCCGGCTTTCACGCAGTCCTCGATCGACTCGACCAGCAGCGCGAACGACTCCGCGCCGAATTCCAGCACCGGCTTGCCGTCCGAACCCAGCTGGACTGGCTTGCAGTAGTCCCGCGCCCCCAGCCGCTGCTCGGAGAACAGCACGCCGTACCGGGCCGGGTGCCCGAGCCCGAACGCCACATAAGCTTCGCAGCCGGCGACAAGGCGGGCGGCCGGATCCTGGCCGGCCGAATCCGCGCCGGTCTCGATGGCGTCGGTCAGCTCATCGAAGACCTGCGCGACCGCCGCGATGATGATGGCGTCGCGATCGGCGAAGTGGGCGTAAATGGACGGGGCCGCGATGCCCACCTCGCGCGCCACCGCGCGCAGCGTGACAGCCTCATCCGACCCGGTCCGCTCGATCAGGGCCAGCGCCGCCGAGACGATCTCGTCCGTCAGCCTGGCTCCCTGGCCGCGTGCATTCCGCTGCCGCCTGCGCGAGCCAGGAGCGGCCGACGTCGAGGGCCGGGCCGCCGAGGCTGCGACCTGGGATCCGGCCGTGCTGGGTGCTGATTTCATATTCCCACTTTACAACTGTTAGCTCATCTGTCTATGCTTACGACTGTAAGTCAACGAACGTAAGCCAACGATCGTAAGCAAGCAGTCGTAAGGAGAATCCGATGAGCAGACGCCCGACGAAGCGGCCGGCCTCCGCTGCACCCGCCGGACAGGCCGCTGCACCCGCCAGGCAGGCCGCTGCGGCATCGGCCAGGCGGACGCCCGGGGGACGACCCGCCCGCCAAGACCGTGGGGCTCCGGCTCGCCAGGATCCCGGGGCTCCGGCCCGCCAGGTGCCTGCCGCCCAGGCCAGCCAGGCAGACAAGTGGCCAGGCGGCCACCCCCGCCGCAGGCAGATCCTGCTCGTGCTCTGCCTGAGCCTGCTGGTAGTCGTGATCGACAACACCATCCTCAATACCGCGCTGCCCACCCTGGCCAGGGTGCTGCACGCGGGCACCAGCTCGCTGCAGTGGATCACCGATGCCTACACGCTGTGCTTCGCGGCGCTCCTGGTCCCGGCCGGAGCCCTGGGTGACCGGTACGGCCGGCGGCTCTCCCTCCTCGGCGGCCTGGCTGTCTTCGCGCTCGGCAGCACGGCGGCGGCGTTCGCGTCCGGCACCGGCATGCTGATCGGGGCGCGGGTAGTGATGGGGCTGGGGGCTGCGTTCGTCATGCCGGCCACCCTGTCGATCCTGAACGCGGTCTTCCCGCCGAAGGAGCGCCCGCAGGCGATCGCGGCCTGGTCAGCGGTGGCCGGCGTCGGCATCGTGGTCGGCCCGACTCTCGGCGGCCTGCTGCTCGCGCACTTCTGGTGGGGCAGCGTGTTCCTCATCAATGTCCCGCTGGTCGCGGTCGCGCTGGCCGGGGTGCTGATGACGGTGCCAGAGACCGCAGAACCGGGCGGCCACCGGCTCGACCTCCCCGGCACTGCGCTCGTGGCGGGCGCGCTCTTCGCGATCGTCGACGCCATCATCGAGGCGCCGGGCCGCGGCTGGACCTCAGGGGCGACCCTGGCCGAGACCGCCGCCGGGCTAGCCGCGCTCGCCGCCTTCGTCTGGTGGGAGCTGCGCATCGAGCATCCGCTGATCGACCTGCGAGTGTTCGCCGTGCGTGCCTTCTCCGCGTCAGCCGCCGCCGTGACAGTGATCTTCTTCGCCCTCTTCGGCAGCCTGTTCGTGCTGACCCAGTACCTGCAGCTGGTCCACGGCTACAGCCCGCTGGCCGCCGGAGTGCGCGCGCTGCCGTTCGCCATCGCCATGGGCGCCGCCTCACCGGTCTCCCCGATCCTGGCCAAGCGCCTCGGCTCCCGCGTGATCATCCCGGCCGGCATGGCGCTGATGGGCCTGGGCCTGCTCGGCCTGTCCACGGCCGGCGTGCACACCGCCTACCTGCCGATCGCTATCGCCATCGCGATCATGGGCGGCGGAATGGGGCTGGTCATGGCACCCGCGAGCACCACCATCATGAGCACGGTCCCCGCGCACCAGGCCGGTGCCGGAAGTGCGATCAACGACACGATCAGGGAAGTCGGCGGGGCCCTCGGCGTCGCCATCGTGGGCAGCCTGGCCGCCGCCGTGTACCGCTCGCGGCTGGGCAGCACGCTCGCCACGGCGCACGCGCCCGGCGCGGTCGTCCACCAGGCGACCAGCTCGGTTGCCGCGGCCGACGCCATCGGCGCGCACGTCGGCGGCCCGGCCGGCAGCGAGCTGGTGAGCGCGGCTCACAACGCCTTCGTCAGCGCGATGGCGATGGGCATCCGGGTGGCCGCCGCCGTGGCGCTGGTCTCCGCCGTCGCCGCCATCTTCGCCCTGCCGCGGCGCAGCCGGCCGGAGCCCGTTCAGGCCGTCAGCCCGGTTCTCGAGCCAGTCCTCGTCCCGGCCCGCTAAGCCTCGTCATCGCCAGCCCGGCCGTCCTCACCTGGCGGCCGGGCTGGCCCGCGCCCGGGTGCCGCGGCCCGCGGTCATCCGTGGCTGCTGGTACGTGGAAGTCCCGGCATCGAGCTGCGCGATCTTGGCGCGGCTAGTCGCCTTCGGATCGCCACCGGCGGTAAAGATCGATGAACTCGTCGCGCATCTGCGGGGTCAGGTCGTCCGGGGTGATCCGCCCGGCCAGCTCGATGGTGGCCCGCACCTGGGCCAGGTACTCGGTGCAGTGCGGGCAGCCGGCCAGGTGCGCCTCGAACCGCCGGCGGGCCGATCGCCGAAGGGTGCCTTCGAGGTAGTCGGTGACCAGCTCGACCGCCTGCTGGCAGACGAGGTCGCGGCGCCGCAACCGCATCATCCGGGGGATCACGTCGCCCTCCCGAACTCGGTCTCAAGGACCTGCCGTACCCGGCTGCGGCCCCGGTGCAGCAGCACCCGCTGGTTGCCCTCGGAGATGTCCAGCACGTGGCAGACCTCGCTGCTGCTCATCCCTTCGACATCACGCAGCGTGACTACCTCGCGCTGGCGCGGCGGCAGGTCCACGATCGCCGACCGGATCCGGTCCGCTAGCTTTCCCGCCCGCAGCCGGTCGTCGATCGCGTCAGTCCAGTGCTCGGGCGGCTCGCACCAGCCGCCGGCGCTGTCGAACCGCGAGGCGTCGACGGCCGGCCCGGTGTCGGCCACCGCGACGCTGCGGCGTTCCCTCGCGCCCGCCGTCCGGGCCCGGTTGACGAGGATACGGAAAAGCCAGGTACGAAACGAAGAGCGCCCCTCGAACCCGGCGATCCCGCGGAGCACGCCCATCCAGGTGTCTTGCACCACTTCCTCGGCCACCGCCCTGCTGGGCACGAACGAGCAGGCCAGCCTCAGCATCGGGTCGTGATACTGCCGCACGAGCAGGACGAACGCCTGCTCGTCCCCGGCGCGCAGCCGCCGCGTGAGCTCAGCGTCGTCGTCCATTGGCGGCACCCTATGGCCTTTGCCCGGGCCGGCGCGGTGTCCCCGGGCCAGCAGGGACACCGCATCCGGCACTCGCGTCGTCAGCCAGCGGTGATTCCCTCGCCGCCGACCGCGCCGGGTACCGTGACCGAGCCGATGCCGGTGAGCGATCCGCCGGCGCCGACCGAGAACTCATCGACGATCCCGTTCAGGCCGGTCTGGACGTACAGGAACCGTCCGCCCCCCGCCGCCGTGGCGTCCACCGTCCCCGGGTCGGTGGTGGTGTTGCCGAGCAGGGTGAGCTGGCCGCTCGGGCTGGAGCGGTAACTGCTGACCGCCGGACCGCCGGCGTTGGAGGCGAAGAGCAGTCCGTGGCCGGGAGCGACCCAGCAGGTTGCGGCCTCGCCGGTACCGACCGCGTCGAGCAGGGTGACGGTCCCGTCCCCGTCGAGGCGGAAGGTGGCCAGCGCGTTGGTGCCTGCCTCGGCGATGACCAGGTGGCCGGCCCGGTCGAAGGTGATCGCGAACGGGACGGTGCCCGGCTCGGAGTTCACGACCGGGCGCGCGGACAGGCCACCGTCGGGGCGGACGGCGAAGACGTCGATGTCGTTGCCGTTGGCCTTGGTCGTGACGATCAGCTGGGAGCCGTCCGGGGAGATAGCTAGCTGGCCGGGGGTGTTGGTGAACTGCGGGGTGGCCGACGGGTCGAGGCCGAGGGCCCGGTTCGACCCGGAGATCGGGAACAGCCGGCCGAAGAAGCTGCGGTAGCCCTGGACCGACCCGCCGTCCAGCGCGTTCAGCACGTAGACCAGGTCGCCGTGGACGGCCACGCTGACCGGGAATGTCCCGCCCGAGCCGGTCACCTGGCGGAGGCTGAGCTGGTCGCCGTGGACGGCGAAGACCGAGACGGTGTTGCTGCCGGCGTTGACCGCGTACAGCAGGCCGTGGCGCCGGTCGTAGGTCAGGGAGCCCTGGGAGGCGAGGTGGTCCACTACCGATCCGGCCAGGATGCCGCCGAGGCCGCCGGTGGGGTAGGCGCCGGCCTGGGTCAGGCTGCCGCCGCGGGCCCGCTGGTAGGCGACGACCTGGTTGCCTGCGGTGTTGTCGGTCTGAACGAACACGGCGCGGCCTGCGCCACCGAAGTGAGCGTGCGCCGTGGCGGCACCGGCCGGCCCGGCTGCCGCACCGAGCGTCCCGGCCACGACGGCCGCGATCACGGCCGCCGGGCCGAGCCTTCTCATGTTCTTCATGCCTGCTCCTTACGCTGGGATGCGGACGTACCGGGAGTTCAGTCCCGGCAGCCGCCCCCGCGTTACAGGCGACCGCGCGGCGACGTCCCCTGGCAGGGCTGGCCCGCCGCGCAGCCGGGCCGCGACCGTCGCGTAGCTTGGGTGCGTTCCCGGCCCGCCAGTTCAGGAGTGTCGCCGGTCATGACTATCCCGGTCGCCTGCCAGGGGCTCGGCCCCATCGGCCTGCAGATCGCGCGCCGGCTGGCTCAGCGGCCCGGCGTCGCGGTCGTAGCCGCGATCGACCTCGACCCGGCCAAGATGGGTAAGGATCTGGGCACCCTGGCCGGCGCTGAGCAGTTCGGCGTTCCGGTCACGGCGGAGCTTCCGCGGTGCCCAGAGGGCCGGGCCGGAGTGCTGGTCCACGCGACCGGCTCGCGGCTGGCGGCCATCATGCCGCAACTGGTCAGCGCGGTTGAGATGGGCTGGAACGTGCTGTCCACCTGCGAGGAGCTGGCCTACCCCCGGGCCGGGGACGGCGGGCTCGCCGCGGAGCTTGACGCGCGCGCCCAGACGGCTGGCACCAGCGTCCTCGGAGCGGGGATCAATCCGGGATTCCTGCTCGACGCGCTCGTCCTCGTGCTCACCACCGTGTGCGCGACTGTCAGCAGGGTGGAGGTAACGCGGACCGTCGATACCGACGAGCGTCGCCGTCAGCTGCAGGCCAAGGCGGGCGTCGGCCTGAGCGCCGGGGAGTTCCGCGGGCGCGCGGCCGCCGGGCTGGTCGGGCACGTCGGGCTGCGGGAGTCGGCCTATCTGGTCTGCGCCTGCCTGGGCTGGCCGGTGGACGACTATACCGAGACGATCGATCCGGTCCTGGCGCCGGCGGCGGTCAGCACCGGTCTCGGCGTGGTGCCCGAAGGCGGTGTCATCGGCCAGCTGCAGACCGCGACGGTGCGGTCGCGCGGGGAGGTGGTCGTCAGGTACCGGCTCCAGATGAGCGCCGGCGCGCCGTCACAGGATGCGATCGACATTTACGGCGAGCCTGATGTGCATCAGCGGATCTCCTCCGGCGTCAACGGGGACATCGGCACCCAGGCCGTCATCGCCAACCTTGTCCTTGTCGTCGCCGCCGCCAGGCCAGGCCTGCTCACCATGGCTGATGTTGTCGGCGTGCACTGCGCGCAGGGGCCGGGCAGGTGACCCGGTGGGGAGGGCCCAGCGGAACGGCGAACTCGAAGGGACCCCGGCCATCAGTGAGGTCATCGGACCGGTGCCGGTGAGCCAGCCGGGCGGCGGAGATCTCGCCAGCCATCCGGACCGGATCCGGTGGAACGCCAGGTACGCAGCTGGCCCCGCAGGCTCCTTCGCGCCGCATCCGGCCGCCGTCCGCGCGCTGGCCATGGAGCTGCCGGACGGGCCGGTCCTGGAGCTGGCCTGCGGGCCATCGGGCAGCGCGCTGCTGGCCGCCGAGGCCGGCCGGCCCGTCACCGCTGTGGACGTGTCCGAGGTGGCGCTCGCCTTGCTGGAGGATGAGGCACGCCGCCGTCGGCTCGGAGGGCTGATCACGCTGGTGCAGGCCGACCTGACCAGCTGGTGCCCGCCGGATGACGGGTACGCGCTGGTGCTCTGCACCGGCTACTGGGAGTACGCCGCCTTCGCGGCGGGCACGGGCGCGGTGGCGGCGGGCGGCCTGCTGGCATGGGAGGCCTTCACCGCCGAGGCCCGCCGGGTCCGGGCCGGCCTGCGCGCGCAGTGGTGCCTCGGCCCGGGCGAGCCGGCCACGCTGCTGCCAGCTCGCTTCGCGGTGCTCAGCCAGGAGGACATTGATGGCGGCAGCCGAGGGGCCCGGCGGCGCCTGCTGGCCCGTGAGCGCGCTGTTCGCGGCGCGAGCCCGCTGCCCGGCTGGTGATTCACGGGCGCGCCGCGATCGATAGCGAGCGTTCCGAGGCGCAGCGCGGCGGATGTAGGCCACAGCAGCCGGATGGCCGCCCGGCACCCCGCGGTGCTGGATTCTGGCGGCCGGATCACGCATCATGAGCAGGTCACTTTCCGCTGGGGGGGCGAACGTGGCAGTCGTTCGATGGTGCGTCATGCTTGGCTGCGCCGTTCTGGCCGTGGTGGTGCTGACGGCCGGCTTACCATCAGAGCCGGCGCCGCGGCCGCCGCGCTGGCAGGTCTCCACCGCTATTCATGCGGCCGACGCGGGCCTGACCGATGTCATCGCCACCGGCCGCGACGATGCGTGGGCGACGGGCAGCTCCGCCGCCAGCACCCCGGTGGTGTACCGGTGGGACGGGAACCGCTGGCAGCCGATGGATCGTCCCGGTTCTTCGGGGTCCGCCGCGGCCAGCGTGGCTGCATCGTCGGCCGCCAACGTCTGGGTAGCCATCGCCGACGAGGCAGCGGTGGATCACTGGAACGGGCACGCCTGGTCCAGGGTCAGCTTCGGGCCGCCGGGCAGGATCGAGATCGACGGGATAGCGACCAGCGGGCGGCGTGATGTGTGGGCGTTCGCCTATAACAGGGTCAGGAAGCGGGAGACGGCGTTTCACTACGACGGCACTGCGTGGCGGGGCACGCCGCTGGCCGTGACGCTGGGCGGTGGCGGTACGGCGCGGCTGGTCAGCTCCTCCTCCAGGTCGAATATCTGGGCGTGGGCTTACGACGTCGCCCGCGGCGGCTGGGTCTCCTTGCATTTCAACGGCAGCAGGTGGCGGGTGATCCCGCTGCCCGCCAGGCTGCTGCCTGCCGGGCACACGATCCTCCCCGAGCAGATGCTGGCCGTGTCCGCGACCAGCGTGTGGGGGACGATCTACGCCGCCACCGGGAGTTCACGCGGCCCGGTGGTCCTGATGCACTGGAACGGGCTCCGCTGGAGCCGGGTAACCGGCCGGCTGCCCGCCGGCGCCCTCGCCGGGCCGATCGCCGGAGACGGCAACGGGGGACTATGGCTCTACGCCGTGCGCCCGGCCGGAGCCGGCTATCTCGTGCACTACCTGCACGGGACATGGACAAGCGCAGCCGGGCCGGCCAGCTCAGGCAGCACCGTCTCGGTAACCGCGCTGACGCACGTCCCCGGCACCAGTTCGCTGTGGGCCTCCGGCACGATCGGCGTCGGGTTCGGTACGAGCCACGGGGCCGCCATCCTCTCCTACGGCCGCTAGCGTTCGCCCGATTCGCACCCGATCGCACGCGGCTGCCGCGCCGTCGGTCAGCAGGCGCGGCCCGGCCACCGGGCCGACCGCCGCCGAACTGGACCGGTTCCTGGCAGCGCGGGGACATCACCCGGGCTGGGTGATGTCCCCGCCGCCACGGACCGGATGTACTGCGGATCGAGGCGCGTGCACGCGTGGACCGGGGGGGAATCGCGTGCACGCGGCCTCGGCCCGTCCGTATCCGGAAGCGCCGGTGGCGCGTTCCGCAGTTGCCAAGGAGAAGACCCATGCCTGCAGAGACTCCGGTGCTCGACACGCTTACCGACATGACGGCCGCGTCTGCCGATCACAGCTACCTGGGCTCGCGGGACATGATGCTCGCCAGGCTCAGCGCCCTGATCGCGGTCGACGCGCCGCCCGCGTCCTATCTCGCCAACGCCGGTGCCGCGGCCGACAACGGGATCACCGCCGAGGACCTGCAGGGCATCATGATCGCGGTTGCCCCGGTGGTCGGCACCGCCAGGGTCGTCTCGGCTGGCGGCAACCTGTTCAAGGCGCTCGGCTTCGCGATCGCCGTAGCCGACGAGAACGGCCAGGCCTGACGGCCGGCCGGGGGACCTGGGTCCGGCAGCGGTAGCGGGCCGTCGCCATGCCGCGCAGCGGGGCGGCGGCCTGCTTCTGCAGATACCTCGTCACACCATCGCCGGCCAGGGCGGTTACTTCGGCGGGCGGATCGGCGGGATGACCTTGGTCGAATGCCGGCGGGGGCCGGACCAGAGCGCCGGAACTGCGTCGATGGCGTAGGCGAGTGCGTAGGCGGCCTGCTCATAGTTGACGCGCCAGCCGACGAAGTCCGGCCATGCCTCGGCCGGCTCGCGCTCGATCGGGAAGTCAACCTCGCGCATCCGCGTGACGGCGTCGAGGAACTCCTCGTACGTCAGGCTAATTCCCCGCGATGGGTCGGGTTTGTCCGGGATGTCAATGCCCAGAGCCCGCGCGACATCCGTGAAGCAGAGGAAACCGCTGCGCAGGCAGAGCCTTGCGGGAACGGTGGGCGCCTCCTTCGGTGACAGCGTGAGCATCAGGGCAGCGGAGTCCAGGATGGCGAGCAACGCGGTGACCCACGATGACAGGGGCCGGGGCGAGCGGAATCGCACCAGCGGAAGGTAGGTGGTATGGCTCTCCGCGACGTCGGACGCCCAGCGCTCCCATTCCGCGTAGAGATCGGGCAGGGTATCGATGGTCGACACCCCCGAGCCCAGCGCGTAATGGGTCCTGGCCAGCAGCTCCGGACCCCACGACGGAACGCCTGCCCGGGCGTTGAGCAGTGCGATGTCAGTCTCTCGGCGGTTGAACTCCGAATACAGGGTCGGCAGGTAGGCGATTTGCAGGGTGACCGTGACGATCCCGGTCAGCGACGCGAAGTCGATGATCGTGCGCTCCGGCGCGCCCCTGACGGCGTCGCTGCCGATCTGCCACAAGCCCGGGCCGGCCGTGGCGAATGCGGCGGTGATCCCGCCGGAGATGAACGGCCACAGCAACAGCGCGTAGCCGACGAAGAAGAACCCAAGCCAGGCGATCAGCTGGCAGATCAGGATCGTGGCCGCCTGCGCGGCGAGCACCCTGTCGCGCTGCCTGAAGTCCTTGATCAGGCTGGCGACCAGCTGGAATGTCCAATTTATGGCCACGTCGACCAGGTTGGTCAGCCGGCTTCCCGATGGCCGGGGCACGATCAGCGTGCCGACAACGCTGCCCGCGGTCACCAGGACGATCAGCCCACCGACCACGGCGGCCACCGCGCGAGCAGCCAGCGGCACCACGATGTTCCCCCCGGTTGGTCAAGGTCAAGCCGAGGGCACGAGTATCCCAGGTGCCCGATCGGCCGGGCACGCGGCATCCGGTTGCTGCCGGACGGGCCGGTCGCCAGCGATAATGACGGCGGGGGCACATTGACATAGGAGGCCGGGGCAGCGTGACCGAAGGCTGGGCGTATAGCGGCAGTCCGCACTCGCGGGCTGCCGACGGGACGATAACGCTGGTCGAAGGCGTCACCTTCTGCATCTGTGACACCGGAGGTGACATCGGCCCGGGGGCGGAACGGGGGCTGTTCTTCCGGGACACCCGGTTCCTCAGCCGGTTTGAGGTGGAGGTCGATGGCCAGCGGCTCGATCCGCTCACCGTGGATTGCCCGACTCGCTATACCGGGATCTTCATCGCCCGGCGGCCGCCCCGGTCCGGTACCGCCGACAGCACGCTGCTCGTGGTGCGGCGCCGCTACGTCGGCAACGGCATGATGGAGGAGATCACGCTGCGCAACCTCGGCCGGGAGAACGCCGGGGTGGTCCTCAGCCTGACCGTCGAAGCTGACTTCGCCGGGCTCTTCGAGGTCAAGGAGGACCGGGTCCGGGTCCGCGAGGCGACCGAGCTGGTCACCGACGACGCCGCGCTACGGCTGATCTACCGGAAGGGCCCCGAATCACGCGCGGTCACCGTGGCGGCTACCGCCGATCCGACGGTGACCAGCCAGCAGCTGATCTGGCGCCCTGTCCTGCCGCCGCGCAGCGAGTGGACGACCACCGTGCAGGTGCATCCCGCACTCGACGGAATCGACGTGCCGCCCAGGTACCGGCCCGGGCAGCCGGTTGAGGCGAGCGGTCCGGCCACCCGCCTGGCGGAATGGCGGCAGGCAACACCGGCCGTCAGCACACCGGACGAGCGGCTCACCGCGATGCTCGCCGTCAGTGCCGAGGACCTCGGTGCCCTGCGGATCTTCGACGGGGACCGGCCGGACCGTAGCGTGGTCGCCGCGGGGGCGCCGTGGTTCATGACGCTCTTCGGCCGTGACGCGCTGCTCACCAGCTGGATGCTGCTGCCGCTCGACCCGAGCCTGGCGCTGGGCACCTTGCACACCCTGGCCCGGCTGCAGGGCAGCAAAGTCGATCCGCTGAGCGAGGAGGAGCCCGGGCGGATCTTGCACGAGGTGCGCTCCGGGCTGGACAGCGGGTATGCCCTCGGCGGCCGGGATGTCTACTACGGCAGCAGCGATGCAACGCCCCTGTTCGTCATGCTGCTCGGCGAGCTGCGGCGCTGGGGGCTGGCCCGCGGCGAGGTCGATGCGCTGCTGCCGCACGCTGACCGGGCGCTGGCCTGGATCGAGCAGTACGGCGACGCCGACGGCGACGGGTTCGTCGAGTACCAGCGGGCCACCGACCGTGGCCTGGCTAACCAGGGCTGGAAGGACTCTTTCGACGCGATCAGCTTCGCCGCCGGCGCCCTGGCCGAGCCGCCCATCGCGCTGGCTGAGGTGCAGGGCTACGTCTATGCCGCATATGTGGCCAGGGCGCACTTCGCCAGGGAGGCTGGCGAGGAGGACGCCGCCGGGCACTGGGCCGAGGCAGCCGCCGCGCTCAAGCGCCGCTTCAACGACGCGTTCTGGCTGCCCGATCGCGGGTACTACGCGCTCGCGCTTGACCGGGACAAGCGGCCCGTCGACGCGCTGGCGTCGAACATGGGGCACTGCCTGTGGACCGGGGTGGTCGACGAGGACAAGGCCGCTGCCGTGACCGCCCGGCTGCTCGGGCCGGACATGTTCACCGGATTCGGGGTGCGCACGCTCGGCGAGACGATGGGCCGTTACAACCCGATGAGCTACCACAACGGCTCGGTCTGGCCGCACGACAACGCCATTATCGCGGCCGGCCTGATGCGCTACGGCGCCGTGGAGGCCGCCCAGCAGATCGCCATGGCGGTCTTCGACGCCGGCGAGAGCTTTGGCGGCCGGCTTCCCGAGCTGTTCTGCGGTTTCGACCGCGCCGACTTCGGCGAGCCGGTGCCCTATCCGACGGCCTGCTCACCGCAGGCCTGGGCCGCGGCGGCTCCGCTGTACCTGCTGCGCACCCTGCTGCGTTTCGACCCATGGATCCCGTTCGGGCGGGTGTGGTGCGCGCCCGCCGTCCCGGAACGGTACCTGCCGCTGCGGATCGCGCGGCTGCACCTGGCGGGCGCCGCGCTCACCCTGGACGCCCGGGAGGGAGCCTGGAACCTCGCCGGGCTACCCCGCGGCATCGAGCTCATCCGCAAGCCGCGCCGGCCGCTGACCGCGGGCACGCCACCGCACCTAACCAAGAAGTCCACCAACATACTGACCCAGATGTAATTTCTTCTTAACCTTTCGGGCACTTTTTCGCTTCCCGCCGAGGAACAGGACGTCCTGCTGTATTCGGTCGGGCCGATCGCGGGAATGATCGCGGCGTGACAGGCGAATATGCGCGGCCTGGACTAGTGCGATGCGGTTACTACGTCTGGCCCGGCGGGCGGCAGGTACCGTCACTCCCGCCGCCAGAGCGACCGGGTGCGGCGGGTAACCAATCTGGTCGGCGGGAAGGCGCACGCTGTCCGGTGCAAGCCGGGTGCCTGCCTGCCAAGACCGTGTCGCCGGGCCTGGCGCCGGGCGCGACGCCCCGCGGGTGCCTGTGGATAACTGGTGCCCGCCCGGCGGAGCGAGCCGGATGCCAGGAGTCGCATCGCCATCGACACCGATAAGGAGGCATCTAGTGAGCGTGCCAACCTCGACGCTCTTCCGAACGCCAGAGGTGGCCGCCACCCCCCAGCGGCTGCACATAGCGATGATCGCCCCGCCCTACTTCGACGTCCCGCCGATGGCATATGGCGGCGTTGAAGCGGTAGTGGCCGACCTGGTCGACGCGCTGGTCGAGCGGGGTCATCAGGTGACCCTGATCGGCGGAGGCCAGCACGGCACCCGCGCGCAGCGGTTTCTCGCCAGCTACGACGTCGGTCCGGCGGACCGGCTCGGCGAGCCGCTGCCCGAGGTCATGCACGCGGCGCAGGTCGCGCGGCTGCTCGAGGGGCTTGATGTCGATGTGGTGCACGACCACACGCTGGCCGGACCGCTGCTTGCCCGCAGGCGGCAGACCCCGACCGTCGTGACCGTCCACGGTCCCGCGTCCGGTGACCCGGGCGACTACTATCAGGCGCTCGGCGAGACCGTCCGGTTCGTCGCCATCTCGGATGCCCAGCGCGCCACGGCGCCGGAGCTGCCCTGGGCGGCGACCGTGCACAATGCGATCCGCGCCGATACATTCCCGTTCCGGACCGATAAGGACGACTTCGCGTTCTTTCTCGGCCGGTTCTGCCCGGATAAGGCACCGCACCTCGCCATCGAGGCGGCCCGCGCCGCCGGGATGCCGATCGTGCTGGCAGGCAAGTGCACCGAACCGCCCGAGCTCGCCTACTTCGCGCGGGAGATCCAGCCAAGGCTCGGGCCCGACACGACCCTGTTCGGGGTCGCCGACGCGGTCGCGAAGCGGGATCTGCTGTCGCGGGCGGCCTGCCTGCTCTTCCCGATCTGCTGGGAGGAGCCATTCGGCCTGGTCGTCATCGAGGCAATGGCCTGCGGCACTCCGGTAGTGGCACTGCGCCGCGGTGCCGTGCCCGAGCTCATCGTGCCCGGGCAGACCGGCGTGATCGTCGACCGTCCCGAGGAGCTGCCCGCTGCCATCAGCGCGGCCCGGCGTCTCGACCCCGGCATCTGCCGCAAGCACGTCGAGGCCAACTTCACCACCGACGTGATGGCCGCCGGCTATGAAGCCGCCTACCGGCAGACGGTCGCCGAGATCACCAAGCCGCGGCTCCTGGTGCGCGAGCGGCCAGGGAGCCGCGCCGGTTCGTCAGGTGACGACTCGCCGACCGTGGATGATCTGCTCGCGCTGACCGACGAGGCGAGGCCGATCGGCAGGTAGCGCCTGGACCCAGCAGCAGACCGGGAGGCAGTGCTCGGCAGCACGCCGGAAGGCAGCCAGCGGCCAGCGTGGCGCTGGCTGCCTGATGGCCGGCCAGGCCGCACCCCGGGCCTGCGGCCGAGGCCGCACCCCGGGCCTGCGGCCGAGGCCGGACGGCAGCCTGCAGTGCCGCCAGGCGCCGCCGCCGGACGAGATCGCATCGCCCTCTCGCATGAGGCCTTCGGCGACCAGGCACGGCTACGTCAGACTGCCGCGGCGCTGGGTGCGGCCTGGCTGCCGTGAAACCCGGCTAGCCTGTGCGCGTGCGCTCGCATCAGCTGGTGTTCCTGCACGGGCAGCCCGGCTCGGGCGCGGACTGGCAGCAGGTACTGGCCAGGCTCCCGGCCCGGATGCCTGCCATTGCGGCTGACCGGCCGGGATATGGTTCCAGCCCGGTGGCAGCCGCCGGCTTCGCGGCGAACGCGCGCGCGGTGCTCGGGGAGCTTGACGCCCGCGGGATCGAGCAGGCGGTACTGGTCGGGCATTCCTATGGCGGCGGGGTGGCGCTATGGGCCGCTAGCCTCGCACCGGAGCGGGTCGAGGCGCTGATCTTGCTGGCGAGCATCGGCCCTGGCTGCCTGAATGGCTGGGACCGGCTGCTCGCCGCCCCGGCCGCCGGACCGGTCTGCGCGCTGGTGGCGTGGCGGCTGACGCCGTGGATTGCCCGCGCCAGGCTGGCCAGGATCGCCCGGCTCCGCGGCAGCGCGCTCGGCCCGGACGAGCATGTCAACTGGCATATCTGGGGAAACGCGAGCAGAGATAACGGCCCGTTGTGGCGGACCTTTCTCGCTGAGCAGCGAGCTCTCGTCGGTGAGCTTGACGAGCTGATCGCGGTGCTTCCGTCGGTCAAGGCACCGGTGCTGCTGCTCGCCGATCCGCAGGACACGCTGGTTCCCGTTGACACCGCCCGGCGGCTGGCCGGCGCCCTGCCCGACGCCCGCTTGCAGCTGGTCGATGGCCCGGGCCACCACCTGCCCAGGCGAGCCGCTGACACGGTCGCCGAGGCGATCGTCACGTTCCTCGACATGGTGGACGCGGGGCTGTAGCGGCGCCGGGTGGCCACCGTCGGTGCGGCCCGGCATCGGCGGCCACGGCCGCACGCGGAGGCGCGCACCGCCGGTATGCCGGGGCCGCGCGGAGACGCGCACCGCCGGTGTGCCGGGGCCGCGCGGAGACGCGCACCGCCGGTGTTCCGGAGCCGTGCGGAGACGTGCCGCTGCTGTGCATCGGCGAACTGGCCGCCCGGCCCCGGCCTGGTTCAGCTGGCGGCGGCCGTCCGATCCTGGCGGGTCGCGGCCGGGCGCGGCCCGCGGCGGCTGCTGCCTTGGCGGAGATCTCCGTACCGCCCCTGCTTGCCGCCTGGGCTCAGCTCCGCGTGCCGCCGCCCCTGCTTGCCGCCTGGGCTCAGGTCCCCGCGCCGTCCCTGGTTGTCCCCTGGGCTCAGGTCCCCGCGCCGTCCCTGCTTGTCCCCTGGGCTCAGGTCCGCGTGCCGTACCTGAGTGGCGCCCTGGCCATGGCCCGAGCGGCGCGGGCGGCTGCCGTCCGCGCCACTGTCGAAGGCCAGCTTTCCGGCGCGCCGGCCAGCCGGGCGGGAGCCAGCGGCGGCGGCAGGCTGCAGCTGGCTAGCCACGGCCGGAATGGGGGTGCCTGAGGTCGCGACATCGCGGACCGCATCGTGGCCCGGCTGGACCTGATGACTGATGGGGGTGACACCGGCCGCCTGGTGCAGCCGGCTGACCTCGCGGACCTGGGCAGGCTCGACGAGGGCCACGACGGTGCCGGTCGCACCCGCGCGAGCAGTGCGCCCCGAGCGGTGCAGGTAGTCCTTGTGGTCATTGGGCGGATCGAAATGCACGACAAGCCCGATGTCGTCGACGTGGATGCCGCGCGCGGCCACGTCGGTCGCGACAAGGACGCGAGGATGCCCCGCCGTGAATGCGGTGAGTGCGCGCTGCCGCTGGTTCTGGTTCAGGTTGCCGTGGATAGCGGCTGCGTCGACGCCCGCCCGGGTCAGCTGCTTGGCGAGCCGGTCCGCGCCGTGCTTGGTGCGGACGAAGAACAGGGTCCGCCCGGGCCGGCTGCCGATCTCCGCAGCGATGGTTACCTTCTCCTGGGCGGGCAGCACGAAGACCCGGTGGTCCACGTCGTTGGGCACGATATCCGAGGCGACGGCGTGCAGTGCCGGGTCGCTCAGGTAGCCGCTCACCAGCCGGTCGACGCCGCGGTCCAGCGTCGCGGAGAACAGCATTCGCTGGCCGCCCGCCGGGGTGGCGTCGAGAATGCGCGTCACAGCTGGCAGGAATCCGAGATCAGCCATGTGGTCGGCCTCGTCGACGACGGTAATCTCGATATCGGCGAGTGTGCAGGCGGTCCGGTCGAGCAGGTCGATCAAGCGGCCAGGGGTCGCGACGACGATGTCAACGCCGCGGCGCAGCCGGTCGATCTGACGGCTGATCGAGATGCCGCCATAGACCGTCGTGACGCTCACTCCGAGCGTCTGGCCGAGGGGCGCGAGGGCGCCCGCGACCTGCACCGCGAGTTCCCTGGTCGGGACGAGTACGAGACCGCGCGGTGCCTTCTGGCGGCGGGGCCCGGCCGCTGCAGCCAGCCTGGCCAGCATGGGCAGGCCGAAGGCGAGCGTCTTGCCTGACCCGGTCTGCGCGCGGCCGAGGATGTCCCGGCCCGCAAGCGCGTCCGGTACGGCGCTGGCCTGAATGGCGAATGGGGCGAGCATTCCGCCAGCAGTCAGCGCGTCGGTGAGCCGGCCGGGCAGGCCAAGCTCGCGGAAGGTGGTGTCCGCGGGCGGCGGCGCGGCGGCTGCCGCGGTCAGCGCGCGGTCCAGGTCGGAACGTTGATCTTCGCGCGGATCGTGGCGCGGTCCGGTTGCCCGGCTCGGCGTCCGGGCCGGGCCGCGGTGCCGGTGCGAAGGCGCGCGGCGGCGGCCGGAATTCTGCGGCATGGATGAACTCCATCTATGGTTCATGGGCCGCGTCATGCTGGAGACGTCGACGACAGCGGCAAACTGGGGCTCACCGAGAAGCGGACTGCTCACACAAGCGACCGCGCGGGCTTCTCGCCCGCGGGAGTGGCAGCTGGGAACGCTGCCGTGCGTGGAAAGACTATCAGTACTGCCGGTGCTGCCCGTCCAGCGCCACCCAGGTGCAGGCACGCGACCAGGCGCCACGGTAGCCGTTACCAGTCAGCCCGGCACTGTCGTACCGGGCTGACGCGTCCTCTCGGGCGATGTGGCCGCAGACGGTCAGCCCGCCGCGGACGGTCAGCCCGCCGCAGCTGGTCAGAGCTTGGTCATCTTCGGGTACGGCGCTGCGATTCGTTCCTGCTGAGATCCGAAATCGACGAGCACGGCGGTGTCATCCTCGACGCCGATGACCACGCCCAGGCCGTAACTATCGTGCGTCACCTGGTCGTGCAGCGCGAACTGCTTGACCGGCCGCACCACGGCGGGTGTGTTGAAGGGACTTCCTGGCAGGTAGCGCCGGGTTGCGGCGCGGGCCGGTTTCATCATCTCCAGTATGCCCCCTGGCGGCCCGTGCCGGGGTCGGCTGTGACGGGATCGGCACGTCAAAGTTCAAGCCAGGTGCCGGACCGGGTGGTTACCGCCGGAACTGCCGGGCGGTCGCACCGCTGATCGAGCGACCGACGGGGAGCCTCTGATGCCGGCGGCCGAGGCAACTCGGGTCACTATTGCGCGGTCGTGCTCAGGCCGAATGCCTGGTAATCGACGTGCGCCGCTCGCGCCAGGCGGCCTCAGCCTCGCCGATTGGCGTGGAGGCCGGGCCCTGGACGAATGGCCAGATTTCCTCGGCGATGGCCCGCCAGTTGGCGGTGGCGGACAGCTGACCGAGCACGGCGAACAGGCCCAGATTGATCCGCTGGAGGATCACGTACGACCGCGGGATGCTCACGTATCCGGCCACCGGGCTGCGCAGGTCGAAGAACCGCCGCACGACCGCGGACGCGTAATCCCCGGTGATGGTCAGCGGACCTGGTTCGCGGATCGTGTCGTAGAACACCGCCATGTGCTCGACGATCGTCTCGGTGCTCAGCGGCGCGTCCGGGCGCAGGAAGCCGGCCTGCTCCATGCTCCGGCGGAACTCCTCCGGGTCGTTGCGGACGCACAAGTGGCGGGCCATCTGCATGAGGGGCTGCAGTTCGGTGAGGGTGAAGTGCTTGACCAGCCCGAAATCGAGAAAGGTGACCTGCCCGCCGCCGTGGAACAGGTAGTTGCCCGGGTGCGGATCGCCGTTGAAGGCGTGCACGTCGTACAGGCTCCTGAACACGAACCGGTAGATCGTCTCGCCGGCCAGGTCCCGTTCCTCCTGGGACCAGCTGGCGAGCTCGGCGAAGCGGGCCCCGTCGGCCAGTTCGCTGGTCACTACCCGCCGCGCTGACAGCTCGCCGATGATCGCGGGAATGCGAATCGTCGGATGACCCTCGTAGTAGGCCGCCAGGAGGCGCTGGTTGTCGGCTTCCCTGCGGTAGTCGAGTTCTTCAAGGACCCGGTCCCTGAGCTCGGCGATCAGCCCGTCGACATCCTGGCTGGGCGCGGTGACCCGCAGCATCCGGCGCAGCAGCGCGACATTGCGGAGGTCAGCCGCCATGGTCTCGGCGATCCCCGGGTACTGCACCTTTACCGCGACGGCGCGGCCATCCAGCGTGATCGCGCGGTGCACCTGGCCGATCGAGGCGGCCGCGATCGGCTCCGGGTCCCAGCGGGCGAAGGCCCGCTCTGGTGGCAGGCCAAGCTCCTCCGTGACTACCCGCGCCGCGAGCTCAGCGCTCATCGGCGGGACACTGTCCTGCAGGCGGCTCATGGTGCGACGGACACCCGGCGACAAGCCGTCGTCGATGTAGCTGGCCATCTGGCCGAGCTTCATCAGCACGCCCTTCATCGCCCCCAGCGTGTTGGCCACGTCTTCGGCGGTCTCCAGGGCGAGATCGTTGCGCAGCTGTTCCCGGTGCTGCCCGGCGGCCGCGAACAGCCGGGGCGCGCTGCCGGCGTAGCGCACCGCACCGCGCCCGGCGAGCTGCAGCGCCGCAAGGCCGCGGTCAAATCGCAGCCGCCCGATCCGGCGGCGCACCACGAGTACGGCCGTGATAAAGCCGCCGGCGATCGCGGCGGCAGCCAGCCGCTTAACCGGAAGCCGCCTCACGCGAGCCGCGCCGACCGCATCCGCAGGGTGATCCGCTGCCGTGCCTCAAGCACTCCCGGCTCACCGAGGAACACCGCATCGAGGATGCCGAGCGCCTGCCGGATCTCGCTCCGGCGTTCCGGAGTCAGGTCATCCGGCGCGACGTAGCCGTACATCTCCCGGGCCCAGGCCGGCAACGCGAAGATTGCGCCGTCCCTGATGTCCTCCCAGATCTCCGCGATGTCGGAGTCGAGGCCGGGCGGATCGAGCAGGTAGGTCATCGATTCGGCCGCCGCCGGCGTGCAGCGGAGGTCCGCCCGGACCGAGCTGACGTACCGGTCAAGCTCGGCGAGGCTGGCGGGGACCAACGCGCGGGGCACGCCGACGAGCTCGGCCGCGACGGCCATCTCGGCCACGTAGCGATCGCCATCCGCCGGTGATAGCGGCGTGCCGAATAGGCGCGAGGCAACAATCGCGGAATCGACCAGGGCCGCGTGCACCCAGAGCAGTAGCGCGGGATCGCCGGCCGCGTAAGGGCGGCCAGTCACCGTGTCGACACCCTTGACGTGGTCATGGATCCGGCGAACCCGGGCCGCGGCCTGCTGCGCGGCGGCCCGCTCGCCGAAGCTGACCGTCGCGACGTACGCGGAGGTGGCGGCCAGCCTGCCGACCGGATCCCGGCGCCAGTCGCTGTGCTGGTCGACTCCGGCCATCGCCAGCGGATGCAGCGCCTGCATCAGCAGCGACCGCAGGCCGGCCACCGGCGACGCCAGATCGGTGCTCACCCGCCATGCGACGCTGCCGGGGCCGAAAAAGCCGTCGTCCGCCGGGCGGTCCGGCACGCTGGACACGTAGGCAGCCGCCGAGCGTCCGACCAGGTCGGCGGCGCTCGCGAACGGGTCCGTGGTCACGGTGCCGCCGCTGGCAGGATCCTGGCCGCAGGCTGATGGCCGGGGCGGCCGATGATTCTCAAGGTCACACCAGCCACGCTACCTACCGCGCGCCGGTGGCCGGGGCTCCGGCAGGCTGGGGGCCGGGCTCCGGCAGGCTGGGGGCCGGGCTCCGGCAGGCTGGGCGGCCGGGCTCCGGCAGGCTGGGCGGCCGGGCTCCAGGGGTGTGCCGGCCGGCCGTCCGGTGCGTGCGGTTACCTGGGAGAGCGGCATCGGGAAAACTGGGTGCCATGCGCCCGATGCGCGGTGTCGACCTCGAGCGGCCCGCGGAACAAGCCAGCCGTGAGCGGCCGCGCTGGCGCTTGCCGGATTCCTTGCGGCTTCGGTGGCCGGGGGACTGGTGGCGGGATGTGGCCGGGCTCGCCCGGCAACCGGTCGTCATCAGCGTTCTGGTAACCGCCGCCGGATCGATCGTCTGGCTGACGGTCTTCCCGCGGATCGGCACTGACCTGTCCGCGCAGATCGCCCGGGCGGGCTGGGCGAGCCGCTATCCGGGTTCGGCGTATCTCTTCAGCTGGTATGGCGGTATTTATCCGGCGAGCTATTCGCTGCTGGCGCCGTACCTGCTCGGCGTGGCCGGCACCCGGCAGGCGATGGCCGTTGCGGCGGTGGGATCCGCGGGCTTGCTTTCACTGCTGCTGGTGCGGCACCGGGTGCCCAGGCCGCGGGCGGCCGCGCTGTGGGCGGCCGTGGCCATGCTGACGGAGCTGACCGCCGGCCGGGCCACGTTCGTCCTCGGACTGGCCGCTGCGCTGGGCTGTGTCGTCGTCGCCGGCGGTGACTGGCCGCGAGGCTGGCTCAGGTGGGCCGCCGTCGCGGGCCTGGCCGCGCTGACCTCAATGCTCAGCCCGGTGGCCGGCCTGTTCCTCGGTGTGCCCGCCGCCGCGTTCCTGATCATCGGCCGGTGGCGCGCCGGCCTGGTCATCGGGGTGGCGGCCGGGCTGCCGCTGGGCCTGGCGGTGCTGCTTTCGGACGGCGGGGCGC
>Ga0187871_10001371_pt1 | contig 21346 bp, 16 predicted proteins | sample June2016WEW_16_1_FD_132988 | JGI IMG/M metagenome (GOLD analysis project Ga0187871, IMG submission 132988) | Peatland microbial communities from SPRUCE experiment site at the Marcell Experimental Forest, Minnesota, USA - June2016WEW_16_10 | ecosystem: Environmental > Terrestrial > Soil >...
ATGCCGGGGATTGCCTTGATGGCGTCGGCAAGGACAGCGGCCACTGCGGCAGACTCTGTAAAACCGCTGGCGGGACCATCGATCGGCACGAGTTCGAAAGACGCCTTCTGGGCGATGGTCATCATCACCTGCTGCTGCTTAGTCTTTGGCCCGAGACTGACCAGCCAGACCTTGCTGCCCGGCGCGTTCTTTGCAAGGTGCGCCGCCTCGAACAGCGCGTGTCCAGCCCACGGGTCGAGCACGGCTGGAAGCAGCAGCTCGTTCTTTAGGGCAGGCCCGGCCGGGCCGGTCACCGGCTCCAGGGTTTGGAGTGGATCGGGTACAACACCTCCGCAGACGACGATCTGATACGCAACGCTCATGATCTCCCCCTCTTGCTCTTCCTCTCGCTCAGTTTTCCGCCGAGTGGAGGCCGCCGGTGCCCGCGCGAAGCTCCATGACGCTCCGTTCGGGGTCTTCCGGGTGCGGCGTCGCGCAGTTCCAGACGCAGGCGCCGCAGTGGATGCATTTCTCGCGATCAAATGACGGAACGCCGTTCCCGCCGGGGGTGATGGCCTGGGCACTGCAAATCTCGATGCAAATCTTCGTGCCACAGATCTCACAGAGTTCCGGGTAGAGAAATACGATGTGATCGGCGTACCCCGCCGGTGCCTGGACCTTTCCGCCCATCAGCAATGCATCCTGATGGGACACGAGCAACCTGCCGTCGTACGGAATCGCCGGCCAACCGGCGCGATCCATCAAGGCGTTGTGAGACGAAACACCCCGCGCGGCACACTCCCGGCAAATCCTGTCGACTTCGTCGCGCGGAATTCGACCCCGGTAATATTCGGCCAATGCCGGCGTATGATCGCGTGGCCGGCGCGGTTTCAGCGGTAGGTGAAGAGCGCCTTGGCTGACGCCGGCCAGAGCCATGCCGACCAGGCCCGTCACGACGCCGTGATGGAAGCCGTCGCGTGCGCGCTTGGCGACGCGTCCTTCGCGTTCCACCCAACTGGCACGACGGCGATTGACGTAAGCCGCTTCGAGGTTCTCTTTCGTGAACGGTCTTTTCTTCTGAAGCAATTCAATAACGCCTTCAGCCAGTTGCACCCCGGTTGTCCAAGCCTCATCCACACCGCTTCCCGTGAGAACGTTGGTGCTGCCCGATCCTTCGCCGATACGGGCATAGCCGTTGCCGACCAGATGCGGTTCGCCGCGTTGGCCGGATTCGGCAAGGGTCTTGGCTCCCCAGGAACGCAGTGTGCCTCCGTTCAGGTGGCGCCACAGGTATGGGTGAAGCATCCAATGCTGCAGATGGCGATACGCCGTGCGGACGGGGCTGTCGAACCACGATGGCACGAAAATACCCAGCGACGCCACACGCCCCGGATAAACATAAAGGAATCCGAAAAGTCCCGGTTCAGGGTAGCCAAACGTATGCCACACTGTGCCAGGCTCGAGCGTGCAGCTCTCGGGCAGGTCGACGACCATCTTCATCCCGACGGCCCAGTCGCGCTGGTGATGGCCGGCGGGCATGCCGAACTGCCTGTCGATCTGGGCGCCAATGGGACCGACCGGTCCATCCGCGACCACGGTCAGCGCAGCATGGATGTCCATGCCGGCCATGAACGCGGCTTCCGGGGCGCCGTTTTTGTCCGTGCCCTGGTCGAGTAACCGGACGCCCTCCACACGATTGCCGTCAACCAACGGCGCGGCTACGGGCGTGCCAGGCCAGATTTGGACGGTGCCCGCGCCCAAAAGCTGTGAGCCGACCCACTGGTTGAACTGCCCCAGCGAGAGCACCAAACCGCCTTCCTTGCGCAGGAATGGCGGGATATAGGGCAATTCCACTGCCTCGGCATCGTAGGGCAGCATCCGCCGACACCCACGAATCAACTTGTCGGCCAGCCGAAGAGTCAACGACCGGCGGCTCGCTCCGATGGGGTCGAGCAGATACAGGAGCTTCTCATGCGTTACCGGCGCGACCAATGGAATCTGGGATGGGTCCAAGTCCGGGAATGTTCCCCGAATGCCGCGGGCTCGCGTGACCACCCCGGACACGCCAAACCCGATATCGTCGGCGCGTTCATAGCAGACGATCTGTGGCGGCGCACCCGGCATGACCGCGCTTTCCAGTTTCGCCGTGCCGTCCGTGTTCGCCAGCTCCCGGGAGAGCGTTGTCAGGAATCCGCCGGTGGCCGGTCCGAACCCGACGCAGACGATGTCCACGTCCATTCTCTGGCGTTCAACCGGCGGCGTTCCGCGGCTGGTGTCGTCGCTACTCATTCGGCTGACAGCCTAGAAGTGGTGCACCCAGCGAAGATTGTAGCGCTGGCCTTCGGGCCGATGCTCGGCGGCGAATTCATAATACGCATCGAAGAAGATGTGATCGTTCTGAGAGAGGTGCCAAACGAGGCCCGGACCAAGTGCCACCACCTGCTCATGTCCCGGTACCTCGACGCTGTTGGCTTTGCTATCGGTGATCTGCTCGAAGAAATAACCGTTCAGGCCGACGCACAACCGGCTGGGCACCACCTCGTAGTCCGTGGCGAAATTCGCATGGACGGCCTGGCCTGGCTGCTCCGTGCGGAGCCCGCCGGCCGGATTGTCATTCTCCTCGTTCCACAAATAGTGGATGCGCCACGACATCGTCCAATGCGGCAGAACAAACCACGTGGCGGCCCAGTATGGATCGAGGTAGAAAATGTTGTTGCCGGCGTTAAGCACTGAATTCGCCTCGTAGCGGCCGGTGGGCATGATCGTCTGAAGTTCGATCCGATGCATAAATATCGGACCGTTCTGGCCCATGATTGGATCCCACTGGATGAAGGGACCGACCAGCAGATCCCCCGGGCCGCTTGCGGTGGTGCTCGAGCCGCCGAGGGATGACGGGTTAAGATCGAATGCCACGAAGGGTTGGATGAGATCGAGCCCCCATTTGCCGTCCAATAGAACCTTCTGATTGGACTGGTAAATCAACTGCTGCAAAGCGATCCAAGCATTCAGCCGTTCCAGCGGCAGTGGCGGGCTGATAAACCGTTGGGCGTAATACGACTGCAGATACTCGCTGTAGTAGAACCCCGGTCCGGCCGGTGGACCGCCATCGAGAAAGCTGGTGAACCCGAGGTTTACCGCTGGTTCGTCATAGGCTCGGGCGGGCACGACCCAGGCGGCGATGGCGCAACATAGGATAACAACCGGACACAGTCGCTTCATTGGCAATGGTCTCCTTTGATGGTTAATCAGCCTGATAATCTCACATCGGATAGTCGAGCGCCTCGGGGATCATCACTTTCGTGAGCGCTTCTGCCGCTCGGTCCTTGGCAAGCCTGGCGCCCGTGAGGCAACCATCCAGCTTTACGCGCAACCGTGCGAACGTCTCGTAGCCGTCGAAGGACACGCACGGGCCGGCCTTCGCCGGATGTTCCTGGCCGGATTCCGTCACGTCGCTTAACCCGCGAGCGCCGCTGGCGAAGCCGGGGATGAACCCTTCCAGCGCGTCCAGGTCGTCGGCAGCAAAGCACGCAGCACAGGCCGCGTCGTCCCAGGCGGGATGGCGGTTGTAGCCGAACACCAATTCGGCGCAAATTCTGCCGATTTCTGCGGATGCCCGCGCGGCCTGGACGTGGCAGAGATCGGTCATAAAGTCCAGCCGTCCCGACAGACCTTCGGCAACCACGGGGTTCTCGGCGCCCTTTGCCTGGAGCTCAAGCACGTCGAGGATCATATAGCGTGCGGCCAGCAACCAGCAGAGCGCATCAGCAAGCGGGAAGGTCACGCCCTGACGATTTCCGTAATACAACTCGCGGCCATCGGCGTCCTTGGCTTTCTGCAAGTGTTCCAGTGTCCAGAGCCACAACTGCATGGCCGTAGCCAACGTGCAGGCGCCGGTGCCGGCCCGGTCAGAAGCGATCTGGCGCATCTCGGTGATCCAACTTCGAAATTCGGCCAGAAACAGCTTGTTGGTCATGGTGATGGACAACTGTCGGCGCTGGACGGCTTCGGGACCTTCATAGGTGGCCTCCAACTGGGCGTCCATCCATTTGTGGCCGAGGAATCCGGGGCAATCCTCGGTGATGCCGTAGCCGCCCATCAAGCTGACGGCCTCCCGCATCATGTTGGCGCCATGGCCTGTATTCCACAGCTTTACGGCAGGACACAGAACGTTCGCCAGCGAGTCGAGGACGGCAAATTGCAGAAGTGGATCTGAGTTCAGGGCTTCGTAACGGGTGTTGGTCCGTTGCTTCTCGGGCAGGTGGGACAGTCGCAGATACTCCAGCGCATCGTTCTCGAGTTGGATCATCGCGCGGAATTGCGCGCGGCCCCCTTCCACCTTGCGGGCCGCGAAAATCTCATCCTTTTTGTTTTCCAGCGGGTCGAGCTCATCGAACAACCGTGCTGCGGCAAACCCAAGGGATGCGGCGGCTTCGCCCGTGGCCCACACATCCACCAAACGGTGCAAAGCGTCCTCTTTCATCTGCAATCCAAGCTCGTAGCGGGGCGAACCTGGCGCAGCCGCATCGCCGCCGCGGAACCGGCCGCGCTGGTAGCGAATCACCGGCTCGACTGCCGAAAGCAGCTTCGCCGCCGTCATCAACCCCACCGTCACACGGGTACGGCGGAATACGGCCTCGATGATCTCGCCATGCGAATAATTGGGCACGATCACGCCATTCTTGATCTGGTAACCGCCGATAATGCGGCTGGCGGGGACGCGGAGATTGAGTACCGGATCGCGGGTTGACGAAAGTTGGTGCACGAGTTTGCGCGTCGGAACGCCGCGATCGTACACGCCGGCATCCGTCTCCTCGAGGATGATCATGCAACTGCTCTTGATGCGCTCGTCGGCGGTATCCACCGCGGCGGTCACGAAATTGGCGAAGCCCATGTTGGTGATGAACCGGCCGCGTTTTTCCACCTGCAACATCGGCTCCTGGCCCCTTTCCCATGACGCAACGCGAACTTTGCCGTTGAGAAGTCCGGTCTCGACACCGACGTAGGGCAGCGGCTCGGTGAGGGCAAACGCGCCACGCCAGACCTGACGGTCTTCGCCGGGCTTGGGCGGGCAGGCCCGGCGCATGTACGTGTCGCGCTGTTCTGGGGTACCGCGGCCATGAATTGGCGCCAGAGCAAGGTTACCGGCCATGCTGGACGTGGCCGCTCCGCCGTCCACCCATGACAATTCAAATGCGAGCAATGCCAGCGCAAGGTTCTTCGGGCCTTCGATGAACCCGCCCTGTTCCGGATCCATGAAGACCGCTGTCAGCCCCGCTTCGTCGAAGAGCTGCAGCAGCCCCGCCTTTTGTTTTGTCCACTCATGCGAATTGCGCGCGCCTTCGGCGACCAATCGAGCCACTGGACCGCGGGCCACGCGACGGGCGGACTGGACGAGCATCTGGAGGTCGAATCGATCGGCATAACGCCACATGATCTGACGTACATCATCACCAGGCAATGTTCGGAGAGATTCAATGGGTTGAGCTAACGCGGTCGCAGTCATGTCCAACGTCCTTTCTGCACACGAGCATGGCGATAACCGCTCGTGCGGCAATGCATACTGATACTCCTTCGCGGACGGGGTGGGAAACCGCGTTGGCGACCTTTGTAGACCATTCTCGAAAATCAGTCAATCAAATTGGATGCAGTACTGGGCTAGGTGCAGAAGTTGCGGGCTAAAGTTGCCAAAGTCGGCAGGTTGCAGTCGGGCGGCTCTTTCTTTTGTGCAGTTGCAACTTCGTTGGGGAAGATCAGGCGGCGGAACTGGCGGCGGGACGGTGGAGAGACTGATGAAGCGGGCGGCTGGCCGCGTCGGGTTTGCTTACTGGGCGTCGGTTCCTTTGACAGAATCCAGCGGTGTACCTGATGCACCAAAGATTTTTGTTTTTCGTAATCTGTTTATAGCAAATGAGTTCAGGTTTCGGGAGCCAACCTGTGAAGGTTTATGGCATGTGGAGTGCGGGTTTAACTTTCCGGGTGAAGGCAAAGATTGGACGTGTTCGCCGTTAGGGGAAGCGGGACGTGCTTTGGCCCGGCTTGCAAGGTTGAAGCCGAGGCTCGTGACAGGATGGGAATTATCTCGGCAGTGTAGAGGCTGGCTATGCCTATCTTCCGAAGTCTCTAGCCACACACACTTAGGCATGGTCAGTCGATACACTGCCGATTCTTTACGACAAGACCGGTGGTGAAGCTGCGGCGCGGATGGCACCTAGCGCGTCAACCTCGACTGACCGTCCCCTACTTCTTCCTCTGCGCCTTCCACTTCTTCCACCGCGCGCGCATCGCCGCCCCAATTTTCGCCCGAGCCGCCGCTGACATTTTTCGTTTGCGCCCGCCACTGGCAACAGCACTACCCTGTCCCGTCAGGGCTTCAACTGCGGCTTCCGTGCGGGCGAGTTGGTCTTTCAGATGCCTAGCTTGCTTGCGGAGCTGAGAAACAATGGAATTGGTGTTCATTGAGATCTTTTAGCATCCGTAGTTGGAATTGTCGAGAGTGGTTCCGGTCCTGGACGGTTCGCGAGGTTTGGGATGCGGTGGGATGGGGCGGGGGAAAACGCCTTTTTAAACGAGTAGCTTTCCCTCCGAATGAGGCGTATGCTGCGAATTGGGAGAAGGGCGAACGATGCTGGGCGGGCAGGCTCTGCGGGGCCCCAGCAGGAGAGAAGCTGGAGGAATGGCGTATGAAGTTCAATCGTCCCACCGAGGAACAAATCCGTAGCCGAGCCTATGAGATTTTTCTACAGAGCGGTAGCCAGCCGGGGCATGACCTGGACAACTGGCTTCAAGCGGAATACGAACTGATGCAGTTGCCCATCCACAAACTCGCTGAACTTGAGCCGACCAAGACCAAGCCGGGTAAAGTGAGCAAAGCATCGTTGATCAACCTCGTTCATGCGGCTGATAGCTTGACAGCCAACAGACAGGGCCATCTCAAGCGATGACCTCGGAGCCGGGGATCGTCGCTTCATCAAACAGAAGCTGTGGACAGTGACAAACTGGGCGCAACACCTGGCAAATGGATTGCCCGACCCCGAGAGATGTCGAACTCGCTCCTCGGGAAGGAATGACGTTTTGTCCGAGTGCCTTGTGCCATCTTCCAGCCGCTGCAAGTTCGCCCTCCAAGCCGTGGCCAAATCTTACTGTTTCCATCCGGATCGACGTAAGTTCGAGCAACCACCAGCCAAGTCAGATTAGGACATACACTGGTGGGTATCGGTGGCGGGATTGGCCGGCGGGTGGGCAAAACCTTAATCCGGCAATTGCTTCTTGCGGTACTCATCAATGTAGATGGTCATCCCCTGTCGGAGCACCACACATTGGGGGGATGACCGGAGGCTACACTGCCATTATTGACGCATCTAAGCGGACCAGCAGGAGTCCCACACGCACAAAAAGCGAAGGAGAGGCCACATTGGCCTCTCCTGTTGCCAGGTCGCTCGAACCTGGGTTCTGTATTCGCCCTCCGCTGAATCAGCGGGCGGCGACCTGCTCCGTTGCCTGTACGGGCGGACCAAACGCCTGTTCCGCATTGATCTGGAAGTACTCATTCCGGGCGGCCTTCGAAGTCAGTGGCTCGAGGAACCGCTTCAGGTTATCCACTGAATCCGCCTCCCACACGCAATCGGCTCGGCGACCGTCCGCGCTGGGCAGATAGGAGAGTCCCTTCAGACCTTTCGGCAACCGCCCCTCTTGGACCATCGGGCCTATCTGGCCGGTAGCCTGCTCCCACGCCTTGGGATCGGTGATATTGTGATGAATAGCGACAAACATGACCACTCCTTTGGTTTAGGGTTGACTGTCTGCGACCGTGGAGAACCTAGCACAGCGCACGGCGGATTCAAATCAACTCTGGGAGATTTCACCCCAATGGAAAGCGAACGCGCCTTGATGCCGAACTTGTGCAAGCGCCGGATCTAGGTCCCGTTGCGCCGGCCAGCGGACAAAGCCATACTCCTGGAGTGATGCGTGACGGGAACGCGCAGAATATATGGGCGCTTCATTCGAACGAATTTCGCGCCACTTGGTCAAACCACACATGAAAAGAGAATGGTTCAAGCGCTTCGGCTGGATCTACCTTCCGGTATCAGTTCAAGGTGCAGTCGTGTGCCTGCTCGCGCTCCTGTTCTGCCTCACGGTCTTTCGAGCAATTGACAGACATTCACATTCGGCAAGCGACACTCTTTATGGAGTGTTTCCATACTTCGTTTGCACGTTTCTGCTCATTGATTGGATTGGTGGCAGGACGAGTGCGCCGTCTTCCTAACGCCGTGGGGTGGGTGATGGTCGCGCCGTCCGTTGCTCTCCGGCGGGCTTGCGTTTCGTCGAGGCGTGGCTATTGAATTGCATGATTACATTCATCCCGCTTAATGAATCCCACATCCCGCTCATGCACCGCTGGCTGAGCGATGGCGAGGCATTCCGGTGGTACGGTCGTCAACCCGCGACCGAAGAAGGCATCCGTCAGAAATACCTGATCACGAAGCCTCGAACGCAGACGCGTTGTTTCATCGTCCGCAAGGACGAAGACCCCATCGGTTACCTTCAGTATTACCGCATCAGCGATCATCCAGCGTACCGCTGTCTGGTCGGCGCGGGGCCACACGATTACGGTATGGACCTTTTCATTGGTCGAGATGATCGGATCGGGCGCGGGGTCGGCACACGGATCGTCGCCGCAGCTCTGCGGGAACTGATCTTTGCCCATGCCGATGCGGAGCGATGCCTGGTGGATCCATCGCCCGAGAACAAGCGTGCCATTCGTTGCTATGAAAAGTGCGGCTTCCAGCACGTCAGGACCGTGGTGGCAAACGACGGCGAGCAAGAGTACGTAATGGTTGTCGAGAAGCGGAACCAGATATCATCCATCAGGAACAAGTACGGAGGTAGCGACAGATGACCAAGCAACCTATCAAACTCTTCGATCTCTGGCAGGAAACCATCGACTCGTTGACGCGCGAAGGACTGTTGCTGTGCAGTCTGGGCGCGGACGGCAAGCCGAATGCGATGACCATCGGCTGGCTGACCGGTGGAGTGATTTGGAGCAAGCCGATCCTGACGGTGCTGGTCCGTCCGAGCCGCTACACGTACAGCCGGCTGAATCAGGTCAACGAGTTTACCGTCAACGTGCTACCGTCGTCGTTCTCCGAAGCCATCCAACACTGCGGCACCGCTTCGGGTCGTGACGGCGACAAGTTCGCCCGCACCGGTTTGACGCCGGTGGCCGCGCAGAAGGTCCGGGTGCCGATCCTTGATCAGGGCGTGGTGCATTACGAGTGCCGCGTCGTGCATACGAATGAGGTGATCCCGGCGAACCTGGCGGCGGACATCAAGGCGTCGGCCTACGAGGGCGGGGACTACCACCGGATCTTCTTCGGCGAGGTGCTGGCCGCTTACGCCACGCCGGACGCCCGTGAGAAGTTGCAGCGAGCGCTGCTCTAAGTGCCCGCCAACCTACAATTTAAGAGAGTCCCCCCCACCATAATCCTCTCCCCCAAACGACGGGGGAGAGTAAACGCCCCTATACCTCACCGAGAGGATGGATTCGGAGGTGGCCCCGCAATGGTGTCCTGTTCGATGCGGCGAAATACCAGGACATGTTGCTCGTTAAAGATCAGCTCATAACCTGGACTGGAAGTGTATTGCTGGATGATGTCGGCAGGAACATTCCACGTTGGCCGCCATTCGTTTTGATCGATGATCACGTACTTGTACTGAAACAGCCTGGCGGGTTGGTTCGTGGTGACCTGAATCGTATTGAAGATCCATCGATCTGCCACGGCCGTCAGCATTGTTTGTGGCACGAGAACGGACGCTCTCGGCGGCACGAGGTCCAGTGCCGCTCGAAGTGAGTTGTATTGGGGCGGTTCCCGGTAGTCGTTGGGATCGAACCACAGCGCGCGGTTTGCGAAGCTGAGGAAGACCAACCAAATGCTGAATCCCAACGCGTAATGCGCTGGCCTGTATCGACGGGTGAGCCAACCACTGAGTTTTTTCAGGCTGAAGATCACGGCCACAAACAGAAAGGCCCCGATTGTCAAATTGTAATGCCAGCGGACAGACTTGAGCGCGGTGTTCTGCACCAGCAAGTTCACCATCAGATCGGGAAGCGCGAGGATGACCGGCATCGACAGGAACGGGAAAACCACTCCAGCAGGCTGAACCAATCGCCAAAAATACAGAATGTTTCTCGCGGTCAGCAGCGCCGCAAACAGCAGCGGCGGATTCTTGACCAGGCGTTCGAGGACAGCCATGGGCGTGTCACCCAGTGTCCCAAAATAGGAGAAGGAACGATATGGAATCGGTCCCCGAAAACAAGGCATGATGACTTTGAAAGACAGCCACAGGGCAATTCCACTGACCAGCCACGGAGTGATGACCCATTTCCAATGTCGCCGCTGCACCAAGGCATACACTCCGAACATCATCAGCGTTAGCGGCACGTTCTCCTTGCCGAGGCACGACAACACAAGGAACAGCGTGAACAACCCGAACCGCTGGTGATGATAGAAGTAAAATGCGAACAGCAGAAACACGAGGATAAACTGGGTGTCGTGTATCTGATTGACGTGCTGGGAAACGATTGGCGGAAAAAACAGGAAAGCCACGGTCATGCACCATGCGGCACTGACGTCTTCCAGGGCGTCTCGGGCCAGCAGATAAATGGGCACCGCCGACGCGGCGATGAAGGCGGATTGCAACAACAACAAAGTGGCTGGATGGGGTGCCAGCCAGTAAACTGGCAGGAGTGGAACCATAAACCAGTCCGTGTGATCGCCAAAGAATGACGAGCCCAGCATGTAGTTCCAGAAGAACCGGCCGTGCAATGTGCTCCAAAATGTATTCACGAACAGTGATGCATCCTCGGAGTCGTTCGTGAACAAGGAATACTTTCGGTAGGCCAACCAGAAGAAGAACAGCGTGTATGCGACCAGGAATACCGGCAACAGCTTCAGGGTGCGGTCACGCTTCCGTGGGTGCGTCGCCGCCGTTTCGTTAATGGCCGAAGTCACGTCACGTGAGCGGGGTTGGAAGGTGTCGGAATCGTTCGTTTCCCGCCGCGATTGCGCCGCACGAAAGACCTGGTCGAAGCTGTATTGGCAGTGGTCGTTGGCTCCAGCGATCTATTAGCCTCTCTTCGCATATTTCGCCTCGAACAGTTGCTTGGCTTTCGCGTAGCCCTTGTCCGTAAGCGTGACGGACTTCGCCTTGCTCTTCGGGTCCGAAATGTAGCCTTTCTCGCAAAGGCGATCCATGACCTCCCAATCGTGACCCGTCCACGTTCGCCACGGCAAATCCTTCTTTTCCTGAAATGCGGTCAGATACAGAAGCGCGAGAACGTCATCGTCGATTTTGTCGGCGTCGAACTCCATAAACTTTTGAAGGGCTAACGATCCAATAACTGAACAATGGCGCCGAGCCTGCCTCTAAAAAGCAATGGTGACAATCAAATTTGATGGCTTGGTCCAAAGCTGGCTGAAATGTGTGCACATACGCGTGATACCGCCTATCGCGAAAGACAAAGCTTGTGGGCTGGGCATAACCCCGATTGTAGGGCAAGCGCTCCGCTTGCCGTCGTGCTCTAGGACACCTTCGCGATCCCTTACTGCCCGCTTCCCGCCCGCCTCTTTCCGCTTATCATCTATTTCCGTGTAGCGAATGTCATCTGTTTCGGTCGTTGTTTTGCCTTCGGCTGGCAAGCAAGTATAATCCTCTGCTATTGCCATGCGGTCACAGGAATGGCCGCTGCTGGGCCGGCAAGGCGGGTTAAAGACGCGTTAGTGCTGGCGATGACCTTTGGTGGCTGGCGGGGCTGTGGATGGCCGCTGGGGCCATTGCATGCGAATGGACTGCGGGTCGGATTTCCTCTGCGGAGGGAGTGCTGGCCGAGAGGCGTCAGAGGGCGTGCCGTCTGCCGGTCAGATCCGCGCCGCCTCTCGCGGGGCGAATGGAGAGTTCTCCTGCGGATTGTCCTTCTGCGATGTGTCGCTCTGTCAATCTGACTTGCAGTCAGTTGCGACCGGGCGCGTCTGTCGCCGGTGCCCACCTTCTCGATGTGGCTTGAAGTGAACGCGGTGTCAGGCCAGTATTGGTACGAACGACGTGAAGAAAGGGCGTCTGACAAATTCACAGGGAGAAATGAGAGGATTCACGATGGACAGATCACGGAGGTGTTTTTTAACGGTCATCATCTGTGTGGCCGGATGCCTTACGGTCCGCGCGGAGGAACCCAAGCCCATCCAACTGCCCCCGCCCCAAACGGATATCGGCAAACCGCTGATGCAGGCGCTGAAACTGCGCCAGACATCGCGGAGCTTTGATTCCAAGGCGCTCCCGCTGCAGGAACTGTCCAATCTGCTCTGGGCAGCGGATGGCATCAATCGACCGGAAACCGGGAGACGGACTGCACCCTCAGCGATGAACTGGCAGGAAGTGGACATCTATGTTGCGTTGCCCGAAGCCGTTTATCTGTACGAGCCGAAAACCCACAGCTTGACGCCGGTGGTGGCAAAAGATCTTCGCCAGTCAACGGGAACGCAGGACTTTGTCAAGGATGCGCCGCTGAACCTTGTTTATGTAGTTGATCCGACGAGAATGACCAGGGGTTCCGAGGCCGACAAGAGTCTCTTCGGCGCGACCGACGTCGGTTTCGTGGCCCAAAACGTTTATCTGTATTGCGCCTCGCAGGGTCTGGCGGTGGTGGTTCGCGGCTCTGTTGACCACCCTTCGCTCTCCCAGGCAATGAAGCTGCGGCCTGAGCAGAGGATTATACTTGCCCAGACTGTGGGATACCCGAAGTGAAGTTTCCACGAATACTCTCAGCACCATGAAAGAACTCGCGACCATTTTGTTGATCCAATTGGCGATTTTCAATCGAGCGGAAGGACAAACCAATTCGACGTTTTCGACCGGAACGCACGGGCAAACTGTGGAAACCATTGTTTGCTTCCGGCATGGCGAGAAACCGCCTGGCGGCCTGGGACAGTTGACCTGTCGCGGTCTCAATCGCGCTTTGGCCCTGCCCGAGGTGTTGCTGGCGAAATATGGGAAGCCCCAATTCGCTTTTGCGCCCCGTACCACACAAAAGGTGGATGGAGCCGGTGCCGACTACTTCTATGTGCGGCCGCTGGCGACAATCGAGCCGACGGCCATCCGTTGCGGTCTGCCGGTGAACACACAATTCGGTTACAAGGAAATCAAGGATCTCGAAACCGAGCTGGAGAAACCGGAATACCAGGACGCCACCATTGTTATTGCCTGGGAGCACCTCTTGCTGGACGATTTTGTGCGAGACCTGCTCAAGACCAATGGGGGGAATCCGTCGCAGGTTCCGCCGTGGCCGAGTCAGGATTATGACAGCATTTTTGTGGTTAGAATCACGCGGTCCGGGCCGGCCAAATCCGTTGGTTTCACCATTGACCACGAAGGACTGGATCACTTGAGCGATACGTGCCGGTAGCGGCTCGGCAGGAGCCCCGATCTTGGAATCGGGGTGAACCTCGCCCTCCCCAACCTTCGCGGGGAGAGGCACCATCCGTTTGGGGATCTACTGGACTTCGGGCTTGATCACGCGAGAGCCGAGAGCGGCCAGCCTGTCGTTCAGTTCTTGATAGATGGCCTCGTCGTCATACGTGCCGATAATAGCGCCGCCCGAGCCGGCAAACTTGGCGCTGGCGCCACATTGCCTGGCGACCTCGACCATTTGAATCTGCCAGGGGGCCAGATTGTAGATGCTGCGCCGGACATTGAAATTCTCATCCATGAGTCGCGCAATCCGTTTGGTATCCTGCTGAAGGAGCGCTTCACGCCCGGATTGGGCGAGCCGGGCAAAATGCTTCATGGCCTCAACGACTTTCTGCTCACCCCTGTCAAACCGTCCGCGGATATCATTGTGGAAGATCTCGGTCGGCTCGCTAAGAGTGCAATGGTAGGCAATGTATAGTTTTGGCAACAGACTGACAGGCATGGGCTCGTACGTGTAGCATTTCAAACCTCCGGCGAAGTGCTCCGTGGCCTGGTCGAAATCCATGTAAACCAGTCCCTCGTAGACCTGGATGACGCGATCTTGCAGCCCGGCCCCGATACCCAGTTCCTCTTTTTCCACAGACAACACCAGTATGGGTTGCGCTTCGAGCGGTATGTCGACGCCGTAGAATTCCATGAGACACCGAAGCGTTGCCACGATGAGAGCGCTGGAACCCGCCAATCCGACCTGTCTGGGTATATTGGTCTGGTATCGCACCGAAAAGTTGCGGTTCGGCAACGTCAGCTGATTTGCCTGGCAGTAATCAACAAATCGTTTGATGGTGGCTTTGACCAGCCGGATGCCACCGTAATACCCGTGCAGTCTCACGTCCTTCACCAAGTCGTGGATGGAACTAAAACGCGCCCGGTCGTCCTCCGTCAGCACAATGTCCACGGAATCCCATTCATACAGCACAGCCTCAGCCCAGAAGTTGCGCACAATGATGGAGATGGTCTTGCCATAATAGCCGTCGGAGGGATTCCCCAAGAGCCCGGCTCGAGCGTAGGCGCGTTTACGGATGATGATCATTCAGCAGTGTCTCCAAATGCTTGCGCAGAGCCGCACCCTGCTTCTTGTCGGCGAGAGCGAACTCGACGAAGGCGCGGAAATAGGATTGGAAGTTCCCGATGTCGTAGCGACGTTCTTTCGGACTCAAGCGGATACCGTAAGCCTTGCCGCCTTCCTGAATCATGAGGCGTATGGCATCAGTGATCTGGATTTCGCCCCCTTTGCCTGGGTGGATGCGGCGAATCGCATCAAATACAGACGGAGCCAACACATAGCGGGCGGCAATGGCCAGGTTGCTGGGAGCCTCGGATTGGGATGGTTTCTCGATGAGATCTTCGATCTCAAAAAGGTCTCCGTCAGTTTTGGGCTTGGCAATGCCGTATTGATGCACCTCCCTGGCCGGGACTTCCTCAAACGCGATTACGGCGACCGCCTCCTTGTCCACGAAACAACTTTTCATCCGTTGCACGACATCGCTCTGAGCGTGCAGACCGATGATGGAATCGCCCAGGGCCACAACGAACGGTTGGTTGGCAACGAACGGTTCGGCGCACAAAATCGCATGCCCCAATCCCAGCAATTGACGCTGCCGCGTGTAGAAATATTGGATGTCCGCGCGCTCGAATTCCAACTCGGCCAGCGAATCTTCCTTGCCCGCATCCCGCAACAGGCGAACCAGCTCTTCATTCAGATCGAAATGGTTCTCCAGGGAGGTCTTTCCGGGGCCGGTGATGAACAGAACGCGCTTCATTCCCACACGGGCTAATTCGTCCACTACGTATTGAACGACGGGCTTGCGCCCCACCGGCAACATCTCTTTGGGTTGTGACTTGGTTGCCGGCAGGAGCCGCGTGCCAAGTCCGGCGACGGGAACTACTGCGATGTTGATGTCCATGATTCCTTTCTTGCGCTCCATGCTATGTATTAGCACTGATTATGCCTATCCTGACAACTGGTTTCGAGACGGTTTTATTGGGACATTTGACTGGGGATAGGCTCTATCGCGCGGCACCCCGATGTCGGATTCGGGGCAGGCCACGGCCCTACCGATGCGATTTACAGGCCGGATAGCACGCGGATGGCCGCGCGGCTCTACCAGCAGCGTCCTGAATGCGCGTTTATTTCTGCTCGCCGATCAGGTCGCAGATGCAAACCAAACCGGCGATTCGGTGCTGTTCGTCGCGATAGGGGATTTTGCTCGTCAGCGCTCGAATCCTCCGGCCCTTGCGATCCGTCAACACATCCTCCCGTCGGAGCACGGGTTTTTCCGACGCCAAGACGGCCGAGTCGTCCTTATGAATCGACTCCGCCAGATCCCGTGGATAGAAATCAAACACCGTTTTGCCAACCACCTCATCCATCGTCCCAACCCCGAGAAACGCCCGGTGTCCCACGTTGTCCATCACGTACCGGCCCCGTGTGTCCTTGATAAACACCAGGTCGGGCAGATGATCGACCAGCGTCCGCAACAGGTTGCGCTCCTGGGCGAGCGTTTTCTCCGCCCGTTTACGTTCGGTGATCTCGCGAGAGATGCCGAATGTGCCGACGGTGTGACCATCCCGGTCTCGCAGGGGCAGCTTCGAAGTTGATACCCATCGTTCGACGCCATCTGCCAGGGGAGAGTTTTCTTCCACGCCGATGACCGGCTGACCGGTCTGGATAATCCGCTGTTCGTCGGCGAAGGCCTCCTCGGCATGGTCTTTCGAGAAGAAATCGAAGTCTGTCTTACCGATGGCATCGGCGGGGTCGCTCAGACCGAATCGCCCGGCTTGGGCGCGACTGGAGCGCAGAAATCGACCGTTCAAGTCCTTGAAGTAAATGCTGTCCGGTATGTTTTCCAGCAGAGTCCGAAGCAGGAACTGCTCGTGCTCCAACTCTCGCGTGCGCTCCCGTACCCGCTCTTCCAGTTCCTTGTTTGTCTGGCGCAATAGAATCGCCTCGCCGCCGTAAAAGGCCGCCAGCAACGCCACGAGGGACACCACGGCCAAGCCGATCAGGTTGAACTTCATCTGCCGATCCGCCTCCGCAAAAGCGATGGATGTTGGTACATTGGCGGTCACATACGCCTCGGCTTCCGCAGCTTTGCCGCCGATCGGATAGTAAGCGTAAATCTGTTCGACGCCAGAAGCGGCGTCCGTACTGCGCTCAGTGTCTCGTCCACAAAACAATGCCAACTGCTTGATCCTATCTGCTTTAGGCGACGGCCTTCCCACAGGGTTGTCCTTGGTTGGAGTATGCGCGAATATTACGCCGTTGCGATCGGCCACGGCAAGCGCCAGACTCTCGGGCGGATCAACGAGCGTGAGCAATCGGCTTAAATGCCCGAGATCAACCGACGCGAACACCACCCCCTGGACCCGCCCGTCATCTCCCAGCAGCGGGTATCCAAAATTGAGCGATGGCCGGCCCGTGATGCGGCCAATCTGATATTCTCCCACAGCGAAATCCCGCAATTGGATGACCCTCTTGAACCATGGCCGATCCGACACGGACACCGGTTTGGCCAACGGTATCGCACTGCAGGTGATATTGCCGTCAAGGCCCACCACACCGAAGTTCGAATAAAAGGTATACTTCTGCAGCAATTTTCCAAAAGAAGCCGCGCACCGCGACGGATCTCCACTGCGAACATCGGGCAACTCAGCCACGGCCATCAGGAATGCGTGCGCACCTTCAACGGACCGCCCACAAGCGGCGGCGGTCAATCGTGTAATGCGGCCGACATCCTCCTGAGCCTGCTCAATGGCAGTGGCCCTCTGCCTCTGGGCATTGTAGTAGACCAGGACCAGGGAAGGGATAATGGCTATCAACACAACCAGGACAAGACGCCCACTTAAACCGCGGAGGGAAAAACGGCTCATGTCAGAATCTCCTTTCACGTGCTCAAATCCCGTGCTCCCACTATCCCACTTACCAGCCGGGGATACAAAAGCAAGATTATCTTTACGCCAAACCTGCATCAAAACTGCTGGCGGTCAGCAGCCAGTCAGGCCGCGGCCTTGTTCTCGATGTCGGCGACCTCGAGGTTTGGCGCGAGAATATGCACGATCAGCAATGCCAGCACGTACGCGACGCTGCCCATGACGAAAACGGGAAAGTAGTTGCCAGTTTGCTTGAGCACTTTTGCTGTGACGTAGAACAGGGTCATGCCGCCGACGGCACCGAACATGCCGCCCAAACCCGTCACGGAGCCGACTATGCGCCGTGGAAACATATCGCCGGCAAGGCTGAAGAGGTTGGCCGACCACGCTTGATGCGCCGAAGCGGCCACGGTGATGATCACAGCGGCGACCCATTTGTTATTGGTCATGGCCGAATACGCGACGGGCAGCACAAATGCCGCGCAGATCAGCATCGTAATTTTGCGGGCTTTATTGACAGACCAGCCCATCTTCATCAGGCCTCCCGCGAGCCAGCCGCCAGCAACGCTGCCGACGGAAGCGACGACGTAAATCAACATGATCATGTACTCACGACCCTTCGGATCCAGGCCGAATTTTCTATAGAAGAAATCGGGGCTGCCGAACAGATAAAACCACCAGAAGCAGTCGGTCATGAATTTGGCAACGGAAAAGGCCCACGTTTGCCTGTAAGGCAGAAGTCTTCTCCAGGGGATTTTTACGGTGGGTTCGGCGGCTTCGCCTTGAATTAAAGCCAGCTCCGCTTTGCTCACCCGGGGATGCTCTTCAGGCCTCCGATAAACCGACAGCCAGCCAACGATCCAGCAAAGGTCAATGATGGCTGTGATAAAGAACGCGCCTCTCCAACCGACGACAAAGCCGCCGATGTTCCACGCAATGACAATTGGAAGCGCCCATGGCACAAGAAGCCCGCCCACGTTGGAGCCGGAATTGAACAGACCCGTGGCCAGCGCGCGCTCACGCTTGGGGAACCATTCGGCGGTGGCCTTGATGGCAGCTGGAAAGTTGCCGCCTTCGCCCAATCCCAGAAGGATGCGGCAGATGAAAAACCCAGTGATGGGACTGCCGAACAACCCGCCAATCTCCGGAGCGAACGCGTGCGACATGGAGGCCAGCCCCCAAAAAGCGCAGGCAAAAACGAATCCCCAGCGGAGACCAAGGACGTCCATCAGCCGCCCCATCAGCAGCATGCTGACGCCGTAGGCGGCCTGAAAGAAGAACTGCATGTTCCAGTAAGCGACGCCCCAGGCTTGCTCGCTGACGTGAAGTCGGCCCGCCATCTCCGGGGCCAGGTTGCCAAAGACGCCGCGGTCGATGTAGTTGGCGGTGGTGACCCAGAACAGCAAGGCGCAGATCACCCACCTAAAATTGGTCTGGCGACACTCTGCGGTCGTCCCGGAAACTGTCGCTGAATCCATGGCAGGTTCCACAATGAACCAATTGTCCGTTCCGTTTCACGTGCGTCAACACAAATATCGGCGCTCAGGGCCAAAGTGATGGATGCTGCACACCAAAGCCTGAAAACTGCGGCCATGCCCGGAGGGCTTTACTCGGTGCCGATTTGCATTATCTTATCGTCGGGTCGCGCGGGGGATACCTTAATGCAATTGTACCTTCTGAGCGCTGCGTCATCGGGCACGGAGGTTGTGCGGGCATTGAACCCGCAATCGCCGCAGGCGCGCGCCATTGTCAATCTGGGTATCGTGACAGCCGTGATGCTTGCGGCGGTTTTCGTGGTGGTCATGGCGATTGTCATTTATGCGTTGGTTTGTTTCCACGGCGGCACGGGCGAGGGCGAGCCGAGTCAGGGCACCGGCAACAAGACCCTTGAGGTTGTGTGGACGGTGATCCCGTTTGGGATCGTGACCACGCTTTTCGTGCTGACGGCGCGGACGATGAGCATTTCCGACCCGCCGGCTCCGCCGAGTCCCGACCTTGTGGTGATCGGCCATCAATGGTGGTGGGAGGCGCGCTACACTGCGTCGGGGGCGATCGTGGCCAACGAGATTCATATTCCTGTCGGCAAACCCCTCGCGCTGCGATTGGATTCCGCCGACGTGCTGCACGAGTTCTGGGTGCCGGAATTGGCGCGAAAAATCACCGCCGTCCCCGCTCATCCAAATCATATCTGGATCGAGGCGGACAAAGCTGGGACGTATCTGGGTTTCTGTTCGGAGTTTTGCGGGACCCAGCACGCCTGGATGCATTTTCTGATCGTTGCCGAGCCGCCGGAGCAATTTGAGCGTTGGGAACAGGCGCAGCTTGCCGCCGCTGCGCCGCCGATGAGCGAGAGCGCAAAGAAAGGCCTGGTGCTGTTCGAGCAAACGAGTTGTGTGAACTGCCACGCGATCAATGGCACGATCGCCTCGGCGCGGGTCGGCCCGGACCTGACGCATTTTGCCAGCCGCTCGCAGCTCGGTGCGGGGATCGGGGCCAACACGCCGGAGAACCTGCGCCGCTGGCTGGACAATCCGCAGCAGGTCAAACCCGGGGTGAAGATGCCGGACTTCAAATTCACCGACGAACAGGTCACGGAGCTTGCCGATTACATCGAGACGTTGAAATGAATGCAATCCCGGCCACCATCACGCGCCTGCTGACGCCTGAGCAACGGCAGCACTGGGAACTGGCGTGGCTTTCGACGGTGGACCACAAGCGCATCGGCGTGCTCTACATGCTGACGGGGCTGGTGTTCTTCGTTGTCGCCGGTCTCGAAGCGCTGTTGATTCGGCTGCAATTGGCCGTGCCGAACAACACGCTGGTGAAGCCGGACACGTACAACACGCTGTTCACCATGCACGGCACGACGATGATTTTCCTCGTGGCGATGCCGGTGTTGTTTGGGCTGGCCAACTACATTCTGCCGCTGCAAATCGGGGCGCGCGACATGGCGTTCCCGCGACTGAATGCGTTCGGGTTCTGGCTCGTGCCGTTTGGCGGCATCCTGCTGCATTTCAGTTTTCTGGCGGGCGGCGCGCCGGCGGTCGGCTGGTTCGCGTATGCGCCGTTGAGCGAGACGCCGTATTCGTCGCAACTCGGCGTGGATTATTGGGCGTTGGCGCTGTTGGTGCTGGGCACCGGTTCGATCAGCGCGGCGATCAACTTCATCGTCACCGTGTTGACCCGGCGCGCGCCGGAGATGACGCTGCGCCGGCTTCCATTGTTCTCGTGGATGATGTTCGTCAACTCGTTCCTGGTGATCGCGGCACTGCCGGTTCTTAACGCGGGGCTGGTGATGCTGCTGATTGATCGCCAACTCAACGGCCACTTTTTTCTGCCGTTCGGCGGCGGCTCGGCGATCATGTGGCAGCACATATTCTGGGCGTTCGGGCATCCGGAGGTTTACATCGTGGCCATCCCGGCATTCGGGATTCTGTCGGAAGTGATCCCGGTGTTTTCGCGCAAGCCGATTTTTGGTTACGAGTTCGTCGCGGCTTCGACGGTGGTGATCGTGCTGTTGAGCCTGCTGGTCTGGGCGCACCACATGTTCACGGTCGGGCTGGGGCGCGCAGTCGATCTGTTCTTCGTGGGGGCGAGCGTGCTCATCGCAATTCCGACCGGCGTGAAGCTGTTTAACTGGAGCGCGACGATGGTCGGCGGCCGGGTGCGATTCGATTCGCCGATGTTGTTCTGCATTGCCGCGTTGGTGCAATTCCTGTGCGGCGGCCTCACCGGTGTCAGTCACGCGGTGGCGCCGCTCGATTGGCAGACCAAGAACAGCTATTACCTCGTGGCACATTTTCACTTCGTGTTTGTCGGGCTGATCGTGTTTGCGATATTGGGCGCGCTGCATTACTGGTTTCCGAAAATGAGCGGCCGAATGTTGTCGGAGCGGCTCGGCCGGTGGACATTCTGGCTGATGGCCATCGGGTTCAACCTGACGTTCCTGATTCAGCATGTGCTGGGGTTGGCCGGC
>Ga0187871_10001372_pt1 | contig 21339 bp, 11 predicted proteins | sample June2016WEW_16_1_FD_132988 | JGI IMG/M metagenome (GOLD analysis project Ga0187871, IMG submission 132988) | Peatland microbial communities from SPRUCE experiment site at the Marcell Experimental Forest, Minnesota, USA - June2016WEW_16_10 | ecosystem: Environmental > Terrestrial > Soil >...
CGCGTGCCCAGATAGTACATCCACCATTTCCCGTTCACCCGCTCCGGCACGATAGCGCCCGACTTGGTCCATCCGGTAGTCCACGTGCCCCGGTACGCGGGCAGTACGACGCCGCGCCGGCTCCAGTGCCGCAGGTCGGTGGAAGTCGCCAGGCAAAGCTGCGCGTCGTGCAGGTTGTAGCCGGTATACGTCATGTAATAAGTCGTGCCGATCCGCAGCACGCGCGGGTCTTCGACCCCGCCGCCCTTCTCGTACGGCGCAGCCGGCACGAGCACCGGCTGGGGATCGATCTTGAAGTGCAGGCCGTCCGCCGATTCCGCATAGCCGATGCGTGACGTGCCCCGCGCATCGCGCGCGCGGAACAGCAGCACCGTTCTACCCTCCACTCGGATCGCTGCCGGATTGAACGCGCCGGCTTCCATCCATGCAGGCGCGGCCGGCTTCAGCACGGGTTGCTCGCTCAGCCGTTGCGCTTCGACGGTGACCGCGGGCGGCGCCGCCAGCATCCCGGCAAACAGGGCCGAAATAATTCCGATAAGCATCGCTTAAAGTAATATACTGTCTTCTTGCCCCCGCGTAAACGCTATTTCATCCCCGGCATGCTGGCGGCCTTGCTGGCTGTCATCCTCGCTGCGCAAACGGCCACCCAGAAGCAGCCCCAGCCGATTGAGGATTACATCCGCAAGATGTGGGGCGTGTTAACCCGCTCGAATCGCAACCTGGCTTCGGCCGCCGCCGATCCCAAATTTAAACCACTGGCCAATGGGCGCTGGCCGGTCTACGTGCCGGCGAACGAGGATACCCGGCGGGTCGAAGACGGATTGCGGCGGGAGATGGAGCCGGGGGACTTCTCGAAGATCGAGATCCGAAAACTGCCGGATCTTGAAATTGGCCATATAAAGGATCAAGGATTGCTGTATCTGCCCCGGCCCTATGTCGTGCCCGGCGGCCGCTTCAACGAAATGTACGGATGGGATAGCTATTTCATCCAGCTTGGCCTGTTGCGCGATAACGAGGTTGCGCTGGCCAAGGACATGGCGGACAACTTCCTCTACGAAATCCGCAACTACGGCAAGATTCTCAACGCCAACCGCACTTACTATCTGACTCGTTCGCAGCCGCCTTTCCTCACTCAGATGCTGCTGGGGGTGTACCGGCGGAACAAGGATCCCAAGTGGCTGGCGGAGGCTATGCCGGCCGTCGAATCGTATTACCGGTTCTGGACCAGCGAGCCTCATCTGACGCCCGCCACCGGGCTGTCCCGTTATTATGACCTGGGCGAAGGGCCGGCGCCCGAGTCGCTTTCCGCCGAGCGCGACGCCCAGGGACTGACTCATTACGACCGCGTGGAGGAGTATTACCGTACTCACACGGTTGCCGATTACGATGTCGGCGAATTCTACGACCAGAAGAGGAATATACTGACCGACCTGTTTTACAAGGGCGACCGTTCCATGCGCGAGTCGGGTTTCGATCCATCCAACCGCTTTGGCCCGTTCAGCGTGGATATCATTCATTACGACCCCGTGTGTCTGAATTCGCTGCTGTACCTGATGGAGCGGCAGACCGCCGAAATCCTGACGATTCTCGGTCGGGAAGCGGAGGCCGTCACGTGGCGGAAGCGCGCCGCGGATCGGGCGGACGCCATCAACCGGCTCATGTGGAACGCGCAGGATGGACTGTACTACGATTACAACTTCGCGCGGAAAACCGTGCGGCACTATCCGTTCCTGACGACCTTTTATCCCCTCTGGGCGGGCATCGCTTCCAAAGAACAGGCCGCCGCGGTAGAAAAGAATGTGGCCAAATTCGAGCGGCCGGGCAGTTTGGCCACCAGCACCTTCGAGAGCGGCAATCAGTGGGACCTTCCCTTTGGATGGGCGCCTTTGGAGATGATTGCGGTGGAAGGACTGCGCCGCTACGGCTACAACGCCGATGCCGATCGCATCTCGCAGGAGTTCCTCTCGCTGGTGCGCGACGAGTATCTCAAAGTAGGTTTCATCGTGGAGAAGTACGATGTCGTGCGCCGCGGCACCGACAGCAGTAGCATCCGCTTCGGCTATCAATCCAACCAAGCCGGTTTTGGATGGACCAATGCGGTCTACACACGGCTGTTGGATGAACTGGCAGCTAAAGACAAGTGAGGCATTAGTGAGCGTCGAAGATCACTTCAGAGAGATGTACGAACGAGGCTCGACACCGTGGGACATTGGCAAGCCCGACTTCAACCTCGTTCAGACAGTAGCGGCGATACCCATCAAACCCGGCACGGCATTGGAAATCGGCTGCGGAACCGGCGACAACGCAATTTGGCTGGCGCAACAACGCTTCCAGGTGGTGGGTGTCGATTCATCGGAGATTGCCATTCGGAAGGCTCGCGAAAAGGCTGAGAGAGCGCTGGCCCCATGTACCTTCGTTGTGCTGGATATCCTCCAGAGCCACGTCGCAGGCGCACCCTTTGGCTTTGCGTTTGACCGGGGCTGCTTCCATGTCGTGGGTTCCGGCGAACAGCGGGCGACATTTGCGAAACAAGTCCATCGTCACTTGGAAAACGGCGGCTTATGGCTCAGCCTGATTGGGAATGCCGATGAAGAACGTGCCGGTGAAGGCCCGCCACGACGGACTGCCGGAGAGATCGTGAATGCCGTCGAGCCTTTTTTTGAGATCCTGTCGCTCGAATCCGGCCATTTTGAAGCCAACCTGGCCTATCCGCCGAGGGCTTGGGTTTGCTTGATGCGGAAGAGACCGGTGGAGTGAATCGCCCTGGTTCCACGCCCATGTTATAGGCCGCGTTTGCCCGGCGCCCAAGCCTCCTCCCGCACCACGCCCGCACCCTCCCGAATCGTCACCAGCCGGTCGGCCGGTACGTCCTCTATGCGTTCCCGGCCGCCGTTCGGCCAGCGTATCTCCAGGTCGGCCTTAGTGACTGCGCCCAGGCCGAAATGCAGCCGACGGTCGCTCGCCGAGTAAAAACTCGACTGACTCAGTACTTCCTGCGCCTGCACTTTGCCGCCGTAGTGGGCGGTCACTCGCGCGCCGATCGCGCCGCGGTTCGATCTGACTCCCTCCAGCCTGACTTTCAGCCAGTGACCGCCGTTTGTCACATCGTTTCGCAGCAGCGACGGCGGCTCGTTCAGATTCACAATTACCATATCGATATCGCCATCGTTATCGAAATCGCCGAATGCGCACCCCCGGCTGGCATGCGCCGCCGCGATGCCGGGTCCGCCCTGGTCCAGTAACTCCTCAAACTTCCCATTCCCCAAGTTGCGGAAGATTACGCGCGGCGTCTTGAATGGATATTCCGGCAGCTTGGCCCCCACCTCCGGGTAAACGCTGCCGGTTACAAAGAACAAGTCCGGATTGCCGTCGTTATCCAGGTCCACGATTCCGGCGCCCCATCCGATGAAGCGCGTCTCCACGCCCAGCCCCGCCGCGATGGTCGCATCTACGAAGCTTCCTTTTCCATCGTTTCTATATAGGATATTAGTGTCGTCCGCGAAGTGCGTCTTGAAGATATCCAGATTCCCGTCCAGGTTATAGTCGCCGATTCCAATGCCCATGCCGGCCTGCTCCATGCCATCTTCATTCAGGGCCACGCCGCTCTCCAGGCCGATATCTGTAAACGTGCCGTCGTGGTTATTGCGCAGCAGGAAGCTGGGCGTGGAGTCGCATGCGACGTAAATGTCCGGCCAGCCGTCGTTGTCGAAATCCGCGGCCGCGGAGGTCATCGGGTAGCCTTTCAGCTTTTGCACGCCGGCCTGCGCGCTCACATTTGTAAACGTACCGTTGCCGTTATTATGATACAGCGCCAGTGAGCCGGGCGGCAGACCGCGCGGTCCGCAGTTTACCGGAATGCCCTTCCAGTTACAGTTGGTATTCTCTCCCGGCTTAGGCACGGTAGCAAAATCGAATTCCAGGTAGTGCGCCACAAACAGGTCCAGGTGGCCGTCGCGATCGTAGTCCACGAAGGTGCAGCCGGATCCCCAAAGCGTTCCCGGCTGCTGCAGCCCGGCCTTGGCAGTGACATCGCTAAACGTGCCGTTGCCGTTATTGCGATAGAGAACGTTCTGGCCCCAGTAAGTGACGAATAAGTCATCGAACCCGTCGTTGTCGAAGTCCCCCACCGCAACCGACGACGCCCATCCGGAGCGTTTCAGCCCAGCCTGTTCGGTGACATCGGTGAAGGTTCCGTTGCGGTTGTTCTTGTAGAGCCTGTTATGCGCGCCCGCGGGCGGGTTATCGATAGAAGTGCCGCTGAGTATGAAGATATCGAGCCAGCCATCGTTGTCGTAATCGATAAACGCGACTCCGCAGCCCACTGTCTCCAGAATATAGCTCTTATGCGCCGCGCCGCCGTAGATCACGGGCGCGCGCAAGCCGGCTTCTTCCGCCACATCCACGAACCGCGCGCGCCACGGCAGCCCCGACGGATTCCCGCGCGGCATGGGTTTTACCCCGCGCGAAGAGATACCCTGCCCCCATGCGCGGACTGCCGGTGCGGCGATCAGGCCCATCCAGTCCCGCCGGGTCAAACCTCTGCTCATTTCCTCAAGTATACCGGCCCGGCCTGCCGGTCTGCCCCCGACTATACTGATGGCTATGCATCCACGTCTGCTGCTGCCGCTGCTCGCCTTCCTGTCCGCCATCGCCTGTCTTGCCGCCGACCTCCAGCTTTCGCGGCCGGTCCGCACGTGGGAGTTTCTCGACGCCAACGGTCCGCACGCGGGCCTGCTGGGCGCGGAAGACGGCACGCTGGAAGCGTATGTCTATCCATTGAAAATCTTCGGCGGCCTGAGACTGCGGCTTATCGCCGGCGGCCAGGTGATTCCCGGAGAAGCCATCGCACGCCGGATTTCGTCGCGCCCGGGATCTTACACCATTACCTACACGGGCGACGATTTTCAAGTCGACGAAATCCTGGTCGTGCCCATGAACGAACCCGGCGCGGTAATCCTGCTCGACGTGCGCGCCCGCAACCCGCTGCGCGTCGACGTGGAGTTCCAGCGGGACTTCCAACTGATGTGGCCCGCTTCCATCGGCACGGGCTACGCGCAATGGAACGCCGGCCTCAAGAGCTTCGAATTCGGCGCCGACGGCCAGCCGTACGCGGCCGTTTTCGGATCGCCCGATGCGTCGCTCGAATCTCTCGAATACGCCACGAATTATTCCTCCGCCATGCGTGAAGTGTTCACCCTCGGCGAAATAAAGGGGCACGCGCAGCGCGTGCTGGCGCTGGCCGCATCGATGAAGTCGTCCGATGAGGCTGTCGCCGTCTACCAACGTCTGACCGCGCGCGGAACCGAACTTGTCGCGGAGACGGAGCGCTATTACCGCGACTACCTGGCCAACACAATTGAGTTGTCGCTTCCCGACGCCCGCCTGCAGCAAGCCTATGACTGGTCGCGCATCAGCGTGGTGAAAGGATTCGTGGACAACCCGTTTCTGGGCCGCGGACTGGTGGCCGGCTATGGCCCCTCGAAGGGCGCTTACCGGCCCGGCTTTGCCTGGTTCTTCGGCCGCGATTCTTTCTGGACCTCATTCGCGCTCACCTCCGCGGGCGACTTCGCCGGCGCGCGTGCCGCCATCCAGTTCGTTTCTCATTTTCAACGCGACGACGGCAAAATCCCGCATGAGATCTCACAATCCGCCAGCCTGGTCGATTGGTTCAAACAATTTCCTTACGGCTTCGCCTCCGCGGACGCCACGCCGCTCTATGCCATCGCCACCGCCGACTACGTGCGGGCCAGCGGCGACATAGCCTTCGCCCGCGAACAGGCGCCGCGCCTGTGGAAGGCGCTGGCGTTCATGCGCTCCACGCTGGATGAGGCGGGCTTTCCGCGCAATCTAAACGTCGGCCACGGATGGGTGGAAGGCGGACCCCTGCTGCCCGTCCGCGTTGAGTTTTACCAGGCCGCCTGTTACGTCGAGGCCTTGCGATCCCTGGCCTTGCTGGCTCGCCTGCTCGGCGATAGTCCGCGCGCGCAGGATCTGGACGCGGAGTTCGCTCAAAAACGCCCGGATCTCGAAAAGCGATTCTGGCTGCCGGCGCATCGCTACGCCTTCGCGCTCGGCACCGGCGGCCAGCCCGTGGATCAGCCCAGCATTCTGGCTACCGTGCCCATGTGGTTCGATCTGCTGGACCGCCGGCACGCGCAGGAGACGATCGGCCTGCTCGCCGAGGAGCAGTTCGCGACCGACTGGGGCACCCGTATCATCTCATCCAGGAACCCGCTCTACGATCCGTCGGGCTATCATTTCGGCTCGGTCTGGCCGCTATTCACGGGCTGGGCGGCGGTCGGCGAATATCGCAATCACGCAGCCGAACCGGCCCTGGCGAATCTGCGCGCGAATGCGTGGCTAGCCCTCGACGGCGCGGGCGGCAACACCACCGAAGTGCTGTCCGGCGACTCTTATTCTCCGCTTTCCACCGCCTCGCCGCATCAGATCTGGTCCGCCGCCATGGTAGTTTCACCGCTGCTGCGCGGCTTGCTTGGCCTCGAAACCGATGCCGCCGGCCGCAAGATCGTATTCGCGCCGCATCTTCCCGCGGATTGGCCGACGGCCGGCGTGCACGGCATCCCGCTGCCCGGTGCGCGCGTGAATCTGGATATCCGGCGCGATGCCTCCACGATGCAACTCACAGTCGCCAATTCCGGCTCCGAGCCGATCCACCTGGAGTTCGCTCCCGCTTACCCGCCGTGCGCGCACGTGGATAGCGCCGCACTGAACGGCCAACCCGTCACCTGGAAGACCGATTCGGAATATCTGGATTGGCACCCGCGCTTTGAATTCGCGGCGCCTCCCGGCAAGAGCACGCTAAGCATCCGGCATCACGCCGTGTTCGGGTACGCGCTGCCCTTTTTACCGCCGCAGCTTGCCGGACGCAGCATGCAACTGAAGGTAGTGTCCGAACAGTGGACGGACAACGGCCGCCGGCTGGTGCTCACAGTTTCCGGCCGCCCCTCCCGCGATTACAGTTTGACCCTGGTAAACGGCGACCTGCTGGCAAGCGTCGAAGGCGCTACCCGGGAAGGGCCGTCCGGATTGATCGTGCGCATCCCCGTCGGCTCCACGGACGAGTACGCGAACCAGCAGATCGCCTTTGTGCTGCGCCAGTAAGTCGCTTCGTGGCGCACGCTTTAGCGTGCCGCGGCGGACTTCAGTCCGCCGGTGTTCGGGGCATAGCCGGACTTAACCCGTGCCACAAAGAGCCGTCCCTAATACGGCCACTTCCAGTCGCGTATCTCCGGCAGATCGTCGCCGTGCTGGGCGATGTAGCGCTTGTGCTCGATCAGCTTGTTGCGCAGATCCTGCTTGATGTGCGCGGCGATATCGCGCAGGCGCGGCACGCGGTCGATCACGTCGCCGGCCAGGTGGAAGCGGTCCAGGTCGTTTAGAACCGTCATATCGAAGGGCGTGGTCGTGGTGCCGTTTTCCTTGTAACCGCGCACATGCATGTTGTCGTGATTCGTGCGCCGGTAAGTCAGCCGGTGAATCAGCCACGGATAGCCGTGGAAGGCGAAAACCACGGGCTTGTCCGCGGTAAAAATCGAATCGAATTCGCGGTCCGGCAAGCCGTGCGGATGCTCCGTGGAGGGTTGCAAAACCATCAGGTCCACCACGTTTACCACGCGGATCTTCAGATCCGGAAGATCGCGCCGCAGCAGGTCTACGGCGGCCAGCGTTTCGAGCGTCGGAACGTCGCCGCAGCAGGCCATCACCACATCCGGCTCGACGCCATTATCCGTGCTGGCCCATTCCCAAATGCCGATGCCCGTGGTGCAGTGTTCAATGGCGGATTCCAGGTCGAGATACTGGAGCGCGGGCTGCTTGCCGGCCACGATCACGTTGACATAGTTCCGGCTGCGAAGGCAGTGATCGGCGACCGAGAGCAGCGTGTTGGCATCCGGCGGCAGATACACGCGCACTACGCCGGCTTTCTTGTTGACCACATGATCGATGAAGCCCGGGTCCTGATGGCTGAAGCCGTTGTGGTCCTGCCGCCAGACGTGCGAAGTGAGCAGATAATTCAGCGACGCGATAGGCCGGCGCCAGGGTATGTGATGGGTGCTCTCCAGCCACTTGGCATGCTGGTTGAACATGGAATCGACAATGTGGATGAAGGCTTCGTAACAGGAAAAGAAGCCGTGCCGGCCGGTCAACAGGTAACCCTCGAGCCATCCCTCGCACATGTTCTCGCTGAGCACTTCCATCACGCGGCCATCCGCGGCCACGTGGTCGTCGTTCGCGTAAATCTCGGCTTCGGACATGCGGTTGGTGACTTCGAACAACGCGTCCAGGCGGTTCGAGGATGTTTCGTCCGGTCCTACCACGCGGAAGTTCGCGGCATCCGCATTGAGCTTCATCACGTCGCGCAGCATTTTGCCCATCACGCGCGTCGCTTCCGCCACGGTCGTGCCGGGCTTGGGAACGTCCACCGCGTAGTCGCAGAAGTCCGGCATCTTCAAATCGCGCAGCAGGAGTCCGCCATTGGCGTTGGGATTGTCGCCCATGCGCCGCTTGCCTAGCGGGGCCAATTCCTGCAATTCGGGTATCAACGTGCCGCGCTCGTCGAACAATTCCTCCGGCCGGTAGCTCTTCATCCAGTCTTCCAGCATCTTCAGGTGCGCGGGCTTGGTGGCCAGTTCGGCAAGCGGGACCTGGTGCGCGCGGAAAGTGCCTTCGATTTGTAAGCCATCCACGACTTTGGGTCCGGTCCAGCCTTTGGGCGAGCGCAGCACGATCATCGGCCACAACGGGCGCTTCGTCGCGGCGCCGGTGCGGGCCTCGCGCTGGATACCGCGGATCTCCTCCATGACCCGGTCGAAGGCCGCCGCCATCAGTTGATGCATAGTATCCGGATCGTCGCCTTCCACGAAGACCGGTTCGTGCCCGTATCCGTGAAAAAGATCCACCAGTTCCGCGTGCGGCAGGCGCGCCAGGACCGTGGGACCGGCGATCTTGTACCCATTGAGGTGCAGGATCGGCAGCACGGCGCCGTCGCGCGCCGGGTTCAGAAACTTGTTCGAGTGCCAACTGGCGGCCAGCGACCCGGTTTCAGCTTCGCCGTCGCCCACCACACAGCAGGCCAGCAGGTCCGGATTGTCGAACACGGCGCCATAGGCGTGCAGCAACGAATAGCCCAATTCGCCGCCCTCGTTGATGGAGCCGGGCGTCTCGGGCGCCACGTGGCTGGGAATGCCGCCGGGAAACGAAAACTGCTTAAATAGCCGCCGCATGCCCTCCTCATCGCGCGAGATATTCGGATAATACTCGCTGTAAGTGGCTTCCAGATAAGTGTTGGCCACCAGTCCCGGACCGCCGTGACCGGGGCCCGTAATGTAGATCATGTTCAAGTCCTGCCGGCGGATCAGGCGATTGCAGTGCACGTAGATGAAATTGAGTCCGGGGGTGGTGCCCCAGTGCCCCAGGAGGCGGGGCTTGATGTGCTCGATCCTCAAGGGCTCCCTGAGCAGCGGGTTGTCTAAGAGGTAGATCTGGCCCACCGACAGATAGTTGGCGGCGCGCCAATAGGCGTTCATCTTGCGCAGTTCTTCGGGCGATAGCGGTCCGGTCATGGGCAACTCCATAGATCCAGAATCGCAGAAAAAGGTTTCGGTTGCGTTTCACGCCCGGCCGGCAGCGCGTCAAGGTGCTGGATCGTACGTATTATACCGCGGGGAAATCCCCCAATTAACCAAAGACAGCCTGTAATTATAGGATTAACGAGGGTTAGTATTAAATTACTGGCACGGGGAATTAACCACGCCTCAGAGGAGTTTTTCCATGAACGCAACCTCGGAAAACCGCGGGACCATCCTGATCGTGGACGACGATCCCGCAGTGCTGGTGCTCATTCAGGGCGTCCTCATGGCCGCCGATTACCGCGTATTGATCGCGGCAGAGCGCGCAGATGCGATCCGCCTCGCTGGTCAGAAGCATATTCACATCGATGTGGCATTGCTGGATGTGCGCATTCCCGGAGTATCGGGCACGGCATTGGCGGATGAGATTTTGTCCATTCGATCGAATATTCAAGTGCTTTGGATGTCGGGTTTTGTCGACGAGGAATTCATTCGCGTTAAATTGCTAAATGAATACGCCGGATTCCTATCCAAGCCTCTGCACCGCGATGGATTACTGCTGGCCGTGCAACAGGCGGTCGATTCCGCGCGGCAAACCGCCGGGACGCCTGGACATTCGGTCGAGAAGACGTTGACTGCCGGGGCACAAGCCTTCTAGGCCCCGCGTGTGCGTCGTTGAGGAAGGCCTAAGCCGTCGCGAGACTCGAGCCATAGCGGATCGTTATCTGCCCGTAGTATGAGGGATCGGCGAATTTCTCGTCGAAAATCCTGTTCCATCGGGCATTATCCCGGCAGCGCGGGCATGCGCCGCAAGAGCAGATCCGCTGCGGGCGAGGCAACCGGTGCGCCTCGCGGTGCACTTCCTGCACATTCCGACGACTCGGCGGCATTGGCCATTCCTCCAAAAGCTGGGCCAGAACGGCGGGCGACTCCAACACTACATCTTCCAACCCTACGGATGGCATGCGGGCTCCATCATCAGGGAGCGCAGTCCGCCCTGATCCGAGGCGGCAATACCGGCCATCCCGAGATTCTTGATGCCTTGAAGCGCCAGCTCAAAGCGGTCTTTGGCGCCGGACTTCTGAAAAAGGTGAGAAAGATAAACTTTTACGGTGCCTTCGGTAATCCCTAATTGGTGAGAGATTTCTTTGTTTTTGAGGCCGCGCACCAACATGCTCACCAACTGGCTCTCGCGCGGCGAAAGGGACACCCGGCGGGCCGCGCGAAAACTATCCGTCAGGCTCTTTTCGAACCAAAGATCGCCGGCTGCGACGCGGTGCAGACATTGCCGATGGGCATCCAAGGGTAACGTCTTGCGGAGCACGCCGCGCACGCCCATGGTGAGCGCCCGCAACGCGAAATCGCCCGCAATTGTGTTGGTCCACAGAATTATTTTCGATTCCGGCGCGAGTGTCTGCAGTTCGTGCAGCGCGGCGGCCGTGATTTCGGGCGTCAGGTCCAGCACCGCCAGATCGGGGGTATCGTTTGCCAGAAGCTCCTTCAAAGCGGCGACTTTCGAGCAGCAGGCGTGTAATTGGAGCGCCGGATCGCTCGCGATTAAGCTTTCCAACCCCTTGGCTAGAATCGGCTGATCGGAATAAATAATAATGCGGACCATTTTTGTCTCCATATCTGGAAATCCCTGGGTCGAGTGCTGATTGGCTTGGGTTTTGATTGTTCCCTTTGATACATAACTAGAGCAACTGGCGGGCCAAAACACGTTTAAGTACCATTACTCTTAAGTGAAGTCCTTAGAAACAAGGGGCTATAGGGGAATATATCTATAGGGAATTGCCATATAGGCGTCAAAAGACGCTGGGTAAATAAAGGATAGTTGGTTATGAAACGGGTGCTGTCGCGCAGGCACACCCAGATTTAATGCCGCGCTCCGGTTGGAGCCGGGCAAGGGCTACGAGCGGTGGGATCCCGCCGGAGCTTCTTCCGCCCGTTCTGGCGCGGCAGGTGGCGCCTCCGGCTGCCCGCCCGGCCTCACCGGCGGGTCGTACCAACGGCGCCTCTTTTCGCCATACATCTGGGCGTCGGCGAACCGCAGCAAAGGATCCGGTTGATCTCCATCCAATGGCCAAATGGCGATGCCCACCGAGGCATTGACCGAAAGACGTTGGAAGTTCGAGTAAATGGGCTCGCGCAGCGCCTTCGCCAGCTTATCGGCGACCTGTTGGGCGTCTTCTCTCCTCTGCAGCAACGGCAACAGCACCACGAACTCGTCGCCGCCAATGCGCGCGACCGTATCTCCGCGGCGCACGCAATCCGTCATGCGCTTGGCGGTCTCCTGCAGAACCACGTCCCCGGCGTCGTGCCCATAGGTATCGTTGACCTGTTTAAAGCCATCGAGATCCATATAGAGCACTCCCAGCATACGGCCGCCGTGCATCGCGCGCTCAATCTCGGAGGATAGCCTTTCGTAGAGCAACGCCCGGTTCGGCAGTCCCGTAAGCCCGTCATGCTGCGCACGATAGGATAATTGATCGTGCAACCGGCGCCGTTCCATAGCCAAAGCGGCGATGCTGCACCATAAGTCGAGTTGTGCGCCGTGCGCATCCTCGAGGCTTTTTTCATCCCGGAAAAAAGCCGCGATCACGCCCGCGGTGGCGCCATCCACGACGATGGGCGCCGCGCAGAATGCCCGGAAGCGCACGTTCTTCTGCGAATCGATGAGATCCGCCCACTCCGGGACGTCGGAAAACTGCCGGGGACCGCGGAACTCCGGACTGCACGAAACCGAATCCGGATCGATTCGTTCGAGCACTCCCGTCCAACTGGCGGGCACCGCGGGCACGGCGCACACCCGCGGGCTATGCGGAGCCCGCAGCAGGATCACGCAAACTGCTCCTTCGCAGTGCAGCGCCACCGCCTCCGCGAGATGTTCGACGATCACTCCCACCGGCTCGTCCCGCGCGATCAGTTCCAGGATCCGCTTACTATCCAGGTCCAGCGATTCGGCTTCGCACGCTTTCCGCAGCGCATCGCGCGTTCGTTCGTGGGCGGCCTGCAACTGGACTGTTTGGGCGCGTAACGCGAACGTCTGGGTACGCACGCGTTTGCGCAGTAAGCCGACCCAAGCCAGCGCGGCAACCATCAGCAGCGTGGCGCCCGCCAGGATGGGGACGACCCGGCCGGCCGTGAGCCAGGGGGGCCTGCCCAGCACCAATATATCCGCCGGAGAACGGAGGATCAGCCGGAACGTGCGCGGCAGGATCAAGTCCTGGGATTGCTCGACTTCGACGGAGCAGATTCCAGTCAGGCGAAGGCGCGTGCCGGGATCCAGAGGTCGGCCCGGTCCGCCGCCCGGCAGATGCGCGGTGAACACCATCTGTCCGGACTCGATGGTTAGAACCTGTTCCGCAGGTTGCCGGACACGGTCGACCAACCTTCCGTCGATCTGTACCAGTTGATTGTCAAAGTCTCCTCTTAGCGCGTCTTGAACCGTGATACGTAACGGCTTGGGCGGCGCGCCCGGTCGCAAGCGTTTCACTTTGGCGCCGCGTACCACCGGACTGAATCCGGCAATAGCCGGAAAGCCGGCGACATCCACTGAATCGCCGGGAGCCAAGGCCACAGGCTCGTGATCCTGGATCATGACGCCGCCGGTCTCGTCGCGAACCCACGTGTTCCCCGACCCGTTGGAATATGTCACCGTTCCCTGCAGCCGCACGCGATGTCCCATATCCCGCGCCCGCGAAAACTGCAATAAATCCGCGATGGCTGTGGGAGCCATGGAATAGGGATCCGCCGGCGCGCTTCGCACGACCCGAATGCACTGCGCATCGGGAACGAACATCTGAATGCCGAGCAACTGGCGCTTGGTGTTGAACAGGGCCCCGCAGACGCCCGACAGTTTCACGTCCGCGTCTAACAGGTGCATCAGAGATCCGGCGGGAGCCAGCACATGCGCCTTATACGAATTCTTGCCCCATAACAAGGTCAACAGCGTATCCGCCCTGCCTTGGGCGACGCGCTGGACAACGCCTTCCAATTCAATCCAGTGACAGTCCTCCCGGCCCCAATTCGCGCTCCCGAAACGCCCGGTCTTGGCTGGCGGCAAACCCGGATGCCCAACCACCGTGATGCGTCCTTTAGCCACGTCCGGGGCGAAATCCGCGGTCGTCACTCCGGTGACGTCGACCTCGTCTCCCGCCTGCATCGAGGATCTCTCCTTCTGGCTCAGTTCGACGAAAATACCGTCGCTCCGGTCCTGTACGAAAAGGAGATGATTGCCGGAGTCGAAGTACGTGACCACGGCGTGCAGATGAACCGGATATCCGAGTTTGGCGGCTCTCAGAGACAACTGATGGACACCGGCTGCCGTGGTCAGCGTAGAACCCGCCAGCGGGGATTCGCTCCGGTCGGCGACTTCGACCCCGTCGACCAGGACCGCCCGGTCCAGCACCGGACGCCCGTGCTCCCAGGACAGAAAGCCGGCCACTTCCAGCGTGGAGGCATTCGGATCGGGGGCCACCGGTATCAAACGGACCTCGATCTGGCTGACTCCGTCCATCACCGCCAGGCCACCTTGCACCGGCGCGTAAGGCACTCCTCGAATTCGCAGGCGATGCGCCGGCGACCGGTTGGGATCGAGCGCCAGAATAGCCGCAATCGGAGTAACCGGCAGCGCGGCCGGCGGTGGCGACGGACGAATTGTCTCGAGGGCTCCGGCGTCCGAAACCCACAGAGACAGGTCGGAGCCGCCCTGGCTGCTTTCCGTGGCCTGATCCAACACGCCATACGCTCGAATATCCGCATCCACCCAATCGTCGTTGACCACGATGGTCGAGGCCGGTACCGTGGCCAAAACCGTGGATCGCCCCGCGCGGATCTCCAGCGACACAATCCCAGGGCGGGCGGAACTCACCGATTGCACGACCCCGCGCACAGCCACTCGTCGATATTCGTATCGGGGGTCCCGCAAACGCGCCGTGGCTATCTCCACCGGCGGCGGCAGCGCATCCGCTCCCAGAGCCGAAACACGCGCCTGGACGATCGCGGGGGCCGTGCCTCCGGAAGAGGCCACGCCGGCCACCTCTACTCGCCAACCCGTGGCCGGCGGCATTTGCCCGTGCGCCAGGCCGACGCGGATTCCGCCGGTCGAATCCTGCACAAAACAATAGCTGGAAATGCCGTCGAAATAGGTAAGTATGCCCGTGATCCGGACGCCTACGCCCGTTTTTACCTGCGCCGCCGCAAGTTGACGGACCTGGCTGACGCTGGTCAGAACTGTATGAGTGAAGTCGGGTGCGTGCCCGCAGTTCGCGAGCAGAGCCAGAGCCGGCAGCGCGAATAGCCAACGGTTTGCAGGGTTCGGTCGGCACCCCGGCGGGTCCGAAGACACAAGTTCCGTTTTTCCGCTAACGACTGTCCCGAGCACGACACACCCTACATAAGAATCGGCAAAATACCTTCAGATTTTTATACCGGCTCTTAATCTTCATACATCTCTTGGCATACAGTCTATACCCCCATCAGTTAAGCCTGTCCCCATTCGCAGCCCGTTTCCCCGGCCGTTTGAACGAATCCGGCAAATTGCCCGCCCCCGAATTTGAAAGAAACACGGTTTTTCGGCTTTCTTTTTAGTACATTTTTCTTATCGGAGTATCCAATGATAGGGTGAATAAAAGCAAGGCTTGCGGCTATAATCGGAGGCGTAATGTGTCGAGCTTTCCCACGCCCGCCGCTGGTTAGCCGCACCTCGGGGCCGCGCCTCTCAGCCTTCTGGAATACTTACGCGTTATGCTTCTGAATCCCAATACCTCCACACCGGCGGACGGCGTGGGGAACAGCGGCGTCCTGCTCGGCCCTCCCAGCCGCCGTATTACCGGCTTGCTCATCAAAGTATCGCTGGCCGGAGGCGTGGTTTGGTTCGCTTTTCAACTGGCCAACGAGCTGGCATCCTCCCATAACACCTTCCGGCTATCCCCGATCGGCACCATCGCGTTCCTGGCACTGGCACTGACGGTGGCTGCCTATGTTGCGATGCGCCAGCAGCGGGACCTGGTCGAGCAAACCCAGGCTCAATCCGAAAGGGATCTGGGCGTGGAAATGGAAAGAGCCGGCCTGGTGGGCGCCATCGAAGAAGCATCCGATGCCATCGTCATTACCGATAGCGAAGGCACCATCGAATACGTCAATCCCGCTTACACCCGGATGACGGGTTATAGCGCCGCGGAAGTGGTCGGCCGCAATCCCCGTAACGGCCGGCCGGGCTTGGGCGCCGCATTCCACCGGCGTGTAGCGGAGACCGTGCGGTCGGGAAACATCTGGCGCGGCGAGGTCGCCAGCCAACGCAAAGACGGTTCTTCCTATGTTGAGGATATTACGGTCGCGCCGGTGCGGGATCCCGGCGGCGCCATTCGGCGCTATATCGCCATCCGCCGTGACATGACCGCCCGCCATGCGGCCAACCAGGCCACAGCTCTCCTGGCGTCCATCGTGGAGTCCTCCGAAGATGCCATTATGAGCAGCACTACCGGCGGAATCGTCCTGAGCTGGAATCACGGGGCGGAGCGGCTCTACGGATACAGTGCGGAAGAAGTCGTGGGAAAGCCTGTCTCCATCCTGGCCCCTGCCGATCAGCGGTCCAGCCTGAAATGGATCGCCGTTCAATTGCAACAGGGCGAGCACGTGAACCAGTTCGAATGTCTGGGGCTCACCAAGGACGGCAAGCGCGTCAATATTTCCGTTTCCGCCTGCCCGGTGCGCGACGCGGACGGGCAGATTACAGCGCGCGCCGCCATCATGCGCGACATTACCGCCAGGGTGCAGGCGCAGGAGGCCCGTGCTTTGCTGGCTTCCATCGTGGATTCCGCCAACGACGCCATCCTCGGCGCCGCTCCGGATGGCGCGATTCTCAGTTGGAACAAGGGCGCCGAAGCCATTTACGGCTACCGCGCGGAGCAGGTGCTGGGAAAGCCGGTCTCCATGCTGGTGCCCGCCTCCGGCATCGGCGAGATCTCTCTCCTGCTCGAACAAGTCTGCCGCGGCGAAACCGTATCGCAATTGGAGACGGTTACCGTGAACCGCGCCGGGGCCCGGATTGAAGTGTCTCTGACCATGTCTCCGGTGCGGAACCAAGCCGGCGAGGTGGTCGGGGTTTCGGCCATCGCCCGCGATATCCGCCGCCGCCGCCGCGACCGGGAAGCTCTCCAGCACAGCGAGGAGAAGTACCGGCGGCTGGTCGCCAATCTCCCCGATGTCGTGTGGGTCGCCGACGAAACCGGCCGGCCTGTCTTCGTCAGCTCCAATTGCGAGCAACTCAGCGGCTTCACCCACGAGGAGGTCAGCCAGCCCGGGTTCTGGATGCACCGCATCCATCCCGAGGATCAACCGCATGTCGCGGACGCCCATCGGGCACTCTTCGAGAACGGCCGGCCGATCGATATCGAATACCGGTTTCTGCGCAAGGATGGACACTGGGCCTGGCTTCACAGCCGCGCCGTGCACGTTTATGAACGCAACGGAACGCGCTACCGCGACGGGCTGATTTCCGATATCACCGAGCGCAAGCGGATGGAACAGAAGCTGGCGCACCAGGCCACCCACGACCTGTTGACCGGCCTTCCCAACCGGTCCGTATTTGAAGACCGTTTTCGCCAGGTTCTGGCGCGCGCGCGGCGGCAGAACGGCATGGCCGCACTCATCTATCTGGACCTGGACCGCTTCAAACGCATCAACGACACGCTGGGGCATCTGGCCGGCGACACGTTGATTCAATTGGCGGCCGAAAGATTAGCCGGCTGTTTGCGGGAATCCGAGACTCTGGCGCGCAGCGGCGGCGACCGCTTCATGCTGGTTCTCGGCGACGTACACGGGCCGCACGACGTCGTGCGCGTGGCGGAGCGCGTTCTGGCGGCCCTCGCGCCTCCGTTCTCGGTGAAGGGCAACGAGGTGTTCCTGGGCGCCAGCATCGGTATCGCGATCTATCCGCGGGATGGCGCGGAACCGCTCGCGCTGCAGCGCGCCGCCGACAGCGCCTTGTATGCATCCAAGCGGGCGGGCAAGGGCCGTATCCAGTTGTCCGACCCGGAAATCGGCCAGGACGCCAATCGCCGCCTGGCCATCGAAGCGGAACTGCATCATGCCCTGGAGCGCGACGAACTGTCCGTCCATTACCAGCCTCAGTTCGACCTCGCCTCGGGGCGCATCGCCGGGCTTGAAGCGCTGCTGCGTTGGAACAATCCGAAATTCGGACGTGTCCCTCCGTCGGTTCTGATCCCCATCGCAGAGGAGAGCGGCCTGATCATGCCCATCGGAGCCCGCGTGCTGCGGGATGCCTGCCATCAAGGTAAGCTGTGGCGGGACGCCGGCTATGGGCGCATCCACATGGCCGTGAACACCTCCGCCGTGCAATTCGCGCGCGGCGATCTGGCCGAGACGGTGGCCTCCACGCTGGCCCAGACCGGTCTGAATGCCTCGCAACTCGATCTGGAACTTACCGAGAGCGTGATCATGCAGGATATCCGGGAAACCGCGCGGCAGCTCAGGGAATTGAAGAGTCTGGGCGTGAGCGTTTCCCTCGACGATTTTGGAACCGGTTATTCTTCGTTGAGCTACCTGGAGGAATTGCCGATCGATAATCTGAAGATCGACCGGAAGTTCGTACAGCGGATGAACGGGGACGACAACACACGCACGCTCGTGGAATCTATTGTCGGCCTGGCGCACGGCTTAGGCATGCGGGCAGTGGCTGAGGGAGTGGAAACCGGGAAGCAACTGGAACAACTGAAGGCCATGGGCTGCGACCGGGCGCAAAGTTATATGCTCGCCGTACCTGCCCCGGCACCTTCGATTCAGGCCCTCCTGGCAGCTAACGAATACGCCAAGCCCGTGGCGCACGCTTTAGCGACCCGGCGGGACTTTTAAGTCCCGCTGCCGCCTTGGGGGCAAGGCAGGCCTCGCCCCCGCTCAGCATAACTAATTCCAGCTTACGTTCGAGCCCTGGATGAGGTGATAGAAGATGTAAAGCGCATCCAAGCCACTCGGTGCCGTGAGCTGCGTCGGGCAATCCGCGCTGGTGCCCAGGCTGCTGCACGCCGCGCTTGCCGGTCCCACCAGCAGCTCGCCCGGAGGGACGGTCGACTGGCTGCCGACGGTAGAGGGCAGCGACTGCAACACATAAGTCGGAATCGTGAACGACCCGGCGCTGACCGGCGCGATGCATTCGATCAGAATGCCGGGGGTAGTGGCCGATGGCGTGAGAACCGCCGCCTGCTCTGTCGAAGAAACCGCCGTGATGTCGACGTAACCGTTGGGGTCGCCGCCGCTCCAGTTGATCGTCAGCGGCGAATTGCGCGGGATCGCGCCCGCCGTCACCGTGCTCTGGTTGGTCCACTGGAAGGTTTGCGCGGAGGTGGGTACCGTCATGGCCGCCGACATAGATCCTACGTTCGAGCCGCCGCTTCCGTCGGTGATCGTGTAAGTGCCCGGGTTGATACTATACGTCCACGAGGTGGTCCCCCAGCCCGTGGCGTTGAGGAAGAATGGATTGATACCGCTGCCGCCCAGAAGATTGGCGATGGTCGCGCCGCCTACTACGCCGCTATATCCCTTCCCGTTCTTGTTTTTGGGTACCGGTTGGGTCCCGTTGACCGGCGCCGCGATGGAAAGGCTCGATCCGGCATCCAGGTAGGTGAGTCCTCCCAGGATTGGATCGGTCGGCGGCGGATATTGCAGGAACGGGCTGACCGTGCAGTTGTTCACCGAAGGCGATAGCGTGAAGCCTTGAAATGCGTCGAGTTGGTAGCCGCTTATTGTGGCGATTTCGCCGGACACCGTGTCGTTGTCCCATTGCAGCTCGCCGCCCAGCAGCGGAATGTTTAGGTTCAAATAGTTGCTGAGCAAGCTGATCGCGCCTACGTTAACATTGCCGCCTTTGCTGGCCAGCAGGTTGGCCATGTCGGCGTAATTGATGCCGTCCGCGTCACTGCAGGTGGGGCCGGTTCCGTCCACCGAAATGCTGGTGAAGTTGCTGACCGTGGAGCCGGACGAACTGCCGGTTTCCACGGCTACCTGCACATAGCAGCCCTGCGCGGAGTTGGGCACGATGAAGTCGATCTGATCGACCGCCGTATATCCCGAGCGTCCCGCATAAGTCACTTGGGCCTGTTGGTTGGCTACCCACACCGTCACGGGGCAGCTCGTCGGGGTGGCGCATGCGTTGACTTGCGTCGGAGGGCCGCTGGCTTCATTGCCGGTTGCGGCGCCTAAACCTGTGCCCCAAATCGTGACGTAGTCACCCGGCTTCACGGTAGTGAAGGGCGAAGCCAGGACATTCGTCACCGCATTGGTGAAGATGCCCGGACCGGTGCCGGCCGAGTTCCAGGAGAAAGTCCCGAATGACGTCGCCACTACCGTGATCGGAAATGCCGCGCTGGTGGTGCCGTTATAGGTCACCGTGATCGTGCCCGTGCCGATCAGAGTATTGGAGGGCAAAACCGCGTTAATCTGCCCGGCCGACACGTATTCGGGATACGCCGCGACCGTGGTGCCCCCGACCGTGACGCTGATGGAAGCATTCCCGAGCGTCTGCGGCAGCGGGTAAGGATTCCATTCGGCCGCCGTCGAAGGTCCCAGGCCGGTGCCGTAGATGGCGAAGAACGAGCCTAGCGCAATGCCGGAATTCGGCAGCGGCGGCAGGGCGTTGCTGGCGGCGTTTTGAACGCCGGTTATGGTAGGCTGGGCAAACCCCGCGGACGCCAGGAGCCCTAATGTCAGAACAATTGCAAATAAAGTTTTCACGTGTGTGTGTTTTCCTTTCCCGTAGGTTTCAAGTCTATCACCACTCAACCCTGGTTGGAGGCCCAGGGTCGCGCAACTGCTGTCGTCTCTAGGGCGGCCCAGTACCGGTACCGCAATTCATGAATCGCCACTGTGCGATTCAATCCTTTACACTATCGTAGTTCGGAGTAGTGTGGCGCCGCCGGGCGAGACCGGAATTCGCGTCGCTGGTGCGTTGCGCCACGCAGCAGGAGCGAAACGTGACGACAAAGCTACTGGGACTGAGCCTCTGCCTGGGATTGGCTGGAGGTCTGTGGGCGCAGCCGCTGCTGAGCGTGAAGATTTCAGCTACGCTGGGGCCGCAACTGGGCGGCGGCACCGGAGGTGTCACCAGCGGATCGTATACATCCGGCATCACCGCCCAAGGCAGTGCCGGACAAACCTGCGTGCTCAGTATCACCGGAGCCGGCGGCAGCGGCGCGAAAGCCACTGTGACCCTATCCGCCACGAATAAGATTTCAGCCGGAACCATACTGACCATCACGGCGATAGGTCGAGGCTATAGCTTCACCACGCCACCCTCCACGGCGACGGTTGCCGCGGGAACCGCCAACTCCTGCGCCGGGACGGCGACCATCGCCACCCACGTGGACGATCCCCTGGATCTAAACGGGCTGGCGGTCACCGTGACGACCAACCTCAATCCCGTCGGCGTCTCATATAACGCATCGTCCATCGTTTATAACAACGTGACCCTGACGTTGACGTACGGTCCGCTCCAGTTGACCTGTTCCGGCTCCACCGCCACGATAACGCTGAACGATCCAACCGACGGTGAGAACGACACCCTGACCCTGGCCCATTGCACCATCAGCTCCCTGGTCCAGGCGGCCTTGATCGTGAAGGCCGCCTTCGCGCCGGGCACCATTCCGGCGCCGCTTCCGCTGGCCTTTACCGCGCCGCTCATCTCATCGCCCGATACGGCCAGCCAGGCAACCTACACGATCCAAGCCGGTGTGGA
>Ga0187871_10001373_pt1 | contig 21331 bp, 19 predicted proteins | sample June2016WEW_16_1_FD_132988 | JGI IMG/M metagenome (GOLD analysis project Ga0187871, IMG submission 132988) | Peatland microbial communities from SPRUCE experiment site at the Marcell Experimental Forest, Minnesota, USA - June2016WEW_16_10 | ecosystem: Environmental > Terrestrial > Soil >...
GGACAGCACAATACCGGCTGGGTGGGCGACTACAAAGGTGTGCCCATGTTCCTGGCACAACACGATGGCACCGCCTTAGCCTTTGCTGGTTCTACGCTCTGGAAGAAGATGTCCGTCGGCTTCGTCGGATTTTCCGACGGCTGGCAGGATCTTTCCCAGCACTTCCAGATGGAGTGGACATACCAGCGCGCCGAGAACGGCAACATCGCCTGCACCGGCGAAATCGATCTCGCCGCTTGCAACGGAGAATTCGTGCTGGCCCTGGGCTTCGGTGCCATCGTAACCGAGGCTGGACAGCAAGTCCGCTCGACTTTGCTCGAGGATTACAACGAACTTCGCCAGCATTACGTCTTCCACTGGAAACACTGGCAGAACACATTGATCAATCTCGATGAACCGCGGCGCGAGTACGATCTTTATCGTGCCTCGACCGCCGTCCTGCGCACTCACGAGTCGAAAGATTTTCTTGGCGGCATCATCGCCAGCCTCTCCATCCCCTGGGGCTTCAACAAGGGCGACGAGGATCTCGGCGGATATCACTTGGTTTGGCCGCGCGATCTGGTCGAAACCGCGGGTGCATTGCTCGCCGCCGGCGCCGTCAACGATGCGATCCGAGTGTTGCGCTATCTTGAAGCCACCCAGGAGGCCGCCGGCAACTGGGCGCAGAATCTCTGGCTCGACGGCCGCCCCTATTGGGGTGGCGTTCAGATGGACGAAACCGCCTTCCCCATTCTGCTGCTCGATCTCCTGCGCCGTGAGGCCGCCAAAGACTTGGGCAAGCTCGATCGCTGGTGGCCCATGGTGCGTAAGGCCGCGAGCTTTATCGTGCGCAACGGCCCGGTTACGCAACAGGATCGCTGGGAAGAAGACGGCGGCTATTCTCCTTTCACGCTGGCCGCGGAAATCTCCGCCCTGCTGGCCGCCGCCGATATCGCCCAACTGACAGGCCATTCCGACGCCGCCACCTATCTTCGCGAAGTGGCCGATGCCTGGAACGACAATATCGAGCGCTGGGTTTATGCTACTGGCGGAGACCTCGCCGAACGAGTCGGTGTGGAAGGCTATTACGTGCGCATCGCGCCGCCGGTTACCGATGCCGCCGCTTCGCCGACCCAGGGCTTCGTCCCCATCAAGAACCGCCCTCCCGGCCAAGATAGAGAGCGCGCCTTCCGCATGGTCAGCCCGGACTCGCTGGCCTTGGTGCGCTTCGGATTGCGCGCCCCTGATGATCCTCGCATTCTGAATACCGTCTGCGTCATCGATGCCCTGTTGCGCGTGCAGCTGCCGCAAGGTCCGTGCTGGTACCGCTACAACGGTGACGGTTATGGCGAACACCAGGACGGCTCCGCCTTCGATGGCAGCGGCATTGGTCGCCCCTGGCCGCTGCTCGCAGGCGAGCGCGCTCACTATGAACTTGCCTCAGGCCGTCGCAGTGAGGCCGAGTCTCTACTCACGGTGATGGAGCAATCGACCGCCGGCCATGGCCGCTTGCTTCCTGAACAGGTCTGGGACGCGAACGATATCCCGGCCTTGGAATTGTTTCGCGGCAAACCTACCGGCTCTGCCTGTCCCCTGGTCTGGGCTCATTCCGAATACATCAAACTTCGGCGCTCTCTGCGTGACGGCAGGATTTTCGATCAGCCGCCGCAAACCGTGCAACGCTATCAGGTGGAAAAACCGAACCGGCAATTCTTTGGCTGGAGATTTAACAATAGGTCCCGTTCGGTCCCCCGCAACAAAACCTTGCGCATCACCCTTCTCAGTCCCGCCATGGTGCATTGGACTATCGACGGGTGGAAGACTTCGCACGAGACCAACACTCGCGATACCGGCATGGGCACCTACGTTCTGGACGTGCCCACGGCTTCCTTGCCTAGGGGCAGCAAGCTGCTCTTCACGTTCTATTGGCCACAGGAGAATCGCTGGGAGGGTACGGACTTTACTGTGGTCGTCGAATAGGCATGGTGTGGATCGGACAACTTGTCCTTCTGCCTTGACCTTGCGTTTAGATGAAAGCGCGAGACGCTATTGTTGCGCGACCCTCAGCATCAACAACCCTTGCACTTTCCCCCAGTCATCGGTCTGGCGATCAAAGGAAACACTCCGGCGCTCATCGGAATATCGAGGATCCAGCAGCAAGAACTTGAGGATCGTTTCCGATCGTGTGCCATCATCGGACACGATCTCGCCGTAGTTCACGCCATCGACGACGTACCAATGAGAATTCCACTCCATAAGCAGTGGTCGCTTCTCCATGATCTCGCTGATCGGGCTGCCCGAACTGGCATTGCCCGCCGCCGCGGGCCAAACTTCCGCCGTAACCATGATGGGGCGCCCGTCACTCAACAGATGTCTTCCTCGCAGCTTGTCGCCAACTTCTTTCAGGGACCTTGGATCCGCCCGCTGGACGCTGTCTTCCAGCGCTGAGTCCTTTCCGCAGCAAATCTCCTTGTCGCGGAAAATGATCTCCACCGCAGTTGCCAGCACAGCAGAGGCGTCCCTGGATTTTGCCGTGAGCACCGGCAAATCGCTGATTCGGATTTCATGATTGGGGTAATAGACTTGTCCGTGCGCCAAGCAACCAACTGCGAGCCACGAAGCCGCGACCCGCTTGGCTAAAGGAATAACAGCGGACCAGAAGGAATGAGGCTCGGCCACGCATCACCTTTTCGCTTAGAACTTCCGCCGAAAAATCAGTGCACAACCTAAACTTCCGTGGGGGCGGCCGCGCTTGAGTAAATGAGTTCTACGACCGTGCAGTCGTCATTCAACGGATTTCCAGCGCAAAACTCAGAAACCGCCGAAAATATTCCTTCGAGCGTCGGGGCTTTCGCGGCGGCCGCTTCCAGCCTGGAATCTTCGAAGAAGTCGCCCATGGCATTTTCCGCCTCGGTCACACCATCGGTCACCAGAATGAAGCGGTCCCCCGAATTGAGCTGACACCGGGCGCTCTCAAACGTCGCATCCGGCAGCAGTCCCACCGGCACATTCCCGTGGGGCGGACGCATCACCTCGCCACCGCAAACCAGCAGCGGCTGTACGTGTCCGCAGTTCACATACTCCAGATCGCCATCCCGCCGCAGCCGCGCCAACAGCACGGTGGCATATTTTTCTCCCACCAGTTTCTCGGTGAAGAAGTGATTCACCGCCGCGACCACATCCAGCAACGGCATCCCCGAGCTCAGATGCGAATAAATCATCCCCTGCAGCGTGGACGCCAGCAGCGCCGCGGAAACTCCCTTGCCACTCACATCCGCCAGCACCACCGCGAGCCCTTCCTTGGTGTTGACGGCATCGAAAAAGTCTCCCCCAATTTCCTTACAAGAAAGATTCTTCCCACGAAGTTTGGCAAATGGCACATCCGGGATCTTCACCTGCATCAGGCGCTGCTGAATGCTGGCCGCAATGGTCAATTCCTGCTGATAGCGCCGCGATTCCTCCTCCGCCTGCACCAGCCGCGCATTCTCGATCAGGGATGCTGCTTCTGTCGCGATCGCCCGCAGGATGTCATGGCCCACCCCAGAAAACTCGCGCGAAGCAAATCGCGAGTCCACGTACAGAACTCCCGTCACTTCGCTGGCCGCATTCGGCGCCGGTGTCGGCTGCTCGCGCGTAGCCTGCACCTGCCGCTTGCGCAGGGGAATGCAAATCACGGTCCGCAGATCGTAGGCCACAATACTCTGCCGTCCGGCCAGATCGGCGGAGCTTCCGGTATCGGTCAACAAAAATTCCGAGTTCGACCGCAGCGACTCGTCCAGCGCAGAATGCGAAATCGTCTTATCATCCAGCAGCGCCTCGCCTTTATTGTTTCGCCCCGCCGCCAGCCGCAGTTTGCCTTCGTCGTCCTTCAGAAAAACATAGCCGCGCTCGGCCCGAGTCAGCCGCAGCGTCACCTCCAGCATGGTCATCAGGATTTCGTCCAGCACCCCGGCTGTGTTCAGTTTGCGGGCGGCTTCCAGAAACAGCGTTAACTTTTCCAGGTCGGTGGCTTCCTGCGAAATCTGTATGCCGGAAATCTGGCTCAGGAATTCCCGTGCCGTGTTGGAGGTCCCATGGGCTGGATTGAAAATCGCGTAAGTCGAATCGCGCGCCCCAAATTCCAGGCGATCGTTGCGATCCAGTTTTTGCCGCTGAATCCGTTCTCCGTTGACGAAGGTGCCGTGTTTGCTGCCCTGATCGACAAGAAAAAATCCGTCCTCTTCGAGCACGATCAGCGCGTGGTCGCGCGAGACCCGAGGATCGGCAATCACCAGATCCTTGTCCACTTTGCGCCCCACGCTGAAGGGAGTTCGGTTGAGGACAATATTCTTCTGCTCGTTCCCCTGTACCAGGACCAACGCCGGAAACACTCCCGACCCGGAAGACTGAGGACGCCCTATTGCATTTAGAACCATGAGATCTCGCGTCCAAAGCGGGTGTTCCATCCTTGTCGCGCTGCTTGCGACCGCGTGGGAACTTGCCCGAAAGCCAAACCGTCAACCATGCCGCTATGCATAATGACAGGAATCATGCCCCTGCGGGAAGGGTCTTTGTCGGAATTCCCGCCTCCGCTTTTCTGAATCGGCCGGCGCCGTAGGTCTGTGTTTCCAGAAAAATCAGCAAGAAAGTGAGGACCGGAAAGGCAAAAGTGGCCACGAAAGGCCACCACCAGCCGGCCATCGCCCAGTCCCGCCCTACAAAATAAGTGGCGCTCAAGCTTAAGCTTGCGGCCCACTGCCACACTACTGCCAGGGCCGCTAGCAAATATAAGAACCGAACCCCGCGCGCCCGGGAAAGAAAAAGCCCCCGATCTCGCACCAGCACCAGGATCGCCGGCAGAACCAGAACTTGATTATATGGCGCATACATGGGCACAACCATCACCGTTAGAGCCGCCACCAGCGCCGTCGCCAGACCGAACTCAGCCGTATTTGCAGGTTCATTACGCACCTTCCATAAGAAAAATGAGCAGGCCAACACCGCTCCTACGGCCAATATCTTTCCGAAGTAACCCCATGGAGCCAGCTCGTCCAACACCGATTGGTTCTGGGTGTAGCGGTGATACTTGCCCACCGCTTCGGCGAACATTCGCCACCATCCTGGCAAAATGATTTCTGCTCCGCCGAGCAGAAGCGCCATGCCCGCTGCAAATCCAAAGACGAGCCTCCGCCGCGCTTTCCAGTCGCTCACCGCCCACGCCAGAAACCATGCCACCAAGGCACCGGCCAGCTGCGGCTTCACCGTTGCCAAAGCCAACAGGGCGCCCCCGCAGAACAAGGATCCGCCAGCCACGCACGCCGCCGATCCGGCCAGCAGCGCCGCCACCAGCAGACTTAACTGTTGCAACTTGATTCCCTGGACGGCCGGAAAGCTTCCCAGCGTAAGCACCGCCGCCGCGGCAATGGCCAGAGGCTGCAATCGCCATCGGATCACTCGCAGCCACAACCAGATGCTGGCCGCCGTCACCCCCGCCAATAGCCAGTAAAAAAATATCTGCACCCCATGAAACGGAAGACCAATCAGCGGCGCTAACAAAAACACCACATAGACAGGGTAGGCAAACCCTTGCTGGTCCTTCGGATCATTCGGTCGAGCAGCGTCAATCGCACGGCCATAATATCCCTTCTGAATTTCCTTCGTAAGGTTGTCAGAATAGGGATTGCGCCGGCGCAGCAGCAACTCCCGAGCTCCCAACCAGCGGGGATAAAGATCCGAAAGATTCCCGCGCGGACGCATATGCGCCGTCGCCTCAGCCTTCTCGTAGGGAATGAGCACCCGCTGCACGTAGAACCACATACTGCCCGCGCAGAGCAGAGCAAGCGCTAGTCCGAATTGAGAAATTTTGTGCAACTTAGCTAGAAAGCCTGCGACTTCGCCCTTCGCCCAGACTCGAATGTCCGCTTCCCTGGGCGTCCATGTTACAACTTAATGCTTCATGAAGCTGCGCGTCGTGGTTTCCGCCGCCATAGGCTTGGCCAGCGGCATCTTCTGCTGGTTCCTGATGAGACATCTCCATCAGGACGCCGCCGATTTCCGGTGGGCCCTCCATCTAGCGCAGCGATTGCTCGGTGGGCAGAATCCCTACGACACGCCGCTCGAACAATATCCGCTAACTGCCGGCCTTTTCGCGCTGCCCTTTGTCCACCTTCAACCAGAGCTCGCAGCGGGTCTCTTCTACGGAATCAGCTCCGCAGCGCTCGCCTTTGGCCTGACGCGGTATAGCTATCGCGGCCTCTTGATATTTCTCGCTTATCCTTATTGGGCTGGACTTCTCACGGTGCAGTGGTCTCCCATCGTTACCGCCAGCGCCTTCTTCCCCCTTCTGTTGCCCGTAACCATGGCCAAGCCGCAGATCGGGCTGCCCGTATTCCTCACCCGCATCAGCCGCCGCGGCCTTTTCGCCTGCCTGATCGTCGGCGCGTTCAGCCTCATCCTCATGCCCGGGTGGCCTCTGCTTTGGATCAGACAGCTAGGCAACTACGAACACTTCATCCCGCTTCTGGTCCTGCCCGGACCTCTTTTGCTGCTGGCGCTGTGGCGTTATCGCCACCGCGACGCGATTCAACTCCTGCTCGCGGCCTGCATGCCGCAGCGCTGGTTTTTCGACAGCTTCATTCTCTGGCTAATTCCCAAGTCGCGCCGCGAGATGGTGTGGACCGTCTTTCTTAGCTGGGGGGCTGGATTATGGCGCTGGTACCATCCTCCACACAGTTTTACGCAGGTCGGACGCTGGACGGTTCTTTTTATCTATCTGCCGATGCTGGCGGTGGTTCTGTGCAGGAACCGTTCGTTGCCAACGGAAGGCCGGGCTTAGTCACGGCTGAGTTCTAAGAGGGAATTTCCGATCCGCCGACAATTCCTTGCCGATCTCCCACACCCACCACAGCAGTGGAATCGCCATCAGATTCACGTCGCCCTTCAAAATCCAGAGCACAAGCCACAGCGGGCTGATCAACAGCGGCAGGACCGGAAGCAGCAAACCGCGTCTCCTCCACGAATTCTCGGGAAGCGCGCGCAGACAATAGTCAGCCATCAGCACGACTGGCAGAATCAGCAGACTGAGGTCATGCATATTGGTTTGCCAAGCGACTAAAACAGATACAATAGTGGCCAAGGAGAATTTCAGCTCCAACCTTACCCGCCGATCTTCCCCTCGTCCTCTCGTCGCACCAAAAACAAACAGCAGGACCGAACTCGCCAGTGCCACAGCGGTCCCAATCATCCCCGAAAACTGTAACGGCCAACCCAGAGCAAGCCCGCGCAAGTTCGGCGCAAACTCTGCCGCCACCCCTCCCAGGCTCGGCGAGTTCGTGATTTGCAAAGCAAACTCCGGATAACGGAGTAGGCTCCCCCACCCAGACAATCCAACCGAGATGAGAACAAGAAGTAGGGAAACCACCGCGAATCCCATCGCTACGCGCTTTCGCCTCCAGATGCCGATGAGCAGAATGATGGGAATCACAAATTGAAATTTGAACATGCCCAAACCGAGCCAGCAGCCGGCAAGTAAATCAGACCTGTTCTTGAGCGCGTTGAACCCCAACCCGCAAAGCAACAACAGCAAGATAGAATCCTGCCCTTGCAGAAGACAGCTAAAAATTGGAAAAAAACTAAGGCTCCCCATCACAAATTCCCACGGCGGAATCGCTCCGAGCGTGCTCACGGACCTCCGCAGAAGCAACGCTATGCCAAACAGAGCGACGACATTTATCAGGTCCCAGGTGGCGAACGCTCGGGGATACGGCAAATAAGCAAGCGGCAAAAAAATCAACGCCTCAAATGGCGGATGGATGTAGGGCAAAGCACCATGCCGCGAAGGGATCGCTCCTACGAACTTCTTCTGCGCTTCATACTGGATATGAGGGTCATAAAGTTGATGCCCAAGTCCGGCGCGCAACATCGTCGCCGCCGTGTAGTAAACCGTAAAGTCCGGATACCCCTGTTTGATTCGATCTCTAAGATTGACAAAAACAAAAATGTGCAAACACAACATGCCTGCGATAAACAGCCGCACTACGCCTCGTCTCAGTGCGGTCCGGTTTACCGGTGGGGATGGTCTGCCGTTAGGAGGCACGTTGGATCGCGATTGTACCTCGTACCACACTCACCCGCTATGATGGATTCCCTATGACGGGCTTGCCAGGAACAATTCTCAGCACAACCCGCATCTTTCTTGCACTCCTGTTTCTCGGTCTCTTCGCCATGTCCGCCCGCAACGTCAGCGATCCCGATGTCTGGTGGCATCTCAAAACCGGAGAGTACATAGCCCAGCACAGATCCGTCCCTCGCACGGACCCTTTCTCCTACACTCGCGCAGGAGCACCTTGGGTTGCGCACGAATGGCTTACCGATCTACTCCTTTTTCAGATTCAACGCACCATTGGATTTGCCGGACTGATCCTGATCTTCGCCGCGATCCTCTGTGCAGCATTTTTCTTGCTTTACCTGCGCTGCGGCCCCGCTCCTTACGTCGCCGGCATTGCCACGCTCTGCGCCGCCTGGGCCACGACACCCATCTGGGGCGTGCGCCCTCAGGTTCTTTCGTTCTTGTTGACCAGCCTCTGGCTTCTGATCCTTGAACGCTCCGACCGCAATCCTAAACTTCTGTGGTGGACCGTTCCTCTCACTCTCTTGTGGGTCAATCTCCACGCCGGATTCGCGCTGGGCTTAGGGCTGTCGGCATTATTTCTCGCCGGAGCGCTGCTGGAACGTTTTTTGGGACACGCCACTCCGAACCCACCTTGGCTGATGTCGGCATCGATTCTCTTTCTCGATCTCCTTCTCGTCCCTCTGAATCCGAACGGCACGCGCCTGTTTTCCTACCCCATTGAAACTCTGGGTTCGACCACCATGCAGAACTACATCGTGGAATGGGCCTCGCCCAACTTTCACCGCCTCGAGTACTGGCCATTCCTCATAATTATCCTGGCCACATTCGCCACGCTCAGCTGGTCTCGAATCCCCGTTCGTCCGCGCGACCTGCTTGTCTTGCTGGTCAGCCTCTATGCCGGGCTCGTTTCCATCCGCCTGATGCCCTTCTTCATTTTGATCGCGGTGCCAATCATCTCCCGTCGGCTTGGGGTTTGGCCGAAGACGGCTCACCAGTCGGGTCGTCCGGTGTACACCTTTCGCGGCTATCTCAACGCTGCCATCCTCGTCGCCATGTCGGTCTTTGCCGGGGCTCACGTTGCCCGCGTGATTCAGCGCCAGCCCCAGGCCGAGGCCGATCAGTTCCCTCTTCGAGCCGTCTCGTTTCTCCAAGCCCATCCCCCCGCGGGGCCAATTTTCAATGACTACGATTGGGGAGGTTACCTGATCTGGAAACTTTTCCCGTCCACGCCCGTATTTATCGACGGCCGCGCCGATCTCTACGGCTCACAACTCTTTCACGATTTCGCTGACGCCTATCAACTCAAAGGTCCGTGGCGGCAGATCCTGCAGCGTTGGCATATCGAGACCGTAATCGTTCCGCCGGAGTCCGCCCTCGCGACCGGCTTACGCAGTGCCCCAGGATGGATTGTCTCCTACCAGGATTCTCAAGCGATTATCTTTACGACGTTTCCTCCGGCGCCAGTCACAGAACATTCCTCCTCCACTCCACCCCCGCCCGAAGGGCCAATGGCTCGGCCCGCGGCTCACCCCGAGGTTACTCTCGGTATGCAATTAATTGCATCTGTTGAGTACGGGCAGGGTATTATGGTTTATATTTTGGACAATCCTCCGTCAGGACAAGAAGAAACAATCGGCAGGATCGTGCCTCCGGAGGCCAAAGGCGTTTGTCTGTTCCAATGCACCAGTAAGAACTGTGCTGATTGCTTTAAGGAGGCCACTCTCTATGCACCACCTCTACACACTTTGGCACGACGATGAAGGCCAGGACATTGCGGAATACGCCGTAATGCTCGCCGTCATTCTGGTCATCGTTGTCGGCACCATTCGACTCATTGGTTCGAATGCCAACAATGTTTTTTCGAACGTAGCCAGCTCGATTCAGTAAGATTCTGCTCGGCGTAATAAGGCAAGGACTCCGCTCGCCAGGTCTACGGTGAGCGAAATGTCTTTGTCCGTTCCAACGGAGCGCGAATGAACCGTACGCGTTTGTTGATGATTGGGGCTGTGGCGTTGGCTCTCGGCATCGTCGTCAGCCTCGTCGTCTACAAAAATTTGCAAGGCAGAGGCGCGTCCAACAGCGAGCCAGGCGTGGATGTCATTGTGGCCTCTGACGACATTCAGGTCGGCGCCCGGATCGAAGAGCATGACGTGCGCGTGGTCAAGTATCCCGCGTCCGCGCTCCCGGCTGGAACTTTCGGCGCTCGCGGCAAAGTGATGGGCCGCGGCGTCATCCTGCCTATTACCAGAGGCGAGTTCATCCTGCCCAGCAAACTCGCTCCGGAGAATGCCGGCTCCGGTTTGCCTTCTCTTATTCCACCGGGAATGCGCGCTGTCTCCGTTCGCGTGAACGAGGTCGTCTCCGTCGCTGGCTTCGTCGGTCCCGGCACTCGCGTCGACATCCTTCTTACCGGTACACCCAACGGCAGCTCCGAGGATCAAACCACCACCGTGTTGCAGAATGTCGCTGTCATCGCCTCCGGTCACACGCTGGAACGCAATGCCGCCGGCGAAGCTCAGAGCACTCCCGTGATCACTCTTCTGGTTTCGCCAGACGACGCTGAGCGTCTCACGCTGGCCAGTTCCGAGGGACATATTCAACTTGCTCTGCGCAACCCCCTCGATACTCAGCAGGAAGAAGTAGCCGCCGCCAACGCCAAGGGACTTTACAAAGGCGGCACACCGGCCGCGGCTCCGCCGCCGGCGGTTCACACGCATACCCCAAGACAGGAAAAAGCTCAGCAACCAGCTCCCTCTTCTTCGGTCCTAAGTGTCGAGGTTTATCAGGGTGATAAGAAGCCCGATGTCGTCAAGTTTCCAGATGCTGGTGATGAGCCCAAATAGTTCGGAGAGAGTTTAGCCTTACGCTTTTCAAATCTTGATCTTGCGTTGCAGGTTTCCTCACGTGGAGAGGAACACGATGAAGTTTTGCTCGACATCTTTATTAGTTCTCGCATTATGGCTTTTACTCCCGGCCAGCGCGTTGGCCGCGGCAAGTCTCCAACAGCAGGATGCGACTCCCAGCGGTTCTCCTCCTCAGGAGGATATTACTCACGCGGCTCAGACCACGCTGCCACCGCAGTCCGTTCAGCCCCAAGGCTCGGCTCCCCTGCGCGTCATGGTCGACAAGTCTCTACTCATCAATACCACCGAACGCCTCAAGCGCATTTCGGTGACCGACCCCGCAGTCGCCTACGCTACGGTTATTACTCCTACGCAGATCCTCGTCCACGGCCGTGCCCCCGGCGAAGTCTCGCTCCTGATCTGGGACGAACTCGAGCGCTCCCGCAGCTTCGATCTCCGCGTCGATGTGGATGTCAGCGCGTGTGCCGAAGAAGAACGGCGCGTCTTCCCCGACGAACAGATCACCGTCACACCCTCCCGCTCCGCCATTGTTCTCTCCGGCCATGTCACCACCGAGGACGTTGCCAAGCGCTCGGGAGAGCTGGCTGCCGCGTATTCCAAAAATGTGGTCAATGTGCTCACGTTCGGTCCAGTAGGCGCTCAGGAAGTTCTGCTGGAAGTGAAATTCGCCGAAGTCGACCGCTCGGCTCTCACTCAGCTCGGCTCCAACTTCTTTTCTACCGGAGCAGGCAACACCATCGGAAGCACCACTACTGGCCAGTACGGCGGCTTCGGCTCGCAATCGGTTAGCCAGGTTCCGGGACAAAGCGCTCCTTTTGAGGCCACTCAAACCATCAGCAATGTCCTCAACCTTTTCTTGTTTCGCCCGGACATTCACTTCGGCGCGGTGATCGAGGCTCTGCAGACCAAGAACCTGCTCCAGATTCTGGCGGAGCCGAACCTCATCGCCGTGAACGGCAAGAAGGCCAGTTTCCTCGCCGGCGGTCAGTTCCCGTTTCCCATCGTGCAACCCGGCGCCGGGTTTACCGCCGTCACAATTTCCTTCAAGGAGTTTGGCGTCAAGCTCGAGTTCACGCCGGTCATCATGCCGAACGGCAACATTCACTTAACTGTGGCGCCGGAGGTCAGCACTCTCGATTTCGCCGATGCTTTGACCATTTCCGGCTTTACCGTTCCCGCCTTGAGCACGCGCAAGGCTGAAACCGAATTTGAACTCAGAGACGGGCAAAGCTTCGTCATCGCCGGCTTAATCGACAACCGCGTCACCGACATTTGGAACAAAGTTCCGGGGTTGGGCGACATCCCAATCTTGGGTGCATTTTTCAAAAGCAAGAGTATTTCGAAGAGCAACTCAGAACTTATGGTTCTGTGTACGGTTCGGCGGATCTCCCCGAATGCGGAGACCCCGGCCGGCCCCACGAATCCTCAGCCTTTTATGGATAAAGGTAAGTTCGATGGCAGCAGGTCCGGAACCAAGCCTACGGGCCAGTAGCCGTTCGGGCAGAGGAATTTGCAGGGAGAGGTAGACTGAAATTAGTCTGATTTGAGTCCCGTCCTGGAGGGCACCATCTGCTGAACTGCGGCGCGGCACGAGATTTTGAGCGGAGAAGTAGGCGCTATGCCTGAGCTTTCGGTCGTCATCGTAGCCATCGATAACGAACAGCGCACCGTGCTCCAAGTGCTGGTCGATGGCACCAGTGTGGCCAGCACGGTTCATACCTGTGCCAGCTTCCCCATGGCCGCCTCTGATCCGATCATGCGCCGGGTGCAAGCTGCCAATCCCGACGTGCTTTTAGTGGATATTCCTGCCGACAATCACGCCGTAGCTATGCGGGCCATTGAACTGCTTCGCCAGGAACTGCCCGACTCCGCGGTCTTCGCCATCGGAAGTCTCAACCAGCCCCAGATCATCGTCAACGCCATGCGCGCCGGCGCCCGCGAGTTCATCGCACGCCCTACCACCACCACCGACTTGCTGGAAGCTTTCGTTCGCCTCACCGCCGCGCAGCGTCGCGTTCAAAAAGAAGGTCCGCGCGGAAAGGTATTTACCGTCGTCAACGCCAAGGGCGGCAGCGGAGCCACCACCGTATCCGTCAACCTCGCGCTGGCTCTGCAATCCGCGCACGGCCACACGGCCCTGGTCGACCTGGCGCCTCTCGGACATACCGCGCTGCATCTCAATGTCAAACCGCTGTTCAACATTTCCGACGCTACCCGCAATCTTCACCGCATGGACAGTTCCCTGCTCGAAAGTTTCATGACCCGCCACAGCGGCGGTCTCCAGCTTTTAGCCGGAACTAACGCTCCTGCGGCCATCGAACCTTCGACTGCGGAGTTCGTCCGACTCTTCGACATGTTGGTCAGCCACTACCGCTATGTGGTCGTCGATAATTCCTCTCGTCTCGATGCCGCCAGCCGGCTGGTTGCAAATTTGTCCGAAGCCGTTCTCCTGGTCGCCTGCACCGATGTGGCTTCTCTCTGGAGTGCCGCCCGAGTGCAACAATACTTGGGGGAGACCGGGAACCGCGAGCGCCTGCGTCTGGTTCTGAACCGTTTTCGCAAAGTTCCCGGCTTCACCGAGGCGGATGCGGAAAATGCCGCCGGAGTCAAACTGTTGTGGCGCGTCCCCAACCAGTATTTCGCTATCTCTTCCGCCATCGATCGCGGCGCACCCGTAATGGAACAGAGTCACACCGAAATCGCCCGTTGTTTTGCCGGGCTGGCGCAGGAGCTCACGCGCAACGATGTGGACGTAAAGCGCACCGCGTGGTCGCTATTTAAAACTGTGTAAGATTGTTTAGGAAGATTTTTAGGACGTTATGGCTAACCTGCAGACCTTCGAGCACAGCGAGTACCAGCAGGTAAAAGCCGACCTGCACCGCAAAATCCTCGATCGTCTCGATCTCGAAAAGCTGGGCCGTTCCACCGGCGACAGCGCCCGCGAAGAAGTCCTCGTCCTCATTCGCAACGCCGTCAACAACGAGGTCGTTCCCCTCAGCTTCACCGAGCGCGAGCGGCTGTCCCGCGAAATCCTTGACGAAATTTTTGGTCTTGGCCCACTGGAGCCGCTGCTCAAGGACCATACCATTTCCGACATTCTGGTAAACCGCTATGACCGGGTTTACATCGAGCGCGCAGGCAAACTCGAACTGACCGGCTTGTCGTTCAAGGATAACCAGCACTTGATGCAGATTATCGAGCGCATCGTTTCCCGCGTCGGCCGGCGCGTCGACGAATCCTCGCCCATGGTCGACGCCCGTCTTCCCGATGGTTCCCGCGTCAATGCCATCATTCCTCCTCTCGCTCTCGACGGCGCTTGCCTCTCCATCCGCCGTTTTGGCCGCGACCCCGTCACCGCCCGCAACATGATCGAAAATCACACCCTTACCGAGCCCATGCTCGAGCTTCTCTCTACCATGGTGAAGGGGAAGTTGAATCTTCTGATCTCTGGCGGTACCGGCGCCGGCAAAACCACGTTGCTCAACGTTCTCTCCGGATACATTCCCAACGTCGAGCGCATCGTCACCATCGAAGACGCCGCCGAACTTCAGCTCAAACAGGAGCATGTCGTACGCCTCGAAACTCGCGCTCCCAACATCGAAGGCAAAGGCGCCGTCCGCCAGCGTCAGCTCGTCATCAACAGTTTGCGTATGCGTCCCGACCGCATTGTCGTCGGCGAGGTCCGCGGCGAGGAAGCCTTCGACATGTTGCAGGCTATGAACACCGGTCACGAAGGCTCGCTCACCACGGTCCACGCCAACTCCGTGCGCGATGCCCTGGCCCGTGTCGAGAACATGGTCTCCATGGCCAATCTCAACATTCCCGAGCGCGCCGTGCGTCACCAGATTGCGTCGGCCATTCACGCCGTCGTGCAAGTTGCCCGCTTGTCGGACGGCACACGCAAGGTCGTGTCGGTCTCCGAAGTTACAGGTATGGACGACCAGTCCATCACCATGCAGGATATTTTCGTTTTTGAACGCCGCGCCGTCGACGAAACCGGGAAAGTGCGGGGAGCATTTCGCGCCACCGGCGTCCGTCCTATTTTTGCCGAACGCCTGGCCACATACGGTGCGCGCATCCGTCCCGCTATATTCGAATCGAGAACCGAAATATGAGGATACGAATTCGTTAGGGTTGGAAGAGAATACTTGCCATGCCATTGCTGATTGCACTGCTCGTCTTTATCGTGGTTGCCCTCGCCGCCTTTGTCGCGGGCTCCCTCATCGACGAACGCAATGCCCGCGCGCGACTCATCAAAGACCGCCTCGCCACCGTAGACAAGGCTCCGGAGCGCGAACCCAACGAGGAACTCGCCCTTCTCCGCGACGAACAACTGAGCAAGATTCCCGCCCTCGACACTCTGCTGCGCCGCTCCGCCCGGGTTTCCGCCATCCAGGAAGCTCTGACGCAAGCGGGCATGAAATTCCGCGCCGGTAATTTCCTGATGTTGTGCGTGCTCTGCGGCACGCTCGCGGGCCTCGCGGCCATCATCTACACGAAGAATCCCGCCATCGGTTGGGCTGCGCTCGTCATTGGCGGTGTCCTTCCCTATTCTCTCGTCTCCTATCGCCGCCAAAAGCGCTTCGAGAAGTTCGAAGAGCTTTTCCCGGAAGCCATCGACACCTTAGCTCGCGCCGTTCGCGCCGGTCACGCCTTCACCACTGCCCTCGAAATGATTTCCAACGAAACAGCCGAGCCGCTGGCCAGCGAATTCCGCAAGCTCTATGAAGAGCAGAAATTCGGCATGCCTGTGCGCGACGCTCTCATGAATCTCACCGAGCGTGTGCCCTTGGTCGATATCAAGTTCTTCGTCACCGCCGTCATGCTCCAGCGCGAAACCGGCGGCAACTTGGCCGAGATCCTCGACAACTTGTCCTATGTGATTCGCGAGCGTTTCAAAATCCAGCGTCAGGTTCGGGTCCACACCGCGCAAGGCCGTCTCACCATGGCCTTGCTCATGGCCATGCCTCCGGCTGTGGTCGCTATTCTTGCCGTCTTCAGTCCGGATTTCGTCAAACCGCTTTTTTACGATCCCATTGGCCACGCCTTGCTTGTGGCCAGCATTGCGTTACAGACAGTTGGTTATTTCGTGATCCGGAAGATTATTAAGATTCAGGTTTGATCATGCCTCTGATCCTGACCATCGTCGCGTTTGTCACGGTCGTGCTGGTGGTATTCGCCTTTGGCGCGGCCGCCGTGACCCCCACTTCGGTCCTGGGAGCCCGCTTACGCGCCCTCGGTGGTCAGCCCACGATGGCGCAGGAAAAGCCTGCGGTGAAAGTAAGAGAGCGCATCGAGCAGGCGCTCGATCCGCTCAGCAAGGCGATCCCGCTTTCTCCCTCCGACGTCTCCCGCACCCGCGCCTGGCTCATTCAGGCTGGACTCCGCGAGTCCCGTCATGTCAGCTATTATTTCGGCTCGCGCATTGCGCTCGCCTTTCTCGGCCTGGTCGGCGTCATCGTTTTTCCGGCGTCGATAGCGTTCCCCTTCTGGTCTGCGTGCCCGCTCTGGGTTTCTTCATTCCCCGCTTTTTTCTCAAACGCATGATCAAAGACCGTCAGCAGCGCATCCGCATCGCGCTTCCTGACGCTCTCGATCTCACCGTTATTTGCATTGAAGCCGGACTCGCCCTCGATCAGGCCCTCATGCGCGTCGGCCAGGATCTGCATCACGCTCATCCCGATCTCAGCGACGAATTTCATCTGGTCAACCTCGAGATGCGCGCCGGCAAGCCCCGCGCCGAAGCCCTACGCAACATGGTCGATCGCACCGGAGTCGATGACATTCGCTCCCTCGTCGGCACCCTCATTCAGACCGATCGCTTCGGCACCAGCATCGCTCAAGCTCTGCGGGTTCATTCAGATTCTCTGCGGACCGCTCGCCGGCAGCGCGCCGAAGAGCAGGCCGCCAAAACCACGATCAAGATGGTCCCTCCCCTCGTAATTTTCATTCTGGTTCCGTTCCTGTTCGTCACGGTTGGTCCAGCGCTCATCCAGGCCTATCACTCTCTGGTCGCCAAGTAGGTGCGAAAAGTGCTGAGCTAACGTGTTAGCCAAATTGGGAAGTGTACGACTTCAGTCGTGCCCCGAAACGAGTCCCCCAGGGACGGCATTCATTAGCCCCGGACCTAGTCCGGGGTATGGGTGGACAAAGAGCGAGTCCGGTCAGGGACGGGGCATTTGCCTACCCAAGTTTGATCCGTTAAGTCAGGAGAAATATGCCGGGACTCAGCCCGCGCGGTCAGGCCTTCAACCAAACCCGCCAGCGCTATCTCGCGACGAACCTGGCCGTGGCCCAGACGCACTGGTCCCGCCTGCGTGGCCTGATGGGCGCCCCTGAAGATGACTTTCGTAACGGATGCGGCCTCTGGATTCATCCCTGCCGCGGAGTTCATACTCTTGCCATGCGCTTCCCGATCGATGTAGTCTATCTCGACCGCGACGGCTCCGTCGTGCACCTCGAGTCCAATCTGCAGCCTTGGCGTTTCGCCCCCATCCGCCTGCAAGCCGCTTCAGTTCTGGAGTTGCCGAGCCACACCGTAGCCGAAACCGAAACCGCATTGGGCGATAAAATCGAAATCAACATAAAGGCTCCGAAACTTGCTGAAAATAACTCGAAGGCTTGAAATACGGTGGAAGAGCTGCGCTTCAGCGCCGCGTAACACCCCGGCCACGAGGGCTTTAGCCCCTGAGTTCGAAGCAAACAATTGAATATTCATTGTGAGTGAAACTCTCCAACTCGAAGACTTGATTTATCTCCATAATGAGCCCAGGCTCCTCATCGAGTGGACGCCGCGCTGGCAGGAGTTCACCACCTCCATCCGTCCCGCCTTCGCCCGTTCCAGCCCGCGTCTGGCCGGAGAAGCTCCTCACGGAATTCTTCCCTACCGCGGCCTGGTCGCGTCCTTCTTGTTGCAAGCCTTCTTACTCTTCGTCCTGATGGTTCTTCCCCGCGAAATCGAGCGCCTCCGCCCCTATGCCCCACCCCGTCTCCAGCCCGATGAAGTCATCTACTATTCGGCCGACGAACTGCCCCGCACCGAAGACTTGGGCGGAGCCCAATCCGGCGCCACCGGCCGTGCCGGCGGTCACGAAGCTCATCATCGCACCCAGACTATTAAAGTTGCTCGAGGCGCTTCGCTCGCAGAAAAAGTTGTTGACGCGCCCAACCTCAAACTTCCCTCGTCGCCCGGCGCGGTCGCGAACCTACTCGCCTTTAAGTCGGCCACGCCTCGGCCGGGTCCACCGGATCCCGCTAGCGCCGAAGGCTTGCACTCTTCCCTCACGGCGCCGCGTCTTGCCGCCAACGTAATTGCTCCTGCTCCGAACATTTCAGCAGATCGATCTCGCAGCGCGCCCGCCTTGAGCGCGGCCATCGTCCCGCCCGCGCCCAGCGCTCCCACCGAGCACACTCTCTACGCGCCCAAGTTCGATGCCAGCATCATCGCCCCCGCTCCAAGTATCTCTCGCGACCGCTCCCGCGCCGAACCTACCTTGAGCTCGACGGTGATAGCCCCTGCGTCCGAGCACGTTTCCCGCGATCAGGCTCGTTCCGCTCCCGCTCTCAACGGCAGTGTGATCGCTCCCGCGCCTTCCTCAGTGACTCGCGAAGTTTCTTCCTCGCGCGTGCAGATGAATGAGATTGCCGTCGTGCCTCCGCCAGTTTCCGCGCCCGAACGTGACTCCGCGCGCATCGCGAAGCTGACTCTGCCAGCTTCGTCGGTGGTCGCGCCCCCACCGTCTACCGATGCCCGCGACCTCCGGCGCCTCGAAAGCGGCGGTGTCCGTTCCTCTGCGCCCAACGTCATTCCCCCGCCGCCCGCTCCGGCCGCAAACGGATCCTTCGTCAGCAGCATCATCGGAAAACTCTTCGGCACGCAGGATGTTGTCCCGCCCCCGCCCTCGGTCTCTGCGGCCAGTGCCGCCGGAACATCCCGCACCTCCGCCGGCGGCTCGGGCACTTCGCTCACCGCCAATGTGATTCCGCCTCCACCCTCCATCGGCTCCGGGAGCAGTCCCGGTGGATCACCCTCCGGACGGTCTCAAGGCGCATCAAACGTGATTCCTCCGCCTCCGTCGGTGGCAGCCTCAAGTTCGGGTGGCGCCGGGTCACCACCTAGAAAATATTCAGGGTCGTCACTTGGCGGATCAAACGTCATCCCGCCGCCTCCATCCGTCGCTGGCCCAGGTACAGGAGGAGGAGGTGCAGGACAGAATTCCGGCGGCTCCGGTGGTGGAACTCTTCTCGCCAGCAATATAATTCCGCCCCCACCCACCGCGAATGCGGGCGCGGGCCTTTCCGGCTCTGGCCGAAGAGGCAATGGCCTCGGCGGACCCGGAGACATTGGCTCCGCTCTAGCTCCGCCCAAAGGCGGCGGCAGCGGAGATAATTCCGGAGTAGTCTTATCGACTGATCCCGGCTCGGCTCCGGGCATGCCCGGCAAAGGCGGAAAAGGATCGCTTGCCCTGTCCCCGTCGGGCGGCAATAAGCCCGGGCTTGGCGGTAGTGGTGAAGGCTCAGGTATCGGCAACGGCACCGGCCAAGGGAGCGGCCTGACCGGCGAGAGCGCCGGCGCAGGAAAATCCGGCACGGGCCCCGGTTCCGATCCCAATGCTCGCGCCGGAATCTCGCCCACCCCCGGCCCCGGCGGCGCCGGCAACGCTCCCACCGGAAATCCTGCTGCCCCCGGCGTAGACGTTCGCGGCGGCAGCACCATAGTCAATCTTCCCAGCTTCGACTCGGGAAACAGCAACGCTCCCAGCCTTCCCGGCCGATCTTCCGTGAAAGGAGATCCGGGTCCTGCCATTACCATCGTCGCTACATCGCGTTCCGGCGGTGCCTTTGATTTCTACGGCAAGATCCCTGGCGACAACTACACCGTCTACGTCGACACCAACATCGGCACGGTCGTCATGCAATTCGCCGAAGCCGATCCAGCATCGAATTCCGGCGCTGGGACGCTCACCGGACCGGAAGGGCTGCGCACCGAACTCCCCGCAAACCTTACCCGCGCCCGCGTCGTAATCAAATGCAAGCTAGACGCATCCGGCAATCTGAAAAATCTGCAGGTCCTCGAGCCCGGTCCTGCCGCTATGACCGCGAAAATCATGGCCGCGCTCCCCAGCTGGAAATTCCGCCCCGCCACCCGCGGCGCCCAGCCCGTCGAAGTCAACGCCATTCTCGGCTTCAACATCGACACCAACGACCGCTACTAGCAGCCACCCTCTGTCCTTCGGAGCGCAGCCAGGGAGCTCTTTTGGCTTCAGGAATGCCCGCTGAATCACCGAGGACGCTAGCAGCACCGTAGAGAGCGGCGCTTCAGCGTCGCAAAAAGCGGCCAAAAACCGATCAGGGCTTTAGCCCCTGCCTACAGCCGCAACCGTGCCATCAACGCATAGGCCCGCCGAAACCACACCCGCTCCCGCCTGCGCTGATACCTGGGCATCGTCGCCCGCTTGTCAAGAATCTTCTGTACCCACTGCCGAGCCTCTTCCACTCTTCCCTGGGCCTGCAGAAAGACCGCGCAGTTGTAGTAGGTTTCCGAATTCGTAGATATCTTGGTAGCCTGCTGAAAAAGTTTCTCCGCTTTTTCCGCTTGCCCCGTCTGCGCATATGCATGCGCCAATAGCCCTGCGCCTCGGTGGAAGTCGTAGTTTGGATCAGCTCCCACCGCCCGCTCCAGGTCCGGCACCGCCGCCGCGAAGTCTCCTAATTCAACCTCCGCCACTCCCCTGCGGTAAAACGGATCCACCGAATCCGACCGCTGCGAGATCGACCGGTCATAACATCTCCGCGCCTTCGCAAAATCGCCATCGTCCAGGTACAGCAATCCCAGCTCTTCATAGTTCCCCGCCGAAGGATTGTCCAGGATCGCTCGCTCCAATTCATGGATCCTTCGCCGCCGGGGAAACACCTGAAACGAGCTCCCCAGCAGCCCCGCATCCGGAATCACTTCCGCGACAATGTAAACCGCCGCCCCAATCCATCCCAAAAATAAAATGACAAAAATCCAATAAGTGTCCGGCCGGCGGCGAATGAAGTGCACAATCGCCACCACCTGCAGCAAGAGTCCCCACCAGTGAAAAAAGAAGAAAAGAAGTCCCATGCGAAGCGCAATATATCACGTCGACGGTGAGCAACTACTTGCAAGGCAGGGAAACTCCTTACCGCACCTACGCGAACTACCCTACAGAATTTTCGGGAGCTTTCTGCCATGCTGCGACGATGGCAATCCCCCCGGAGGAACGAGTTCGGCAATTGTGTGCCTTAGTAGCAGTAGCCGAAGGAGCAGAGCTGGAACACGCGATCGCGGAGCTTCGCACCGCCATTCGCACACTCATCGGCGACGCGCAAAACGTCTCGACCTATAACTTGATAA
>Ga0187871_10001376_pt1 | contig 21311 bp, 21 predicted proteins | sample June2016WEW_16_1_FD_132988 | JGI IMG/M metagenome (GOLD analysis project Ga0187871, IMG submission 132988) | Peatland microbial communities from SPRUCE experiment site at the Marcell Experimental Forest, Minnesota, USA - June2016WEW_16_10 | ecosystem: Environmental > Terrestrial > Soil >...
GCTCGTTAGTAGGCCATCGCTGCGGTTGCAAAGGCTGGAAGCGTCGATTAAGCTAGACTTTTCTTCTTCAGGTGCAATCGAGCCGGGATGGCGGAACTGGCAGACGCAGCGGACTCAAAATCCTACATATAATCCAAATAAGTCATCTATCTCACTGAAATAAATAATGTTATTGACAAACTGCCAAACCAGGTTTAGTTACACATCTATTACACATTTTCGGAATCTCGCGCCGCTTCGAACGAGGAACGAAGATGCCGGAACAACACACCATTCTTGGCGGCAAGGTTTACGTCTACAAGCGTCCAAACAGCAGCCTTTGGCAGTGCTCAAGCTATTTCGCGGGCAAGAATCGGCGGACCAGCACGAAGGAAGAGAGCCTCTCCAAGGCCAAGGAAATCGCCGAGGACTGGTACCTACAGCTTCGCGGAAAACTCCGTGGTGGCGAGATCAAGAGCGAAAAGACCTTTCGCGACGTATCTGAACGCTACCTGCACGAGTACGACATCATCACCCAGGGACAACGCAACAAGCGATATGTGGACGGCCAGCACTGGCGATCCAGCGTTCACTTGGTTCCCTTCTTCGGGAACCTGGGCATCTCAGAGATCACCGCAGGAAAGATCCAGGAATACCGAATTCACAGACACCAAGAAGCAATTACGAAACGTGGCAAGCCGCCGGGTCACAGCACCCTGCATCAAGAAATCGTGACGCTGCGCCAGACCCTAAAAACGGCGCTGCGCCATGGATGGCTCGACCGGCTCCCCGATTTCTCCGAGCCGTACCGATCATCTCCAAAAATCTCGCACAGGGCGTGGTTCTCACCAGAGGAATACAAAAAGCTCTACGAAGCGACACGAAAGCGCGCGCAGGAGCCAAAGAAGAAGGGCTTCAACTGGGAGGCGGAACAGTTGCACGACTTTGTGCTATTCGCCGTCAATACCGGACTGCGGCCCGACGAGGCATGGCGTCTTGAGTTCAGGGATGTCATGATCGTTGATGATGAGGACTTGGGTAAGACGATCCTGGAGATTGAAGTGCGCGGAAAGCGCGGCGTCGGATACTGCAAGAGTATGCCCGGTGCAGTGAGGCCTTTTGAGCGACTTCGAAGCCGGCTTCGCCCGGCGCGCATTTACGGCGTGAACACGCCCACAGAAACTTCCGTGAACTCCAATGTCCTTGGGGAACAATGGCGCACGCCCGGACCCACCGATCTCATTTTTCCCAAGTGGCAGCGCGAGCTTTTCAAAACTATCCTTGATGAACAAAATCTTCGCTTTGACCGCGAAGGCCGACCGCGAACGGCGTACAGCCTGCGGCATTCGTACATCTGCCTGCGCCTCATGGAGGGTGCCGACATCTACCAAATCGCTAAGAACTGCCGCACCAGCGTGGAGATGATCGAGAAATACTACGCAGCGCACATCAAGACTTCGCTCGACGCCGCTGCGATTAACGTCATGCGGCCCAAGAAGAACAAGAAAGGCAAGAAAGCCATCCAGAACACTTAGGCTTCGCCGAAGCCTCCTGAACAGGAAATGGACGTGTAAAGGCGAGCATGTGCCCTATCATGAGATCACTGCACAAGACAAACAAGCATGACTTCGCGCATACGCGCGCAGCGATCTGATTGTAACGTCTCATTGCTGGACCGTCGCCTCCCCTTATGGGTTGTGCGCGGTGCGGGCGGCCTGGCGAAAATTACCGGGGGGCACAGTGGGCTATGTGGCTAAACGGGCGGGCAGAAATCAGACCGGACCAAGTTCTTCTTCTAGAAACCTACGCACTCCCGAGGCTTTCACGATGCGTTCGACTGTTCCCTTCTCGTAAGCGTGGGTGCAGACGCCCGCGAATCTGTAATTCGGCCTCCAAACTTGCAGCGGTTCACGAGGCTCCCACCACACCGCTGCCCCGCTGAAACCCCTCGGGTCCCGACTCTTTGGGTGCTTATACGGCACCAGATAATGCCGGTCTGGATCAAAATCCTTAGTTAAGAAGTTGGGGCCTGCCATAACCTGCCCCGAGAATATGTCGGGCCGGATTGCAGCCGTCACTTCCCGTCGCTTGGGTGAAACCTCGCGGTCGTCAACTACGATATGCCTGTCGCATGGATATCCAAAAAACGTGTACCAATTCATCGACGCCGGGGTCCGCCCAGTCATTCGCCATATCAACAAACTCCGAATGCGGCCCCGCTTCTGAGGGATCAATGGTAATGATTGCGAGGTCTTCCCATTGGCACCTATGGATGGCCGCATTCGGATCTTTAATCGGAATCCCGTTAACAATGTCCTGTGGTCGCAGATGGGAATCAGCAAGATACTTGTCGTCACCAAAGGGCCGCCAAAATAAACGCAGATCGCATGGCCTCGCGTCCGGGTGGATTACGTGGTCGGCGGTGAGAATGAAATAGTGATTACCCCAGCGACCAGCACAGCCAGTACCCATTTCCTCCCAGTCCATGCGAGTTGCAGGGTCTACTTTGCGAATGCTATTGATGATTCCGAGGCTGTACGTCCAAACGCGGCTTTGGCAGGCTTTCTCGGCTTCCAACAAAGTTCCGATGGGATGCTCAATCATAGCTTTGCTATAGGGAAAACCCGATTGGCTGCTTCCGCAGCTTTTCCAGCCGGGCCAGCGTGGTGCCGTGTCCGCAGCCGTTGGCCATATCTTCGATTTGGTCTTTCCCTACGCCCAGCAGTGCAAGACCACCAGCCAGTTGGTTGTAGATTTTCTCGTACACCGGGTCGCCAGCGGGCGTGCCTTTCTGCTTGTGTTCGTCCAACGCCTTCTCCAAGCTCCGGAAATATTCGACGAGTTCAGCCTGCGTGACCACGTTAGGTGAAGTTTGCGGCGCTCCGATCGGTTCTGGAATAAGTTCGAGGTTGCAGCCGGGGTCACGGCGTTCCCCGCGTTCCGTTTTAATCCTATGCCAGTATTCGCCCATGACAGTTGGCGCATCATCGACCTGTGCAACAACGCCATTCACACCAGGCATGATTACGCGGACGTGTGCGCCAACAGCGAAACGCTTCTTGGCGGGTTGCTTTTTCATTTTCCTAGCTCCCCGATTCCCATTTTCCAGTTTTTTGCTTCCACTCCCTCAGTTCTTGCTCCCACTCAGCGCTTTGCCGGATTGCTTTCTTTCCGGCTTCGGTGTTCTCCCACGCATCATCAGGCATCGTGCCAGTTTCAAACCAATATGGGCGCGTTTCGCCTTTCCACGAAACAAACTCGGTGTCACAGTGGGCGCGCGTGAGTCGGTTTGCTTCATCTACCACATTCTGTCCCACGGTTAGATAGAAGGGGCGTTTCCGGTGAGAAATGAAGAGCAAATGCTGAGGCGTCAGCGGCAACGTAACTTCTATATCTGATTGGGCAAGACCCGGACTCCGGTAGAAAGGCGGCAATGTGTGCGCATTGGGGTTAAACCATACACAGGGCAAATCGGACGTAATAAAGCCAAACTCGTCATTCGCAACAAAGACAGACATCTCCATAGCAAAGTACATTGGCGCTTGGATTTCGAGCATGGTCATCACAAGGTACTGCGGTGCTATTTCAACCAGCCTACCTGTTTGTCGTGAGGTGGATGGCTCAAGATTGTGCTGCTCCTCCATTGAGGAGACCATGTCGTGAAGCTGTTGGGTAGTTTGTTGCCAATGGTCCCCGGCGCGCTTTGTTCTGGAATGCATTGCCGCTGCAAACAAGCACAACGTCGCTCGGTCTTCCTGCGTGAGTTCCTCTTTTCGTTCGATTTTGGCGCGCACGGACACAAAGGCATTTTCGAGCCCGGCCAGTGTATTCTCGACAATCAAATTCTTTTCGCCAGTAGGCAACGTGATTGTGTAACGGTCGGTGGCTGTGAAGGATTTTTCAGGCGATTTTTTCTTCTTGCTGCCTCCGTCTCTGGCGATTCGCCAAATGTAAGGCGTCTGCGTCTCAGGCGTGCGTGGATCGCACCACGCTTTCAGGTAGCAATTCGGAATAAGATGCTGCTTCATTTTGCTCTCTCAGATGGCCAATGCTCATCGATACATCTAGTGCAATTCTACGCTATTCGCTATTTGTTCGCCAACCGACAGTCTGGAGGCAGTTTGACTGCCGGCAGCTTGACTGTCGGAGCCCTGATTGTTATCATGGCCATGTTAATTACCGTGGCCATGTTATATATCGCGGCCATGTTAACAGGCCTTCGTTATGCCATCACATCAGCAAAATCGCGTCACAGAATTTGACAGTCTCCTGACCAAGACGCTTCAGAAGGCGGGATGGCACGTAAAGCACTCGCCGCGATCCGCAGACAACGGCGCCGACATCGTGGCTCGCAACGGCAAGAATATCTATGTCTTCCAGCTCAAGGCGTTATCAGAATCAAGGAAAGACAGAGCTATTCCCTTGATTTCACAGGCCATTCTGGAAGCCCAAAGAGCAGCTGCCCGGATTACCGGCAGCGCAACCCCCGTCGCTGTACTGGCCTCCGACCATGTTTCGGATTCCCTGTCGGAACACGTCAAAGACTTCGCCTTGCGCAATGCTCCTGATGTCGGGGTCGGAATCATTGACGCCGGAGGCTTCCGCCGTTTTGCGGGCCATGGCTTGGAAGTTCTCAATGCGGAGAGGTCGCGCGTCATCGAAGGCCCTCCCAAAGAGGTTTCGCCGGGCAACCTATTCTCTGACCTAAATCAGTGGATGCTGAAAATTCTCTTATCAAAAAGCATCCCGGATTCCTTGCTCTCTGCTCCACGCGGACATTATGAAAATGTCTCTCAACTCGCCGACGCAGCCGGCGTTTCCACGATGAGTGCGTTCCGGTTTGTGCGTCAGCTTTCCGAGGAAGGGTTCCTCGACGAACTAGGCGGGATGAGGCTGGTCCGAACCGAGGAACTGCTGGAACGATGGCTGAGAGCGAGTCATTCCCGCATGCATGAAACTCCGGCCCGTTGGATCTTAAGCGGCGAAAAGGATACGTTTCATGCCGCTCTTCGATCTTATGCAAGTAGAATGCGATCCAGTGCTCCACACTCTAAGACTGACCAGCTGCGGAGAGGGAACCCCCGGCTCTGCCTTGCACTATTTGCCGCTGCAGAAGCTTTGGGCTTCAAGTTCGTGCATGGAACCCAGCCGCATCTCTATATAGAGCGGCTCGATCGGAAGGTTTTCCGAGAACTCGGCTTGTCACTTGAAGTTGCAGACCATCAGCCCGATGTATTCGTGAGGGTGCCGAAAAATCCTGAGGCAGTGTTCCGCGCGGCAGTAGAACGCGATGGTGTGCCGGCCACCGATATTTTGCAGGTGTGGCTTGATGTCTCAAACCATCCGGCACGCGGGAAAGATCAAGCCGATCTTCTCCGGAAACGAGTATTTTCCCAAATTCTTAATAAGGCAAATGCATGAATGCGAATCCCGAGTTTGTGTCCTTCGCGAGGCTCGTGGAATCTTTGTCGCCCTGGCTAGACCAGGTGGTCATCATTGGGGGTTGGGCGCACCGCCTACACCGATTGCATCCTTTAGCCCAGCCACTGCAATACGAACCGCTGGCAACACTTGATGCGGATGTAGCTCTTCCGAGGCGAATCAGAGTCGCCGGAGATGAAATTTACCAGCGGCTCGCTGCGAACGGATTTGAAGCCGAGTTGCTAGGACATCACCGACCTCCCGCTGCCCACTATCGACTGACCGATCCGGGCATTCATTTCTACGCGGAATTTCTTACACCGCTGGTAGGTGGTGCCGTGGGCAGGACGGGGAAACAGAATGCAACACTGAGGGTGGGCGGCGTTTCTTCGCAAAACCTGCGCTACATCGAAGTCCTTTTAGCCGCACCTTGGAGCCTTGCCCTTTCAGCGGCTACTGGTTTCCGGCTCGCAAACGAAACACCCGTGCAGATTGCAAATCCGGTTAGCTTCCTCGCACAAAAAATCCTTATCCATCGGAGACGCACTCGCGATGAGCGCGCGAAAGACATTCTCTACATGCATGACACGATCGAGACTTTCGCGACGAGGATCGATGAGTTACGCGCAGAATGGGTGACGAACATCCGTCCCGAGCTACACGCAAACAATGTACGGACGGTGCAGAGCGCAGCTACCACGCTCTTCGGAGCGGTCACTGATCCGATTCGCGCAGCGTCCCGGATCGGCCAGGGCAGGATCTTGACTCCAGACTCGATTCGGGAGACGTGCAACTTGGGATTCAGTCGGATTTTCAAAACAAGGGGACAATAGACATGAGCATGTCCATGAGGTGAGCAGGATGGCTAAACCCTCGACGTTGGTGCACTTAATTCATTTCGAGGATTTCGATGGCGTTCAGTTCGAGCGCCTCGTGTTCGCGTATCACTGGCGAAGCGACGAATGGTGCTCCCTCGAATGGTACGGTCAGGTGGGAAGCGATCTCGGTCGTGACATCTGGGGAGTTCGGGACGACGGGACCACGGGCGGCGAGTCTGTCTGCATCCAGTGCGTTAATCGCAAGCAGCTGACGTTTGCCAAGGCAGAGAAAGATATCGGCAAGGTTCTGAAGGCACCTAACGGCGTGCCATACCGCTTTCGCATCGTGGCACAGTGTAAAATCTCGGCCACTCTGCGCGACAGAATCAAAAAGCACGTTAAATCTCTCGGCGTGCAGGAGTGTGACACTTGGTCTGGCCCGGAATTTGAAGAGTTTCTTCGCAAGGATGCCGAGTCCCTGCTGAAGCGGTTTGTCGAGGGCGAACCCTTCCCAGATGCCCCGGAGGACCTGAGAAAACTGGCTGAATCCACGCAACCGCTGAACGACGACGAGGTGCTCGCAGCATTTGCTAAGGTTTTTGATCGTCCCGCTTTTTATACACCGATCCACCAGGAAAGCAATCTGGGCGATTTCAAGCAGGCCATCACCGACACCATTCAGGCTCTGGGCACCGGCATCTGGAAGGCCCGCGACGGCCATGTAATCGACCGCATTCCCTCGCGCCACCAGTTGAAGAGCGACGCTCTGCGCACGAAGATTCAGGCCGTAGAGAAGGCGCTCTCACGTCTGCGGGCAAAATACGACGAGATGATCAAATCCGGTGTTCTGCGCCGCTGTGCGTGTGACAATCCGAGCTGTTCGGTCTACTTTTTCAATCCCTATGATGCCGCGCACGAACTGGAGCGTCTCCGGCACGAAGTGCTGACTACCTTTCGTGAAGCGTGTCCTTCATTCAGGCCTCCGTCATGGTAAGCCGAGGATATATACGGGGAACATGGGAAGGGGAGGGTATGCAACGGTTCGTTTGCACGATGTTCATCGTCTGTCTAGCAGTGGCTTCGTTAAATGGGCAGGAAAAGACAAGCCCGTCGCTCCGTGTGTCCTGCTCGGCAAGCAAGCACTCCTACGCTGCGGGTGACGCTGTGGACTTGACTATTACCCTGGAGAATGTTGGTTCGACTGACTTCTACATCTACAGAAACGTGGAATGGGGTTGGGCCGGTATCGGGTTCAAGCTTTTCGATGCGAAGGGTAAGGTGGTTCAATCAAAGCAGCGGTCTACTCCGCCGCCTCCGCCACCCGTATACGACAAAACGCAACTCGTGAGCTTGGCTAGGGGCTACTTCTACGGTACGCACCTTGCTTTTGACCTTTCGCATTACGCTCTGGAGCCGGGCGCGTATTACGTCGAGGTCTTGTACCGAAGCAACTATCGTGAGGAGAGTGGCTTCGGGTTGCCGATCCTAACGTTTGCAGATGGGGAGTTCCTCAGCAACAGAGTTCCGATTGAGATTCTTGCTAAGTAACGCGTCAGCTTACGAAACGCGATTCATCAACAATCTACCTACCGCCCCGTTATTCCTGCTGCCACGAGACACAATGCGTCTTGGGATCGTGGGTTGGTAGTCACTACCGCATTAACCCGTTCCAACCCTTTTGAGTTCACGACCAAGTGGTAAGTGCCAGCCTTGAGGTTTGGGAATACAAACCTTCCTTTCGAGTTCGTGATCGTTGATGCGAGACGGTCTTTCCCATCACTACTTAGTGCGTCGATGCGTACGCCTTTAAGATCATGCCCGTCGATGCAGCCTACCCACCCGCGCAATGGGCTGCCGACCGTGCCATAGTTGTTCAAGGACACGTCGCCGATCTGCCGTGAGCAGCTTTCATCACGGGGCGTGGACACGACAAGCGTGTAAAGTGAATCCTGCGGCGGCAATGGACACGATACCTGTTCTGCTTCCGTCGAGGCTCCGGGTAGCAGCGAATACTTCGATAGTTCTATTTTTGGTGCCCTCTCTTCAAGTATTCTTGCCTTGGCGCTCCTTGCCATGTTCAGAACTTTCCAAGTCCAATCTGGGAAAACATTGGCGGCAAGGGCAAACACGAGTACCGCTGCCCCGGCGACGGCTATCAATACCACTAGCGTTCGCTTCATAAGTCTCGCTCGAACCCGTCTTCCTCTAATTAGACACCAAGATGACGGAAACCATCGCTGCAATCTGCTGCCCAGATGTTGTAAGCTCTGTCCGGGCAACTCAAATGCGATATCTATTTTGCTCCCTTATCTTGCTGGCGGACTGCATAGCAACCGCGCAAGGAATGCCGCAGGAACTGATCGGAAAATGGATCGTTCAGCGAGAACTGCCGACCAGAACGATTTCCTGCTGGGGAGAAGAAGATGCTAGAGCAATCATCGGAAGCGAGATCGAGTACACGTCTGATTCGTTCAGATGGAAGAGTACCGTGGTTAAACATCCAGCTATCGAAGTGCGGGTAGTTAGCGCCGAGCAGTTTGAGCGTGAGAACTCATCGCCGAGTGTGAATGGCTCTCAAGTATCGTTTCGGCAGCTTAGTATAAATGCACCCGACGCGAAACAGGTGAGCATTAGTCATCAACCAGCGGAGATCACGAATACCACAACCGAAATACCGGGCGACGAAGTACTGCTCAAGAACCATGACACCATAGTTTTCTCAGTGTGCAATCTCTATTTCGAGGCGAAGCGGCTCGCGCCGTCGGATGCCGAGATTAGAGAGGCGATAGCAAAATTAGGCGAGAACACTGATGAGAAGGGCTTCACCCAATTTGAAATTCTTTTCGAGAACCCCCGCCGCTCAACCGAACTGCTGGTTGCGACGTTGAAGCCAGTTCGACGTGGTCAATACATAAGCGGCAAGCATCCACAAGTCGTGTGGAATATTCGCGCACTGCGGTCACTCACTGGGCTGGAGTTTCGCGCTCCCACACACGCCGATTTGACAGCGGATGAAGCCCACTTTCTTGACTTTAATCCGAAGACAGAAGAAGTTCAGTTTTTCGGCACTTGGATGTCACGCGATAGAGTCTGGGTCGCCCCGTTGGACGCGCAAACCGCGATCATTAACAAGTGGCGCAAGTGGTTTAGAGGACACGGCGACAACTTCAAATATGTGAATGACCGGAACTTCGACCACTGGTATTTTTGATGCCGAATCAGTTTTATGTGAGCCGCGAAGCCGTTCATCCGCTTTGGCTGGGCAAGTTCCACAGCCCGTTGCCGAAACACTCGCTGAGGGGTTTGACCGTGCGAGATAGGTTTATCCGCAACTGGCTACTCAGTGACGGTCACTTTGATTCGGTTCGAGAGCAACGGCCCGCGCTCTCGTGACCAGAATGGCGCATCGGGCATCTTCATCACCTCCCGTGCGTATTGCTCTGACAGATAGCTTGCGTACTCGACCACAAATTCGTAGTTGCCCGGCTTGTTGACAAAGTGCTTGACTGGCTCATCCACGCGAGTTCCGAGGAACTGACCGCTATCCAGAACCACAAAGTCCCAAGGCCGAGGCGGCGGGGGAAGTTCATCCGCCAAGAATGTCGTCACCACCTCCTTACCACTAGCGTCAAAGACGCGAATATTCGTTCGACCCCAGCCCCAACCCCACTGGCGCGGCACAATCAAATCATGGCCTCCGGCGTTCTCACGCAACATTTCTAGCTTCAGATTGCCACGGATGCTACAGGACGTGCTTTCAATGCGAAGAGTGACCTTCAACATTTTGTCGGGCGTATCTTGAGCACGTGCCGGAAACAGACTCGCAAGTGCCACCGCAACAAGCAAAGCAAATGGTTTCATGGACAGCAATTTACACTCGTTCTTCGTTCTTTTCCATCAATGGGCGCGTGCAATCAAGCGCTTACAGAAGCTTGCCCTTTTCGTTCGCCTTCTTGATCAATGACTTATCACCTTGCTCTCGTGAGATATTGTTCCTCCCTGGGCGCTGGCTTGGGATGCGCGCGGAAGTTTTATTCGGATCCTCGGCCCAATACACTGGCTTGACTTGTAGCCCGCGTTAGAACCACCCCTTCCATTCGGTGTTCTTAGCCGAAGTCTTTCTCTCCTAAATTTTTTCTCAACTCAACCCGCGCCTCCCAAGTCCGGCGTTACTCCAGCGGTGCTCCCTGTCAAGGGTCTTCGATGAACGCGGACAAACCGCGCCCTTGACAGGTCCGCGCCGCTGAACGCCTTCAAAACCGTCGCGGGTTTTCGCGAAGAAAAAATTCGTTTTGAAGGAGAACACGACAATGCAAAACACTACCGAAAGAAAAGACGTTTACAGCCGCGTCACCGCACAGATCGTTGAGTATCTCGAAAAGGGCGTCCGCCCGTGGACCCGTCCGTGGAATGCTGAGCACGCCGCCGGCCGGATTACCCGTCCTCTGCGGTTTAACGGCCAGCCCTATTCCGGAATCAACGTTCTGTCCCTCTGGATGTCCGCTCTCAGCCAAAACTTTGCCGCGCCGATCTGGATGACCTACCGCCAGGCCGGCGAACTCAACGCGCATGTCCGCAAGGGCGAAAAAGGCTCGCTCGCGGTCTACGCCAACGCCATCACTCGCACCGAGCATGACGACAAGACCGGCGAAGATGTCGAGCATGAAATCCCCTACATGAAGGGCTACACGGTTTTCAATGTTGAGCAGATTGAAGGTCTGCCGGAAATCTACTATGCAAAAGCTGTCCCGACGCGCGACCCAATAGCGCGCATAGATTATGCGGAGACGTTCTTCAGCAGCCTAGGCGCAACGATTCGACACGGCGGAAACCGCGCGTACTACGCTCAGGAATTGGATTACGTCCAGTTGCCGCCGTTCGAAGCTTTCCTCGATGCCGACAGCTACTACTCCACTCTCGCCCATGAATTGACCCACTGGACGAAACACCCGCAGCGCCTTGACCGTGACTTTGGCCGCAAGAGCTGGGGCGATGAAGGTTACAGCCGCGAAGAGCTAGTTGCCGAACTGGGATCTGCTTTCCTGTGTGCCGATCTCGAACTGCAGCAGGAGCCGAGGGAAGAGAACGCCGCCTATATCTCGACATGGTTGGAAGTTCTGAAGAATGACAACCGCGCCATCTTTGCAGCCGCCGCCCATGCCCAACGAGCAGCCGATTACCTTATTCAGAAAGCCGCCGCCGCGCAGGTCTCCGAGACCTGCGCGGCTTGATCTAGGATTTTCGAAATTGCAGTGCAAGCCTGATGTCGTCTGTTGTCTTCAACTGTCCGTTACAATTCTCGTTAGCGTTCCAGCGTGAAGATTGAGGAGTCCCGCTCCGATGAAACATAACATCTGGGAATTCCTGCGGAAACAAGATGGAACGTACTCCGTTTCTCACGAGGGTAGCTTGCTGTCAGACTCTATTCCCGAGGAGCGGTTCGAACAGGAAGTCTGCGTGCGCTTTGGGTTTTGCGGACAGGAATACGCGGACATTCGTAGTCAACTAAGTCGGACCCGCAAATGCACCGTTGACTTGAGTTCCAGCAGCCCGTCTCGCTTGGCCATTTCGTAGGTCCAATCGAATCTAGCTGAACCACAACCGTCCTCCGTCAGGCCAGCAACACTTTGAACTATAGCCGTAATCAGTCACACTTTGGCGGGATGATGTTCCAAACTGCATCGGGGTGCTGCTTTAGATATGCCAGCGGACGGGGTGCCGCGTCGCACAACCCGCGGCAACCCTCTACGCTGGTCAAACATGTGGAATCGAATCTGTGGGCCGCGTCGACTTCTTCGTCGGAGGCTCGCGGTGTGTAGAAGTTCGTGATCATCTCTCCACCACCGTTTGCCATCGTAAGATGGGCTGTCCCGATGACATACGCCCGTGCAGGCATACCATACCGTGGCATGCCGTCGGCAAGTTCCCATTTATGACCGAGCCATTCGGAGCGACCCTCGAAGAGTGTCATCGCTGAGACTGAGTGCACACGACCGCGTCGGATCGACAGTTCGGCCACCGTGCCCCAGTCACGCAAACCAAAAAACGGTTGCAGACGCATGGGAACTACCTCTCTTGCAGCGCGCAGGGCCCGAGCCAAGCGGCTAACACGGGCAACAGTAGTCCCAAACGGACTTACCCCTAGCTCGTACTTGTAATCACCCTGTCGCGTCGCCTCATAGTCGTACTCTTCCTTGTCTATCCATTGCTCTCTTGGCGACAACGGCTCCGGAGTCCATTTGAATCCACTGTATCGGTGCGTCAACATAAGGACGGACGCTTCCATATCGCCGACTTGGACGCGGGATAGCTCGGCGAGCATGGATCTTGCACGATGGGCTTCGTATTTAACGTAGGCCCAAAGCGATCCATAACACACTGCGCTGAGTGCGAGTACAGCAACTATCAGCCGTAAAAAGAAATGACGTGTGCGCGACATGGTTTGAACTCTTGCTATGCGGCCTGATCACCGCACAGAATCTCGGGTCCCTAACATTTTAGGCTCCAATTGGTGCATAAATGTTCCCGAAGAGGACATGACTGGTGAAATATCGCCATATCGCTTCTTGACGGGGTTTTGAGCTGATCCCCTAATCTCGTCAGCGATCCCAACGCCACCGCTGCCTGTGGTAGATTCCGTTCGTATGCTCAGCCTAGATGATGATCGCTGGAATAAACTGGCAGGCGGATACAGAATGAAGTGCGACCCTCGACCACTGCTTGCGGGACTTGAGAGTAAGCAGAACAGAGAGACGGCGTGGCATGAACTTTGGGAAGAGCTTCACCATCAAGGAGACGTGGGTGAGGCGTCGTACGCATCCGTACCACATCTCGTGAGGATCCATCGAAAGAGCGGCATAGTCGACTGGAACACCTACGCGATTGTCGCGATCATCGAACTGGCTCGCGGGAAGGGCAATAATCCCGAAGTACCGAAGTGGTTGGAAGAGGATTATCTTCGGGCGATTCGGGAACTGGCGGAAATCGGTGCCGTCGAGATTTGGCGTACCGAGGAGCCGGAAGCGGTCAGAGCCATACTCGGCGTCATTGCAATTGCCAGGGGCCTTCGGACCCACGGAAGATTCCTCGTGGAGTTTTCCGAAGATGAGTTGCTGGACTTTGAGTCTCGTGCATGAAGTCGCCTGTTCTCGGCAGCCACGAGTCTTCTGGAACAAATCGAGAGTTCCGCGTACAGTTTTGGTCATGCCGCGATACAACGCTGCGTTACTGATCTTTGCAGCCGTCACTATTTCAGGTGCCTGGAATACGGGCCAGCAGAGCGCAGCGAGTGTCGCTCGGATGGACGGCCCCGTCACCGGCTCCGCGTACACTGAACGCCTCGGGACTGTTCAGTGGTCATATCACTTTGACCACAACGCGCTGAAAGACGCAGAACTTGTGGCGCGCAGTCTTGTAGCCTTAACTGAATCGGGCAATCTCGTTTGCTTCAACAGAGAAACGCTCTCGATTACTGCGCAACAGGTGGTCCCAGGCCGAGGAATTGCGATCGCCCGTGGGGACGCCGGAAAGCTACTAATCGGGGCAGAGGACGGTCAGATATACGAACTAACCTCGGAAACACTCGCACTCACCCCAGTGACGAAAGCATCCGGCCGAGTACTTTGGCTTAGCACTGGAAAGGCAATTGGAAAGCCTCGTTCGATCGTGGCTGTCATTGATGCTCGCGCCGATGTAATGCCGTGGCCAGGCGAGCCGTTCAAGGCATATGAGACACGATCCGCCCGGATTGAACAGCAAGCAATAAATCCTCTCAAGGTTTTGATCTTCGCTGGAGGGACCTCCAAATACATTCCTTTCAAGCAAGGGAGCTTCGCCACGCCGAACGCCTTCATGCTGGACGATTCTGACCGGCTGTGGATGGGGGCGGATAAAGGTGAATGGGGCGGGCAATATTCTTACCTCGAACTTCGTACCGGGAACGTTCACAATTTTGGCACCGACTCGGGCGTCCTCGGCTTCCTAAAGGTAGGAGACGGTCGTGTGCTGGCGTATGGCGGCATGTCACATATGGGGATGGAGTCTGGGTTCGTCGCAGACGTTAGCAAGAAACCCGCTCTTTACCTCCGTGAGTTTACAAACCGGCCCAAGACAGAGCTCCCAGAGGATACAAAGCGCGTTCTTGAACAAGCGAAGGCTGGGCGGCCAGCATCGCTTGAAGGGGCGCCACAGGGCGCAATCGATCTCGTCATTGAAGATAACGTGAGCGGCGGTTTTTGGGTGTTGTCCGCGCACGATGTCTACCGTTGTGATCGCGACTTCGCTAAATGGGAAAAGGTCGCAAACTTCGGGGGCCGATGGTCAGGGGGAAGGAACTACTCGGTCGGGAACACTCCGACTATTCGGCGAGTGCTCGCAACCGGCGCTGATCATCCTGACTTAATTGCTGTATCGGCTCGCGATGGCCTGGCGCGGTTCTCGAATGGCAAGGTTCAGCACGTTCAGGCAAAAGGCCAGATTGAGTCCTCGATAATCGAAGTCTGGCCCACCTCCATAGGTGTCCTTTTTTTGAACGACGACGAGTCACATACTGGCTGGCGGCTTTATGACGATGAGTGGCAGCGACTTCGATTCTTCCCCGACGAACAACCATCCGACACATATGCGGCTTGGAACTTCGGGGAGCCAATTCTTGACGATCATGGGATCGTGGCCTATTTCGGGACCAACGTAACCCCTGGGGAGCGCGGATTCCTCAAGGTTGGCGACCAGCTAAAGGCTGCTGTATTGCAGACATGGGTCGACAAAAGTAGTTTCTACGGTAGCTCTATTCTCGGGACATCTGACGGCACGATGCTGGACGTATCCGAGGATGGACTTCGCCGATGGAATGGGAAGGAATGGGAGTCAGCGGGTACCTATTCCGGTTCCGATGCAGACCGACGCAGGTTATTGAAAGCCCGGAGCTACATCCCGATCAGCGATCGAGGGGCGAGAGGGGTGTTCCTAGATGCTGAGCTTGGCGATTTGCTTCGCTTGACTAAATCGGAGAAGGGCTACGACCTGCGACCCCTCACAACAGCGAAAGGACCGGCGCCTGCCGGGATATTCGACGCGATCGCAGATCACGACGGTTATCTGCTCGCTGCGACGGCTTCAGGACTCGTCAGATTCAATCCTGAAAGCGGTGAACGACAGGTCATTCCTGCTCCAAATGCGACCGAGGAATTTAAGACCATCGCTCGCGATAGTGCGGGACGAATCTGGACGGCAGGAGATCTGCTGTATGTGTCGATCGATGAAGGGAAACATTGGTCGCTCGTTCGAATGCCAATGCTAAGCCCGACATACATTAAGCGGATTCGGGAAGTTAGTCCCGGGACCCTCGCCATTGCTCTTCATGACCGTGGGGTGGTATTCGTGAATGGACCGCAAAAGTAAACTTCAGGCTGCAGATGGGCGACTGCCTGCCCGTGGGACCATAGTTTGGGTGGTGGGCTGGCACGCTGCTGCGCAGCGGATGGGGAATGACACGTCACCCCTGAAAGGGTGCTGCGCGCGAACGGCGCGTTCGCGTGCGCGAACTTGTTGAAAACAGAGCACCTAGACAAGCAGTCCCGCCGTTCGGTTGCCGTGCGGCAACCGCAGGTTAGCGCCGGCGAACTTGTTGATTTTTGTAGCCCACCTGTTAGTCTCGGCTTCTAATCCCAATAGGAAGCTCAGACATGGTGAAGCCGTCTCTCCGCACAAAATCCATTGGTTTCAAAGTGAGCGAGGAAGAGTACTCGCAGCTGGAAACGTCGGCGCAGATGAGCGGGCGGACGCTCGGCGAGTGGTGCCGCGAGGTGGTGCTGGCGAGCGCGAACGGCCAGCCGCTGAAGGCGGGGCCGGGCACAGCCGAAGCCCAGGCGCTTATGGCCGAACTGGTGGCGCTGCGGGCGATCTTGCTCAACGTGCTCTTCAAATTAGCGAACGGGGAGAAGCCGACGGCAGAGGAGATGCAACGGCTGATCGACCGGGCCGACTCGGACAAGCTGAAGAAGGCGCGAGAGCGGCTGGCTCAGGCGGCAGGCCCCGAGGGGCCTGAAAAACAACCCTAAAAAATATTTTGATCGTTTTTCCGGGTTCCGGGTTCCTAAGTAGATAGGGGACCAGTGAGGGCGGAGGTGTGTCCATGAGTAAGGTGTGGGGGCGGGAGGAAACGTATCGCTGGCCGAGCGGCAAGCCGGTGTGGACGCTCACGGCGCTGGCGCTGACGGTCGTGGCGGTGTTGGCGGCGGCGGGGTATGAGTACGCGCGGAAATGGACCTACTTTCAACAAGCCTATCTGGGGATGTACATCGGCAGTGAAGTGCGGCTGTGGTCGAAGACCACGCCGTCTCTGGTTGCGTATCGAATCGAGGGCAAACAAAAGCGGCTGGCGGTGGACTGGGACCTGAGCGATCCGGCGGTGAGCGTTGGCAAGGAGAGCCAGGGGAAGGCGAAGCTGGAATGGGAGCGCGGGACGTACAACAACGCGGAGCTGCGTCAGTGGTTGGAGCGGGCGATCTATGGCGGGCAATCGCCGTGGCTGCTGTTGTGGGCGGCGACGTGGAAGGTTGGAGCGGGCGTGCTGGTGGTGGGCTTGGCGTTGGCGATTCCGCGCGACCGCCAGCGGCGCCGGATGCGGAAGTACGGGCGCAGGACGAAAGGTCCGGAGCTGGCGACGGCGGCGCAGTTTAATCGCACTCAGCAATCGAACGGCATCGGCTTCATCACGAAAGAGCGGCGCACGCTGATCGAGTTTTTCTTGCAGGGCGAGGGCAAGATGGTGCGCGTCCCGCGCGAGCGGGAAAGCTCGCACTTCCTGATGATCGGGGACACGGGCGCAGGCAAATCGAGCTTGATCCGGCAGATCCTCATGCAAGTGGAAGAGCGAGGAGAAACGGCGATCGTGTACGATCCGGCGCTGGAATACACGCCGCAATTTTTCGAGTCAGGGCGCGGGGATGTGATCCTGAATCCGCTGGACGAGCGAATGCCGTACTGGTCGCCGTGCGACGAAGTGCGGCATGAGGCCGAAGCCGAGGGCCTGGCGGCGGCGCTGTTCAAAGACGACCCGCGCACGAATCCATTCTTCGTGATGGTGCCGCGCCAAATCTTCGCGCACTTGCTGATCGAGCAGCCGAAGCGGACGCCCCAAGAGCTGCTGGCGATCTTGCGCGATGAGCGCGAGCTGTCGAAACGGCTCAAGGACACCGAGCACGCAGCGGCCATTCATCCCGACGCGGGACCCCAGCGCGGCGGCATGATCGCAACGCTTAACAGCGTGTCGAATGCGCTGAAGCTATTGCCGCGCCAGGAAGAAGCGAAGGCCAGTTGGACGGCAGCCGAGTGGTCGCGGCAGCGGCAAGGATGGCTCTTCGTCACCAGCCCGCCCGAGTTCCGCGAGCGACTGCGGCCCCTGATCAGCATGTGGCTGGACATGCTGGTGCTGCGTTTGATGAACCAGGGCAGGCCGGGAGTGCGCCCGGTGTGGTTCATTCTGGACGAGCTGCAAAGTTTGCACGCGCTGCCGCAGTTGCACACGGCGATCACCGAGAGCCGGAAAGTAAGAAATCCCGTGGTGCTGGGCTTCCAAGGGCGCAGCCAGCTTGAGGAGTTGTACGGACGGAAGGCGGAAGCGATGCTCTCGCAGCCTGCAACGAAAATCTTTTTACGGACGGATGAAGCCAACTCCGCGAAGTGGATCAGCCAGACCATCGGCGAGGTGGAGATCGAGCGATTACGCGAGAGCCGCACGGAAGGCCACTTTCCGCACAAAAGCCGCAACTCGCGCAACTATCAGCTTGACCGCCAGACCGAGCCACTGGTGATGCCGTCAGAAATCGCGGGCCTCCCCGATCTGCATGGGTATCTGAAAAGCGGCAATCTGGTGGTGCCCATGAGCTTCCCTTACATCGAACTGCCGCAGAAACAGCCGGGCTTCCTTGCGCGCGAAAATACGATGCGCGTGATCGAAATCGGGAAACGGCCGTCACAGGAGAGCACGCCACGCGAGCCGCAAAGATCGAAGGGCATTGCCGCCGGACAAGAACCCTACTTTGAGTAGGTGAATCACGAGTGAGTGAATCATGCTGACCATATCGAAACCGCTGAGTGCAGGGCAGGCGCAGACGTATCACAAAGAGGAGTTCGCGAATGCCAAGGAGAACTACTACTCCGAGGACGACCGGATACGCGGCGAGTGGCACGGCAAGCTCGCCAAGGAGTGGGACCTGACGGGTGAAGTGCGGGAGGAACACTTCGCGCGACTGGCGAACGGGCAACACCCTATGACGGGCGAACAACTAGTGCGCCACCAAACCGCGCGTGAATACGTCAATGGACGCGGCGAGACGGTGAGCACGATGGAACACCGCGCAGGCTGGGATGCAACGTTCTCCGCGCCTAAGAGCGTGAGTTTAACCGCACTCGTTGGCGGAGACGATCGCGTAAGCCAGGCGCATCGCGAAAGCGTGAAGGTAGCGCTTGGCGAAATAGAGAAATATGTCCAGGCTCGGATCGGCGGAAACCATCCGGCAGAGACGACAGGCAAATGGATTGCGGCCAGCTTCGAGCACGACAGCGCGCGGCCCGTGGACGGCTACGCGGCGCCGCAACTGCATACGCACGTCGTGTTCTTCAATCTTACGGAAACCGAGAACGGCGAGACACGCGCCTTGCAACCGCACGAACTGTACCGCTCACAGCAGTACGCGACGGCGATCTATCGCTCCGAACTGGCTTTGCGCCTTAAAGAACTGGGATATGAGATCGAGCAAGGGAGGAGCGGCCAGCCGGAGATCAAGGGATACACCCGCGAGTATCTCGACGCATCCAGTCCGCGCAGCCGCCAAATCCAGGAACATCTCGCCGAGCAAGGCGTGAGAGGCGCAGGCGCGGCGCAAATCGCCGCGCACCAGACGCGCGACGACAAATTGCCAGCGATCACGCACGAAGAGATGCAGCAGAAGCATCGAGAACTGGCCGCGCACTTCGGCCACCAACCGGAGCAAGTAATCCGCGCCGCGCAGGAGCGCCAGATCGAAGAGCAAAGGCCGGAGCAGAAACACCAGAGCGTCGAATCGGCGCTGACTTATGCGCGGGAGAAAAACCTAGAGCGCCACGCCGTAACCGATGAACGCGAGTTGATGCGTGATGCGCTCAAGCGTTCGATGGGCGAGGCCAGCTTTGCCGAAGTGCGCCAGCAGTTTGAAAATCGAGCCCGCTCGGGTGACCTGATCCAAGTGGAGAACAGATCACCGAGCCGTGCATTTACCACCCAAGAGATGATCGGCTACGAAAGAGACAACATCGCTGAGATGCGAGCGGGACAGAACCGGCATGAACCGATGGTGAGTTCGGAAACATGGCGCGAGGTGGAAGAAAAACACGTACATCTCAGTACAAGCCAACGCGCAGCGGTTGAGCAGATCGTGTCGAGCCAGGACAAGATCATGGGGCTAGAAGGTGTGGCAGGCGCGGGCAAGACTACTTCCCTAGCTGCTGTCCGCGAGGCCGCCGAACAGGAAGGCTACGAAGTTCGTGGGCTTGCGCCTACGTCCCGCGCGGCGCACAAGCTCGCAGAATCGGACATCGAGTCGGAGACTTTGCAGCGGCATCTTCGCCGCGAGGAGCAGTCCGACCAGGGACAGAAGCGGCTTTATGTGCTCGACGAATCGAGCTTGGCAAGCACGAAACAGATGAACGAGTTCTTGCATCGTTTGCACAGCGAAGACCGCGTGTTACTCGTGGGCGACAAGCGCCAGCATGAAGCGGTCGAAGCGGGCAGACCGTACCACCAGCTACAACAGGCGGGGATGCAAACAGCGCGTCTGGATGAAATCGTGCGGCAGAGAGACCCAGCACTCAAGGAAGCCGTGGAACAACTTGCCCGCGGTGACGTGTTCGGAGCGATTGACAACCTCGACAGCCAGGGCCGCGTGCATGAGATCGTGGGCCGCGAGGAGCGGTTAACGGAAATGGCGCGCGAGTATGCCCGCGAGCCGCTGGGGACGCTGGTGATCTCACCCGATAATGAATCGCGACGCGAGTTGAACACCCTAATCCATCGGGAAATGCAGGAGCGCGGCGAGGTGAGCCAGGACGAGCGCAAGCTGCGTGTGCTCAACTCTCGGCAGGAGATGACCGGCGCAGACCGGCAGTGGGCTGGGCAGTACGAGGAAGGGGACGTGGTTCGCTATACGCGAGGCAGCAAAGTGCTCGGTATCGAGCCGGGCGAATACGCGCGTGTGGAGCAGGTGAACGTGAAAGAAAATCGGATCACCATCGAGCGCGAGAACGGAGAGCATCAGACTTATGATCCGCGCCGACTGGCAGGAGTGGCCGTGTATCACGAGACCGAGCGCGCGTTCTCGGAGCGTGACCGCATACAGTTCACAGCGCCATCGAAGGACTTGCACGTTGCCAATCGCGAGTTGGCCACCGTCGAGAAAATCAACGACGCCGGCGACTTGCAAATCCGCATGGACTCAGGCCGCGAGGTCGCGTTCAACATCCGCGAGCATCCGCATCTCGATCACGGTTACGCGGTGACGAGCCACAGCAGCCAAGGCCAGACTGCTGACCGCGTGCTGATCCACGTGGACACGGAGAAAAGCGAGTTCTTAGTCAACAACCGCTTTGCGTATGTGTCTGTGTCGCGTGGACAATATGACGCGCAAATCTACACCGACGACAGAAGCGAGCTCGCACGCGATCTGAGTCGCGACTTGACGCAGCGCACGGCAATACCTGGCCAGCAGCAAGAACCACCTGCGCAGAAGATCGATCCAGTGGCCGTTCAGCAGTCAGCCCAAGCACAGGAAAACGATCAAGCTCACAGCATCAGCCATGAGATTGCGATGTGAATGGCTCACGACTCAGGCAGCCGTCAAAGGATGACCACCTTTTGTGCACTCGCGCGAGAGTGGCTGTGTTATTGAAGGTTTTGAGCGTAATTGATTCCATAACAATGTCGGCTCCCACGCTCGAGTAAAGTTGGTGGTGCTAAAGCCAACCAACAGGCTCGGGAGAAAGGAGCCGAACAATGATCATTATAGGAGTAGATTTCCACCCCGAGTTTCAGCAAATGGCTTCGGTGGATACCGACAC